>Ga0315554_1001359_pt1 | contig 14425 bp, 14 predicted proteins | sample SalMarSW160370MG_FD_202114 | JGI IMG/M metagenome (GOLD analysis project Ga0315554, IMG submission 202114) | Salt marsh sediment microbial communities from the Plum Island Ecosystem LTER, Massachusetts, United States - Salt Marsh Sediment SW1603-70 ... | reverse complement strand
CCGTGGTACAGGGCTCTTTGTTCTGGCTCTCGTCGCCGTGATCGGTCCAATTGCTGTCTTAACCGGTCTCGGGCAGGTCACAAAGCGTCCATCTTGAGCACGTTGGCCTGAGAAGCAGGGATCGACGATCAAGCCTGCTCTGAATGAAAGGACTGCGGAGGTCTTGAGCGAAACAGGAACGACGGTGAGAGCGCACGGTCTTGGAATCGGTTCATGGTGTTTGTCGCTGATGATCGCTGTTCTGGCGGCAGCCTGCGGGGCGGAACCCGCCGTCCAGGTCACATTTGAGACCCTGCGGCAGTACCCCGATGGGACCACCGTGACCATCGAGGGCCACCTGGGTCTCGTTGACTCATTCGAACACGGGAATGACATTTCTTGCGTGAGCCTCCGTGATCCCGAAGCCGGACCAAATTCCAGCGGCGAAACGACGGTGAGGGTGTGGATACGGCACTATTACGGCACGGATTCTCAGCCGAATCGGATGGAGCCTCTGGGGCCTATGTATGAGGCATCAGATCTGGTGGTCTGGCTGAACGACGGCACGGCGGTGGGGTATGGCGATCGGGTCAAGGTCACGGGAACACTCAGGTACACGGAGGCCGGAAACCCCTACATCTACCCTGTGACGAGAATCGACCAGTAGTTGCATCGGGCCTCCTGCGCGCGCCCTGCCTGGTAGAACCCCACCGCCTGAGCCTCCGCGCTGGGTCGCCCCAATCCACAGAAGGCTCTCCCAACCTCGAGTGACATTCCATCATCCTGGCCCAGGGGAGTGCGAGTTCACCAGGTGTTGCTGGTACACATTCCTCTCCCTCAGGGGGAGGTGGCCACCGAGCGAAGCGAGGCGGACGGAGGGGGTGCGTTTCCCACTCTGGAACAAGCACCCCCCTCCCTTCACCCCTTTGGGCTTCGGGACTTCCCCCAAGGAGAGAAGAACAGGATGGTCAGACTAGGCAACGCCAATACAGGCGGACCGGCCGCGTAGGGACACGCGCCGGCGTTCCTCTCTGTGAGATTCGGGAGTGGCGACGGTTGCGGCACCGTCTGCCGGCTGCCATCTGGAGTCTCGCCGAGGCGGATCTGGTGGCGGTGTCGGTAATCCCGTGTTCACCTTCCCCGGCTCGGAAGGGCTCCAGCCCTCCACCTAGGATGCACCGATGGATCGTCGGGCGATCGTCGGGCTGCTGGCGGCATTCATGCTGACCCGGCTCGTCATGGTGTACTACGCCGAGCACCCCGACTCGTATCCACTGTCCCACGCCACCTTCGCCGAAGACGTGGACACCGTGTACCACGGCGCAGCGCAGCGGATCGTCCACGACGGCGAGGACCCCTACACGGATTTCGATCTCGCATACCCTCCCGGCCTCGTCCCATTCATCCTTCTGCCCGAACGGGTCTGGCCGGACTCGGGCCACTATCGGACCGGGTTCGTCATGCTCATGATGCTGGTCGACGCCGCCGGCTTCGCCGGCATCCTGCTGCTGGCGTCCCGATGGGGCTCCATGGCAGGGCCGTGGCTTTGGGTGGGGCTCATCGCACTGCTCGGCCCAGTGGTGTATGTGCGCCTCGATCTCGTTGCCGCCGTGGCGACCGTGTGGGCGATCGAGCGGGCATCGGTTGCCAGGTGGTTCGCCGCCGGCGGGTGGTTGGGCTATGGAGCCGCCGCCAAGCTGTACCCGGCGCTGCTCCTGCCGCTGGCTTGGATGGCGAGCCCTCGCCGGGTGCGGCTGCTCACCGGGTTCCTGGCGGTTGCCGTTGCCACAGTCGTGGTCGTCCTCGGCCTTGTGGGTGGGACCCCGGCAGAGGCATTCAACGATTCGGCGTTGGGCCATCTGCGCCGGGGGATTCACTTCGAGAGCACATGGGGGTCCATCCTCATGGTCGTCGGGCGTTTTGGCCTTTCGTTGCCGGAGGATTACAGCTTCAGCACGTATCACTTCGTTGGAGGCGCGGCGAGTGTGCTCAAGCCGCTGGCTCTCGTCCTCACTCTGAGTGCAGTAGTCCTCGGAGCTCTTGTGACGAGGCGCCCCGACGAGGACAACGGCAGCGGTCTGGCCTCAGCCGGATTCGCCACCCTCGCCTTGGTGCTCGGTGTGGGCACGGTCTTCTCCCCGCAGTACGTGATCTGGCTCGTTGCTCTGGCCGCGGTGGTCATGTGCGAGCGCCGTCCGCAGGTGGGGCGGGCCGCCTGGCTGCTCCTTCCGATCGCGGTGTTGACCCAGTACATCTACCCCGGCCAGTACTTCCGGGTGATAGGGAGGCAGATCATCGGGCTGATCGCCCTGGTCGGACGGAACCTCCTGGTCATCGCCGCCGGCGTCACCGCCTTTGTGGCGATCATCCGGCGGCAAGGACCGTCCGGGCGGGTGCCCCGTGTCCTGCGCAGGATTCGGCGCGGCGCGGCGGCGCAGGAGAGCGGCTACCCGTCAACAACGTCCGTGTGAAGCACAGCCAGTCGGGGCATGGGATCGAGTCACCCTGAGGAGATGTCGGCGCGGCTTGCTTGTGCCGCCGCGGCGCATGCACGAAGTCCCCGGGAGTTGACCCTTGCTCAGCTCTCCTGGTTGGGCGTGCCGGCCAGGGCGGCGTCCACTGCGGCCAGGGCGTGCAGACGGGTGCTGGGGAAGTAGGGGCAGTCCACGTCTTCGGGACGCACAAGATTCTCGATCTCGGTGCAGCCGGCGATGACGCCTTCGGCGCCCGCATCGAGTAGCCGCTCGATGATCTCCAGGTAGCGCCGACGCGATTCCTCTCGCACCTGTCCCCGGGCCAGCTCGTTGTAGATAACGTCGTGCACCGCGGCGCGGTCTGACTTGTCGGGGACGAGCACGGTGAGGCCTCGTTGCTCCAGCCGTTGGCGGTAGAAGGGCTGCTCCATGGTGAAGCGGGTGCCCAGAAGCGCCACCTGGGTGATCCCGGCTTGTCGCACCGCGGCGGCAACGACGTCGGCCAGGTGTAGGAAGGGCACGCGGATTGCCGCTTCGATGCTCTCGGCTACACGGTGCATGGTGTTGGTGCACAGGAGGACGATCTCGGCTCCCGCCTCCTCGAGCCGCCGGGCGTCGGCGGCGAGAAGGCGGCCGGCGGCTTCCCAGTCGCCTGCATTCTGCAGGGCCTCCATCGAAGCGAAGTCGTAGGAACGGACGATCAAATCGGCCGAGTGCACGCCGCCCAGGCGGCGCCGCACCTCGGTGTTGATGATTCGCTCGTACTCGATGGACGACTCCCAAGTCATGCCGCCGAGCAGCCCGATGGTCTTCATCGAGACTCCATGCTGGCAGGCGCGAAGTGACTCAGGGGCCCGGGGGCGCGGCAGAGCTGCCCCTAGCGACGCTCGAGCCGCACTACCGGCCTCCCGCGCAGGCGGGCCACCTCGGTGAACCCTGCCGCCAGGAACATGGGCAACGAACCCACAAAAAGCGAGGCGGCGCTGACGTGATGTACCACGGGATCGAGCGGGTAGGCCTCGATGCGTTTTGCGCCCTTCTCGAAGGCGAAGTCCACCGCCGCCTCGAGCAGGGCCTCGGCCACTCCCTGGCGGCGCGCCTCCTCGGCCACGAAGAAGCAGTTGATCATCCACGACGGCTCATCGTCGAGCGGCCGGAAGACGGTCGAGCGTTTCGACATCATGCGGGCGTAGCGTTCCCGCGGTCCCGCCGCGCACCAGCCGATCGCCTTGCCGTCGTCGTAGGCGAGTAGGCCCGGCTCGGCGCCTCCGGCGACCAGTGATTGCAGTAGCGCTCGGCGGTCGGCGGCCGGTGTGGTGTCCCACTCCTTCGACCGAAGGATCCACCAGGTGCACCAGCAGTTGGAGTAGGCGCCCGAGGGTCCGAACAGTCGAAGAAGATCGTCCCAGCGGTCCGGAGTCACCGGGACGATTTGGAGATTGTCCACGACAGCAGCGTACCGGGGCAGCCGGCATCCCGCCGTTGGGGCAAACGAAACGCCCGGACGTTTGCCCGGGCGTCTCGATCTCAGGATTGGCCGGGTCAGCTCAGATGAGCGGCCAGGCGGTCGATGAGGTCCACGACCCGGTTCGAGTAGCCCCACTCGTTGTCGTACCAGGCGAAGACCTTGACGAAGTTCCCCTTGTCGCCGCCCAGCACCTTGGTGAAACCGCCATCGAAGACCGCCGAATGCGGATTGCCGATGACGTCGCTCGATACGATCGGGTCTTCGGTGTACTCGACGTACCTGGCCATGGGACCATCGGCGGCGGCTTTCACCGCGGCGTTGACATCGGCGGCAGTCACCTCTTTCTCCAGCTCGACCACCAGGTCGACCAGGGAGCCGTCGGCCAACGGGACTCGCAGGGCCACGCCGTCGAGCTTGCCGTCGAGCTCAGGCAGCACCACGCCCACGGCCCGGGCCGCGCCCGTGGAGGTGGGAATGCTGTTGACCGCCGCAGCGCGGGCGCGCCGTAGGTCCTTGTGTGGTGCGTCCAAGATGATTTGATCGTTTGTGTAGGCGTGCACCGTGGTCATCAAGCCGCGCTTGATGCCAAAGGCCTCGTGAAGGATCTTGGCGATGGGGGCCAGGCAGTTGGTCGTGCACGAGGCGTTGGAGACGATCTCGTCGTCCTTATCCAGGGCATCGTCGTTGACGCCGAGCACCACCATGGCGTCGAGCTCATCCTTGGCCGGAACGGTGAGAATGACCCGCTTGGCGCCCGCCTCGAGGTGCTTGGACACCAGCTCGCGGGTGCGGAAGACGCCTGTCGACTCGATGACGACGTCCACCTTTAGCTCTTTCCACGGCGCCTCGGCAGGATCGCGGATGGTGAGGATCTTCGCCTTCTGCCCGCCGGCGACCAGGTAGCCCTTCTCCACTGTGACGCCACCGGGGAACGGGCCCATGACGGTGTCGTACTTGAGCAGGTGTGCCGTCTGCGTCTCGTCGGCGAGGTCGTTGATTGCCACGATCTCGATGTCCGAATCTGCTCGCTCCGACACCACCCGGAACACCGAGCGGCCGATCCGGCCGAACCCGTTGATTGCCACCCGCGTCATGTCTCCATCCCTTCTTCGTCCGATCATTCCGGCCCGCGGGCGCGCCGCGGCGCGCTCCACCCGGTTCTGCCGGCCGTAATCCTACGGGTTTCTCGTCGGTTTCCGTCTCCTGCGTGATACCGTCTCCCGCCATGGCATTCCCCGCACCCGAGCGGGACCTCGCCGTCGCCCTCCTGGAGGGGCGTGCCGATGAGAGCGGTCTCTTCGCCGAGGCGCGCCGGCTTTGCCGCGAGGGCAAAGGCGACGTCATCACCTACTCGCGCAAGGTCTTTGTTCCGGTGACCACGCTCTGCCGCAACAGGTGCGAGTACTGCACGTTCTACCGGTCTCCGAGGGAAGGCGGCTGCTACCTGGAGCCCGACGAGGCGTTGGAAGTGGCCATCGCAGGCGGAGCGAAAGGCTGTACCGAGGCACTGCTGACGCTCGGCGACAAGCCGGAGGATCGCTGGGCCGCGGCCCGGGCCTTCCTTGATCAGCGCGGGCACTCCTCTACCATCGCCTACGTCGCCCACCTCGCCGGGCGCATTCTCAACGAAACGTCGCTGTTTCCCCATGTGAACCCGGGGGTCATGGATGACGAGGCCGTCGCCATGCTGCGTCCGGTGAGCCCGTCGATGGGCCTTATGCTCGAGAACGCCTCGGAACGGCTCTCCGAGCCCGGAATGCCCCATGGGAGGTCACCCGACAAGGATCCGGCCGTGCGAATCGAGACCATCCGGGCCGCAGGCCGGCAGCGGGTGCCTTTCACCACCGGCCTTCTGATCGGCATAGGCGAGACCGCAGCGGAGATCGTGGACAGCCTCCTTCTGCTGGTCGATCTGCAGAAGGAGACGGGAGCCATCCAAGAGGTGATCATCCAGAACTTCCGCGGCAAGACGGGCACGCCCATGGCCGATGCCCCCGAGCCGCCTCCGGAGTTCACGGCGACGGTGGCCGCGCTGGCCCGCTGGATCCTTGGGCCTTCGGCCAACTTGCAGGTGCCGCCCAACCTAACCGAACGGTTCGAGCGCTACCTGGACGCGGGCATCAACGACTGGGGGGGAGTCTCACCGGTGACTCCGGACTGGGTGAACCCGGATTCGCCTTGGCCGCGCCTCCAGAAGCTGCGTGCCCGCACCGAGGAGGCCGGATTACGTCTGGTGCAGCGGCTCCCCGTCTACCCCGAGTTCATCGACGAGGAATGGATCGACGCGGCGATATTGCCCAGGCTGCGCGCCGCCGCCGCCGACGACGGCTATGCGCTCGAGCCTTCGCGAGCCGTGCTGTGATCACCTACTGCCGGGTGCGGCCGGCGGACTCGGTGAGCGGGGCCTGGGCCTCCAGCCGCCGCCGGCAGGGGGCGACGACCGTTGAGATGCATTCGGCGTCGTCCGAGGATCTCGCGGCTGCGCTGAGGGCGGGCCTGCTGCCCGTAGCTCTGGGGCCCGGCGACGGCAACGTTGCCGCCTGGGTGGTCGGGCCTTCGGAGGCTCCGGCCCTCGCCGCAGCCGGGGTGCCCGGTTGGCGCATCACCGTCTGCCACGAAGAGAACGCCGCAGAGCTGGAGAAGGCGCTGCAGCGCAGCGGGGCACGCTATCTACGCACCGGCCGCAGCCGCGTGGGGGGAGCCGCTGAGGTCGCGGCCCGGTCCGGCGTCGGGACCGTGGTCTCCGTGTTTGTCGACGGTGTCGAAGACGCGGTGGCGGCGGTGGAGGCCGGGGCCGGTGATCTGCTGCTGCGCGATTGGGACACGGAGCGCCTCGGACAGCTTCGCTCCGCGCTGCGGGGTCGGATGTTGGTTGAGCGGTGTGCTGTGCCGCCGGGTCTTGGCTATTCGGTGGTCCGGCGTGAGCTGCCGGAACCCGTGTTTGCCGCGTATCTGGATCAGGTGGATGGCTCGGGTGCGGTGCGACCGCGCCTCGACTGGGCCGCCGGACGTGGTGAGGCTGCACCTGCCGGAGGCCGGCTGTCCGTGGAGTGGGCTGATGCAGCCTGGCTCCAGGGTGAAAAACACACCCTGCGACCGCAGCTCGCCGCCATCCTGCGGCGATCACTGGCCGGAGAGCGGCCCGACCGCGGCGAGATAGAGACGCTCTTCGGTGCACGCGGCTCCGAAGTTGAGGCGGTGGCGGCGGCTGCCGATCGCCTTCGGAGCCGCAGCGTCGGCGACACGGTCACGTACGTGGTGAATCGCAACATCAACTACACCAACCGGTGCGTGTATCGCTGCGGGTTCTGTGCTTTCTCGCAGGGCGCTCGGAGGGCCTCCGGGCGTGAGGCTCCCTACCTGCTCGACCTCGACGAGGTGGCCCGAATGGCCCAGGAGGCCTGGGAACGGGGAGCCACCGAGGTCTGCTTGCAGGGAGGGATCCACCCCAGGTTCACCGGCGACTTCTACGTCTCGCTGGTCGAGTCCGTGAAGGCTGCCGCTCCCGGGATCCATGTTCACGGGTTCAGCCCGCTCGAGGTTTGGCAGGGAGCACGAACCGTGGGGGCGAGTGTGCCCGAGTTCCTACTTCGTCTCAAGGAGGCCGGCTTGGGAAGCCTTCCCGGCACCGCCGCCGAGATCCTCGACGACGAGGTGCGCGCCGAGCTTTGCCACGAGAAGATCAGCACCGCTCAATGGTCCGAGGTCGTAGCTGCCGCCCACGAGCTGGGTATCCCGTCGACGGCGACGATCATGTTCGGCCACATCGACTCTCCCCGAGCCTGGGCTCGGCATCTGTCCGTAGTGCGCGACATCCAGGAGCGGACCGGCGGCTTCACCGAGATGGTCCCGCTGCCGTTCGTGCACATGGAGGCTCCCATCTACCGGCGCGGGCACGCTCGGCCCGGCCCGACCTGGGACGAGGTTGTGCTCGTGCACGCAGTGTCCCGGATCGCCCTCGACGGCCTCGTCGGGAACATTCAGGCGTCGTGGGTGAAGCTGGGCCTGGACGGGGCGAGCCTTCTGCTGCAGGCCGGGTGTAACGATCTGGGCGGCACGCTCACCGAGGAGAGCATCTCCAGGGCCGCCGGGGGTGCGCATGGGCAGGCGGTGACGTCGGGCCGTCTCGAATCGGTGATTCGCGGTGCCGGCCGCGTCCCTGCACAGCGCAGCACGCTCTACGAGGTGCTCGAGCCGGCCGACTGACCGCGGGGTCCGAGGCCGTGTCGGGCTGCCGTGGACCTTCGCTAATCCGTCGCCTGGGGATGTACGGCCTTTGCCGGAACCCAGCCCTCGACCTGATCGGCGGCGATGACGTGTGCCCAGCCTGTGATCTCGCGCTTGACCAGGTACCAGGTGCCCGGCCGCAGGGTCGCCACGATCGAGGAGTAATCGTCGAGGTGCAGAACGTCGATGTCGATCATGACGTAGCCCCAGTAGGGCACGTACGGCGGGGTCTTCTCGGCGCCGGCGGCCCGGGCTTCGCGCTCCAGGGCCTCGGCGATGCCGAGCTCGGGTCTGAGCGTCTCGGACGGAGGCTCGCGTGAAGGTGTCGGGGTCGGGGCGGCGACCCGGGGAGCTCGCGGGGCGCCGCTGTAGCGCGGCCGCTCGCGCAGGTGAAGGTATAGGGCGATGGCCAGCCCGGCCAGACACGCCACGAGGACGCATGCCGCCAGGGATGGGTAGGAGAGCTGAAGGCGCCCGCACTGCTGGCCGAGAAGAGCGAAGCCGGCTCCGGTGGCGATGCCGGCTGCGGACACGCCGAAGAGCGACCAGCTGCGCTCCTGGGCGAGGGCGAGTATCTGGACTGTGAGCCCGGCGATGGCGAGGGCCGCGCCGATGAGGCCGGCCAGCGTCATGAAGGGCAGCCGGCCGCTCACCCGCACCCAGGCTTCGGCCGTGCAGTTGTCGGTGGTGCCTCTCACCCGGAGCAGGCCTAGGGCGTAGGCACTGGGATCGGTGAGAGGCATCGTGACGAAGAACTCGTTCCGGGCCGCCCCGTAGGAGGCGGCGCTTCGCTCGATTGTGAGGGAGGCGAGCACGATCTCGATCCTTGCCGACTCCGTGCCCAGGTCGTCGGTCCCCGAGAACACGAGAACGTCGGTGTCCCCGAGCTCCAGCGGCGATGAGATCGAGTCGATGCGATCGACCTCGACACCGTTGATGGTCACCGTGCACTGCCCGTTTACGTCCGCGGCCGCCGGCACTGCCAAGGCCAGTATCCACAGCAGGACGCCGGCGGCGCCGAGCATCGGTCGTCGCATGGGCCGACGATACCAAGGGCCGCCTCGGCAGCTGCGCTTCCGTGATGGGCACCGGTCGGCCGCGGGTACAGATACGCTGGGCGCCATGCGCATCGTCCTCGTCACCATGTTTCCCGAGTTCTTCGAGTCACCGCTCGGGGTTGGCGTCGTAGGCCGCGCCATAAAGGCAGGCCAGCTGGATGTGGAGGTGGTCGATCTCCGCCAATTCGGCCTGGGTCGGCACCGTCAACTCGACGACGCTCCGTTCGGAGGCGGACCGGGGATGGTCATGATGATCGAGCCGCTGGCGCGGGCGCTCGAGCCTCTGGAAGGAACCCACCGGGTGCTGCTCACCCCTGCAGGCGCGCCGATATCGCAGGGAACGCTCGATCGATGGTCGGCGCTGGAGACGCTCACCTTGGTGTGTGGCCGCTACGAAGGTGTGGACGAGCGGGTGGCCGAACACTTCGTCGAGGAAGAAGCATCTCTCGGTGACTTCGTGCTTGCCGGTGGTGAGGCGGCGGCGCTTGCCGTCGTCGAAGGTGTGGCCCGGCTTCGGACCGGCGTGCTGGGCAATCCAGAATCCCCGACGTCGGAGAGCTTCCGTGATGGTCTCCTCGAGGAGCCCCAGTACACCCGGCCCGCCGACTTTCACGGCTGGGGGGTTCCCGAGGTGCTGCTGTCCGGCGATCACGGGGCCATCGCCGCGTGGCGGCGCTCCCAGCGCATCGAGCGCACCAGGCGGCGCCGGCCTGATCTGTTGCCGCCGGAGCTAGCGGAGCCTCCAGGGCGTGGTTAGACTGCGGCGGCCGAACGGCGCCTCCGCGCCTTTGCCCCCGTAGAGGACCTCCGATGAACACTCTTGACCAGGTCGAGGCCGCCCATCTGCGCGACGACATCCCGGACTTCGGGCCGGGCGACACCGTGCGCGTTCACGTGCGGGTGGTCGAGGGAGGCCGCGAGCGGGTCCAGGCCTTCGAGGGAGTGGTCATCGCCCGCAAGGGCGGCGGCCTGAGGGAGACTTTCACGGTGCGCAAGGTGAGCTTCGGCGTCGGCGTGGAGCGGATCTTCCCGCTGCACGCCCCGATCATCCACAGCATTGAAGTGGTGCGCCGCGGCGATGTGCGCCGGGCCAAGCTCTATTACCTGCGCAAGCGCGTGGGGAAGGCCACCCGGATCAAGGAGAAGCGGGACTGAGCGATTCTGCTGTGAACTCCGCCGGTGCGGTAACGTCGATTCCGTGACCTTCCCTTCCGACCCGTCCGATCGCGAAATCGCCGAAGGCGACGGCACCGCTGATCCGTTCTCCCCAGCTTCCTCCGAGGAGATGGTCGACCACGCCTGGAAGGGGATCGAGGAGGAAGAGGAGGGACTTCCCGAGCAGCGGGCCGGTGCTGCGTCGCCCGGCGGCGACTCCGACCTCTACGCCGGTTTGTACGCCCGGGGCGAGGTGGGCGTTCACGCCGATCTGGGGGCCGACCTGGGCATTCACGACGAGCCTGCCGATCCGTTTGCCGACACCGGCGTCGACCCGTCCGGCAGGCGCAGGGCCAACGCGGAAGAGAGCAACGAGGCGCTGCTCGCCCAGTCGGAGGAGCATGAGCGCAAGAAGTCGTCACGACGCTCCTTCTGGAAGGAGCTCCCGATCCTCATCCTGGTGGCGCTCGTCATCGCAGTCCTGATCAAGACGTTCCTGATACAGGTGTTCTCCATCCCATCGGACTCCATGTTGCCCACCCTTCAGCGGGGCGACCGAGTCATGGTCAACAAGCTCGCCTACCGGTTCGGCGAGCCCGCTCGCGGTGACTTGATCGTGTTCGATGATCCGCGCGTCCAGAGCGACGACGGGTCGATCGTCGGCTCGGTTGTGCGCCACATCGCCGAGTCGCTCGGCATCTCATCGCCGCGGAACGCGGTGATCAAGCGGGTCATCGGTCTGGCGGGTGAGACCGTGGAGGTCATAGACCAGACGGTATATGTCGACGGGGTGGTGCTCGAAGAGCCGTACGTCGCCGCGGAGAACTGGGTGGGTGTTCTGGACTATGGGCCATTCACGGTGCCCGAGGGACACGTTTTTGTGATGGGGGACAACCGCAACGAGAGCACCGACAGCCGAATGGGCCTCGGGCCGATCCCCGAAGACAGCATCGTGGGCCGGGCTTTTGTCCGGGTATGGCCAATCAAGCGCTGGGGCGGCCTGTGACGACGCGTCGCACCCGTCGGTTATAGAGGATGGTGCCGCCGCCGGGTCCGAATCGAGGAGCGGTATCATCGCCGGCACGGACCAGTACCGGCCCCGTGGGCCGGCAAACGAGCAGGAGACCTCATGAGCGAAGAGGATCTCGAGCGCTACGAGAGCGACGTAGAGCTGCAGATCTACCGTGAGTACCGGGATGTGCTGCCCATGTTCCGGTACGTCGTCGAGACGGAACGACGCTTCTACCTGGCCAACGATGTCGACCTGCACACCCGGGAGACCGGCGGCTCGGTGTTTTTCGAGATCGAGCTGAAGGACGCATGGGTATGGGACATGTACCGGCCGGCCCGGTTCCTCAAGCACGTTCGGGTGCTCACGTTTCGCGATGTGAACCTCGAAGAGGTCGAGCATCCCGATTTGGAGATGCCGAAGACAGGCTCCGTGTAGGGGCCCTCGGGGAAGCACTGGCCGAGCGTTTCCTGGTTGCCCGCGGAGCGCGGGTGATTGCCCGCAACTTGCGTATCTGGCCCGGCGAGATCGACCTGCTAATCCTCTTTGGCGGACTGCTCGTGGTCGTCGAAGTCAAATCCCGCTGGCGGGAGGACCCCTCCGATGAGTTCACCCCCGAGAAGTCGGCCCGCCTGCGGCGGACCGGAGCCCGGCTGTGGCGGGTACCTCAGCGCTATGACCTCGTCACCGTTCGGTTCGGCGCCGGAGGTGTCGACCTGCGCTGGCTTCCCGGGGTGTGCTGACTCAGGTCTGCCCACCCCAGCGGCGCCGCTGCTCTCGATACCAGCAGCCGCGGTGCCAATGACGCCGCAGATCTGGCGCGTAGTCGGGGACGACCACAAAATGCCCCTCTCCGGCTTCCACATAGCCTTCGCAGCCTGGGCAGCGGTAGCGTTTCCGCGCCGCGTAGGGCTGCACCAGCGACACGACGTCGGTGTGTGGATCGCTCACGCTGCAGCCGCGGTGTGGCCGAGGCCGCAGAATGACAAGGATCGGCGGCAGGGCATCGGCGGCATGGTAGGACCCGTGCTCGATGGGAGTCGTCTTGTATGCCGAGGTGAAGGTGCTGCGGAGTCTCGGGACCCCTGTCGAAACATGCCCACGCTGGGAGTTCCGTTTGCGCTCAGGATTTCGCCAGAGATGAGGCAACAGTCGCCCAGGGCGCCAGCTCCCGCCTCCGAGGAGGTCGTTCTCGACAAGCTGCGCGACCGCAGCGTCTGGATCGGGCGGCTCGGCCGAACTCAGCCGCCGCCGGCGAGCACCTCATCGACGAAGAACTTCCACTGCTCGCCGCGGATGCCGCCCATGGGGTCGTAACTGAGCGGTCCGAACCGGATCCCCAGGGAGCCCCAACGGAAGTCGCGTTCCGACAGTCCCGAGTAGGGCAGCTCCTTCACGCCCGTGCGTTCCACCCACACCAGAACCCCCAGGATGGCGAGTGAGTGTTGCGGCTCCTGGATGAGGAGGAATCGATCCGGCAGGCCGAGGACGACGTTGGGCAGGTGCCGATCGAGCAGCGTGAATCGCACATTCTGGCCGACCTCGTGCTGATCGAGCAGCTGCTGGACAGCGTCCCGGGCGGGACCGGACTGTTCCATCAGGTGGTCGAGCCACGTCCTGCCGCGCACCGCGTAGACCTTGAGGTCTCGTCCTTCCCTCATGGCCGTCACCACTGCATCGACCCCGCGCGGATCGACCGACCGTGCCAGGGCGATCGCGGCACTACGTCGCACGTCCTCAGACTCGTCCTCGACGGCCGCGGTGAGCAGACCCAGGATCTCGTCATCGGTGGTGAACCCCGACAGGAGCTCGACGCAGCGGCGACGAACATCGCGTGACTTATCAGTACGCGCCGCCTCGGCGAGCGCTTGGCCTGCCGACTCGGCACGGAACGTCGCGATGGCCTCGGCGAACGAGACGCGCATGCTGCCGACGGTCACCCGGTCGGGCGGGTCGGTCAACATCTTGATCAGCGTGGCGAGGGCGGCCGGATCGCCGGTCTCGGCGAGTGCTGCGGCGACCTGCGGGCGGTTGCTGCTTGTGCTCGGATCAAGCATCAGGGCGATCATGCCCCGCGTATCCCCCACCTGCTGCAGCTTCTTCAGCTTCCTCATCGCCTACACGACGTCGGTTCCCTGGCTTGAACCCCCCGTCGTCCAAGCCAGGGAGGTACTCCAACTCCCTGCCGTTTGGCTCGTCTCACCTCGAGCTCCCTAGCTCCGGGCTCGTCCCAAGCCTACGCACTTGCCATCTCGCCGGTCATGTTGCGCGCCAGCGCCGCCCAAGACCTCACTCCGGAATGCTGCGCTTGTTCCGCAGCAGCCCAGGGCGGGACGACGTCAGGGGCTCCTCGAGGCGCCGCTATTCGCCGGAGCACTCCCAGACCCGTGCTTTCCAGAGGAGACGTGAGCCCTTCTCCTTCAGATCCACGGCTTTCTCGCGCACGAGCCTGACGAGAGCAGGCGTGTCGGCCAGGGCTCGCGGCACCGTGAACGTGCGCTCGGTGAGCTGGGTCAGCTTCCCGTAGGCCGACCGAGCCGCCTTGAGGATGGCACCCTCGTTCTGCAAGCCGCCCGTGGGCAAGAAGAGCCGTCCTCCGGCCTTGAGCCGCTCCTTGGCCGCCTGCAGCATGCGGATGGGCAGCTCCGATCCTCCGGGCCCGCCGCCCCATCGCCCGCGCAGCCAGCCGCTTCGTTCGACGAGCCCGTCGGGGAGGCCGGGAACGTCACCGATAATCACCTCCGCCTTGAGGCCCAACGGAAGCGGCTTGAAAAGATCTCCGCGAAGGAATGTGGTGCGGTCGCTGATCCCGAGACGGGCCGCGTTGCGGGACGCCACCGTGACCACGTCGCCGGACGTGTCCACTCCGAACACTCGGCCGGCGCCGAGCTTGGCGGCCACAATCGACAGGAGCCCACATCCACACCCGAGGCTGATGACGTCGTCGCCCTCGTCGACGTCGACCACCTCGGCGAGCAGCACCGAGAGGACCGAGGGGCGGGCGGTCTCGTTCGACGTCTCCAGGTCGAAGGGACCGCAGCGGCCTTCCCAGTGC
>Ga0315554_1001356_pt1 | contig 14433 bp, 10 predicted proteins | sample SalMarSW160370MG_FD_202114 | JGI IMG/M metagenome (GOLD analysis project Ga0315554, IMG submission 202114) | Salt marsh sediment microbial communities from the Plum Island Ecosystem LTER, Massachusetts, United States - Salt Marsh Sediment SW1603-70 ... | reverse complement strand
GACGAGGACCACTTATTCCCCATACCTATCCCTGATGATGCAGAGATGACATACGGGTTGGAGGGCGTCACGACAGTCTTCGAGGCGTTGCGCGAGCGACTGGGATCGCGAGTGAGCTTCGCACGCGGATGCGAAGTGAACGGTGTTTCGAAGGAAGGGTTTGCCGAAGCTGTCGACTTGGCGGCCCGCTCGGATGTTGCGGTGATGGTGATGGGAGACAAGTCAGGCCTTGCCGACGACTGCACCAGCGGGGAAAGCCGAGATCGTGCTTCGCTGGATTTGCCGGGAGTCCAAGAGGAACTGCTCCGCGAAGTGATCGGCACAGGAACCCCGGTCGTCCTGGTTCTGGTTGCCGGGCGACCCTCAGCAAGTCCCTGGGTCCACGAACGGTGCGCAGCAGTGATGATGGCCTGGATGCCGGGTCAGGAGGGTGCCGCGGCCATTGCCGACGTGCTGATTGGGGCGGTGAACCCGGGGGGCAAGCTGCCGATTTCCTATCCTCGGAGCTCGGGACAGATACCCGTGTACTACGGACACAAGGTCTCGGGTGGAAGGTCCCATTGGAAGGGCGATTACGTGGACTCCGCAGTCTCGCCCCTCTACCCCTTCGGTCACGGCCTCAGCTATACGACTTTTGAGGTTGCCGATCTCTCAGTGGACAAAGCCAGTGCTCTCGTATCCGATTCGGTGGCGGTGACCGCCCGTGTGGCCAACACCGGATCAATCGATGGCGAAGAAGTGCTTCAGTTGTATGTACGCGATCCGGTCGCCAGTGTCACCAGGCCGGTCTTGGAGCTGAAGGGGTTCGTCCGGGTTGAGGTACCGGCTGGGGCCTCACGGGAAGTGGTTTTCAACCTACCGGTTGGCCAGTTGGGTTTCTACAACGCCGAAATGGAATACTCGGTCGAGCCGGGGCAGATCAATGTCTATGTCGGGACGTCCTCGGCTAACGCTGTCCACGCGGGAACCTTCACGATCGCTCCGGACGTGTCGGGAGCCCCACTGGTCAAGGTGTTCGACGGAACTGTCACGGTGGGTGAAGCTGGCTAGATCGGGATAGGCATGGACATTGCGAGGTTCTCGCCTCGCAGCACTAGGTGGCAGGTGTGGCGTGGAAGATGGGACGCAACGCCGGGTAAAGGTTCCGGTAGCGGCCATACGCTTCCTGATACATGGGGACCGTCGCGGAAACAGCTGCCGAGGGCCAGAGGGAAACAAGCTCCGAACAAGCCGTCTCTACGTCGCTAAACCAGCCGGCACCGACCGCGGCCAGCAGACCGGCCCCGTAAGCCGCCCCTTCCTCTATCTCCACAGTGGCGATCTCCGCCTGTAGCACATCGGCAAGTATCTGACGCCAGAGCGGACTCCGGGTGCCCCCGCCTGATGCTCGGATCTGGGCAGGCTTGTCCATGCCTGCGCCTGTCATCAGGTCGAGCCCATCACGTAGTGCGAAGGCAACACCCTCGAGCACAGCGCGGGTCAGATGGCGAAGGTCATGACGAACGGTCAGTCCGACGAACGCTCCACGCGCCAACGGGTCGGCGTGAGGAGTCCGTTCCCCCGTCAGATAGGGAAGAAAGAGAAGGCCTTCACTGCCCGCCGGAATCTCGGCGGCACCGCTGACCAGATCTTCAAACGATCGGCCTGGAGCCAGAGCGTCGCGCAACCAACGGAGGCTACCGCCGGCTGAAAGTGTCACGCCCATCATGTGCCACCGCCCAGGAACGGCGTGACAGAAGGAGTGCAACCGCCCCGAGGCTTCGATTGTGGGGCCGTCGGTGGTGGCAAACACCACCCCGGACGTGCCCAGTGAGAGCGCTACCACCCCGGAGGTTACAGCGCCGATCCCGACAGCGTTGGCTGATTGGTCTCCGCCTCCTGCCACCACCGGCGTGCCAGGACGCAAGCCGGTAGCATCGGCTGCCTCACTGCAAAGAGTGCCCGTGACCGCGGGCCCTTCAAAAGTAGGCGGGAGCAGCGCCGGGTCGATTTCAAGAGCACTCAGGAGCTCGGCAGACCAGGTTCGCTTGGCGAGATCAAACAAGATGGTCCCCGAGCCACCAGCGACGTCGACTGCATATTCACTGGTGAGCCGATAGCGCACGTAGTCCTTGGGTAGGAGGATGTGCCGCACCCGAGCCCAGCTGTCGGGCTCGTTCCGGGCAACCCAGAGCAGCTTGGGGGCGGTGAATCCGGTCAGGGCATCGTTGCCAGATATCTGTATCAGTCGATCAAGGCCCACGCGCCGTCGTATCTCCTGACACTCCGATTCGGTACGCTGATCGTTCCACAGGATCGCCGGTCTGATCACTTCCCCGTACTCGTCCAGTAGCACCGAACTGTGCATTTGGCCGGTGAGTCCGACTGCTGCGATGTCCGTGGGAGCGACGATGCCCTCTGCCATCAGCTGGCGCATGACACCCATAGTCGCATCCCACCACAATCGAGGGTCTTGCTCTGCCCACAGCGGCTGCGGTGTCTCAAAGGCGTAGTGCGATACCCGCATACTCTGGACTGCGCCAGACTCGTCGATCAACAACGCTTTGGTCGCTGTTGTGCCAATGTCGAGGCCAACGACGTACCGCATCAGGGTCCCCGCTCTAAGTCCTGCTCGACAGCCGAATCGGCATCGGGGTTCTGAGCAACTTCCCAGACTACGCGTTGTCTTGTGTTCTCTTCTCGGTCGAGCTGAGCGATCTGACCGGTGTGTTCGAGCTCGCAGAATCTCTGGTTGACGAACACCTGGCGGACGGCTCCCAGCTTGGGATGCTCACGATCTTCAGCGGGGCCAACGTGCTCAATGAGCAGGCGGCTGTTTTCGAGACGACTAAGCCGCCGGAACGGCGGGGCCGGAGCCCGGCTTCGGAGGAGAGCGGGTGCCGTCGTGGGCGACGACCACTGCGGTGGTGTTCCCCAACCGTCGTCGCCCACGGGGAGGATCGCGGTGCCTCTAGGCGGGAGTTGTGTGATGGCCCACAGTTCCCCACGTTGCCCGTCCATTGAAGACGCTGATCCAGGACAAAGTGGTCCCCTTCCCAGGTCGGACCGCAATCCTTGACGAATCCGGCATCGTAGGTGGGATCGGAGATGGTCAGAAGATCGGTCTCGATGCTTACTTCGCACCGATGGACGGTAGGCCGCCGATTGCAGGTTTAGGCTCTGGGCCTTCCGGCCAAGCCAAGGCAGGACCTCTGGGCTATCGTCGAGCTTGGGTCCAACGAGCCGGGGCCCGTACTCGGCCGCCGGGCTGATCCGATAAGACCCAGGGCTCCGATGGACATTGGAGAGTCGGCTCGTCTTGAAGAGCCAGGCATTTGTCACGTCCCCTGTGTCCCCCGAGACCAAATGACCTTGTTCACACGGTTCTCCAGGAGCTCCTGCCGACCCGACACGGGGTCAGCGGCGACCTCACCTGAAATAACGCGGGCCTCGAGCGAGTCCAGAGTCTCGGAGCCGTCGAGGATCCCCGTACCAAGGTCTCCGGACCAGTCCGCATAGCGTGTGGCGAGAGGTTCCGAGAGCGTCTTCTGCTCGATCAAGTCGGCTGCGACAAGCAGTGCCTTCGCCAGAGTATCGATAGCCCCGATGTGCCCGTGGAATAGATCGGTCCGGTCTATCGACTGACGTCGCAGCTTGGTATCGAAGTTGAGCCCACCGGTGGTGAAGCCGCCATCCCTGAGGATTTCGTAGAAGACAAGGCACATCTCATCAACTGAGTTCGGAAACTGGTCGGTATCCCATCCGTTCTGGTAGTCGCCTCGGTTTGCGTCTAGCGAGCCGAAAATGCCGTTGGCAACCGCATAAGCGACCTCATGGTGGAAGCTGTGCCCCGCCAGTGTGGCGTGGTTTCCCTCGATATTGAGCCGGTATTCGTCGGCGAGGTCGAAGCGCTCGAGAAGGCAATGGGTCGACTGGCTGTCGTAGTCGTATTGGTGCTTGGTGGGTTCGGCGGGCTTGGGTTCGATGAGCAGGGTGCCTTCGAATCCGATCTTTCGCTTGTGTTCGGCAACCATGGTAAGAAACCGGGCGTACTGCTCCTGCTCACGCCTGAGATCTGTGTTGAGGAGGGTGTCATATCCTTCGCGGCCTCCCCAGAGCGTGTAGTTGGCTCCGCCCAGCAGATGAGTTACTTCAAGGGCGTGTTTGGTCTGGGCGGCGGCGTAAGCGAAGACCTCGGGGTCCGGATTCGTCGCGGCCCCGGCCGCATAACGGGGGTGTCTGAACAAGTCGGAGGTGCCCCAGAGGAGACGGATGCCGGTCTCCGACATCTTCTCTTGGACATACGCGGTCATCTCATCGAGATTGCGTACCGACTCGGCAAATGTATCACCGAGTGGCGCGATATCCAGGTCGTGAAAGGAGAAGAAGGGCACGCCAAGCTTGCTCATGAACTCGAAGGCCACGTCCATCTTCTGACGAGCCGCCGCCATCGGGTCTCCGGCTGCCAGCCAAGGGCGATCGAAGGTGCCCGCACCGAATACGTCACTGCCAGGCCAGTTGAACGAGTGCCAATAACAGACTGCCATCCGCATCTGGTCTTCCATCCGCTTTCCCAAGACCATGCGATCCCGGTCGTATACCTTGAACGCCAGGTCGTTGTCCGAGTCGGGACCCTCGAACGCGATCGGATCGGTCACATCGATGAAGAACTCAGACACCATTCTCTCCCTTGGCGCGGACAGGCCTCCAGACCACATATTATGGACTAGCAGCTGCTGCGCCGTAGTCGATCGATGATACGCACCTGCTTCGCGGAGTCTACTTGACCGCTCCATGCGGAGCAAAGACTGCTGCAAAGAGGCTTCATCACACAAACCTGGCAGCAGCATCGTACGAGAGAGCCGTAGGCAGCTAACGACTGCTCGACAGAAGCAAGGGTTGTCGCCTCCCACCGGTGAGCGCCTCGCCAAGATCGCGTCTTGACTTGTGGAGACGCCGTGCACCTGAAGACCGGCTTCCCCTGGCGGGGTGCCGATCGTCCGCACCCTGGGGTATCAACCCCGGAAGCATGGTGGAATCAGGTTGGCGGTCTGCTGGAGAATGCAGTCAAGGGCATCGGAGTGGATCCGGATATCGCCGCCGAACTTGTGCCTGAGGTGCAGGCTGTCTTCATAGATCCGCAGAACTGGCTGCTCTTCGAGGACATGCTGCCCGTCCTGAGGCAGCTTTCCGACATGGGGTGGACCGACACCGTGCTCGCGAATCACGCCCCTGGACTTCCGGAGCTTGTGGATGCGCTGGAGATCGCGGAGTCCATCGACTTGACAATCACCAGTGCCAGCATCCGGTATGAGAAGCCGCATCCCGGAGGCTTCGAAGCCCCTCTCGAAGCAGCCGACGATCCCATGGAGTGGTGGTCGATCGGAAACAGCCTGGCCGCCGATGTACTGGGCGCCGAGCAGGCTGGCATTCCGGCAATCCTGGTGCGCCGACCAGGAGATTCCGACCGTGTCGCAGAGACACTGGACGGTGTATTGAAATGGATTCGACCCCCGGGGGCCGCGGCCAGCTGATCGTTCTGGATCGCCAGGCTCGACTGTCGCGAACTCAGGTATTGTACGATGCAGTGACGGAAGGGCGCAGCTGTGTGCGACAGCCGGTGTAGCCGGTAGGGTGATGCGTATCACAGGCAGGGACATGCGGCCGAGCTGGGACGAATACTTCCTCGCGCTGGTGGACCAAGTCGCGGCGCGCGCCACCTGCGACCGGGGCAAAAGCGGCTGCGTAGTTGTACGCGACAAGCGGATCGTCTGCACCGGGTACGTCGGCTCGCCTTCCACCATGCCCCATTGCGACGACGCCGGCCACGATCTACGTCGGATGCTCGATGAGGATGGCGTCATCCGTCAGCACTGCGTTCGTACGGTGCATGCCGAGCAGAATGCCATCTGCCAAGCGGCCCGCTACGGGCTGCCCATCGAGGGCACAACGCTGTATTGCTCGATGGAGCCGTGCCGGATCTGTGCCATGCTCATTGCCAGTGTCGGCATAGTCCGTGTTGTCTCCAGGCGGCGTTATCACGCCGGAGCGGACACACGTCACATCCTGTCGCAAGCGGGTGTGAAGCTCGATGTGGCGGAGGATGCTGTTGAGAACTACGACGCGCAGTAACAGGCGACCCGACCCGGGGGCGGCCAAAGCGAGCTATCGAGTGTGGTCCAACACGACGGTTAGGCTTGCCAGATGCCCTCGCAATCTCGGCTGTGCAAACGCGCCGCGTACTCCAGATCCGCCAGGCTGCTGAGGCCGCACCCCATGCGAAGGAGACGACCAGCAATCGCCGGAGGTTGGAGGCGCCTCGCCGTGCCGATGGCCCTGCTGGTCATAGCGACGCTTGTCGGTGCCTGCACCGACGAGGATCCGACCACCACGACTGAGGTTGCAGAGCAGAAGACGACCACTACCACCACCGAGGCGCCTGCGCCGGAGACGACCGCGACGCTTGGGCAGTATGCAGGTCCCACAGTCGACATCAGGTGGTTCATCGGCTTGGGCGCGGGCGGCGAGCCCGAACAGCTGTATGTACATGAAAATGTCGTGGCGCAGTTCAACGAAACGCATCCGAACATCAACCTCGTTCTCGAGGTGGTCGACACACCTGATGCGTATCAGGTCCTGGCGGCACAGATCTCGGCCGGCAATGCTCCCGACATCGTGGGGCCGGTCAGCATCGGTGGGGCCAACACGTTCTCGGGGGAGTTCCTCGATCTCGAGCCGCTCATCGGCAGATCCGACTTCGATATGTCGCGATGGCCGCCAGCGGCAGTGGAGGCGCTCCGAGAACCGGATGGAGCACTCGTCTCGTTGCCCTTCGCCTCCTACCCGGCCATGATCTTCTACAACAAGACTCTGTTCGATCTCGCCGGTCTCCCCTATCCTCCTGCCGCCTTCGGCGAGCCCTACGGCGCGGGAACGGAGTGGGAAGGTGACTGGACGTTCAGCAAGCTGACCGAGATCGCCACGGTACTGACCATCGATCTCCACGGCAGACGGGGCACCAGTGACGACTTCAGACGGGCGGAGACGGTCCAGTGGGGCTTTGTGTTCCAAGGCATGGATGATCCGAGGGCGCAGGGCAGCCTCTTCGGTGCGGGCACGTTTGTGGCCGAGGATGGATCGGCGCAGGTGCCTGGCCCATGGGCCGCGGCGTGGGAGTGGTACCACAGCGCCATCTGGGATCTCGGGATCGCCCCCAGCCGGGAACAGCTCGACCTCGAGGCGCTTGCCGGTGACGCTTTTGCCTCGGGCACGGTTGCCATGGCCGCAGCGCACTTCACGTACGCCTGCTGCATCACCAACCGCGATGGAACCGGCAAGGACTTCTGGGATCTCGCTCCGATGCCGACGTATGGGGCGACGGCGCATGTCGCGGCCTACACCGAGACTCTGCGGATTCTCGCCTCCACCGAGCACCCGGAGGTGGCGTTCGAGGTGCTCGAGTGGCTGGTGACCGAAGGGGCCTCCGACCTGATCGCCTCCTACGGCGCGCTTCCCGCCGACGGAGTCGAGACCGACGCCGTCATTGCGGCCCTCGATGAGATCTACCCGCAGGGAGTCAACTGGGAGGCGGCGGTGGCGAGCTTGGCCAACGTGCACTCCCCCAGCTACGAATCAGACATGCCGAACTTCGACGAGGCGCGGGCACGGCTCGCTGAGTTCGGTGCGGCGACTCTGACTGACGCCGAGCTCGACATCGATGATGCCATTGCAGCTCTCGAGGACGACCTCACAGCCATATTCGCCGAGTGATGTGCGCCTTCTCACCGGCAGCCGGGCTTACGCGGGAAGTGTCACCTGGCATCGTGACGCCATGAGCGAGTCGTCTCTGACAGGAGCCGCTGGGCGCGCCGAGGTGTTGGTAAAGAGGGTCGGCCGCCGTTCCCGGTTCGCCGGCAGTTCGGCGATCCTTGGGAGCGCTGAGACCTGGGCGCTTCTGCTTCGCACCTGGGTGTTCGCTTCGTGGAAGGTGGCACTCGCCTGATCACCGCTTCTCCTGCTCCTGATGGTGCCGGGATTCATCATTCACGGATTTTCACGCCGGGTAAGTCGGCTGGTCAGCCTGCGCTAGAGGATTGAAGAGCGGGCCGGAGGCACAGTCGAGACAGCGAGTAAAGAGACCAGCGCAGCAGCCAGCGACGGCATCTGCTCGATGCTTGGCGCTCTAGCCGATCTACACCACCACGGCGACCAGGCGAGGAAGCTCATCACAGACGTGGTCGGTTCGGCACGCCTGCTCATCCCCTCTGCCTAGGGCTCGTGGCGCTGGCGCTGCCCCGGATCGTCGTCGTGGCCCTCGCCGCCGTGGTCGGCCTGGTCGAAGAGATTCTGTAGGCCGTTCGCCATGCTTGCAGATGTCCCTCGTCTGTACCTGTGGCCTCGGTATCCTCGGCTCCGCACGACGACCGGAGCCGCATGATCATCGACGGGTTCCACCACCAGCTCCCCGATGTCGACCCGGAAGAGACCCAGGAATGGGTCGACGCCCTCGACCAGATCATCGACGAGGGCGGGCAGGCTCGTGCCCGCTTCCTCATGGCCAAGCTCATCGAGCGCGCCCGCAGCCGCAACGTCGGCGTCGCCGCCGCGGTAAGCACACCGTACATCAACACCATCCCGCCCGAAGAGGAGGCCTGGTTCCCCGGCGACGAGTACCTCGAAAGGCGTATTCGGCGCTTTATCCGCTGGAACGCCGCAGTCATGGTGGTGAGGGCAAACAAGAAGGCCGACGCCATCGGCGGGCACCTCTCCACGTTCGCCTCATCAGCGGCGCTGTACGAGGTCGGGTTCAATCACTTCCTCCGGGGAAAGGCGGACGGCGAACCCGGCGACCACGTCTACGTTCAAGGTCACGCCGCCCCCGGCATCTACGCCCGCGCCTTCGTCGAGCATCGCATCGATGAAGCCGACCTTGACCGGTTCCGGCGTGAGATCGACGGCGGGCTCTCCTCGTACCCCCACCCGCGTCTCATGCCGGGCTTCTGGGAATATCCCACTGTCTCGATGGGGCTGGGGCCGATCAACTCCATCTACCAGGCCCGTTTTAACAAGTATCTCCACAACCGCCGCATCGACGACACCTCTGAGTCCCGCGTCTGGTGTTTTGCCGGAGACGGCGAGATGGACGAGCCCGAGACCCTGGGATCGATCTCCCTCGCCTCCCGCGAGAAGCTCGACAATCTGATCTGGGTGGTGAACTGCAACCTCCAGCGTCTCGACGGGCCGGTGCGGGGCAACGGCAAGATCATTCAGGAGCTCGAGGCCATGTTCCGCGGCGCCGGCTGGAACGTCATCAAGGTGATCTGGGGCTCCAACTGGGATCCGCTGCTGGCCGGTGACGTCGACGGCGTGCTCGTTAACAGGATGAACACCTGCGTCGACGGCGAGTACCAGCGCTACAAGGCCGAGGACGGCGCCTACGTACGGGAGCACTTCTTCGGGCCGGACCCCCGGCTCCGCAAGATGGTCGAGCACATGACCGACGATGAGATCTGGGCCCTGCGACGGGGCGGCCACGACTACCGCAAGCTCTACGCCGCCTACAAGTACGCCACCGAGCTTCGCGGCGCCCCAACCGTCATCCTGGCCAAGACGGTAAAAGGCTGGGCCCTGGGCCCCGACGTGGAGGGACGCAACGCCACCCACCAGATCAAGAAGCTGACCAACGATCAGCTCCTGCTGCTGCGCGATCGGCTGGAGCTTCAGAACGAGATCCCCGATGATGCGCTCATCGAGGGCCTCGAGCCCCCGTACTACAGGCCGCCCCAGGACTCCCCCGAGTTCCAGTACCTCGCTCAGCGCCGTAAGGCTCTCAACGGCCCGCTCCCCAGCAGGGTGGTGAACGTGCGCCGGCCTCTGGGGCTACCCGACCACGAGCCCTTCGCCGAATTCGACGCCGGCTCGGGCACCACCGAAGTGTCCACGACCATGGCGTTCACTCGTTTGCTGCGGAATCTGGCCCGGGACCCCGGGTTCGGTGATCGTGTGGTGCCGATAATCCCCGACGAGGGCCGCACGTTCGGCATGGACGCCCTGTTCAAGGAGCTGGAGATCTACGCCTCGCAGGGCCAGGTCTACGAGCCGGTCGACCACCATCTGCTTCTCTCCTACAAGGAGTCGCAGGCCGGTCAGATCCTCGAAGAGGGCATCACGGAAGCCGGCGCCATGGCGTCGTGGATCGCCGCCGCCACCTGCTACGCCGCCAGAGGCGTGCCCATGGTGCCGTTCTTCGCCTTCTACTCGATGTTCGGCTTCCAACGTGTCGGCGATCTCATATGGCTCGCCGGTGACGCCAGAGCCCGCGGGTTCCTCCTGGGGGCGACGGCAGGCCGCACCACACTGCTCGGCGAAGGCCTCCAGCACCAAGACGGCCATAGTCATGTGCTCGCTTCCACGGTGCCGGTTTGTGAGGCCTACGACCCGGCCTTCGCCTACGAGATGAGCACCATCGTCGAGCACGGGCTGCACCGCATGTACGGTCCGGAAGGCAAGGACGTCTTCTACTACCTGACCCTGTACAACGAGAACTACGCCATGCCTGCGAAGCCGAAGGGGTCCGACGACGGGATCATCGCCGGCCTCTACAAATGGGCCGACGTCCCCACCGGCACGGCGAAGCGTGCCGCCATCCTGTTCTCCGGCAGCCTTCAAGGAGCCGCTCGACGGGCCCAGGCCGAGCTAGCGGAGCACTACGGCATCGGAGCCGAGCTGTGGAGTGCCACCTCGTACAAACGACTGCGCGAAGAAGCACTGACCGCGGAGCGATGGAACCGGCTCCACCCCGAGGAAACGGCACGAGTCCCCTACGTCACCCGCATGCTCGGAGAGCTGCGCGGCCCGGTGGTGGCGATCACCGACTACATGAAGATGGTGCCGGACCAAATCGCTCGCTGGGTACCGACGCGGCTCACTCCCCTGGGCACCGACGGCTACGGCCGCAGCGACACGCGCGAGGGTTTGCGCCGCTTCTTCGAGATTGACTGGGGTCACACCGTCGTGGCTGTGCTCGCGGGCCTAGCCGAGGCGGGCAGCCTGGAGCCGTCCGTGGTCACCGACGCCATCGTCCGGTACGAGATCGATCCGAACGTGGCCGATCCACGGCTCCGCTGATCGGTCCAGCCACGCCCGGCGCCAGCCTCTAGATTCCGGGCCATGCTCCTGCACGATCTCGTGATGACATCGGAGGCCGTGCGTTTGACTTCCTCGCGCTCGGCCAAGATCGAGCTGCTGGCCGCCTACCTGAGGAGTCTGGGCGACGACGAGATAGCGCTTGGTGCGTCGTTCCTCGCCGGGGAGCGCCCGCTGAAGCGCCTGGGCATCGGGTGGCGGACCCTCGAGGAGGTGCAATCGACTCCGGCCTCTCCCCCACCCACGCTGACCATCAACGAGGTCGACACCGTGCTGCGCCAAGCGGCCGCGGCATCCGGCCCGGGAAGCACGACGCGACGTATCGAAGCGCTCGAATCGCTGTTCAACCGCGCCACCGAGCCGGAGCAGGGTTTCCTACAAGCCCTGATACTGGGCGAGCTGCGCCAGGGCGCCCTGGAGGGCCTGGTCGTCGAAGCGATCGGCCGCGCCTTCGAGACACCGACCGACGCGGTGCGCCGTGCCCTGATGGTGAGCGGCGACCTGGGAACGATTGCCACGGCGGCCCGCAGCGGAGGGCGGGAAGCGCTCGGGCAATTCTCACTAACCCTGTTCCGTCCACTACGGCCGATGTTGGCGCAGACGGCTCCCGACCTGGATGCGGCCTTGGCCAGGCTGCCCTCGGCGGCTCTCGAAGCCAAGATCGACGGGGCTCGGACCCAAGTGCACCGGGACGGTGAGCAGGTCGCCGTGTACACACGGACCCTTCGAGACATCACCGCTCAGGTGCCCGAGGTAGTGGAGGCGGCACGTTCCGTTCCGGCACGGCGACTGATCCTCGACGGTGAGGTGGTAGCGCTGCGACGCGACGGCAGGCCTCATCCCTTTCAGGTGACCATGGGCAGACTGGGCGGCAAGATGAGCGCCGATGCGCCGTACCTGCCCCTCACGCCGCTCTTCTTCGACTGCCTCCACCTCGACGGCATGGATCTCATCGATCGCCCCGGTGCTGAGCGTTTTGCGGCCCTAGAGGCTCGTTTGCACCCGGCGCTGCTGGTGCCCCGGGCGGTGACCCATTCTGCCGATGAAGCCGCCGCCTTCTACGAGCGAGTGCTCGACCTGGGGCACGAAGGCGTGATGGTCAAATCACTCGAGGCGAAGTACGAGGCGGGCCGGCGCGGGGCCACATGGCTCAAGGTGAAGCCGGCGCACACGCTCGATCTGGTGGTGCTGGCCGTCGAGTGGGGAACGGGCCGCCGGCGGGGCCGGCTGAGCAATCTGCACCTCGGGGCACGGGATCCCGACGCCGGTGGATTCGTCATGCTCGGCAAGACCTTCAAAGGGCTCACCGACGAGATGCTGGAGTGGCAAACCCGGAGGTTCCTCGAGCTGGAGACGCACCGTGAGAGACACGTCGTCCACGTGCGGCCGGAGCAAGTCGTCGAGGTGGCCTTCGACGGGGTGCAGGCATCACCTCGCTATCCGGGTGGCGTCGCGTTGCGTTTCGGCCGGGTCAAGGGCTACCGGCATGACAAGACGGCCGACGACGCCGACACGATCGACGCGGTGAGGGCCCTCCACGCAGGCCCATGAGCGCGCACCCGTGCTACCGGGCATCTCGGTTGTCTAATGCCGGCCTGAAAACGCCTGGCCTCTGGTGCCTAGTTGAGTGAGGGGTGCGGCGGGAAATCGGCGAAGAACGCCAGGTGGCCGTGCTGCCGCCGCAGCACGGTGCGCCACAGGTCCACCGGCTCACCGGAAAAGGGGTCGTCGGGCCGCGAGTCGAGAATGAACCAGTCGCCGGAGGCCACTTCAAAGTCGAGCTGGCCGTCCGTCCACCCCGCATATCCGGCGAAGACTCGTAGGGACTCGAGAGCACCGACCTCGTCGCCCGGCGTTACCGACAGATCCAGGAGCCCGAGCCGATCGTCTATCGGAGTCCAGGTATCAGACTCGGCTCGGCCGGCGTATTCGGGCAGGAGCCGGGCCAACGCCACCGCCATCTCCGGCTCGACCGGGCCGCCCACAAAGACGACCTCGGGGCCCGCGAGAGCTTCGACCCAACCGGGAAGCAGGTCGCCCACCGGAAGTTCGGCAGGGCGATTCAGGATGAGGCCTAAAGCCCCGTCGTCATCGTGGCGGCACACCAGCACGACGGCGCGCCAGAAGTTCGGATCGATGAGCCCGGGCCCGGCCACCAAGAGCCTGCCCTCGAGCGACACGGCCATGGCATCATCATGCCACCGAAGTCGAGCATGGCGCCATGACCAGCGGGTAGGGTCTCGCACATGAGGACCGGTGAGGCCGCCGGAGCAAGGACCTCGAAGAGCCGGGCGCTCCGCATCTTCAAGACGGTGGCGCCGCTTGCCATTGCCGCCGTGCTGCTGGTCATCGTGCTGCCCCAGTTTGCCGAGTACGGCGACGTGTGGCGGCACGTGCGCTCGCTGACGTTTGCCGAAGTCGTCATCCTCATCGCCTTTTCCGCCTGGAATATTCTCACCTACCAGTTCGTGATGATGGCCGCCCTACCGGGGCTGAGCCTGAGCCAGGCCTATCACACCGGGCAGATCTCGACCGCGGTCACGAACACGCTGCCGGCCGGGAGCCTTGTGGGCGTCGGCGTCACCTATGCCGTGCTGGCGTCGTTCGGCCATGGGGCGGCGGCCATAGCCCTGGCCGCGGTGCTCACCGGGTGGTGGACCACACTGGCCAAGTTTGCCCTGCCTTCGGCGGCGCTGCTGATCCTGGCCTTTCGCGGTGGCACCGACGCCCGCCTCTTGTCGGCGGCTCTCACCGGGCTGGCCCTTCTTGTGGTCTCCATCGTGGCGCTCGTGTTCGTCACCACCAGCGATCGTTTCGCCCGCCTCATCGGCCGGACTCTGGCGCGCTGGTACTCAAGGCTGAGACGCCTGGTCCGCAAGCCCCCGGTCGAAGGCTGGGACGAGCGTTTCAGCCATTTCCGGGAATCGAGCGCAGGCCTGCTGCGGCGCCGCTGGCACCTGCTCACCGTGGCCACCATCGTCAGCTACCTGTCGCTGTTCTGGGTGTTGCTCAGCGCCCTTCGGGTACTCGAGGTACCTCCAAGCGTCATCTCGTGGCCCGAGGCATTAGGCGCTTTCGCCGTCGTCACCCTGGCTACGGCCGTGCCGATAACACCGGGCAGCCTCGGCGTCACCGAAGTCGGCATGGCTCTGGCACTCGAGATCGCCGCAGCCGATCCCCGCTACGACGCCGCGATCGTTGCCGCGGTTCTCCTCTACAGGGCCCTCACCTACTTCCTGCAGGTGCTGCTCGGGATCCTCTCCTACTTCCTGTGGAGATGGCACGTTAACCTGCCGGAGGACAGCGCCG
>Ga0315554_1001355_pt1 | contig 14442 bp, 8 predicted proteins | sample SalMarSW160370MG_FD_202114 | JGI IMG/M metagenome (GOLD analysis project Ga0315554, IMG submission 202114) | Salt marsh sediment microbial communities from the Plum Island Ecosystem LTER, Massachusetts, United States - Salt Marsh Sediment SW1603-70 ... | reverse complement strand
ATGGTTGCCGACATGGACATGTTCCTCGATGTCGCCGCAAAGATCAAAGAGTGCTCGAATGGCGACTACTACATGGTCGGCACTTCGGCCGCTTTGTTCAACCCCTACCTGCAGAATCGTTCACAGCCGTGGATCGTTGATGATGAGCTGGTCATCGACCCGATGGTCGTTAAGTACATCCAGCTGGCGAAACTCATGCGCGATGAAGGCTATGAGTCACAGGCTGGTCAATGGTCCGAGGGATGGTTCGCTGGGATGAGCGACACCTTGGTGGACGCCGATGGCAACCCCAAGAGAATCTTCAGCTACTTCCTCCCGACCTGGGGTCTTCCCTACGTGTTGATCCCGAACTCGGGCGACACCGGCGGCGACTGGGCGCTGATCCCCGGCCCGATCCCCTACCAGTGGGGCGGCACCTGGGTAGGCGCGATGAAGAACAGCCCGAATCTCGAATTGGCCAAGGAATTCATCACCTTCGTAGCACTGGATGAGGAAAACCTGACCAATTGGGCTCTGGGTGTCTACACCAATGACTACCTGGCTGCCATTGATCCTGATGTTCCTGAAGATCAAGCACAGCCCGGTGGCGACTTCGTCTCCAGCCAGGTCGTCGTAAAGAAAATCACACCGGAGTTCGACTCTGGCGACATTTACGACTGGCTCGGCGGTCAGAACAACTACCGACAGTGGTCCGAAGCAGCACCCAACGTAAGCGGTGCCTTGCTGACCGGATCTGATGACGCCATTCAGCGCCCTCTCGAGAGCGCTCGAGATGAATATCTCAGTGGCAACATCACCATCGACCAGATGTGGGAGCAGTGGCTTGAGCAAGTTCGCAACCTGTTCCCCGACCTGATTATTCCTGAACCACCATCCATGGAGTAATCGGCTAGAAGTAAGTTTTGTGGGTCAGTGGGGGAACATCCCACTGACCCACATTAATTTCTCGCTGCATCGTCTACTTGAATTCGGACGAAATGGAATAGGTATATGGAGGAATGGTTATGAGACTCCTCAGAATTCGAAGGAACAGCTACGGATATATCTTCATCGCACCCTTCATCATTGGTTTTCTCGTCTTCGGGTTATATCCGTTGTACAACACCTTCGCACTCAGCTTTACCGATATGACCTTGATGAATGCGAGTTCGGCCAAGTATATCGGGTTGGCCAATTTCAAGCGTCTGTTTGCCGACGATTTCTTCATGAAGGGTGTTACGAACACCTGGCTGATCTGGCTGCTTAACTTCATCCCTCAAATCGGTATCGCTTTGCTGCTCTCGGCATGGTTTACAAGTGCCAGGCTCAAGATTAAAGGCGTGGGACTTTGGCGAGCGCTGTTCTACTTGCCGAACTTGTTGATGCCTGCCACCATCGCGGCATTATTCTTCAGTTTGTTTCAGTTTTACGGGCCTGTGAATCAGGCCATCGTCCAGCTCGGTATCGTGGATGAAGCCGTGCACTTTCTGCAGAAAGTCTCAGTAGCCCGATCCCTGGTGATATTCATCCAATGGTGGATGTGGTTTGGACAAACCACGATCATCATCATGGCCGGTATCGCCGCGATCCCCGTGCACCTGTACGAAGCGGCCATGGTCGATGGTGCGACAGGGACACAGATGTTCAGGCGGATCACCATGCCTTTGCTGAAGCCGATTCTGACCTACGTCTTCGTCACGTCGCTCGTCGGCGGCATGCAGATGTTCGACATACCATTTCTCCTGACCGATCAGCGAGGCGGTCCCAGCAGCTCCATTATGACGAACAACATCCTCATGTACATGAAATTCTCGAGCAGCAAAGGCCATATCGGTGCAGCTTCGTCGGTTGGCGTGCTCGTGTTCATCATGACTACCGTTGTTGCACTTGGTATCTTCTACTTCATGAGGGACAGAAACATTCCGTCGGTACGGAAGAAGCAAGAGAAGACGTTACGTCCATTGCGGACACAAATGGCTGAGTTGAAGGCACAGGAGTAGGATGATGATACGGACTTCTGCAGAGACTTCTAAGGTGGGTTTATATCTTTCGCGCGGGTTTATTTACGCATTACTGATTTTCCTTTTGCTCATTACCATTGTCCCCATCTGGATGTTGATTGTAAACGCTACCCGTTCCACGTTTGAAATCCAACAAGGCATCAGTTTTTGGCCGAGCACACACCTGATAGAAAACTACCGCATCCTGGGAAGTAAGGGAATCAACATCTTCAAGGGTTTTTCTAACAGTATGTTTGTGTCGATTTCGACGACCCTCATCACGGTGTATTTTTCCTTTCTGACGGCGTATGCACTGGTTGTATACGAGTTTAAAGGGAAGAAGTTCGTCAATAACTTCGTCATCGTGCTGGTTTTAATCCCGACACAGCTTTCGATCATCGGCTTCTATCAATACATGTCCAGGTTAGGCCTAACCGATAATTATGCCTCCCTCATCTTGCCATCGATCGCAAACGCGGGCGGCGTGTTCTTCGCCAAGCAGTATTTCGAGTCGATGTTGATTCAGGACCTCATCGACGCGGCCCGGATCGACGGCGCCAGCGAAATCGGCATCTTTCACAGAATCATGATGCCGTTGGCAATTCCAGGTGCGGCTACCTTCGGTATCTTCGCCTTCGTTTTCGCCTGGAATAACTTTTTCAATGCATTCATCCTGATCTCGTCCTTCGATAAATACACCTTGCCGATGCTGGTACAGACACTGCGTGGTGATGTGTATCGGACGGAATACGGGGCCATCTATATTGGCCTTGCCATCACGATCGTACCCATCCTGCTCGTTTACGCCCTTTTCTCGCGATATATCGTTAGCGGTATAGCCATGGGCGCGGTACGAGAATAAAACCATCATCACAGCGAGGTACCATGCGGTATGGCTATTTCGACGATGTTGAGCGCGAATATGTAATTACACAACCCGATACACCATTACCGTGGATCAACTACCTTGGTTCACAAGCGTATTTCTGCCTCATTTCCAACACGGCAGGGGGCTACTCCTTTTACAAAGACGCCCGCTTGCGGCGTTTAACACGATATCGTTACAACAACGCGCCCCTGGACTGCAGTGGGCGCTACATCTATCTTCGAGATGATGGCGCCTCGGTTGCTCAAACGGAGGAGCTATTCTGGTCGCCTTCGTGGCAGCCAACTCGCACTCCGTTGGATGCGTATGAATGCCGGCACGGCATGGGGTACACGGTCATTCGTTCTACACTGGCTCAAATCGAAGCCAGCACGCGTTACTTCGTCCCCATGGGAGAAAATCTCGAAGTCTGGGAATTGACGCTCACCAATCACCGCACGGAGCGCGCGCAGTTGTCCGTATTTTCGTCCGTGGAGTTCAATTTGTGGGACGCCATGGACGACGCCACAAACTTTCAACGCAACTACAACGTAGGTGAAGTGGAAGTGGCGGACGGGGTCATCTTTCACAAAACGGAATATCGCGAGCGACGGGATCATTTTGCTTACCTGGCGTGCTCGGAACCCATCGCTGGCTTCGATACGCAGCGCGAAGCTTTTTTGGGACCCTATCGGGGTTACGCTGCGCCTGTCGGAGTCGAGTCTGGCGGCTTATCCGATTCGATTGCACACGGCTGGCAGCCCGTCGGGGTTCAGCATGTCAAAGTCGAGCTGCAGGCCGGCGAAAGTAAAAAGATCATTTTCTTGTTGGGTTATCACGAGAATCCGCACGATGCAAAGTTCGATCCGCCCGAATCCCAGACCATCAACAAGCGCCTGGTTTTACCAACCATCCAGAAGTATCTCCAGGCGAAGCAAGTCGAAAAATCATTTCAGGAACTACGCGCGTTCTGGGATGATTTGTTCGGCAAATTCCAAATAACCACCCCGGATGAGCATACGAACCGGATGGTCAATATCTGGAACGTATACCAGATGATGGTCACCTTCAATTTGTCGCGTTCGGCATCTTACTTCGAATCGGGCATCGGGCGCGGCATGGGCTTTCGTGACTCGAACCAGGATTTACTCGGCTTCATGCATTTACTGCCGGAACGCGCACGTGAGCGTATCTTGGATTTAGCGGCTACGCAGATGCCCACTGGCGGGGCATATCACCAATACCAGCCTCTGACCAAACGCGGCAACAATGACGTTGGCAGCAATTTCAACGATGATCCCTTGTGGTTGATATTGTCGGTAGCGGCGTATCTCAAGGAGACCGGCGAATGGGGGATATTGGATGAAGCTGTGCCCTATGAAAATCAATCTGGCACGGAAGAACCGCTCTATGGCCATCTACAACGTTCGATTCAATACACCCTCGATCGTCTTGGCCCCCATGGCTTGCCGCTCATCGGTCGTGCGGATTGGAACGACTGCTTGAATTTGAACTGCTTCTCCGATTCACCGGGGCAATCCTTTCAGACCACGACCAATAAAGACGGAAAGGTGGCGGAGAGCGTTTTCATCGCCGGTCTTTTCGTCCTGGCTGCGCAAGAGATGCAGGCGATCGCGCATCATCGAGGCGACGCGGCCGATGTTGGGGCTTATATCGAAGCTGCGGATACGATGGCGAAAGCAGTGTGGTCCGCCGGCTGGGACGGCGACTGGTTCCGCCGCGCTTACGACGACATGGGTCGGGCATTGGGATCGCGTGAAAACGACGAGGGCCGGATTTTCATCGAGCCGCAGGGAATCTGCGTGATGGCCGGGCTGGGCCTGGAAGATGGTCGTGCGCTGCAAGCGTTGGATTCTGTCGCAGAACACCTCGAGACGCCGCACGGGATTGTGCTGCATCAGCCAGCATTCACCCGATATTATCTACATTTGGGGGAGATTTCGTCGTATCCACCAGGATACAAAGAAAACGCGGGCATTTTTTGTCACGCAAATCCATGGATCATGATTTCCGAAGCCATGGTGGGGCGCGGAGACAAAGCGTACGAATATTATCTGTTGATCAATCCATCGGTGCGGGAAGACATAAGCGAAGTGCATAAATGTGAACCTTACGTCTATGCTCAAATGATCGCCGGCAAGGATGCGCCGACTCACGGCGAAGCTAAAAATTCTTGGCTGACGGGTACGGCCACCTGGAATTACGTTGCCGTCACGCAGTGGATTCTCGGCATCCGGCCAACGTACGCCGGCCTCGAAATCGACCCGGTTCTGCCCTCGGATTGGGATGGCTTCGAGGCGGTTCGATATTATCGCGGCGTGCGATACAGGATTAAAGTCGAGAGGCACGGAACGGGAAGCACCGTTCGCCTCGAAGTCAATGGAAGTCCTGTCGACGGACGCGTCATTCCCCTACCTGAAGACAAAAGCGGAGAAGTTGAGGTGCATCTTGGTTTGGGATAGGGTGGATGCCAACGGAAAGGGATTTCAATTATATTCTGTGATGGGTAATAGCTGATTTGTAACCGTTAACGTCGCTGCTGAGGAGTTCAATGGCATCAATCAATCAACGTATCGATGAATTGGTTTCACAAATGAGTCTGGATGAAAAAATCTCCCAACTGGGTTCTTGTTGGATGTATGAATTGCAAACGCAGGGGGAGATCGACGAGGAGAAAATAGCCGCTCGACTCGGCAGCGGTATTGGGCAAATCACACGCGTCGCTGGTGCATCCACGCTCGATCCTGTGTCTGCAGCCAAGGCCGTCAATCGTCTGCAGAAGTACTTACTCGACGAAACCCGCCTCGGAATTCCGGCCATCGTCCATGAGGAGTGCTGCTCGGGTGCGATGGTCCTCGGCGGCACGATGTATCCTCAGATGATCGGCCTGGCGTCGACTTTCCGTCCGGCGCTGGCGAAAGCCATGACCACGGCGATCCGGCAACAACTTCTTGCCATCGGTGCCCGGCAGGCCCTCGCGCCGGTTTTGGATATCGCCCGAGATTCCCGCTGGGGACGTGTGGAAGAGACTTTTGGCGAAGATCCTATGTTGGTCAGCCACTTTGGCGTCGCCTATATCGAGGGATTGCAAAATGAGTCGCTGGCTGAGGGTGTGATGGCTACCGGTAAACACTTTATCGGGCACAGCAACTCGCAGGGCGGATTGAACTGTGCGCCCGTCCACATGGGCTTTCAAGAAGTCTACGAGGCGTTCTTGCCGCCATTTCAGGCCGCAATCCGGGACGCCGGGCTTGCCACGATGATGAACGCCTATCCCGAATTGGATGGAGTCGTCGTAGCGGCCTCGCGCCAGATTCTGACCGACATGCTGCGCGGTGAGCTGGGTTTCGATGGTTTGCTCGTTTCGGATTACGAAGCGATCGAGATGATTCATAATTTTCACTTCGCAGCAGCAGATGAATCCACAGCGGCCAGCCTTGCGCTTGCGGCTGGAATCGATGTCGAACTTCCGACGACCGTTTGCTACGGGGACCCACTGAAAGCAGCTCTAGATGAAGGCAAGATCACCGTGGAGATGATCGAGCGTTCGGTGAGCCGTCACCTGCAAAAGAAATTCGAACTCGGTCTTTTCGAGAATCCCTACGTAGACGAAGGTGCGGTACTTGAATTTTACGAGACGGATGATAATCGCAGCCTCGCACGCCAAATTGCCCACGAGAGCATGGTTTTGTTGAAGAACGACGGCCTATTGCCGTTGGAAAAGACGATCAAGACGCTGGCCGTCATTGGACCTAACGCCAATGAAGGGAGAAACCAGCTTGGAGACTACTCCTACGCGGCGATGAGGGAGATGATGGCGTTTGTTCCACAGGAAGACTCGTTTTTCATGGACGTGGATGAAGCGGAGTTCGCTCGACACGACATAAAAATCCCATCCATCCTCGAGAGCATACAAGCGCTGGTTTCGCCGCAAACCAAAGTCCGCTATGCCAGAGGCTGTGACAACTTCGATCCGGATACCTCAGGCTTTACGGAAGCGCTCGAAATCGCAGAAGATGCCGATGTGGTCATCCTCGTGCTCGGCGATCGTTCGGGGATGACGCCGTTGTGCACTTCCGGTGAAACGCGCGATAGCGCCGATTTGCTGCTGCCGGGAGTCCAAGAGGACCTCGCCGAGACGATCCTGGAAACCGGCAAGAAGGTCATCGTGATTCTGATCAACGGCCGCCCGTATGCCATCCCCCAGATCGCAGAGAACGCCAATGCCATCCTCGAGGCCTGGCTGCCTGGTGAGGAGGGCGGCCCAGCCGTGGCAGATGTGCTTTTCGGGGAAGTCAATCCTGGCGGGAAACTCCCCATCACTTTCCCCCGCTCGGTGGGCCAGCTGCCGTTGTTTTACAACCGCAAACCGTCGGGGACGCACTCCCATTGGTATGGGGATTACGTTTCCGAGACGACTGATCCTTTGTACCCCTTTGGACATGGGCTGAGCTACGCGTCCTTTGCGTACAGCGATTTGTCGATCTCCAAAGAGCAGGCGAAAGCGGGTGAAGTGCTGGAGATCTCTCTACGCGTGAAAAATACAGGTACGCTGGATGGGGATGAAGTCGTTCAACTCTACGTTCACGACGAGTATGCCAGTACACCGCGGCCGGTGAAAGAACTCAAGGGTTATGTAAGACAGAATTTAAAATCCGGTGAAGAGAAAACGGTCGTCTTTCACCTGCTGGCCGATCAACTGGCGTTTTACGATAACGATCTGCAACTGGTGCTCGAACCCGGACCGGTTCAGATCATGCTGGGGAGTTCTTCCGAGGATATCCGCTTGAGCGGCTGCATCGAGATTGTGGGAGAGGACAGGATACCCATCAAGCAGCGTGTGCTGAATTGCCCGGTCACTATCGATTGAATGACCCACTGCGGCAAAATAATCATACTCACTGTATCAGGCAGTAATTTCGTACCGGAAGCCGTCAGACACTTCATCGTTCCAAGAGCGGCGAATTCGAAAGTATAATTGAAACCGTAATACTCTACTAATGAAGGAGATATTCCAATGAGTAAATATGATCCGAAGCCTGAACACAAATTCACCTTTGGCTTATGGACGGTGGGTAACATCGGACGCGATCCCTTTGGCGCACCGACCCGCGAGCCAAAAACACCGGTTGAATTGGTCCATTTACTGGCGGATGTGGGCGCCTACGGGGTCAATTTCCACGACAACGATCTGGTTCCCATCGATGCAACCCCGGCCGAGCGCGATCGCATCGTCGCCGATTTCAAGAAGGCTCTCGATGAGACCGGCATCGTCGTGCCCATGGCCACGACGAACCTGTTTGGCGATCCGGTCTTCAAAGACGGCGCATTCAGCTCGAACGATCCCAAGGTGCGCGCATATGCGCTCCAAAAAACGATGAATGCGATTGACCTGGGCGTCGAACTCGGGGCGAAATTCTACGTTTTCTGGGGTGGACGGGAAGGCACCGAAACAGACGCCGCCAAGGACCCGGTGACGGCGATCAAGCGTACGCGGGAAGCGATGAACTTCCTCTGCGAGTACGTCTTGGATCAAAAATACGACCTGAAGTTCGCCCTGGAAGCCAAGCCCAATGAACCGCGAGGCGATATCTACAATTCGACCACGGGTCACATGTTGGCTTTCATCGAAACGCTGGATCATCCTGAAATGGTCGGGGTAAATCCAGAAGTGGCTCACGAACACATGGCCGGGTTGAATTTCACTCACGGCGTGGCGCAAGCCCTGGAATCGGGCAAGTTGTTCCACATCGATCTCAACGATCAGGCATTCGGCCGATACGATCAGGACTTCCGTTTCGGTGCGGTCAATCTGAAGAGCGCCTTCTTCCTGGTCAAGCTGCTCGAGGATTACGGCTATGCGGGCAGCCGCCACTTCGACGCACACGCCTACCGCACGGAAGATTACGAGGGCGTCAAAGATTTTGCCCGCGGCTGCATGCGCACTTATCTGATCTTGAAGGAAAAAGCCGAACAGTTCAACCGGGATAAAGAGATCCAGGATTTACTGGCGGAAATTAATCGAGACAGCGGTGAAATGAAGGCTTTCACCGGTGCCTATTCAGCCCAAAAAGCAATCGATTTGAAAGCCTATTCGTTCGACCGGCAAGCGTTGAGCGCACGCGGTATGCAGTACGAGCGTTTGGATCAGCTCGTCGTCGAATTGTTGTTGGGCGTACGTTGAGCGAACACGATCGATTACATCTCCTTGATCGCCAATCGAGGAGGGGCACAACGTACATCGCAGATTGAAAACAGATCGAGTACGGTGGTTTCGTCGTTGATTTGTATCGCCAGCGATCCGTAATTCGAACCTTTGCGGATCGTTTTGCGGCACGCCGTAATTGCTGCGGTGTGTAAAAAAGGGATTTACGATGAATTGCTACGTTGGCATTGACAGCTCGACCACGGCAACCAAAGCCCTGGTGATGGACGAAGAGGGGCAAATTATCGCGGTGGCTTCTTCTGAGTACACCTATCAGGTTCCGCATCCGCTCTGGAGCGAGCAGGAAGCGGGATTGTGGTGGGAGGCAACGGTCAAGAGCATCCGCAACGCACTGCAGGAATCGGGCGTCGGCGGGGAGGCGGTGAAGGGGATCGGCCTTACAGGACAGATGCATGGCCTCGTGCTGCTGGATAAAAACGATGAGGTCCTGCGGCCGGCGATCTTATGGAACGACCAGCGAACTGGTGCACAGTGTGATGAGATCCGGGCGCGGTTGGGTAAAGCGAAGTTGATCGCTATCACCGGAAATGATGCGCTGCCCGGATTTACAGCGCCGAAAATTCTCTGGGTGCAGGAAGAAGAGCCGGAGATCTTCGAGAAGATCGCCAAGATCCTGCTCCCTAAAGACTACGTGCGTTACAAATTGACGGGTGAGTACGCCATCGATCGGGCCGGCGGTGCTGGCACGCTGTTGTTCGACATTCGCAAGCGTACCTGGTCTCCTGAGGTTGCGGAGGCCCTGGGCATCGACCTCAAGTGGCTGCCTCCCACATTCGAAGGGACGGACATCACGGGCAGGGTATCCAAGGAAGCCGCGGAGGCGACGGGTTTGAAGGAAGGAACTCCCGTGATGGCCGGCGGCGGCGATCAAGCAGCGGCTGCCGTCGGTACCGGCGCAGTGGTGGAAGGAATCATGTCGCTCAGTTTGGGCACATCCGGTGTCGTGTTCGCCACGACGGACGAGGTCGTGATCGAAGCGGAAGGACGATTGCATTCGTTTTGTCATTCCGTGCCCGGGAAGTGGCACTTGATGGGCGTCATGTTGTCCGCTGCGGGAAGTTTACGCTGGCATCGAGACACCTTCGCCCCCGGCCAGGACTTTGATACGTTCGTTCAACCTGCTGAGGACATCCGTGCCGGATCGGAAGGGCTGATTTTCTTACCCTATCTGACGGGGGAGCGAACGCCGTATTCCGATCCCTTTGCCAGGGCATCGTTCGTTGGATTGACCGTCCGGCACACTTTGCCGCACATGACCCGGGCAGTTTTGGAGGGTGTGTCTTTCGGGCTGCGCGACGGTCTGGAGTTGATGAAGGGTGCCGGCTTGGCGGACGTCAACCAGATACGTGCCACCGGCGGCGGGGCCAAGAGCGCACTTTGGCGTCAGATCCTTGCGGACGTATTAGGCGTCGAAATCGTGACGGTCAATTCGAGGGAGGGTGCGGCATACGGCGCTGCATTGATCGCCGCAACGGGAGCCGGAGTATTCAGCGATCTGGAAACGGCCTGCAAATCAGTGGTGCACGTCACGGGACAGACTGCGCCATCCGATGCGCAGGACGTGTATGCAGCCTTGTATCCGATTTACCGGGATCTGTATCCCGCTTTGAAACCCAGCTTCGATGCCTTGTCCTCTTTCGAGGGTTGATGGGTGATTCGGCTGGCCGCGCGTAAATTCGGGCCGGAGATTGTTTCGGAGTGCTACGAAGACCTCGTTCGAATCTCTGAATAACATATCGTTCGTTTATGATGGTATGCGCCCTTACCATGAAGACGGACCTGGGGGGAGAAGGTTCCGGGAAGGATGGGCGCTTCTGTTGATTGGCCATCAGCTAACTAACCTTGTTCTGCTTCTTCGCTGTGTTTGCACAGAATGTTGTCGGGCATGGAATGGGTGGGGTTGGATTTATTCTTTCGTCCTCGTATAGCGTATACTGGTGAGGATGGACGTAGCGTATCCCGTTGGCACGACGCCGCTTCAACCTTTCCCTCTCGCTAGGTTTTTGCCTCCGCTCGACGAGGGGAGCGTTCGTCGTGCAATCGAAGATCGTCAATGGGAAAACCGCTTGATCCTGGACCCTTTTGGCGTCTCTCCGCTTCTGGCGATAGAAGCTGCGCGCACAGGAAACGCCGTCGTGGCCGCAGTCAACAATCCGATCACACGCTTCATTTTGAAGCACACCCTCGTTCCATTCCGATTGCATGAATTACAAGCCGCGTTGGCCCGCCTGGCTGCGACCCCCAAGAATGGGGGACGACTGGAATTGTTTTTACTCGACCTTTACCAAACGGAGTGTGCCAGATGCGGCGCCCCCGTGATCGCCGACTATTTTGTCTGGGATCGGGAGCTGGACCAACCGACGCACAAAGTCTTCTCATGTGAACGATGCAATTTTTCGGGCGAAAGTGCGACAAGCGCTGCGGATTGGGAACGGGCGGAGGGTTTCACGCAGCGCAGCCTGCAGCATGCGTTGGCCCTGGAACAGGTTGCCTCCAAGGGCGATCCGGACCGGGATCATGCGCAGGCTGCTTTGTCCGTCTACCCTGCAAGAGCCTTGTATGCGCTCATCACCTTGATGACCAAAATCGCGCAGGTATCCTGGGAGCCGAGGTTGTACGAAGCGGCGCAGGCGCTGCTGCTTTCCGCCTTCGATCAAGCGAACGCCTTATGGGGCTATCCGGAGGGACGTTCGCGTCCGCGCCAGTTAAGCGCTTCACCACATTACCGCGAAATTAACGTGTGGCGCGCCCTGGAAGATGCCGTCCCCGTCTGGGCGATGGAGGATTCGGGAGTCAAATCCATGAAATGGGCGGAAGGGCAGCTTCCGGAACCAGGCGTAGTCGCGGTCTTCTCCGGCCCGCTGCGCGATTTAATGGAAACCTTCCCCAAAGAACGCGAAGCGTTCGTGCTCACCGTGCTGCCGCGGCCCAATCAGGCGTTTTGGACATTGTGTGCATTGTGGGCAGCGTGGCTGTGGGGCCGCGATTCGGCCGCACCGATCCGCATGGCGCTGCGGCGCAGACGCTACGATTGGGCCTGGCATGCTGGCGCGCTGCGTACGGTCTTGTCGAAGTTGCACACGTGGTACAAACAGGACCAGGTATTACTCGCCTTCGTACCGGAGGCGGAGCCCGGATTCACTGCAGCGGCACTTGCCAGTCTGGATGGGGTGGGTTTCCAACTCGAAGGGTGTGCGATCCGCGGCGATGAAGGGCAAGCTTTCTTCCAATGGACGAAATCCAAGCGGGATCGGAAGCGGCTTCCTGCCGCACTGCCGCCTTCACTCATGATCGACGCCGCACGAGAATTCTTGAAACAGCGGGGCGAACCTGTCCCGTTCTCGTTGGTGCACGCGGCCGTGTGGTGCCGTCTTGCCGAAGAGCGCAGGCTGGCCCGGCTTTGGGAAGACGAAGACGGACATCCATTATCGATCGTCGCCGAGGCTTTAGAGAAAGCGTTGTCCGACACGCGTTACTTCCAGCACCTCGGCAAAGGCCTGGAGCTCGAAAGCGGGCAGTATTGGCTGGTCGACGCGCGCGAGGCCGCAGCGCCGCTCGCGGATCGGGTGGAAGAATTGGTGCTGGATATCCTGCGCTCCCGGGATGGAATTCCGGAACTCGAAATCGATCAACGCGTGTGTGAGGCGTTGCCCGGATTGATGACACCGGATCGGGGACTCGTTCGCGCGTGCATTCAATCCTATGCGCTCGAGCAGGACGACGTTGGGCTGTGGTGCTTGCGGACTGAAGATCGGCTCGATGAACGTCATGCAGACTGCGAGGAAATCAAGCGTTTGCTGGCCGAAATGGGAAGCAGGTTGGGCTTTTCCGTTCAGCAGGAGGATACGATCACCTGGCGCGACGCGCAGGACGAGTCCGTTTACGATTTCGTGGTCATGGCAACGGCCGCCATCGGCACAGTGCTGCACGACTATATCGAGCGTTCGTTCACTTTTGTGATGCCCGGTGGGCGTGCGTCTCTGGTGACGGAAAAAGCGCACAGGGATTTCCACCTGCGGGCGTGGCTTGAAGAGGGTCTGCGTGTGGTGAAATTCAGGCACGTTCGCAGACTGGCGGGGGAAGCGACTTTGACTCGAGCGAATCTGCCGGAGCGTCTGGGGATCGACCCGCCGGGTTACCACGATCCGCAGCTACCTCTATTGTAAATTTCTCCGCAGTGCAGGAGAGGAATCCATGGAGCATGTTTTACGCCTCCTGGTGATCGGAGTTGGCGCCTACCTTTTGGGTTCGATTCCCTTTGCGATCTTGATCACCCATTGGCGGGCCGGCATCGACGTGCGGGATGTTGGATCGGGGCACGCAACAGCGACGAACACCATGCGCGCGGCGGGTTGGATGGCAGGAATCGCCGTCATGCTGCTCGACGCGGCGAAAGGGTTTGCGGCAGTCTGGCTGGCGGGACGACTCGCCGAATTCGGCTGGGAACCCGCCCTCGCTGCGGGGTTGGTCGTCGTCGGACACTGCTGGCCGGTTTTCGCGGGCTTTCGCGGGGGCATGGGTGTGGCCAGTGGTGCCGGAACGCTGTTGGCCGCGTGGCCGCTGGGATTCGTGCTGGCGATTGGATTGGGGACAGCCTGTCAATTGCTGGTCAGGCATTCCGCGCGGGGGAATATCCTGACGGGTTTGCTGGTCGGACCAATGTGGCTGATTTTTGGCGCTTCGGGGCAAAAACTATTGCTGGCGGTCGTCGTCGGCGCGCTTCTGGCGTATCGTGCGCGATTGGACTGGAACCGCGAATATCGAGAGCTGTGGTGGGATCGGGAGTAACGCTATTGCCGCTAACGAGGCGTAATTCTTCGACTAAGGCGCTGTGAGGGTTGCCGTCTCGGTTGGAGTCGGGGTTGCTGTCGACGTCGGTGTTGATGTTGACGCTTGCGTGGATGTGGGAGAGTTCGTCGAACTTGGTGCTGGGGTTAGAGTCGCCGTGGGAGATGGTGACGAGGTAGGGGTTTCCGTCGGCGTGGGAGTCGGCGTCGCCGTGGGTTCGACGCGATCGATCGTGAGGTGTACCCGGACTTCTGCGACGCCTCCTTCGGTGCTGAATACTCTCAGACGCAGTGTGATCGTTCCGCTGTATATATCGCCGAGATCAAGTTCCCCCAGTTTCAAGGGATCCGGGTGCTGGCTCTCGCTGCGTTCGATCCTCGTCCAGGCAACGGGATCCGAGCGCTTGCCGAAATCCAGAACCCAGCGATCGAAATCCACCGTCGCACCTGCAGAGCCGAAAATCTCCAGCGTGTCACTGGTGATCGTATCTCCTTCATCGGGCTGCGAGATGCGCAAGATCGGCCGGGGGCTGTCCTCACTGCAGGATTCCTGAGGTACGAAAT
>Ga0315554_1001353_pt1 | contig 14448 bp, 17 predicted proteins | sample SalMarSW160370MG_FD_202114 | JGI IMG/M metagenome (GOLD analysis project Ga0315554, IMG submission 202114) | Salt marsh sediment microbial communities from the Plum Island Ecosystem LTER, Massachusetts, United States - Salt Marsh Sediment SW1603-70 ... | reverse complement strand
GCAGATGGGAAATGTCGGTGAGCAGGAGGCCGACTGGCTCGCCTCGCAGCTTCGTCTCCTGCCGGGCAAGGTGGCGGAGACGCTCGAGGCCGATGAGGCCGTGCGGGTCGTCGCAGGCCGACTCGCCGGCCACGATGACGTCTATTTCATCGGCCGCGGTCTCGATTACGCCGTTGCCATGGAGGGATCGCTGAAGATGAAGGAGATCTCCTACGTGCACTCGGAGGCGATGCCGGCGGGCGAGCTCAAGCACGGCACTCTGGCGCTGGTCACCGAGGGCACGCCCGTGGTGGTCGTGCTGACCCAGGGCGCCGTCTACGACAAGACGGTGTCGGCGATGCAGGAGGTGAAGGCGCGCTACGCCTTCACCTTGGCCGTGGCCTACGAGGACGACGAGGAGGTTGCGAAGCACGCCGATCAGGTTCTGAGGATCCCACGTGTGCCGGATCTGTTCAGCCCGGTGCTCTCCGCCGTGCTACTCCAGCTGCTTGCCTATCACGTGGCGGCAGCTCGCGGTCACGACATCGACCAGCCCCGCAATCTGGCCAAGAGCGTCACGGTCGAGTAGGAGAGTTCATGCGGGTTGTCGGATTGGGAGTCGACATCGCCGAGATCGAGCGGGTGAAGAGGCTGCTCACCCGCTACGAGCAGTTTCCGGAGCGATGCTTCACGGAGAGCGAGCGCGTCTACGCGTTCCGTTTCGCTCGGCCCGAGCGCCGGCTCGCCGCCCGCTTTGCCGGCAAGGAGGCGGTGATGAAGAGCCTGGGCCGCGGGTGGCGCAGCATCAGGTGGAGAGATATCGAGATAACCGGAGGCGGCCAGCCTCGGGTCGTGCTGCGGGGCACGGCTAGGGACCGGGCGGAGGAGCTCGGCGTCACCGAGGTGCACGTGACCGTGACGCACACGGACGAGGCGGCGCTGGTTGTGGCGGTAGCAGTCGGCCCGTAGGGCCGACTGCAGAGTTCAGAGTTCAGAGTCTGGAAATGGCGCAACGCGATCTGAATTCTGAGTTCTGATTTCTCTGCTCTGAGTCCTCTGCCCTGCCCACCCGATCACCAGCACCACCACTAGTCCCGTAGCCGCGGCTATCAACGGCACCACCCAGTCGACCGGGCGAGCCAGGCGGGCGGTGTCGGTGCCGTCCGGCCAGGGCCACAGCACACGCAGCGAGCCGGCCATGAGCCCGATGAGCACGGCCATGACGGTGTCGTGGTGGTCGCGCAGCAGCCGGTCGAGCAGCGTGGAGAAGGCGGCGAGGCCGATGGCGGCGCCGACGATGAACACGGCCAGTATGCCGAGATCCCTTTGGTTGACCGCGGTGAGTACTGCTTCGTACATGCCAATCATGAGCAGGACGAACGAGCCCGAGATCCCGGGCAGGATCATGGCCACGATCGCCAACACCCCTGCGGCGAAGTACATCCAGAGCGCCGGCTCGGTGACGTCCTCGGAACGAAGGCCCAGGAGGAAGAAGGCGGTCAGCGCCACCGCCACCAGCACGGAGAGGCGGAGAGGGTCCCAGCGGCGCACCAGGCGCCAGGCAATCGTGATCGACCCGGCGACGAGACCGAAGAAGGCCGCGGCGGTGGCCTGAGGCTCATCCTCCAGGAGATGCTCGATGAGAGCGGCGAGGCTGAAGAGGGCGAGCCCGATACCGGCGGCGAGAAACACCAGGAAGAGCCACTCCACGTCGCCGAACTGGCGCCGTGCCCGGCCCATCCGGCCTCGGAGCAGGGAGCTGATGCCGCCAGCCGCCGTGCGGATGTTGTGGACCAAACGTTCGTAGATGCCGAGCACGAGGGCCATCGTGCCGCCGGATACCCCAGGCACGATGTCGGCGGAACCCATCAGGAATCCGCGCACGACGTTGAGCAAATGGTGTAGGGGTGAGCGACGCATCGGCGGCAAGGCTAACCGGCCGGGGCGCCGGTACCATCCAGGCGTGCTCCGAGCCCATCGATCATGAAGCCGATCATCACTCCCGAAGAGTCGGCCCGTCTCGACGCGGCCGCCGGTGACCCGGTCGACACTCTTATGGAGCGGGCCGGATTCGGCGTCGCCCTGGCCGCCGTGCGTATGGGTGCCGGGTATGGGAGTCGTGTGCTTGCCCTCGCTGGACCGGGCAACAACGGCGGTGACGCCTACGTCGCGGCTCGCCACCTGAAGCGACGCGGCGTGGACGTGGAGGTTCGGGCCCTGGGTGAGCCCAAGGGCGGCTCGCCTGCGGGTCGGGCCGCATCGGCCGCCAAGGCCCGGGGTGTACGCGTGTGCCCCATCGGCGAGCCCGAGCCCTGCGATTTGCTCATCGACGGTCTGTTTGGGTCAGGGTTTCGCGGCAGGCTCGCCGACCCGCTGCCGGCCTGGACCGAGCACCCGGCGTCAGTGCTGGCCGTCGATCTGCCCAGCGGCCTCAACGGGGCCGACGGCAGCGTCGACGGCGCCGTCTTCACCGCCGAGCGCACTGTCACCTTCCACGCGTTGAAAGTAGGCCACGTGCTGGGAGAGGGGCCGGAGCGATGCGGCTGCGTCGAGATCGTCGACATCGGTCTGGACGGGGGGGATCCGGTGCTGCTGCTCTGCGAAGAAGAGGACGCCGCGGTTCCTCGCAGGCCTCGGCGCGCCCACAAGTGGTCTGCGGGCACGGTTCTGGTGGTCGGAGGCTCCCGTGGGTTGGGAGGGGCGGCTGCGCTGGCGGCTCGTGGAGCGCTCGGCTTCGGCGCCGGGTATGTGCGCCTTGCCTGTCCCGATGCGCTTCGACCTGAGCTGGCGGCCGCCGATCTTTCGCTGACGACCGTCGGCGTCGGCAAGGGCGAATCTTTTGCGGCCGCCGACGCCGACGCCGTGCTCGAGGCCGGCGAACGTTTCGATGTGATGGCACTCGGCCCCGGGCTCGGACCCGGCGTTGAGGGCTTCGTGGCGGCCTTGCTCGCCGGCTGGGACCGTCCCCTGGTGCTGGATGCCGACGGCATCAATGCCACCAGCGTCGACGGTCTGACGGCGCGCAGCCATCCGACCGTCATCACGCCTCACCCCGGCGAGTTCCTGCGGCTGAGCGGCTCCGAGGCGGGCTACGGCACCGCGGCAACGCTGGCCGAGGAGACCGGAGCCGTGGTGCTGCTCAAGGGCAGCCCCACTGTGGTCGCCGGCAGCGAGCGCTGGGTGGTGGCATCCGGCGGCCCCGAGCTGGCAACGCTCGGCAGCGGTGACGTTCTCACCGGGATGGTCGCCGCCCTGGTGGCGCGTGGTCTGGACCCGGAGACTGCGGCGCGTTCTGCCGCCTTCCGGCATGGGGTTGCCGCCGCGGATCTGGCCGGTGTCACCACGGTGACGGCGAGCCGGCTCGTCGAGCACGTGGGGAGATGGGCGCAGTGAGGCCGACGTGGGTGGAGATCGATCTCGCGGCGATCCGTCACAACGTCTCCGTGATCGCCACCGCTGTGGCTCCTTCGCTGGTTTGTGCCGTGGTCAAAGCCGACGGGTACGGGCACGGCGACGTGCCTTCGGCCGAGGCTGCCCTGGAGGGTGGCGCCTCCTGGCTGGCGGTGGCACTCGTCTCCGAAGGAGCGCGGCTGCGGGAGGCGGGCATCGAAGCACCCGTGCTTCTGCTGTCCGAGCCGCTTCCGTCCGACGCCGTGGAGGCCGTGCGCTGGAACCTGACGCCCACGGTGTACCGCCCCGAGTTCCTCGACGCCCTGACTGCGGTGGCTCCGGACGGTCTGGCTGTGCACGTCAAGCTGGACACCGGCATGCACCGAGTCGGAGCCGACGAGGAGACGGCCTTCGCCCTGGCCCGGGATGTCGTCGGTGCAGGATTACGCCTGGAGGGCGTGTGGACCCACTTTGCCGTCGCTGAGGAGGACGGCGGTTTCACTGCCGCACAGCTGGAATCGTTGGGCAGCTTCGTCGAGAGGCTGGCCGAAGCCGGTATCGAGCCGGAGATGATCCATGCCGCCAATACGGGCGGCGCGCTGGGCCGTCCGGCGTCGCGCCTGGATATGGTTCGGGTCGGTATCGGCGTCTACGGGCTGCGGCCCGCCCCCGGGTTCGCCCCCGTCTTCGATCTGCGCCCGGCGATGCGTGTCGTATCCGAGGTGAGCCATCTGCGCAGGCTTCCCGCCGGGTCGCGGCCGTCGTACGGGAGGCGCCGAGCATTGTCCGCCGCGGCCGCGGTGGCCACTGTGCCCATCGGCTACGCGGATGGGTTCGTGCGCCGCCTTGGTGAGACGGGAGGGGAAGTGTTGGTGCGGGGCCGGCGCTACCCGCTCGCCGGGACTGTGACCATGGACCTGATCGTTGTCGACATGGGGGACGACCCGGTGGAGGTGGGCGACGAGGTGGTCCTACTGGGTCGCCAGGGCGAGGAGGAGATCACCGCCGACGAGTGGGCCGAGCGCCTGGGCACGATCAACTACGAGATCACCTGTGGCTTTGGGCCCCGCATGCCGCGCCGCTACGTGCAATGACCATCACCGATGTTCCCGGGGTTCGGGTCGGACATTGGACCGATGGAGCTGGGCTCACCGGCGTCACCGTCGTCACCTTCCCCGAACCGAACGTTGCCACCGTTGAGATCAGGGGGGCGGCGCCCGGCACTCGTGAGGTGGCGCTGCTGCGTCCTGGGATGAAGGTGGAGACGGTTCAGGCCATAGCTCTGTGCGGAGGAAGCGCATTCGGCCTGGCCGCAGTCGACGGGGTGGTGACCGAGCTGGAGAAGCAGGGCCGGGGCCATACAACTCCGTTTGGCGTTGTTCCCATCGTGCCGGCGGCAGTCCTGTTCGATCTCGGCATTGGGGATTCCGGGGCGAGGCCCGGGCCCGAGGCGGGGGCCGCCGCCTTCCTGGCCGCAACCTCGGATCCCGTCGTGATGGGGAACGTGGGAGCAGGAACGGGCGCCACGGTGGCCGGATGGCGCGGATTTCAGTACCGGCGCAAGGGTGGCGTGGGTTCGGCGGCAGTGAGGGAGGGCGGCGTCGTCGTGGGGGCCGTCGTCGTGGTCAACGCCGTCGGTGATGTGTTCACCCTCGGGGGGGAGCCGTTGACCGGGGGGGCGTCTGCCGAATGGGCCGAGCCGAGGCCTCTGGAGAACACGACGCTCGCGGTGGTGGCCACGGATGCGCGGCTCGATCGTTCGATGCTGACACGGTTGTGCGTGCGAGGCCAGGATGCCCTCGCCGTCTGTCTCCGCCCCGGGCACACTCGATATGATGGCGATGCCGTCTTTGCGGTGTCGTGCGGAGGCGGTGACGGTGATCCGGACGCTGTTGCGGAAGCGGCGTTTGTGGTGGTGGCACGGGCTATCGAGGCGGCCATGCGCGCCGCCAAGCCGGTTGCGGGTGTCGCGGCGATGGAGGAAGGCGCATGAGCGACGAGGCGGTGTCTCAGCTCGAGGAGCTGGCTCGGGCTGCCTCATCGTGTACCAAGTGCCCTTTGGCCCAGACGCGGACGCAGGTGGTTTTCGGCGTCGGCAATCCCCGTGCCGAGGTCATGTTCGTCGGGGAGGCGCCCGGCTATCACGAGGACCGCCTGGGGGAGCCGTTTGTCGGCCCGGCCGGCAGACTTCTTGATCGGCTGCTCGGCGAGATCGGGCTCGGTCGAGCGGACGTGTACATCGGCAACGTCCTCAAGTGCCGGCCCCCGGGCAACCGCGACCCACAGGCCGATGAGATAGAAGCGTGCAAGGATTACCTGCGCCAGCAGCTCTCGCTCATCGATCCCGCCGTCGTTGTGACGCTCGGCAACTTCGCCACCAAGCTGCTGCTGAAACGCGAAGTCGGCATCACTCGGCTGCGAGGGCAGGTCTACCCGTGGTGGAACCGCTACTTGGTGCCCACGCTCCACCCCGCAGCGGTGTTGCGCGGCGGCGAAGGCTCGATGGAGCAGATCCGCGCCGATTTCAAGCTGATAAAGGCAGCGCTGGAGCAGGCGGTGGCCGTGGCCGATCCGGCTACCGAGCAGTTGGAGCTGTTCCAGTGAAGCTGGAGATCCGCTGCCCCGAGGCGGCCGACACTCGAGCTCTGGGACGGCGCCTCGCCAGCATGCTGCACGCCGGCGACGTCGTGCTGCTTGCCGGCGCGCTCGGGACGGGCAAGACCGTGTTTGCATCGGGAATCGCCGAAGGGCTCGGTGTCGATGAGCGTGTGGTCAGCCCTTCATTCGTGCTCGTTCGCCGCTACGAGGGCCTGATCGATCTTGTGCACGCCGACCTCTACCGTATAGGCTCCTCGGCCGAGCTGGAAGACCTCGACCTGCTCTCCGAAGCCGAGGAGGGCGTGCTGGTGGTCGAGTGGGGCAATGCCGTCGAGCAGTCGTTCCCCGAAGACCACCTGCTGGTGAAGATCTCAGTGGAGGACGGCGACGTCCGCTCCGTGCAGCTTGTGCCCCGGGGCTCGTGGTCCATCCGTCCCATCAAGGAGCTGGTTTCATGAAGATCGTTGCCATCGAGACGTCCACGGCAGCGTCCTCGGTGGCGTTGGGCGACGGCGGTCAGATCGTGGCTTCGGCAGGTCGGGTGGATCGGCGCGGTCACCTGGGGTTCCTCGTGCCCGCGCTCGAGTTCAGCTTCGCCCAGGCCGGATGGAAGCCCCAGGAGATCGATGTCGTCGCCGTCGATGTAGGCCCAGGCCTATTCGGCGGCATCAGAGCGGGTCTCTCCACGGCACAGGCGCTCGCCGGCGCGGTGGGGGCCAGGCTGGCTCCGGTGTGTTCGCTCGATGCCGTGGCTCTGCAGGCGACAACTGCGCACCGGCGCATCTGGTCCATCGTCGACACCCGGCGGGGCGAGGTGGCGGCAGCACCCTATCGGCCGGTCCCCGGTGGCGTCATGAGGGACGGGGGGATCGAGCTGCTGACTCCTGAGGGTCTCCGGGGCTCGCTCGAGTCGGATGGGAGCGACAAGCTGGTGGTGGGGGACTGGCCGATCTTGCCCGCCGGCACGCTCCAGGGGCTGCACGGGCTGCGCACCGGCCGGCCCCGCTATCCGGAAGCCGCCGCGCTGATCGAGATAGCACGTGGCCTTGCAGAGCGGGACAGCTTCCCCAGCCCCGACGAGGTCCGCCCCGAGTACCTGCGGGAGCCCGACGTGCACATCAACTGGTCCGACTTCCGTACGGAGGGCCCATGGTCGCCGTGACGACGAGGATCCGCTGCATGGAAACGGGTGATGTGGCTCCCGTGGCCGAACTCGAGGCGAAGGTCTTTCCCCAGCCTTGGCCGGCCTCGGTCTTCGCCGAGGAGGTGGAGCGCTCCGATCGCATCTATTTGGTCGCCGAGCGCGCCGGCTTTGTGGTCGGCTATGCAGGGCTGCTGCGCGTCGAAGAGGATGCCCACATCGTCACTCTGGCGGTGGAGCCTTCTGCGCGGGGGCAAGAACTGGGCAAGCTCCTCTTGCTTCGGCTCGTAGAGGCCGCTCTCGAAGATGGCGCCACCAACCTCACTCTCGAGGTTCGAGTGTCGAACGAAGCGGCGCGGCGGCTCTACGAGGAGTTCGGTTTCGAGCCGGTGGGCCTGCGCCGCAACTACTACCGAGATGAGGACGCCCTGATCATGTGGGTCGTCGATGCGAACTCGGCCGAGTATGTAGCGCGCCTCGCTGCGATCCGGGAGGCGGCCAAATGACCGGTGACCCGCTGATTCTTGGGCTGGAAACGTCCTGCGACGAGACCGCCGCTGCCGTGGTGCGCGGGCGCGACGTGCTCTCGAGTGTGCTCGCGTCGCAGGTGGAGATGCATGCCCGCTTCGGCGGGGTGGTCCCGGAGGTGGCGGCCAGGGCCCATGTCGAGGCCATTCGCGGCCTTACCCACCGGGCACTGCGCGATGCGGGTGTGCATCCCGTGGACCTTGATGCCGTCGCAGCGACCAGAGGGCCGGGCCTGGCCGGGGCTCTCATGGTGGGCTTTGCCTACGGGAAGACACTGGCCTGGGCGCTGGCGAAGCCGTTCCTGGGGGTAGATCACATGGAGGGGCACCTGTTTGCGCCGCTGCTCGAGCACGCCGACTACTGTCCCCCGGCGGTTGTGGTCCTCGCCTCGGGCGGCCATAGCCAGATTGTGCACATGCGTGACTGGGGCGACTACGAGACCCTTGGGTCCACCATCGACGACGCCGCCGGCGAGGCCTTCGACAAGCTGGCCCGCTTCCTTGGGCTCGGCTTCCCTGGTGGGCCCGCCATCGATGGCGGGTCCGAGGGAGGGGATCCCAACGCGGTGGCTTTCCCCAGAGCCCTCGCCGACCGGCCCTACGACTTCTCCTTCTCCGGGCTGAAGACGGCGGTCACGACGTTCGTGCGGCGTGCCCATGAGGAAGGCACGCTGCCTCCCATGCCCGACCTCTGCGCTTCGGTGCAGGAAGCCATTGTCGATGTGCTGGTCGACAAGACCTTCAATGCTGTGGAGGCCACCGGGGCGCCCGCAGTGGCCGGCGGGGGTGGCGTTCTCGCCAATCGTCGCCTGCGAGAGAAGCTGGAGGCCGAGGCGGCGCGGCGCGGGGTCGCCGTGTTCCTGCCATCCCCGTCGATGTGCACGGACAACGGAGCGATGATCGCCGCCGCCGCCGCGTTCCACTACGGCCGCGGTGAACGCACCGCGCCCGATGCCGAGATCGATTCCTCGTTGCGCCTCGGTTGAGTGCCGGGTCAGTCCGCCGCGTCCATCCAGGCGCGCGTCCCGAAGCAGCGGCAAGACGAGGACGCGACCTCCGCGGCCGAACACAGGGCTTCCGGGAACGGGATTCCGCTGGCGAGGGCAAAGCAGAAAGCGCCGTGGAACACGTCACCGGCGCCGAGCGTGTCCGCCACTCGGACCGGAGGCACTTCGATCTCGCCGGAGCGCTCCCCGTCTCGAAAAACGATGGGCTTATCGCCGCGGGTCACCGCGCTGCGGCGAATACCGCTGTCGGCGAGAACACCAAAAACCTCATCCAGTGTTGTTGTGCCCGGCGGGTGGAAATCGGCCGAGCACACGGCCACGTCGATGAGAGGCAGCAGCTCCCGATGCACGGGCTTCCAGCTGCCGCCGTCGAGCACGACGGTGATGCCCCGGCTGCGGGCTTCAGCGGCCGCGGCTAGGGCCAGCCGGGGGAGGAATCCGTCCACCAGGAGGATGTCGGCCCCTTCGGCAAAACCGTCGGGCAGGTTGCCGGGTCCGGAAGGAGAAGGGGAGGTGACCACGGTTCGGTCGTCTCCGGTGCTCAGGATCGAGGAGACCGGCGGGGGTTCGGTCCGCTCTGGTGAGAGGTCCACGAGTTCCACTCCTTGTCGGTTCAGGTCGTCGCGGATGAACTCGACCAGCCGATGGCTGCCGGCCGCCGTGTAGAGGTGGGCCACGCCGCCGAGGTGGACGAAGGTGACGGCGGCGTTGGTCACGGGGCCGCCGGCATACAGTCCCGTTCGCTCCGCCAACACCTTTGAGTTGGGTCGCGGGTATGCGTGGAGCAGGTGGTGGACGTCGATAGTGACCAGGCCGGCGAACAGCCCAACGGGACAGCCGGTCGCTGAGGGAGTCATTGCGGGGCATCGTAGGGCGCCGCGGCGTGGCCGAACCCGGTCTTGCGAGGAGAGCGGAGGGACCGTTGCGATCTCCACACAGAGGCGCGCATCAGATCTGATACGAAGTCACTCATATTAGGTACACGTGTCTAGCACTTAGGTGACGCGAGTGCTAGAGTTGGCAGCCGCAAGCAGTGAGTGCTAACTCAAAAGGAGGGAGACTCGATGAAGTTGCAGCCTTTGGGCGACCGTGTGGTCGTCAAGGCCAAGGAAGAAGACGACGCCCGGACTCCGAGCGGCATCGTCATTCCCGACACCGCCAAGGAGAAGCCGCAGCTGGGCGAGGTGCTCGCCGTCGGCCCCGGCGACTTTCAGGACGGAGAACGGGTGCCCATGGATGTTGAGGTGGGCGACATCGTCGTCTACTCGAAGTACGGCGGCACCGAGGTCAAGTACGAAGGCGAGGAGTACTTGGTGCTTTCTTCGCGTGACCTGCTCGCCGTAATCCGCTGAGGCCTGAGGAGGAACTTACTCAATGGCAGCAAAGGATCTGAAGTTCAACGAGGAAGCGAGACGTGGCCTCGAGGCCGGTGTGGACAAGTTGGCCAACGTGGTCAAGGTCACACTTGGCCCCAAGGGCCGCAACGTGGTTCTCGAGAAGAAGTGGGGCGCTCCCACCATCACCAACGATGGCGTCACCATCGCCAAGGAAATCGAGCTCGACGACCCGTGGGAGAATATGGGCGCGCAGCTCGCCAAGGAGGTCGCCACTAAGACCAACGACGTCGCAGGCGACGGCACCACGACCGCCACCGTGCTGGCGCAGGCGATGGTCCACGAGGGTCTGCGCAACGTGGCCGCCGGCGCCAACCCCATGGAGTTGAAGCGGGGCATCGAGGAGGCCGTCGAGCGGGTCGTCGAGTTCATCGGCGAGACCGCCGAGCCCATCGATGCCAGCGACAAGGAGGGCATCGCCTACGTGGCGTCCAACTCGGCAGCCGACGAGGTGGTCGGCGAGAAGGTCGCCGAGGCCATGGCGAAGGTCGGCAACGAGGGTGTCATCACCGTCGAGGACAGCCAGACCTTCGGGGTAGATGTGACTTTTACGGAGGGTATGCAGTTCGACAAGGGCTACATCTCGCCGTATTTCATCACCGATCCCGATCGCCAGGAGACCGTGCTCGAGGATCCCTACATCCTCGTCGCCAATCAGAAGATCAGCGCCGTGCACGATCTATTGCCCGTGCTCGAGAAGGTGATGCAGGCCGGAAAGGGCCTGGTCGTTATCTCCGAGGACGTGGAGGGTGAGGCGCTGGCCACCCTGATCGTCAACAAGATCCGCGGCACCTTCCCCTCGGTGGCGGTCAAGGCCCCCGGCTTCGGGGAGCGCCGCAAGGCCATGCTTCAGGACATCGCCATCCTCTCTGGCGCGACCGTCATAAGTGAGGAAGTCGGCCTGAAGCTGGAGAACGTCACCGTCGACATGCTCGGCAAGGCGCGCAAGGTGGTCGTCACCAAGGACGACACGACCGTCGTCGAAGGCGCCGGCAGCCATAGCGACGTCGAGGGTCGGATCAAGCAGATCCGGCGCGAGATCGAGAACTCCGACTCGGACTGGGATCGCGAGAAGCTCAGCGAGCGGCTCGCCAAGCTCTCCGGCGGCGTTGCCGTCATCAAGGTCGGCGCCGCCACCGAGGTGGAGCTCAAGGAGCGCAAGCACCGCATCGAGGATGCCATCCAGGCGACACGGGCGGCCGTCGAAGAGGGCATCGTGCCCGGCGGCGGCGTGGCGCTGCTCCGTGCCCAGGGCGCCCTCGACAAGATGCGGGGCGGCAGCGCCGACGAGAAGACCGGCCGCCTCATCGTGCGCAAGGCGCTCGAAGAGCCGCTGCGCCAGATCGCGGCGAACGCCGGCTTCGAGGGCGGCGTCATCGTGGAGCGGGTGCGTGCCCTCGAGGGCCGCAACGGCTTCGACGCCCAGAAGGGCGAGTACGGGGATCTGGTGAAGGCCGGGATCACCGACCCGGCCAAGGTCACCCGCAGCACGCTGCAGAACGCGGCTTCGATCGCCGCGCTTCTGATCACTACTGAGGCGCTCGTCGCCGAGCAGCCCGAAGATGAGAAGGCTTCCATGATGCCCCCGGGCGGTGGAGGAGGGATGGACTTCTAGCGCAAGCTGGGAATCAGACGCACAAGAGGGGCGGCCTCCGGGTCGCCCCTCTCCATGCCCTATCCGCTACTGAGCCATCCCGCCGCCACGTACCTCATCTTGCCGACCCGGTACTCCTCGTCCAGCAGCGCCCAGAGAGAGTGATCGACCCATTCTCCACCGATCAGCACCTCCTTGCGCAGCAGACCCTCCTGGACGAACTTGAGCTTCTCGGCGATACGTTCGCTGGCCCGGTTGCCCGAGGCGATCCGCAGGATGACTCGGTGCAGGCGTAGCTCCTCAAACGCAGCCTGCAGCACCCGGGCGACCGCCTCTGTGGCGATGCCCTCTCCGGTCTGGTCGCTGCGCACCCAGTAGCCCACTTCTCCGGCCTGCTCGCGGCGCGACGTGTGCCACACCGAGATGTTGCCCAGGTGGGTCTCGCTGTCGTCGCGGGACCGGATGGCGAAGTCGTAGGCGCGGCCGTCGGCCCATGCGGCGGCGCTGTCGCGAATAAAGCGGAGCGCATCGCTGCGGCCGTACCGGGCGTGCGCCCAGGGAAGCCACCGGCTCAGCTCGTCGAGCGAGTCGTGGACCGCGGCCACGAGTGGCTCCAGGTCGCGGCGGCGGAAAGGGCGCAGCAGGAGCCGCGGCGTCGTGCGCGTCCTGGAGGAGAGCAGCCTCAGCATGCCGACAGCCTATCCCCGTACCATGGACGCATGAGTCCGAGTTGGCGGGATCTCGCCGATCTGCCCCCGGTGGCGGACCATGCGGGTGTGCGGGCGGCGGTCCTCGTGCCCCTCTACGAGGCCGATGCGCTTCGGCTCATTCTCACGCGCCGTCCGGACGACATGCGGACCCACGCCGGGGATGTTGTGTTTCCCGGCGGCAGCATCGAGCCGTCCGACGACGGCCCGGTGGAGGCGGCGCTGCGGGAGGCGTGGGAGGAGATCGGCATACCGCCGGAGCGGGTGGAGGTGCTCGGCGGGCTCGAACCGGTGAGGACACGATCTGCCGGGATGCTGGTGGCACCGGTGGTGGCGCGAGTCGAGCGCCCGGCCGAGCTGATCCCGGAACCGGGGGAGGTCGATATCGTCATCGAGCCGAGTATCGAGGAGCTGCTCGACGACGAGGCCTGGAGGGTGGAGGAGTGGCAGGGGCACCGGCTCTGGTTCTACGAGTTCCCTGAGGGCACGCTGTGGGGCGCGACGGCGGTTGTGGTACGAGAGTTGCTCGGCTACTTCAGGTGACCGCCGGGGCAAGGCGGGTTCCCCAGCCGTCGGCAGAGGAGGCGCCGCCGGGCACGGCTCGCCGTGTCGGGGTCATACCGGGGGAAGGAAACCGGCGGCGCAACCGTCGGTGCCGTAGTCTGGCCGGGTGAAGTTCTTGCGGGCCGTCGGAGCACTGGCCCTGCTGGCGGCGGCGTGCACGACCGGCACGTCGACCACGAGCACCGAGGGCTCGGCTGCTTCCTCTACGACGACGGGCCCGGTGACGGTGCCGTCGACAACGGTATCCTCGACCACCACGACGACCAGCCCGGCCACGTCCGAGGACCTCGGAGCGGCAATCATCGCGGACCACACCTCTACCGACTTCGGTCGTATTCCCGACGAGTGGCTGGAGGAGGCGAAGCGCACCGTGGTGTGGGCCTACGGGTCGACCTCGCACGGGACTCAACTGTGGGCGGGTGCCGACGATTTGAGCCGGGCGGCCGGGACGGCCTATGCATTCCGTCGCGAGTTGCGATACGTCCCGGCCGTCACCGAGCCGCCGAGCTTGCGAATGGCCTACGACGACTCCTGGTCGTGGGACCCGGATGCTTTCTTGGGGATGGCCAGGGGCCTGCTCGCCGAGACGCCGGAAGCCAACGTCTTCATGTGGTCCTGGTGCGGAGAGTTGTCGTGGGACGAGACGGCGGCGGAGAGCTATCTCGACATGATGAGCCAGCTGGAAGCCGAATTCCCCGGGGTCCGTTTTGTGTACATGACCGGTCACACGGATGGCGGCGGTGAGATCCTGGCCTACAACAACGACCTCATCCGCTCCTACGTCGTCGACAACGGCAAGGTGCTGTTCGATTTCGCCGATATCGAGAGCTACGACCCGGCAGGGACCCTGTACCCGGACACCGACGACAGCTGTCCCTGGTGTTCGAACTGGTGCAGCGAGTATCCCGGCGACTGCACCGGCATGCCCGACGACGAGTGCGCCCATTCCCACCCGTTCAACTGCCGCCTCAAAGGCCGGGCCCTGTGGTGGCTGTCGGCTCGCCTCGCCGGCTGGGATGGCGCCTGAGCAGGGCCCGGGACTCAGCTCTAGTCCCTCTAGCTGAACCGCGTTCAGCCGTGGTCGAGAGCGGCCAGCACGTCTCCGCAGCGTTCCACGGCCTGGGCGGTGATGGGGGTGATGGCGAGCTGCACGTGGTCGATGCCGGCTGCGGCGAAGTCCCGTAGCACCACGGCGATTTCCTCGGGGGTGCCGCCGATGGGGATCGCGTCCGTGCGCGGCTCGTCTTCGATCTGGCGTGCCTCTTTTCCCAGCGGAGCCACGAGAAGCACCACGGTCCGTTTGATCTCGGACGGGTCGCGGTCCACCTCGGCACATATCGCGTCGACCCTGGCCAGGAGCTTCGCCAGGCCTTGTGGGCGGTTCCCGAATGCCCCGTACCAGGAGTTCCACGCCTGCACGTGGGGGAGGGTGATTTGCAGCATGCGGGGCCCGTTGGATCCGATCATCAGGGGCGGTCCCTCGGGGCGAGGGCTCCTGGGCATGAGGGCGCAGTCGCGAGCCGACACGTACTCGCCGACGAAGTTGA
>Ga0315554_1001352_pt1 | contig 14449 bp, 12 predicted proteins | sample SalMarSW160370MG_FD_202114 | JGI IMG/M metagenome (GOLD analysis project Ga0315554, IMG submission 202114) | Salt marsh sediment microbial communities from the Plum Island Ecosystem LTER, Massachusetts, United States - Salt Marsh Sediment SW1603-70 ... | reverse complement strand
GAGCAAGAAGATCGCCGGGGGGGCAGACGCTATCTTGTTGGATGTCAAGGTTGGCTCAGGGGCTTTCATGCGAACCTTAGGGCAAGCCCGGCAGCTGGCGGAATTGATGGTATCCATTGCGGAACTGACAGGTCGCCGAGCGCTGGCGCTTCTTTCGGATATGAACCAGCCTCTCGGACGGGCGGTGGGGAATGCCCTGGAGGTGGTTGAGGCCATAAAAACCCTGCGCGGCACCGGACCGGAGGATCTTAAGGAGCACTGCTTGACGGTGGCAGCTCACATGCTGGTCCTGGGTGAGGTGGCTGGAAGTGTCGAACAAGGGCGAGACCTGGCGAAGGCTGCTATTGCGCAGGGGACGGCCTGGGAGCGGTTTAAATCTTTGGTGACTGCTCAGGGAGGCGATCTCAGTTACATCGAAGAACCCCAGAAGCTGCCGCGAGCTAAGATCATCGAAGTGGTGCCCTCGCCGCGCACTGGATACCTGGCCGAAATCGACGCTCGCTGGGTGGGCGAGACCGCAGTCCTGCTGGGAGCAGGTCGAGCCAAAAAAGGCGATGCAATCGATCACAGCGTAGGCATTGAAATCTTTGCTAAAGTGGGGGATTGGGTAGAAACAGGGCAGCCCTTATTCACGGTCCACGCCAAAACCAGGGGTGAGATGGAGCAAGCCCGCCAGCGTTTATTGGATGCTCATCGCTGGAGCGATCAGGCGGTTGAAGCCCTGCCCTTATTCTATGGGGTGATCGACCAGGGAAGCCGCTGAGCTAACCTTCTGTTTTTGCTGGCAGGTGGGCGCGATCGTTGAGGGCCTCCACAAACCAACGATGGCTGGCAGGGTTATAGGTCAGTCTGGCGAAGGCGGTGTTGCGGAAGCGGAAACGGGCGCCCTGGAAATTCGCTTGAGGGATAATGCCCAGGATGGCATACAGCACCATATTGAGCAGGCCCCCATGCGAAACTACCAGGTAATGACCCGCCGGGCGGGTGAGTAGATCTTGCAGGGCGTGCCCGGCCCGCAAGTAAAGCTGCCACTGGCCCTCTCCGGTGAGGGCAAAGGGCTGGTAAGGGTTGACGAAATCAGGACGGGGGTAACGTTCCAGCGCTTCGCTCTCGTGCAAAGCTGCTACCATACCGGCGTCGCGCTCCATCCACAAGGCGTTGAACTCTAGAGGGAGGTCGGCTTCTGGGAGGGAAGGGAATAGGGCTTTGGCGATGATTTCGGCCGTTTGGCGGGCGCGCGCCAGTGGGCTGCAAATGATATGGTCGAAGGTGACTCCCTCGGAAAGCCAGCGATCTGCCAGGGCCCGCGCTTGCTCCAGTCCGGTGCGCGTCAGCGGGAAATCGCTCTGGCCCTGGTGAAAATCTTCGGCGTTGCCGATCGACTCGCCGTGTCGCAGCAGGATGATACGATAATTCCGGTCTGGAGGGTTGCTTGGATCAGGCATTTGGTTATTCCAGGGGATCTCTCTCAGGGTGTCTGCGCCCAAAGGCGGGCCCCACGCAGGAAAACCTTTCCTGGCATGGGTTTCTTCCCGGCAGGCTGGACTTCATCGAGCACCAGCAGGCCCGCGCCTGTGCTCAATGCAGGCTGGTCGTGGTGAAGGGTGGTGGTGCCAGGTGCAAGATTGACTTGAGCGGTAACCGCGTGGGCCTGGTGAATTTTAAGCAATTGCCCTTGCCAGGTAGTAAAGGCGCCCGGCCAGGGGTTGAAGGCCCGCACACGCTGGGCTAGCACCTCGGCGGGCTGTTTGAGATCCAGTTCACCGTCGGATTTCTTGAGCATAGGAGCGTAGGTCGCCCTCCTATCGTCCTGGGGGGCCGGCTGCAGCTCTCCACTCAGGTAAGGCGGGATGGCCTCCAGCAAGGCTCGAGCGCCCAGGTCTGCCAGTCTCTGGCTGAGAGAAGCGCCAGTGTCGCCAGATCTGATCGGTTCGGATACCTGGCTTAGGATAGGGCCAGTGTCCAGGCCGGGATCCATCTGCATGATAGTGATACCGGTGGTTTCATCGCCATGCAGGATGGCCGCCTGAACCGGGGCAGCGCCCCGCCAACGGGGTAGCAGGGAGGCGTGCACGTTGAGGGCACCGAAAGCCGGCAACTCGAGCACTGCGGAAGGCAGGATTTGCCCAAAGGCTGCTACCACGATGAGGGCTGGTTTCCAGGCGTGCAACTGCTCTATAGCCTGGGATTCTTTTAATCTCCTGGGCTGGATGACCGGAATGCCCCTTGCCTGGGCAAAGGTTTTTACTGCTGGCGGACTGAGCGTACGGCCGCGTCCGGCAGGGCGGTCGGGTTGGGTGACCACACCTACCACAGGGTAATTCCCGGCTAACGCTTCCAGGCAAGGCAGGGCGAATTCCGGCGAACCCATGAAGACCATGCGCGTGTCCATAGCCGTGATTTTAGCACATCAAGCCCATGTATATCGGTGAAATAATAAACCAGATTCAGCCCCAGGCTAGCCTAGTTAGTGGGGATCCCCAAACCTTGTCTGGAAATGAGCTGCTCGATTGGTTAAATAAAACACCCCGAACGTGGATTCGGGGTGAGTCTTGAATTTGCTTATGAATTTAGTTGAGTGGTGTTACGTTAGTTGCCTGCAAACCCTTGGGGCCATTCTCGACGTTGAATTCAACTTTCTGGCCTTCCATCAGATTGCGGTACCCTTCTGTTTCGATAGCAGAGTAGTGGACGAATACATCCGGTCCATCCTCGCGGGAGATGAAACCATATCCCTTGCTACCGTTGAACCACTTGACTGTGCCGATGATACGTTCTGACATCTTACTTAAACTCCTTTGTTGGTTTTGAGTTACTAGTGATGCTTTGCTTTGTTCCATCGGAGCAGTCAACAATAGATGGCCCAGGACTTGCGCCTTGAGCCATCGTTTTTCTTACGTCCAACGGTAACTTACTGGCATCCTAACATTAGCATTGTATCAGTGAAAAGGGTACTTGTCAAATCAATTTTTTAGATGACACGGTAAAAGATAGTACTTGACAATGAATTCGTTTTATAATATTATCTTTGTAATCGATTACAATATGGCTATCAGTGATTATTGGTCTCTTTAACTTATTCTCTTTTTCCCCAACTCCAAATCTAATCGTAAAATCCTGTTAGTTAGCATATAAATAAATAGAAAACTGTCTTCCTTTCGTATAATCTAGGTCAACATGCCTGAAGCTTTTATAAATGGAATTTCTTTATATTACGAAATCGATGGGAGTGGTAAAGACTCCCTTGTTCTCATTCATGGGCTTGGTTCCGATGGGACGGCCTGGGCGCTTCAGAGACCAGCTTTTGCCCAGAGTTTTCGGCTTATCATCCCCGATCTACGCGGCCATGGGCGCTCGTCCGGCTACGATAAACCCTATACAATTCAAGAGATTGCCACTGATATTGTGCATTTGTTAGATCATAATCAGGTTGAAAAAGCTCACATCCTTGGAAGCTCGATGGGGGGGATGGTCGCCCAATGTTTGGGCATTTTTTACCCGCAGCGCGTGAGCAGATTAGTGATCGCAAACAGTGAAAGCTATATCTCCCCACGCCTCCGGATGATTTTGGAGAATTGGATTGACCTCGCAGAACATCTTGGCTATCGGGCTTATATTCAAAATACCATCCCCTGGGTCTACACTGAATCTTTCTTCAATGATCACGTCGACCTGATAAAAGCCAGGATCGATGAGCTTTCCATACGTCCAGTGGCTGCACTCGTTCAAGCTGCTAAAGCAGTCCTATCTTATGATGTCTCAGGATTACTTGACCGTATATCTGTGCCATCATTGATCATATCGAGCGAGTTAGATACCCTGGTGGCCAGTGAAAATGCCCAGGTTTTTATGGAGAACATTCCCAATGCCCATCTCGAGATTATCAACGGCAGCGGGCATATGGTCGCTATCGAGCGGCCCAAAACGTTTAACGAGATTGTTCTCCGCTTTCTCTCGGAGGTAACTTCGGGATCAACCGGCTAAGAATTTGGTAGCTGGAAGGATTATTTATTCTTCGGGATAGTTCATACCTAATCCAGATATCAAAAACTCATTAGGCTATCATAACGCTCAGATGGTCGGTATTTATTGAGAAGTGATATGGAGAACAACGATTTAGGTTTTATATCCAGGGCAGGAAAGCAATGGAAGGGGAAAAGGAGGCAGGAATGGAAGATTAGTGCGTTTTAGTCGATTTCCCAAGGTTTTCCTTGCGGGTGGATAAACCCCTTGCCAGTCACCCGCCAGTTGGTTCCAATACTTTTAGTAATTCCGAATACCATATTGGAAAAGGAGAAGGAAGATGAAACTGCAAAAAGATGTGAGAATAACGGTTTTAGTCGCTGTCATCATCATGCTACTGCTGTCGTCAGGAGGGTGTAATCCAACGCCACCGCCACAAGCAACCAGTGCGCCGGCTCCAATTACCGAAGCGCCTCCCGAACCTATTACTTTGCGTGTGATGGTCGCCGATTTCACCTACCCAGAGGATGCCACCAACATTCTCAGCCAGATATTTGATGAGACAGTCAGTAAATATAGAGAAAAATACCCGAACGTGACCCTGGAGTTCGAGCGAGTTCCCTGGATTGAGATTGCCGGGAAATATCTATTGGCTCTCGAAGCGGGTAACCCGCCAGATGCGGTCGAAATTAGTGCTGATGGTTCTGGGTTATGGGGGAAGGAAGGCAAACTGCTGGCGTTGAATGAATATATCAGCCCTGATTTGATGGCTGATTTAGTCAACCCCGAAGCGATCATGTCAGATGGCAAGTTGTTTGGCCTCACCTTCTACTCGCCTCACCGATCTTTGTACTATAATAAAGCCCTCTTCGAAAAAGCCGGGCTCGACCCGGAGAAGCCGCCAAAGACTTGGGATGAGTTAATCGAGTACGGTCAGGCAGTCAATCACATCGATGGAGAGGATCAATGGGGATTAGGAGCCATCGGCGTTGGACAGATGGGCCTTTTCTATCTTGCGGGTATCGCTCAGCTCGGCGGAACAGCCTGGGACCAGAATGAATGTGCAACCTACAACAGCCCTGAAGGGGTCAAGGTGGCCGAATTCTACAACGATTTAATCAACAAATACAAGATCATGCCGTCTAGTTATCCTACGGTGGATGATGCTTCCTTGCAACGAGCCTTCATTGCCGGAAAGTATGGAATGATCTTGGGTGGCACCTGGGATTATGTGGTCCTCACCCAAGGAATGGATCCCAATCTGGTCGGTTGGGGACGGATTCCTATTCCGGAGGGTGGGCAAGATAAGACCAATTCTGGTTCCTGGGGTTGGGGTGTTTCGCCCACTACAGAACATCCAAAGGAAGCCGCTGATTTTATCATTACCATTCAAAACAACGACTACCTTCTGAAGTGGGCTGACAACAAGACCGCTATGCCGGTGCGCAAATCGATGGTCGAAGCACCTCTTTACCAAGACGGCGGTTTCATGCAGGATATGGCTGAATACGCAGTTTGTTGTGTGGTACCGTATTACCAGGTAGAAGATGTAGGTGGGTTTGCGACTGGTCTGTGGGAAGGCTTGCAGGCGATTTGGTCAGGACAGAAGCCAGCCCAAGAGGCTTTGGACGAAGCTGTAAAGAATTACAACGATCAATACTGTAAATAGGTACTGATTGGTAGGTGAGGCTGGAAGGATCGGATTTCAGCCTCACCTGCTCTTTTTTTCTTCCTGGCACGCCGCTTTTCGAGACTTTTTCGAATCGCTGCTGTGTAAAGCCGCCGACTTGTCAGGTTTAGGCTATGGATGAAACCATTTCTCGAGAAAGAAGAAAAATTCCAATAAAATATTGGGTCAGCATTTTCCCCCATTGGCGCGAATACCTGTGGATCGCGCCGGCTCTACTGATTGTATTTCTCTTATCGATCATACCTAGCCTATACACCATTAGCATTAGCTTCCACAACTGGTCTTTGTTGGCTGCAAAGAAACCATTTGTAGGTCTCGACAACTACATCTACATGATAAGGGACTCTGGGCTTTGGAACGGACTACGTCTCTCCATGCTCTATCTAGTGATGATTGTTCCCGTTATCCTATTTTTGGGCTTCATCATGGCATTATTCCTCAACCAGAAAATCCGGTTTCGAGGAACATACCGGGCATTGTTTCTTTTGCCATGGGTGCTGTCGATGGTGGTCGTAGGGCTGAACCTGCGATGGATTTTCGATGAGCAAACGGGGTTGATTAATTACTTGTTAAATTTCTTGGGCATAAAATCAATGCCATGGTTTTCATCTAGTTACCTGGCATTCATTGTCTTGGGAATAGCCCAGATTTGGCGGTTGGCGCCTTTCGCTATGGTTATTATCTTAGCTGGGCTACAAAGTATTCCGGAGGAGATTATCGATGCTGCCAAAGTGGATGGCGCCGGAAATTGGCAGAGCTTTTGGTCGATCACCCTGCCCTTAGTTAAACCAGTTTTGTTGGTTCTGATCATTATATTGAGCCTGTCGACCTTTAACATGGTCGACCTGATCTTCGTGATGACAGCTGGCGGACCGGGGACATCCACAAAGTTGGTGTCTTACTTTATGTACGAACAGGGTTTTATATTTCTCAAATTCGGGTACGCCGCCGCCATAGCGATGGTCCTGTTTATCGTTAATATCATCTTAACGGTTTTTTATATCCGCCTGATCACCACTTCCAACCAACCATGAAAACTAAAAAGGCTATTTCAAAATTCCTGATCCATTCAATCATCTTGCTATGGATCATGATTGCTCTTGTCCCCGTTTTTTGGGCGCTCTCGACCGCGCTCAAAACCCAGGAGCACGTGATGGACTATCCTCCACAGTTGATTCCCCGCCCTGTCACATTCGAAAACTTCCGATCGGTCATAGTCGACATTCCGATCGTCCGTTATCTGAAGAATAGTCTGATCGTTGCGCTAGGATCGGTTGCGGTCAGTCTCTCGATCAGCGCTTTTACTGCTTATGGGTTCGCTCGATTCAACTTTCCAGGGAAGGAGGTGTTGTTCTTCCTGATGATGCTATCGATGATGCTCCCTGGGCTGACCAACCTGATTGTTCTATATATAGCTGCCAGTAAGCTTAAATTGCTGGATACCTATACGATCCTGGTTATCATTTATGCCGGTTATAACATTCCATTTTCCACTTGGCTTCTGCGCGGATTTGTAGAATCGCTGCCTACCGAGTTGGATGACGCCGGGATGATCGATGGATGCACCCGATGGGGAGTGTTTATACATGTCATCTTGCCTTTGATGGTTCCTGGACTTTCTGCAGCCGGGGTGATTGCTTTCATTGTCTCTTGGAATGAGTTTATTGTTGCTACGACTTTTACGAACACGGATGCAATGCGCACTCTGCAAGTCGGGCTGCGGTTTTTTCAGGGAGCATACTATATCGACTGGGGTCGGTTGATGGCAGCTTCAATCATAGCCACCATCCCAGCATTGCTCTTCTTTTTCATTTTGCAGCGCGGTCTAATTGCAGGTCTAACAAAAGGCGCAGTTAAATAATTGTAAGGATTCAATAGGAGTGAACGTATGGTTAATCATTTCAACGGTCTTGAAATGAGCCTGGGCAATCTCCCCCGGTTATCCTCAGCTCGCACACGCTCAATCAGCGCCGAGAATCCTTCTGGGGGGAAAGGGAGAGCTGGTAGTGCCACTGAGGGGACTGGAGCGGCTTACGCGCGAGAGCTTGGTCAGGGTTGGAAAATTTCCCCTTGCTTCCACATTGCTGGTGATGAGACCCTCGTTTTGGCTGAAATTGAACAACCGGGTGCCATCCAGCATCTGTGGATGACGGTTCACCCTTCTTTCTGGCGCAGGCTGGTGTTGCGTTGCTACTGGGATGGAGAATACACCCCTTCAGTCGAAGTTCCCTTGGGCGATTTCTTTTGCAACGGTTGGGGAATCCATTGCAATATAAGCTCCCTTCCAATAGCCGTTAATCCCAGCGGAGGTTTTAACTGCTATTGGCAGATGCCTTTCCGAAAAGGAGCTATGATTACCATCGAGAATCTGAGCCCCGATGCAACTGCTGGCTTTTATTTCCAGATAGATTATACCTTGACGGACATTCCTGAGGATCAAGCATATTTCCATGCCCAATGGCGCCGCAGCAACCCCCTACCATACAAGGATGTGCATACACTGTTAGACCGTGTGGAAGGTAAGGGGCAGTATGTGGGAACCTATTTAGCTTGGGGAAGTAACAATACCGGCTGGTGGGGCGAGGGTGAGATGAAATTTTACCTGGATGGAGATGGACAGTGGCCGACCATCTGTGGCACAGGTACCGAAGATTATTTCGGTGGGGCTTGGTGTTTTATGCAGCCTGATAATACCTATGGCGTCTTTTCTACTCCTTTTTTAGGCCTACCCCAGGTCATCAAACCGGATGGTTTTTTTCAGAGCCAGTCACGATTTGGTCTTTATCGATGGCATGTCATGGACCCGATCCGTTTCGACCACGATCTACGTGTGACCATCCAGGCTTTAGGTTGGAGATCCGCGTTAGAAGGAAAACGCCGCTACCTTCCACTCCAGGATGATATTGCCTCGACCACATTCTGGTACCAAACCGAACCGCACGGGCCCTTCCCGGAATTTCCGAACCTGAATACCCTAGAAGTGGTGTAGGTCGTTTTGAATATCCGCACGATGATGGTGGACCAATCGCCCGACTTATGCAGTATGCCTGGCATGGAGGATTAGGGTATGTTAAAAAAAGCAGATACTTATGGCGATCTTACTCGGCAGTTTAGTTGGGATGTCCCAGAAAATTACAATATCGGCGTGGATGTATGCGATAAATGGGCGAATGTCCAGCCCGGTCGGGTCGCTCTAATTCATATTTCTCGCGAGGGGGAGGCGCGGGAATTCAACTTCGGTGAAATCCAGCGCTACTCGAACCAGACTGCAAATATGCTGGCTGCCTTTGGCGTGAGGCAAGGTGACCGGGTAGCCATACTGCTGCCGCAATCTCCGGAGACCGCTTATGCCCATATCGCAGTTTACAAGTTAGGGGCAATTGCCATCCCTCTCTTTACTCTTTTTGGTGTGGAAGCTCTGGAATATCGCCTCGCCAACAGCGGCGCGGCCGCTATAATAACCAACACCGAATGCTCTGCCAAAATAACTGCTATTCAAACCCAACTTCCCAAACTCCAGTACATCTTCACCATTGACGGAGACTTGGAGAAGTGTATCAATTTTCACGCAGAGCGCACGAGGTATTCCAGCAGCTTTTCACCTCTTTTGACTCAAGCAAATGACCCAGCCCTAATTATCTATACTTCTGGCACGACTGGAAATCCCAAGGGAGCTCTCCACGCCCACCGAACACTGCTTGGACATCTTCCCGGAATCGAAATGTCACACAACTTCTTCCCCCAAACAGGAGATCGGTTTTGGACCCCAGCCGACTGGGCCTGGATCGGAGGACTGTACGACGTACTTATGCCGGCATGGCATCACGGTGTCACGGTCGTCTCTCATCGGTTTGAGAAGTTCGATCCCGAAGCTGCTTTTGACTTGATTGCCCGCTTTGAGGTGCGGAATACCTTCTTGCCGCCCACCGCACTTAAGATGATGCGCACCGTCAGAGACCCACAAACACGCTGGCAATACAATCTGCGTACCATCGCTAGCGGGGGTGAGACCCTTGGGGCAGAGCTACTGGATTGGGGCCGGGAGACGTTTGGCCTGACCATTAACGAATTTTACGGTCAGACAGAGTGTAATATGATCGTTTCGAACTGCACCGAGATCATGGAGGCTAAGCCGGGTATCATGGGCCGACCGGTTCCCGGCCACACGTTGGCAATTATCGACGATGATGCCCAGCTTGTTCCCCCCGGTACGACTGGCCAGATTGTAGTCCAGCGCCCAGACCCGGTCATGTTCCTAGAGTACTGGCACAACCCGGAAGCCACTGTCAAGAAGTATATCGGTGACTGGTTGTTGACAGGTGATATGGGGATGATGGATGAGCAGGGCTACATTCGCTTTATTGGCCGTAATGACGATCTGATCAACAGCGCCGGCTACCGGATCGGTCCGGGCGAGATCGAGGATTGCCTTTTAGGACATCCGGCGGTAAAAATGGCAGCAGTGATTGGGGTGCCTGATGAGCTGCGTAATGAGATTGTTAAAGCCTATGTTGTATTAGAAGACTACCCACCCAGCGAGAATCTGGCGAAAGATATCCAGGCATATGTAAAAGAACATCTGTCAGCCCATGAGTACCCACGGAAAATCTCTTTTGTGCGCGAATTGCCTTTAACAACGACTGGAAAGATTATGCGGCGAGTGCTGAAGGAATGGCATGCTCAGGGGATCGCTTAACGGTTACGATCAAGGGACAGATTAGTGGACCCCTCCTTGGTAACCACAAGATACTCGGATCTTTAATGTCGGTTTTAACCTGATTTCAATCGGATCTCGGCGATCGCCTGAAATTCGTTGTAAAAGCAAGTTTACCGCCTCCTCCCCCAGCTTATGGGTTGGCTGGTCTACAACCGTCAGGGGCGGGTTGAGCGATTGTGCCCAGGGCAGGTCATCAAAACCCACGACCGCCACATCGCTTGGAATTTGCAAGCCCATTTCGTGGATTGCATTGAGAGCTCCCAGCGTCATCAGGTTGTTGGAGACAAAGATTGCAGTAGGCGGCTTGTCAGTGTCGAGGAGCTTATAAGCCAGTTTGTAGCCACTGTTCTGCTTAAAATCCCCCATTTCGATTAAACATTCATCCATATTTAGACCATGCTCTAAGATCGCCTTTACATAACCTTCGCGGCGCTCTCTCCCTGTGATGAGCTGGGCAGGGCCTGCAATCAGCCCAATTCGCTCGTGACCTAACCGGATTAGATGGCTCGTGGCTTGATAAGCTCCCATCACGTTGTCGATGAGGACTGTATCCACGTTGACTCGATTAAACCGACGATCGATCGCTACAACCGGAATCCCTTGCTTTAAAAAGTTTTCACACAATATACTGTTTTCGTCTACCGGTGAGAGGATGATCCCCGCAACTCGCTCCTCAACGAGGATGTCGGTATAAATCTTTTCTTTATGGGGGTCTTCACCCAGGTTGCACAACACGATACTGAACTTATTTTCGTAAGAAATGTCCTCGACCCGTTCAATTATTGACAAATAATATGGGTTTAAAATATCGGCAATTAACAGTCCAAGGATTTGAGAACCTTGCTTCCGTAGCCTTCGAGCAACCCGGCTTGGCTTGTAGTCTAGAGCTTCAATGGCATGTAAAACCTTTTCTCTCGTAGTTTGGTCTACGTGAACGTAGTCGTTCAGAACACGCGATACAGTTGCGGTGGAAACCCCGGCGAAGCGGGCGACGTCCTTTAAGCTGGTCATCTTCATGTTATTCTCGTTTATCGTTTATACCAATGGTCATAAAAATTGCTCCGAATCTGACGGGATCTCTATGGGATAAGATTCTTATACTTATATCACAACCGCAGCACGCAAGGACAAAACATCGTCATTGTGGAGTAAGGAATTTGTTTAGGAAGATTGCCTGCGCCAAACGTGCCCGATCGGTTGTCCGTACATTTCCCAGGCAACTCCGCCGGAGGGTAGAGGCACCCTTATCCGCGAAGCACCCCTACCCCGTAAACTGCCATGCCTACTACCTTACAGCACCTTTCCGCATAAATGCACCTGCACACCCATCTCGTGCAACATGGCAGCCTTTGCTGCCAGGGCGAGATCTGCTGTTTTGGGGCTGGGAGCATAGACCACATTGATGTGATTGGCTTTGTGACGGGCCATCATTTGGTCTCGGCTGATTCCATGCAAGACAGCGTGCATGATCGGCCATTGGTATGTGGTCATATGCCAGCGCCGTTCGGTCTCTTCGAGCGGGAGCGACACCACCGTGGCGCGGCCCAGGTCGGCGTGTAGCCTGCCGCCCATCACAAACACCCGGCTCCACACAACTTCGCCCGGCTTGCATACCCCTTTGAGTGTTCCACCGCCTAATGGGAAATACATGGACGGCTGGCGCTCGCTGGTTGCCCCGGCGTAGCCCCCGATGAAATGCGAGGCAGGCGCGGCTCCGGAGATTTGGAAAACCCATACGAATTCTTCGTGACCGTCTAGCCTATATAGTTCTCCATATCGGATGTCGTGCAGAGTGCTGGATGGGTCGATGCCAATCGCCGTCCATACCCGGTTGGTTATGAGGGCGTCGATCCCTGCTCCTTCGTCGACCTCGTTAAAATGAGGGATAAGCTGCTTGACGAAAAGTTCCTTGCCTGTTTTCTGATGGAAGACGGGAGGCCGTTTAGGATTGTTGAGCAATGCTTCGGCTAAGTCAGAAGCGGGCGTTGTGTCCTTCAACCCTTGCTGGTACTGGATACCCACTGCATCGCATCCAAACTCATCTGCCAGATGCACCACTGAAATGTACATTTTCAACTGCTCGCGAATCTGGCGATCGGTCAGCTCGGTGGCCTCATCGCTTCCCGTGCGAAAGACCACCCCGCGATCGTCTAGCCAGTGGCGGACTGTCTCGGCGGCAGAGTCGGGTACTGTACGCATATGGGCAATCAACGCCGATTGGCTTAGCCGCTCCTTGTAAATTCCCATCGAGTTTAACAGGTCGTCCTCAATGATGGCGTTGTACATGCCCATACAACCCTCATCGAAAATGCCCATAATCGCTTTTCGCTTGCGCAGCTCTACGGCAAGCGCCTGGCCGAGCGAAGCTTCCTTCTTGGGCAGACGGTCTGGCTCTAAATCACGTACGTGGCTTGTGTCATGAGACACCTTACCATTCCGTATCCACTCGTATAGACCATCGTTGAAGAACGAATCAGTGAAATCTTCACTCCACAGACTGCTGTACGCAATGCCCATCTTGGTTAGGCAGGCGTTGAGGTTCAACAAGCCTACCAGCCCGGGCCACTGCCCGCTCCAATTGGCAACCGTCAGAATCGGTCCCTGGTGAGAGCGAAGGCCAGCCAGAACGTGATGACTATATTGCCAAACGGCTTCGGCCACGACCAATGGTGCTTGCGGGTGGATGTTTTGAAAAACGTCCATGCCCATGCGCTGGCTCGAGATGAAGCCATGTTTTTCTTCGGGGTCATAAGGATGTCCACGCCGCACAGATACGCCCTGCCTGAGGAAAGCCGCGGTTAATTTCCTCTCCATTTCTTCCTGAGCGGACCAACACTCCTGATTAGCAGATAAACGCATGTCGCCGCTTGCAACTAGGATTACCTCTTCCGGACTGACCGGCTCTGGAGTAGACAAGTTTGGATAGTGATAATTGCTCATTCAGCCTCCGATTTGAGAAAGAATCAGTTGAATGTAGGTCTCTTGAGATTGACCACAGCCGCTTGAAAGTGGAGCTAACACCGTCCTTGATGATCTGGGCCATGGCATTGTAAACTTTTGGAGCTTCTTCCAAGATTTTCAGGATTTTCGGGAGGACCAATTTCGAAGAGATATTCCCGCCGTAACGTCCTGCTATCTTAGACCTGTCTTCTGAGCCTCGGTGATAGCCCGATTGGCCTATACCTGGGCGGTGTGATGCTTCCACGACTTCGCACACACCTGGGTATTTTCTCGGAATTGGTGCGGGGTATTAAGAGATATTCTACCTCTCCGCACCGGTAATATGGTGGAGGAGGTAAAATCCAAGCCGACCCTAGCTATGTTCTTAGTTGGGATCTTGATGGCTATGAGCGTTTCACAGGTCGCAACCACCACGCAATTCAACCATTCTAATGGGTTCTGCAGGGCAAATTCGGAAGGCGGTGGCTTGGGGCTGTCTGGCAGATGAGCGTTGATTACTCCCTTGGGATAGTAATAGAGGGAGCTGGCGGCTTCTTGGCTGACGGGAATGTTAGTCATTATAGTCCCAGCGGTTCAGTTCCAAAGGCTAAACCAATTGCGTAGCTCTCCATTTAACCTCCTGCTCTTATTCCTGGTCTCCCAAAACCGACTTAAATGATAAGCTAAGTGGTATGATTATATCTTCCACCGGATGGTCTGGCTGGAGGGGGGGTAGAGGAAGAGGTCAGCTGCTTTATTGCTCGATTCATAAACCGCTTGGGCAATCACCGTCTAGAGAAAGTGGAGCGAGTCAACTGGGTTAATGTCGACGAAGCCCCGCCAGGTGGTAGACAGATTGGATAGTAAAGTGTTTTGTACCATTGTAGTTGTGCATGGAGCTAAATTTGTAATCGATTACATAAATCAATTGCAGTTTAGCCTCAAAATAGACATTTGTCAATGACATGTTATGACAATCAATTTTTTAGATCATTTTGCCTAGATTCTTAGGATTGATCAGCTTAAAACCGGAACAGAACACAAATGGCAGGCGTAGACTGAAGGTCCAGGGCGCTTGAGGTTTGACAAGTTTCTTATGCTACAATTTCAATACCGTTGCTCCGGCTATCAGCAAATGC
>Ga0315554_1001350_pt1 | contig 14457 bp, 10 predicted proteins | sample SalMarSW160370MG_FD_202114 | JGI IMG/M metagenome (GOLD analysis project Ga0315554, IMG submission 202114) | Salt marsh sediment microbial communities from the Plum Island Ecosystem LTER, Massachusetts, United States - Salt Marsh Sediment SW1603-70 ... | reverse complement strand
CACCCAGGATGCTGCAGATCCGCGGCGGCGTCTGATGGCTCGGGTCGCCGCCCGCTATGCCGCGGCCGCCGGAGTGACGGCCGCAACCACCGTTGCCCTGCTCACCGGCCTGGCTCGGCGGCGCTCGCGGGTGGTCGGCTAGGCCGTCGATAGCGGGTTGGATGGCGCCTCCCGCCGGCGCCGACGGGGCCGGGCCGGCGATACGTCCTTCTTGGCTTGCGACGGGTGCATGTACAATGCCGCCCGTTCATCTGCCCAGGCTCGCGCGCGTCGTGAGCACACCGAGGGGCGTAGCTCAACTTGGCAGAGCACTGGTCTCCAAAACCAGCGGTTGGGGGTTCGAGTCCCTCCGCCCCTGCCCGATCGGAAGGAAGACGAGGATGAACCGAGAGCTGCGAAGGCTGCAGGCAAAGGAAGAGGAGCGCCTGCGGGAGCGCCGCGCCCGTGTGCAGCCGAAGCGCCGGCGCCAACGCGCCGGGATCCGCCAGTTTTTCCGCGAGGTGCGTACCGAGCTGAAGCGAGTGGCATGGCCGAGCCGTCGTGAGGTCGTGACCTTCACCCTGGTGACGATCATCACGGCCGGCTTCGTCACTCTCTACGCCTTCGGCATCGACTTCGGACTCAAGCGCGCCATGCTTACCTTCCTGGAGCTGAGATGAGCGATCTCGAGGAGCGCCTCGAGAGGCTCTCCGGCGAGGGGGGTGCCTCGGACGCGCCTGAGGAGGTCGAGAGTTCAGAATCCAGAGTTCAGAATCCAGAGTCGGGGGAGGTGCGGGAGGAGGTGCTCGACGTCGTCGAGGACTCCGCCGAGGGTTCGGAGTACGGAGTTCAGAGTGCGGATGCTGCTGAGGCTGTGGATGCCACTGAGGCTGTGGATGACGCGGTCGTGGAGGCCTCCGAGAGGGTAGGGGTGGCCGAAGGGATGGTGGAGGAGGCGCTCGAGGAGATCGAAGAGGCCGTCGAGGAGTCGGCTGAGGCCGAAGAGGCTGAAGAGGTCGAGGAGCCCGTCGGGGCCGTCGAGGTCCCAGGCGCGGTGAGGGTGGCGCCGACGAGCCCATACGACCTTCCCGGATCGTGGCTCGTCATCCACTCGTATTCCGGCTACGAGAACAAGGTGAAGGCCAACCTCGAGACCCGAATCAGGTCGATGCACATGGAGGAGTCCATCTTCGACGTCGTCATCCCGCTGGAGGACGTCGTGGAGATCAAGAGCGGCCGCAAGGTGACCGTGCAGAAGAAGCAGTTTCCCGGCTACCTGCTCGTTCGAATGTACCTGGATGACGATTCCTGGTCGACGGTGCGCAACACTCCCGGCGTCACCGGGTTCGTCGGGTCGGGCAACAAGCCGACGGCGTTGTCGCGCCGCGAGGTGGAGAGGATCCTCGGGATCCGCAAGGACGAAGACGAGAAGAAGGCGCCGCGTTTCAAGCCGGAGTGGGAGGTCGGCGAGACGGTGCGGGTCATCGAGGGCCCGTTTGCCGATTTCAACGGCGTGATCGAGGACATCAACATCGATCAGTCGAAGGTGAGGGTGCTCGTCGACATATTCGGGCGCGAGACCCCGGTCGAGCTCAACTTCGAGCAGATTCAGAAGTTCTGACAAGAGGTTCCATCATGGGTCGTAAGAAGGTCGCTGCGCTGCTCAAGCTTCAGATCCCCGCGGGGCAGGCAAGCCCGGCGCCACCGGTAGGCCCGGCGCTCGGTCAGCACGGAGTCAACATCATGGATTTTGTGAAGGCCTACAACGCCGCCACCGAGAGCCAGACCGGGACCATCGTGCCGGTCGAGGTCACCGTCTACGAGGATCGCTCGTTCACCTTTGTCACAAAGACTCCGCCGGCTGCGGTCATGCTGCGCCAAGCGGCCAAGGTGGAGAAGGGCTCCGCCGAGCCGCACACGACCAAGGTGGGTTCGGTGACACGAGAGCAGGTGCGGCAGATCGCCGCGACCAAGATGGTCGACCTCAACGCCAACGATATCGAGGCGGCCATGAAGATCATCGAGGGCACAGCCCGTTCCATGGGCCTCGTCATTGAGGGCTAGAGAGAGGATGGGGTTGGGGCCCCGTCCGGGAGAGCAGACGGGACGGCCGCCGTGGGGTTGGGGCCCCACGTTGCGGAGGAGGATGGGGTTGGGGCCCCGTCCGGGAGAGCAGACATAGTGGGAGGCCTTCGGGCCGTGAGCACCACAAGGAGAGAGGAATGAGCAAGAAACGCACGGACGCCGCCGCCAAGTTCGAGCGGTCGGCCTACTACCCCCCCGGCGAGGCCTTGGCCATGGTTAAGTCGCTGGCCGGCGCCAACTTCGACGAATCCGTCGAGGCCGCCTTTGTGCTCGGCATCGACCCGCGGCAGGCCGATCAGGCGGTGCGGGGCACAGTGTCCCTGCCCCACGGCACGGGCAAGACCGTGAGAGTGCTCGTGTTCGCCGAAGGCGACGAGGCGAGGGCGGCCAAGGAGGCCGGTGCCGATCTGGTGGGCGGGACCGACCTGGGAACCAGGATCGCGGCCGGAGAGCAGCCCCTCGACTGGGACGTGACGATCGCCGTGCCCTCTCTCATGAGTGAGGTGGGCAAGCTGGGCCGGGTTCTGGGACCTCGCGGGCTCATGCCCAATCCCAAAGCGGGCACGGTCACCGATGAGGTCGGCAAGGCGGTCGCCGAGTTCAAGGCGGGTCGCGTCGAGTACCGAAACGACCGCTACGGCAACGTGCACGTCGTGATCGGGAAGGTCTCGTTCGAGCAGGCGGCTCTCGAGGCCAATCTCGCCGCCGTAGCCGACGAGATCATCCGAGCTCGGCCTTCCGCGGCGAAGGGCCGCTATGTGCGCAAGCTGACCCTGGCTTCCACTATGGGGCTCGGCGTGAAGGTCGACGTCAACCAGCTCGACGCACTGCTGGATTCCCTCCACTGAAAGCTGGGGGGGATCCCAGCTACCCGCGGATCTCGGCCGGCGACGGGCCAGGAAGTCGCCGGCACGTCATCGCCGGAGGGCCAGGGTAGGGACTGACCTTTCCCAGCGGCGATCCGACTGCGGGAGCGCTGGTGGAAACGCTCCTGGCGCCGTGGATCCCCCCACGTCTGGGACCATGATGGCGCGAGCTGCAGCGCCTGTCCAGGCACGAGAGTCGGATTCGCCTTGCTCACCCGGTCGGGCATCACTACGCTGCCGTCGCACATAGACGGACCCGAGACCGCAGGTCCCATCGGGATAAGGCCGAGAGGCCACCGGCGTAGGTTTGCCAGGCGTCCAAGAGGGCTCCCGCGGTCTCGATCCGGGAGCCCGTTTCAATACGGGGACGTTGCCGAGGAGGTGCGATGCCACGACCGGAGAAGGTCGAGGCCGTAGCCGAGATCAAAGGACGCCTCGACGAGGCGGCAGCCGTGTTCATCGCCGAGTACGCGGGGCTCTCGGTGGCCGAGCAGCAGGAGCTTCGTCGCGGGCTGCGCCGTGTGGAGGCCGAGTTCAAGATCGTCAAGATGACCTTGGCCCGCCGCGCCGCCGAGGATCTCGGATACCAAGGGTTGCTGGAACTGCTGGAGGGGCCCACCGGGCTCGCCTACGCGGGCAGCGATCCTGCGGTAGCGGCCAAGGCGTTGAGGGATTTTGCCAGGGAGCACGACCGGCTCCTGATAAAAGGGGCTCTGCTCGGTGGCGAGGTGCTGCCGCCGGAGAGAGTGTCCGAGCTCGCTGATCTCGAGCCCCGCGAGGTGCTGCTGAGCCGGGCGGCCGCGAGCCTTCAGGCGCCGCTGAGTTCCCTGGCCGGTTTGTTGACCGCGCTGCCGCGCGACCTGGCGACCATGCTGCACCAGCTGATCGAGAAGCGGCGGGAGGCGGGCGGTGAGAGCGCCGCCGAGACGGACGTCGCCGGCCGGATGCCGGCCGCCGATGAGGCTTCCGTCGACGGAGCAACCGTCGGGGAGGCCGAGGAGCCCGTTGCCGAAGAGGCGACCACGGACGAGGCCGAGGCCGGCGAAGCCGGCGACACCGATGAACCGGCCGAGGAGGCCGACGACAAGAAGGCCACCGAGGCCGAGGAGGAATGACGATGGCTACGAAGATGAGTGCCGAAGAGGTACTCGACCAGATCGAGAAGTGGACGGTGCTCGAGCTCTCCGAGTTCGTGAAGGCATTCGAGGAGAGGTTCGATGTGACCGCGGCCGCCCCCATGGCCGTTGCCGCCGCTCCCGCTGCTGTCGCCGCAGCCGACGCAGAGGAGGAGAAGGACGAGTTCGACGTGATCCTCGTCGCCGCCGGCGACAAGAAGGTACAGGTCATCAAGGAGGTGCGGGCGCTCACGAGCCTCGGCCTCAAGGAAGCGAAGGCTCTCGTCGACGAAGCCCCCAAGCCAGTCCTCGAAGCGGCCGGCAAGGAAGAGGCGGAGAAGGCGAAGGCGCAGCTCGAAGGCGCCGGCGCAACTGTGGAGCTCAAGTAGCAGGCTTGCCGGATGCTGTGGGCGGGCCGGTGAGGCCCGCCCATGCGCGCGTGCGGGAGTTCAGAGTCCAGAACGCGCAATACCGACTCTGAACTCTGAAATCTGGACTCTTTTTTGTGCTCGACGACGACCAGACGCGTCTGTCCCCCTCTACCCTTCCCCTGTGCTTGGCCCGATACTCCTTCTCGCTGGCTTCAGTGCCGCAGGCGCCGTTGCCGCGGGGTGGGCCGGTGGTGTGGTGGGTGCTGTGGTTGCTTGTCTGCTGACGGGCGCGGTGGCGGTCAGCGCCGCGGCCTGGGCTCACCGTATTGGGCGCATGTTGGTTCCCGATGATGCCCGGGCCCTGGCTCCCCACCCGCCGCTGTTTCGGCGTCTCTGTGACTGGGTGTACGACCGGACGCTCGAGCGCTAGAGGGCCGTTGGGCCTTGCCACGGCAGCCCGAGGGGGGTATCTTTGGAGTAGACAACTGAAGACAACCGAAGAGGTAATGCCCAACCGGCAGGTGCCGAGCTGGGATAGCTCTGTGCTATCCTGGCTTCTTGTCGTCCGTATAGGCCCACAAACCCAGCCGCCAGATCGATGAGGAGGAATCCTTGGCTCGTGCGCGCACCGAGCGTCTGTCGTTCGCAAAGATCCCCGAAGTCCTCCCGCTGCCCGATCTTCTCGCTGTACAACACGATTCCTTCGACTGGTTCCTCGAACGCGGCTTGAGAGAGATCTTCGAGGAGATCTCTCCGATCGAGGACTTCACCGGCACGCTCGCTCTCGAGCTCACCGATCACCGGTTCGAAGAGCCGACGATGACGATCGAAGAGGCCAAGGAGCGGGACACCAACTACTCACGGCCGCTGTTCGTCACCGCGCGCTTCATGAACCGCCAGACGGGTGAGATCAAGGAGCAGCAGGTTTTTCTCGGAGACTTCCCCATGATGACGCCGAACGGGACCTTCATCATCAACGGCACCGAGCGCGTCGTGGTCAGCCAGCTGGTTCGCTCGCCCGGTGTCTATTTCGACCAGAGCGTCGACAAGACGAGCGACCGCGACATCTTCACCGCGAAGATCATCCCGGGGCGGGGGGCTTGGCTCGAGTTCGACATCGACAAGAAGGACACCGTCGGCGTGCGGGTGGACCGCAAGCGCCGTCAGTACATCACCACCTTCCTGCGTGCATTGGACTTCGCCCAGAGCGACGAGGAGATGCTCGAGCTCTTCGATGGGGCCGAGTCGATCCGCAACACGCTGGAGAAGGACACGACGGTCGAACGCGATGACGCTCTGCTCGACCTCTACCGCAAGCTGCGGCCCGGCGAGCTGACCACCGTCGAGTCTGCTCGGGGTCTCATCAACACGCTTTTCTACAACCCGAAGCGCTATGACCTGACCCGGGTTGGGCGGTACAAGCTGGCCCAGAAATTCGGGCGCGGCGGCCTCGACCCGGCCCACCTGGAGGCGTACCGTGAAGAGAACCTGGGGCTCTTGTCCAAGGACGACATCCTCGACACCATCCGTTACCTGGTGCGCCTGCACGCGGGCACGGCCGACCATCGAACCGACGACATCGATCACTTCGGCAACCGCCGCGTGCGCACGGTCGGCGAGCTGATCCAGAACCAGATTCGTGTCGGCCTGACCCGGCTCGAGAGGGTCGTGCGGGAGCGCATGACCACCCAGGATCCCGAATCGATCACTCCACAGAGCCTCATCAACATCCGGCCGGTGGTGGCTTCGATCAAGGAGTTCTTTGGCACCAGCCAGTTGAGCCAGTTCATGGATCAGCCGAACCCCCTGGCCGGCCTCACCCATCGCAGAAGGCTCTCCGCTCTCGGCCCGGGCGGCCTCTCCCGTGAGCGTGCTGGCTTCGAGGTGCGGGACGTGCACGCTTCCCACTACGGCCGCATGTGCCCGATCGAGACGCCGGAGGGACCCAACATCGGACTCATCGGCTCCCTGGCCACCTACGGCAAGGTGAACCGGTTTGGATTCATCGAGACACCGTACCGGCGGGTGGAGAAGGGCCGGGTCACGTCGGAGATCGATTATCTGACCGCCACCGAGGAGGAGCGGCACGTCATCGCCCAGGCAAACGCGCCGCTCAAGGAAGACGGTTCCTTCGCCAACAGGCGGGTGCTGGTGCGGCGCGACGGCGGAGAGGTCGACTACGTGCTGCCCTCCCAGGTCGACTACATGGATGTGTCTCCGAAGCAGCTCGTTTCGGTGGCCACGGCGCTCATTCCGTTCCTCGAGCACGACGACGCTAACAGGGCTCTCATGGGATCGAACATGCAGCGGCAGGCGGTTCCGCTGTTGCGCTCCGAGGGGCCTCTCGTCGGCACGGGCGTCGAAAGGCGAGCCGCTCGCGACTCGGGGGACACGATCGTCTCCGGGGAGGACGGAGAAGTGGTCGAGGTGACCGGCGACACCATAGTGACACGCTCGGGCGCCAAGCGACAGGAGCACAGGCTCAAGAAGTTCGTCCGGTCCAACCAGGGAACGTGCATCAATCAGAAGCCTCTCGTCAAGGAGGGTGACCGGATCCGCAAGGAGACGGTCCTCGCCGACGGGCCGTCCACCGAGAACGGTGAGCTGGCGCTTGGCAAGAACCTGCTCGTTGCCTTCATGCCCTGGCTCGGCCACAACTACGAGGACGCCATCGTCGTCTCCGAGCGTCTCGTCAAGGAAGACGTGCTCACTTCGATTCACATCGAGGAGTACGAGATCGAGGCGCGCGATACCAAGTTGGGGGCCGAGGAGATCACTCGAGACATCCCCAACGTCGCCGAGGAGATCCTGCACGACCTCGACGAGAGGGGGATCATCCGCATCGGCGCTGAGGTGGGTCCGGGCGACTACTTGGTGGGCAAGGTCACACCAAAGGGCGAGACCGAGCTGACTCCGGAGGAGCGCCTGCTGCGGGCCATCTTCGGGGAGAAGGCCCGCGAGGTTCGGGACATGTCGCTCAAGGTGCCCCACGGCGAGTCGGGCAAGGCGATCGGGGTCAAGGTCTTCCGTCGCGAAGACGGCGATGAGCTTCCTCCGGGCATGAACGAGCTGGTTCGGGTCTACGTGGCCCAGCAGCGCAAGATCGCCGAAGGTGACAAACTCGCCGGCCGCCACGGCAACAAGGGAGTCATCGCCAAGATCCTCCCCGAGGAGGACATGCCCTTCCTCGCCGACGGCACACCCGTGGACATCATCCTGTCGCCGCTCGGCGTGCCGTCACGTATGAATCTTGGCCAGATCCTCGAGACTCACCTCGGGTGGGCGGCGGCGCAGGGATGGGTACCGTTGAGCGGCGACGGCCCAGCCGCGGAAGGAGCGGAGCCGTGGTCGAAGGTGGCGACACCGGTATTCGACGGCGCCCGTGAAGACGAGATCAACGCGGTGCTCGAGAACACCAGGCCCAACGAGGCCGGCATGCGCCTCGTCGACGAGACGGGCAAGGCCGTGTTGTACGACGGTCGCAACGGTGGGCCCTTCGATCAGACGATCACCGTGGGCTACATCTACATCTTGAAGCTGCTGCACCTGGTCGACGACAAGATCCACGCCCGCTCCACCGGGCCTTACTCGATGATCACCCAGCAGCCTCTGGGAGGCAAGGCCCAATTCGGCGGTCAGCGCTTCGGGGAGATGGAAGTGTGGGCGCTTGAGGCCTACGGGGCCGCATACGCCCTCCAGGAGCTGTTGACCATCAAGTCGGACGACGTGAGAGGCCGGGTGAAGGTCTACGAGGCGATCGTCAAGGGAGAGAACATCCCGGAGCCCGGGATCCCCGAGTCCTTCAAGGTTCTCATCAAGGAGATGCAGAGCCTGTGCCTCAACGTCGAGATGCTCTCCGAAGGCGAGGAGGTGGAGCTGCGTGAGCTCGACGAGGACGCCTTCCGCACCGCCGAGTCTCTCGGCATCGACATTTCCCGCCCCGAGCGGAGCGACTGACCGGACGTGAACGAAAGAAGGAGCACCGTTGGCCCAGTTCTTCGATGAGCTGAGAATCGGCCTGGCGACCGCCGATCAGATTCGGGCCTGGTCGCACGGCGAGGTAAAGAAGCCGGAGACCATCAACTACCGGACTCTCAAGCCGGAGAAAGACGGCCTCTTCGACGAACGCATCTTTGGCCCCTCGCGCGATTGGGAGTGCTACTGCGGCAAGTACAAGCGCGTCCGGTTCCGCGGCGTCGTCTGCGAGCGCTGCGGCGTCGAGGTCACCCGGTCGAAGGTGCGTCGCGAGCGTATGGGCCACATCGAGCTCGCCGCCCCCGTGACCCACATTTGGTACTTCAAGGGGGTTCCGAGCCGGCTCGGCTACCTGCTCGACATGTCTCCAAAGGACCTGGAGAAGGTCATCTACTTCGCCGCCTACCTCATCACGCACGTGGATGTGGAGCGTCGCCAGAAGGATCTCCCCGAGCTCGAGGAGCAGCTGGATGCGGAGATGGGCATCATCCGCCGCGAGTTCGACGAATGGCGGGATGCGCGTTTGGAGAGGCTCGAGACCGAGCTGAAGCAGATGGAGGAAGCCGGGGCCAAGGCCCAGGAAGTCTCTGCCGCCAGGCGTGAGGCCGAGCGGGAGATCCGAGATCGTGAGGAGCGGGCCACCTACGAAGCCGAGCTCGTTCAGGAGGCCTTCGATGTCTTCCGCGGCATGAAGGTGAAGGATCTCATCGAGGTGGAGCAGCTGTGGCGTGAGATCAAGGATCGCTACGACGACTACTTCGCCGGCGGCATGGGGGCCGAAGCCGTGAAGGATTTGCTCGGTCGGCTCGATCTCGACTCCGAGATCGCCACGCTCATCGAGGATCTCGAAGCGAAATCGGCGCAGCGCAGGCAGCGGGCGACTAAGCGACTCAAGGTGATCAACCCCTTCGCCAGCGGCATCAACGATTCGCGGGCCATGATCCTGGAGGCGGTGCCGGTTATTCCTCCCGACCTGCGGCCCATGGTGCAGCTCGACGGCGGCCGCTTCGCCACCAGCGACCTGAACGACCTCTACCGCCGTGTCATCAACCGCAACAATCGCCTCAAGCGCCTGCTCGACCTCGGCGCGCCCGAGATCATCGTGAACAACGAGAAGCGCATGCTGCAGGAGGCTGTGGATGCCCTCTTCGACAACGGGCGGCGCGGTCGAGCGGTCACCGGGCCCGGCAACCGGCCGCTGAAATCACTCTCGGACATGCTCAAGGGCAAGCAGGGCCGTTTCCGCCAGAACCTGCTGGGCAAGCGTGTCGACTACTCGGGGCGGTCGGTCATCGTGGTGGGCCCTCAACTTCGGCTCCACCAGTGCGGCCTTCCCAAGGCGATGGCGCTCGAGCTCTTCAAGCCGTTCGTCATGAAGCGTCTCGTCGACCTGGATTTGGCCCAGAACATCAAGGCGGCGAAGCGTATGGTCGAGCGGCAGCGTCCTCAGGTGTGGGATGTGCTGGCCGAGGTGATCCAGGAGCACCCGGTGCTGCTGAACCGGGCGCCGACGCTGCACCGGCTCGGCATCCAGGCTTTCGAGCCCGTGCTCGTCGAGGGTAAGGCCATTCAGATCCACCCGCTCGTGTGCGAGGCTTTCAACGCCGATTTCGACGGCGACCAGATGGCTGTTCACCTTCCCCTGTCCGCGGAGGCTCAGGCCGAGGCGCGCGTGCTCATGCTGTCCACGAACAACGTTCTCTCACCGGCTCACGGACGTCCGATCGTCACTCCCAGCCAGGACATGGTTATCGGCATCTACTACCTGTCCGAGCTGGTTGAGCACGAGAAGGGGGCGGGGCGGGCCTTCTCCAACGTCGAGGAGGCGCTGATGGCATACGATCTCGGGGAGATCGGGGTGCATGCTCCCATCAGGCTGCGGATCGGGGCTCTCGCCGGCCAGCACGAGTTGGTCGCCAAGATGCCCGAGCCGCTGCGGCCGCTCTTTGAAGCCGAGCCTGTCGACGGCACCAAGCCGATACTCACCACCCTGGGGCGCGCCCTGCTCAACGAGGCATTCCCTCCCGGCTTCCCGTTTGTGAACGCCGTGGTACTCAAGGGGAACGTGAAGGCTCTCATCGAAGAAGTCATCGAGCGCTACGACAAGACCACGGTGGAGCGCTTCCTCGACGCCCTGAAGGACCTCGGCTTCCGTTTCGCCACTCGAGCCGGGCTGACCATCGGGCTCGGGGACGTGAAGACGCCGCCCAACAAGGCCGAGATCCTCGCCGAGTACGAAGAGCGGGCGGTCAGGGTCGAGGACAACTACTCCAAGGGTGTCATCACCGACGACGAGCGCCGCCAGGAGCTCGTCGAGATCTGGACTGAGGCAACCGACCGGGTCAAGGACGCCATGGAGCTGAGCCTCAAGGAGGAGAAGTTCAACCCCATCGACATGATGGTTCGCTCCGGGGCCCGGGGGAACATCATGCAGGTGCGTCAGATCGCCGGAATGCGTGGTCTCGTGGCCAATCCTCGGGGAGACATCATTCCCAGGCCCATTCTTTCGAACTTCAGAGAGGGCCTCTCCGTCCTGGAGTACTTCATCTCGACGCATGGTGCTCGCAAGGGGCTTGCCGACACCGCCCTGCGCACCGCCGATTCCGGGTACTTGACTCGACGGCTGGTCGATGTCTCCCAAGAGGTGGTCATCACCGGCGAGGATTGTGGGACCGACCGGGGCATCACGGTGGCCGTGCGCACCGCCTCGGGTGAACCCGTCCGCAACCTGCGTAACCGGGTGTTCGGCCGGATCCTGGCCGACGACGTGAAGGTGGAACGCAAGCTGGTCGAGACCACCGCCGGCGAGAAGCTCCGCGCCGGGCGCCTCATCGGGCGCCAGGAGCTGGACGCCATCTTCTCGGAGCTGCAGGTGACGGCCGTCCGGGTGCGGTCGGTGCTCACGTGCGCAGAGCGCCACGGCGTGTGCGCGGCGTGCTACGGCCTCAGCCTGGCCACCGGTCGCCGCGTCGAGATAGGTGAGGCGATCGGTATCGTGGCTGCCCAGTCCATCGGAGAGCCGGGCACTCAGCTGACCATGCGCACGTTCCATACCGGTGGCGTCGCCGGCGAGGACATCACTCACGGCCTGCCTCGCGTGGTCGAGCTGTTCGAGGCGCGAGCCCCAAAGGGGAAGGCGACGATCTCGGAGGTCGGCGGCGCGGTGAGCCTGGTGGAGGATGAGGCGGGCCGCAGGCTGGTCATCCGAAGCAAGGACGATGAGCGGGAGTATCCGCTGTCACGGTTCGCTCGGCTGCGAGTTCACGACGGTGACACCATCGAACCCGGCACCCAGATCACCAGCGGTCCTCTCGACCCCAAAGAGGTGCTGGAGATCCAGGGAGTACGGGCGGCACAGCAGTACCTGGTAGATCAGGTGCAGGAGGTGTATCGGAGCCAGGGCGTCGATATACACGACAAGCACATCGAGATGATCGTGCGCCAGATGCTGCGCAAGGTGCGAGTCGTGAACACCGGCGACTCCAACTACCTGCCGGCTGAGCTGGTGGACGACCGCGAGTTCCGCGACATCAACCGCCGGCTGGTCGAGGAGGGCAAGCACCCGGCGGAGGGCCGGCCCGAGCTGATGGGCATCACCAAGGCGTCCTTGGCGACGGAGTCCTGGCTCTCGGCGGCGTCGTTCCAGGAGACGACCCGGGTACTCACAGAGGCGGCGCTCCAGGGGAAGTCCGACTTCCTGCGTGGTCTCAAGGAGAACGTCATCATCGGCAAGCTCATCCCGGCCGGGACCGGAGCCGATCCGTACCAGGAGGTGCAGCCGGTGCTGCCGGATGCCGCGGTCGTCACTGCCTTGGGGCTGTTCGGTGAGGCCGTGCCTGAATCGGAGGAGGAGGCTCTTCCCGCCAATCCGGCCGAATGGCTGGCTTCGCTTGGGGCCATGAGCGAAGCGGCCGAGGTGGTCGATGAACCGCCCGCGGCCGAGCCTTCAGAGCCGATCGACGAGTAGGGCATACACGTCCCTCGTGGCGGAATCCGGAAGTCGCCGGGGCCGCATGAGGCGCTTGTCGGGCGTGGGGCCGGGCTCTTGCGGCGCTTTGCTATGGGATCAGACGGAGGCCTATACTCCGCCGCCGTGACTCCGTTCCCCTAGCCCCTTCCGCTTGGGGCGGTCCGGCTGCGACCCAAGCCGGGCCAACGTGCCCCGGATGGGGGTCAGGAAAGGGTCGGCGAATCGGCCTTCTGATGGGCCGAGGAGCCGGCTTTCCTATGTACAAGAGAACCGTCCCATTGGGACGGGTGTGCCGAGTGAGGAATTCGTGCCGACGATCCAGCAGCTGGTCCGACAGGGCCGGACGCCGAAGACGAAGCGGGGCAAGACCCCGGGCCTGGCGGGCTCGCCGCAGCGCCGGGGCGTGTGCACGCGTGTGTACACGGTGACCCCCAAGAAGCCGAATTCCGCCCTGCGCAAGGTGTGCCGGGTCCGTTTGACTTCGGGGATCGAGGTGACGGCCTACATCCCCGGCGAGGGGCACAACCTACAGGAGCATTCCATCGTGCTCATTCGCGGCGGTCGAGTCAGGGACCTTCCCGGAATCCGCTACAAGGTCATTCGCGGCACCCTCGACGCCGCCGGGGTGTCGGAGCGTCGCCAGGCTCGTTCTCGCTACGGAGCGAAGAAGGAGTCGTAGTCGTGCGCCGCGCCCTCGCCGAGCTTCGTCAGATCGAGCCCGATCCCGTGTTCAGGAGCGTCCTGGTGAGCCAGGTCGTCAATAAGATCCTGTGGAGGGGCAAGAAGGAGACGGCGCGGGCCATCGTCTACGGCGCGCTCGAGATGGTCGAGCGCCGTGCCGGCCAGGATCCCATCCAGATCCTCAAGCGTGCCGTCGACAACATCCGGCCCCAGCTGGAGGTGCGGTCGCGCAGGGTTGGCGGCTCCTCCTACCAGGTGCCCGTCGAGGTGCGGCCCCGTCGCGCTCAGACGCTTGCGGTGCGTTGGCTCGTCGATTTTGCCCGCAAGCGCCGTGAGCACACGATGGCGGAGCGGCTGGCCAACGAGATCCTCGACGCCTCCAACCGTACGGGCGCCGCAGTGAAGCGGCGCGAAGACGTCCACAAGATGGCCGAATCGAACAAGGCTTTCGCACACTACCGCTGGTAGGCCGTCGTTATGAGTCCGAGCGACACACTCACTCGTTTGCGCCAGTACCCGCTGAGCCGAACTCGGAACATCGGGATCATGGCACACATCGACGCGGGGAAGACGACCACAACGGAGCGCATACTCTATTACACGGGCAAGACCTACAAGATGGGCGAGGTCCACGAAGGCGCCGCCGTCATGGACTGGATGACCCAGGAGCAGGAGCGGGGCATCACGATCACCTCTGCTGCCACGACCTGCTTCTGGAAGGACACCTGGATCAACATCATCGACACGCCCGGCCACGTCGACTTCACCGTCGAGGTGGAGCGGGCGCTGAGAGTGCTGGATGGCGCCGTGGCCGTATTCGACGCCGTGGCGGGCGTTGAGCCGCAGTCGGAGACGGTATGGCGCCAGGCTGATAGGTACGGAGTGCCCCGTATCTGCTTCATCAACAAGATGGACCGGGTCGGGGCCGATTTTTTTGCCGCTGTCGAGTCCATCGTCAAGCGGCTCGGAGCCAGTCCCGTGGTTCTGCAGCTCCCGATCGGGGCCGAGGCACAATTCGCCGGCGTCGTCGATCTCGTCGAGATGAGGGCGCACATCTGGCCCGACGAGATGGGGGAGCGATGGGAGACGGTCGAGATTTCCCAGGATTTGCAGCCTCTCGCCGACGAGTGGCGGCGCCGCATGCTCGAACGGATCGCCGAGGCCGACGAGAAGCTGCTCGACAAGTACCTGGAGGAGCTCGATATCACGCCGGATGAGATCCGCCAGGCGCTGCGCACGGGGACGATCCAAGGCCTCTTCGTCCCGACGCTCATGGGGAGCGCATTCAAGAACAAGGCGGTGCAGCCCTTGCTCGACGCCGTCGTCTGGTATTTGCCCAGTCCCGTGGACCTGCCTCCGGTCGAGGGCTTCAAGCCGGGCTTCGAGCACGAGCCGCTCTCCCGGAATGCGCAGGA
>Ga0315554_1001349_pt1 | contig 14465 bp, 10 predicted proteins | sample SalMarSW160370MG_FD_202114 | JGI IMG/M metagenome (GOLD analysis project Ga0315554, IMG submission 202114) | Salt marsh sediment microbial communities from the Plum Island Ecosystem LTER, Massachusetts, United States - Salt Marsh Sediment SW1603-70 ... | reverse complement strand
GAAATGTTTCGCTGCTTATGCGTGCGCCCCGTACACAAACATTTCTCCATCATGATCTTGCATAACGCAGCCGGGCGGACGCTCGAAATTCTTCGCCGCGCGATAGATCCCAAGAAGTGCCGCTCCACCTCCGATGAAGAGGAAGCCAGACATGACTATCAGTATGTTCTTGTTGATGATTGATTTGTTCATTGCGCACTTTCTTCCCTTCCTTCTTGTCGCGACGAACGGCAAGCATCCACAGACTGCCAGCTTACTTCGCCGGCACGATATCGATGATGACGGTTCTATTGTAACAGCGTTCTTCCGGAAGGTTGTTGTCAAACGGGGCAAAGCGGAAATCTTCGCCGAACCCGTAGGCTTCGATTGTGACCCCGCGCTTCCCGGTTTTCGAGATTGCGCGTTCAAGGATGCTCTGGGCCTCGGCGGCTCGCTCATTGGACAACGTCTGATTATACTCATCGTCTCCAATGATGTCCGTATGACCGTGGATAATGACCGTTCCGCTATCAGGAATCAGCGGCGCGACCATGTCGGTGAGGAACGTTGAATAGGTTGCGACAGTCTTGGCTGTACCGAATTCGAACAGAATGCTGAACCGCAACGCCTCTTCTTTTTTCGGCTCATCCCGGCGGACGAGGTGCAGAGAAGCTTCTTTCCTGACGGAACGCCCGCTCTTCGTTTGTCCCAACATTACAACCTTGTAGTCCCCTTGGGCACGATTACCCAAGATGGATCTCCCGGGAATGCTTTCCCGGTCACGCGTGAACGGCCCGAAACGTTGAACAGTCCCTCCTTTGTCGCTCACTTCCAATGACCACGACGCGAGCACGTCTCTTGCCCCGGCAACATTAAACATAGCATAGCTGTCGAGCGGGTCTTCCTGCACAACAACGATTTGCGCCGGCTTCAGCGCGCTGTACGGACCCCCGACCTGCATCAGCAGTTCTGGCGATCGGCTCTCGATATCAACCCGACGATCTTCAGCGCGGAGAAGCGTGAGCTCTCGTGTGCCGCCCGGTTGCTCCGATGGGACGCGGGGTTTGTCCCGGCCTTCAGTGACGATTCTCGAGCCGTCAACTCCAAAGACTGTCACGAGATACCGCTTGATCGATTCTGCAAATGCTTGACCTTCCGCCGGACCTTTCTCTGACGCTCCGGTTAACGTGACGCTCGCCCCTGGATTTCCCCTCAGACGATCACCGAGAATGTTCAGGATGTTATAGTACAGCGTCAATTGTCGTTGTGAGCGACCGGTCATATTTTTCGGCTCTACCTGCTGCAATTGTTCCTCCTTGAAGCTTGCCGCCTGGTCTTTCGTCAGCGCTACATATCGAGCTGGTACCTCACTCGATCCTTCATCGAAAAACACGTAATTGAGCAGCGGGAATGTTTCCCGCACTCTGCGTTGAACCGGTACGGCCTTTGGCGCTCGGATCGAAAACTGGACTTCACGAGCTACAGCGACCGGACGCGGAACCGCCGCACGCGAAATGACATCCCCCCATCCAAACTTCAATGAGGCGCCTGCACGCAGAATGTTCACTCTCCAGTTTTCCACGGAGCGCGGTCCTTGAAAGTCCGGCGAGAACGAGACAAACGGCGAGAGATTGACCTGAGTGGCAGCGTCTGACGACGCGAGTGGAATATCCAAACCGATGCCGGCCTGTCCTGAAAACACGATTGTGCGCATGTCACTCCACGTGTCCTTGGCCCGGAACCCCGGGTTGCCCTGGTGTGTATAAGTAAAGTCCTTCCCAACATTGTAACTCAAGGTCGGACCGAAAAAGAGGTAAAACCCGGATGAAAAGGGAGCGATCCGCAAGCTCGGCTCGATGGTAATATAGCTGATCTCCGTCGACAGCCATGCCGGACAATCATTGCATGGGCTGATAATGCGATCGAACGCTCCACGCCGGTCATCATATCCCACCTGCAGTATGCCGCCCCACACCAAGTCAGGGCGATACTCCAGAAGGAGCGCGGCGTTGAACCCCACTCCATCCCCCTTATGAAAAGCGCCTCGGCTTGTGACCGCAGCATTCAACATCTGAGTCGTTCCATAATAAAAATTGAAGTTTGCTGCGCCGGATCCGCCAAACCACCACGTTGGCTGCGTTCTTTGAATCTCCTGCGCGAGAATTGTTGCGTCGGCACAAACCAGTATCAAAGAACTGAAGATGATTCTCTTGAGCCAAAGGCTCATAAGCCTCTCGCTCATCATGAACGAAGGATATCGAAACATACGTACCTCCTTGCCAGAGTAGTTTTGTTTCTGATAGTTAACTCAAGTACAGGTATACTGATGATTGGCCTCAATGTCCTTCATCCTCATCGCCCGCACTCGCGCGAACCCGTCCGTCTCAAGTCAGCCGTTACGTATGGAACTGTGCGGTTCCTTTGACGGATACGCCTCGGACTGCGAACCGAGGCGTATCCTCATGATGTCCTCAATTTCAGTTACGACGATCGTTATCGCGGTCATTGTGACCATTTCCTACATCTTTATCATCGTTATCGCAGTTATGATTACCATCCCTTTCATCTTGATCATCATAGCTCTCTTTATTATTGTTATCGGACTCTCCACATTTGGTATGGAGCTGGATGTTGCCGCCCTTCAGAGTGCCCGAAGCGCTGTAACCGTTGGAGAGTACCAGACTGAATGTGTCGTTGCGGCCGCGCTCGCCGTTGTCAGCAACAACAACCGTGTAGGTGAAGGATCCTTTACCGTTGACCTTGGCAATGCCTTCGATCTGACGTGTCACGAGATCCTTGACGATGTAACCCGTAACACTCGTGCTCTTGACCTTCACACCATTGTGGTCATTGAATGAGAACTGACCCCAGTACTTTCCATTCTTGATACCGCCGGAAACGCCGAAGGTCGCTTTACTGTCGTCACTGTTATGTCCCTTGCCTTCGAAGCTTCCATTGATCCATCCACCACCCTCTTTATACAATCCGCCATCTCAATATTCCCGGCGTCTGCTTTACAACTCAGCAATTACTTATGGAACTGAATGTTCCCTTTGCTGATGACGCGCATACTTGTCACCTCGGACTGCGAGCCGCTTAACGTGACACCGAACTGATCGTTCACGCCAGGTTCGCCGTTGTCTTGCACTGTGACAATGAAGGTACCACCGTCATAGGTGCCGGAGAACAGAACGGTCATGGGCGAGTTATCTGCGTTGATCTCAATCACAACGATGTTATCCACCTTACCGTTAACGTGGAGACCGGTTGCGTGGTTGACATAGTTGAATTCGCCTTTCGCGCCGCCCGATTTGTTTGGCTGCGCGTTGAATCCAAACGTAGCACTGCCCGAGCCGACCGAAATTTGTCCACCGCCCGTCACTTTGACGGAGCCGTAGAATGGAGGCTGCACGGGCGGGACCGGGAGGGAGCCAGAGCCGCAGCCGACAACAACAGCGCCGGTCAACGTCACGTCAGCTTTCGCCATAATATCCCCGTTAAGAGTTCCACCGGTAACCGTGACGGCCGCACCAGCGAGAATAGTTCCCTGGAAGTTTGAAGTCGTCATGGTCGCAGCTTCGGCGACCCACCAATACACGCTACACGGAGACCCGCCGTTCGCCATAACTACGGAGAAGCCGGTGCCTGTAAGTGCGCCGGTTCCGCTGGTCCCGATTTTGAATATCCAGGACGCACTCGGATCGCCGTGCCCGTCGAGCGTCAGTACGCCTGTCAAAGTCGCTGCTGCGTCGAAACAGTACACGCCGGGCGAAAGAGTCACGTTCGCCAGCGTACCCGTCAAAACCGTTCCGCACGGCATTTCTGCGATCGCGTCGTACTCGGCGAGGAAGTCAATGTGAGCCTGTTCGGCGTCCGCATTGACCGTCCCGTTGACGACCGACGAAGTCATAATGACGTCGCTGGTGCCGGGGAAGTGGCCTACGTCTCCAGTGACGGTGGAATTAGTCAGGGTCACATCCCCCGTCCCACCGAGAACCGCGAAGGTCGACGCCGATAATGTTTTCGAAAGTGACCCGTTGAGAGCTTGTGGGCCGGTTGGTGCGTTCGAGTCGCGCTGACCCGATGGCGTGTTCATTTCGCACGCCGCGAAAAGAAACATCGCAAGCGAGATCGACATGATGACGGCCGGTCGCATCGCGAGTTTGGTGAAGGTAAGTGTTCGAACACTTGCGTGTTTCATAAGACCTCCCCAATACTAACGTCAAAGATTGGATGCCTTTTATTAAGGCTGTCCATGTTTCCGATAGAAGTTGTCCCCTGCTATTCACACCGAAAACCCGCCCGCCAGACAGATGTCTGGCGGGTAGGCTTCTCATACCTTACGCCTTATCGCTTATCAACAATATTGGCTTCCAATGTTACTGCAGCAATCCGTGTCAACGCTCTGCCGTACAATGTCGCACCGGTAGTTAGTGTGATTGCTTGATCAGCCAGGATATTTCCATAAAAAATAGAGTTCGTTCCAAGTGTTGCTGAAGTGCCGACCGACCAATAGATGTTTTTCCATGATGCATTACCGGCCAGAACAATACTGGTGCCGGCATCCGTGATGAGTGTGGACCCCATCTTGAATATCCAGACGGCATTCGCGTCGCCTCCGGCGTCAAGGGTCAAAATCCCGTTCGGTCCCGTTCCTGATATCCCACTCGATGTCGAGTTAACATAGAGGCCAGGGGCAAGGGTCAAACCGCCCAGTTGTCCTGGCAATGAGATGGCATTTAATGACCTTCCTTGAGCGTCGTTATAAGCAGTAGTCAAATCGACTTTTGCCGCACCTACTATAGGATCAGCCGTCGTATAAAGTGTTCCAATGACATTTAACGCAAGAAGCCCATTAATTGTGGCTGTAGGATACGATCCAACATCACCATAAATACGAGTAGTAACACCGGTGTTGGAGACTGCAGAGCCAGCCAGAACAGCAAAGTTACCTGCAGACCCAAGATTGACCAGTGCTGGATATGGGGGCGGCGGCGGTGTACTTGTTGTCCTAAAGCTCCATACATAGTCACTCGCCAGCGCATTGCCTCCCGGGTCCCTAGCGTCGGTCGTAATCGTGGCAGTATAGAGGGTGTTTAGTGCGAGAGGGCTTCCCGGCGTAAAGGTCGCAGTCGTGCCCAGGTAGCTCACCACGCCTGTGACAGGTGTTGCGCCTTGCAAGGTAAAGGTTCCTGGGGCGGTGATCGTTGAAAGATCCATCGCCTCACTGAATGTTGCGGTGATGATCTTATTGAGAGCCACATCTATTGCATCATTTGCGGGGTCTGTGGAAATCACTGTGGGAGGCGTGTTGTCTGCGGCTAAACCGGTCGTGAAGCCGCATACAAAGTCGCTTGCTAATGAATTACCCGCCAGGTCCTTGACTCCACTGGCGCCACCCTGGATTGTGTAAGTATAGGCGCTTTCGGACGCGAAATTGGCCGTTGTTAAGATCGCAGTGTTACTCGCTGCAACATAAGTGACTGTTCCTGGCACGGGAGCTCCGCCCGGTCCTGTCACCGTGAAGGTGGCCGTGGTAATTGTTGCCTGATTCATCGCCTTACTAAAGGTTACAGCGATTTTCTTGTTTGTGGATACCCCAGAAGAGCCACAAGTAGGATCCGTGAAAACCACAGTCGGTGGTGTGACGTCTGCTGTGGTAAAGATCCATACATAGTTACTTGTGAGTGCATTCCCAGCCAGGTCCTTGGCCCCGGTCGCCCCGCCTTTAATGGTGACAGTAAAGGTGGTATTGGATGCAAGATCACTTGACGGTGTAAAGGTCAAACTATCCCCTATGGCAGCATAGCTGACTGTTCCCGTCACTGAAACTCCGCCAAGTCCTGTCAACGAAACGGTTGCAGTAGTAATAGATGACGGATCCATCGCCTCACTGAAGGTTGCAGCAATCCTCTTGTCGGGAGCCACACCTGTTGCGTTATTTGTAGGGTCTGTGGAAATCACCGTCGGCGGAGTAAGATCTGGAGCTGCAGCTGTAGTGAAGTTCCATACATAGTTACTTGCCAATGCGTTGCCTGCCAGGTCCTTGGCTCCAATGGTAAATGTGGCAGTATAGACGGTGTTGGAAGCGAGATTGTTTGCCGGTGTAAAGACGGCAATCGTGCCAACGTAGGTCAGCGTGCCCGAAACCGATGTTGTCCCTTGCCGTACACTGAAGGTATTTGTGGTGATGGTTAAAGGATCCATCGCCTCACTGAAGGTTGCAGCAATCTTCTTGTTGAGAGCCACACCTGTTGCGTTATTTGCAGGGTCTGTGAAAATCACCGTCGGCGAAGTAATGTCTGGGGCTACACCGGTGGTAAAGTTCCAAATGTAGTTACTTGCTAACGCGTTGCCTGCCAGGTCCTTCGCCCCGGTGGTAATTGTGCCCGTGTAGGTTGTGTTTGGTGCAAGATTGCTTGCCGGTGTAAACAGCGCCGTCGTGCCCGTGTACGTTACCGCGCCTAAAATCGATGTTGTGCCTGTCTGTAAGGTAAACGTTATGGCCTTAATCGTTGACGGGTCCATCGCCTCACTGAAGGTTGCGGCGATCTTCTTATTGAGAGCCACACCTGTTGCATTATTTGCAGGGTCTGTGAAAATCACCGTCGGAGGGGTAATATCTGGAGCTGCACCAGTGGTAAAGTTCCAAATGTAGTTGCTCGCCAACGCGTTGCCTGCCAAATCCTTTGCTCCGGTGGTAATTGTGCCCGTGTAGGTTGTGCTAGGAGCAAGATTGTTTGCTGAAACAAAGGTTGCCGTGAAGCTTGGTCCGGCATAGGTAACCGATCCCGTAACGGGAGAGACACCGGGTCCTGTCACCGTAAAGGTGGAGGAGGTGATCGCTAAAGGATCCATTGCCTCACTGAAGGATGCGGTGATGATCTTGCCGACAGCTGTAACCGTCCTACCGGTTTTCTTGTTGAGAGCCGCACCGGGGACACTTTGAGCCGGGTCTTTCGAAGTCACTTTGCTGAGAGGAACACCCGTTGCACCATTGGCAGGGTCTGTTGAAGTTACTGTCGGTCTGGTCGTGTCCGAGAATACACCTGTCTGAAAGCTCCATACATAGTTACTTGCCAATGCATTGCCTGCGAGGTCCTTCGTCCCGCTGGTAATTGTGCCCGTGTAGGTGGTGTTGGGCGTAAGATTATTCGCCGGGACAAAGGTTGCAGTGAAGCTTGGTCCGGCATAGGCGACCGTACCTGCAACGGGAGTGACGCCGGGTCCTGTCACCAGAACGGTGGACGTGGTGATCGTTGAAGGATCCATTGCCTCACTGAAGGTCGCGGTGATCATTCTACAGGAAGCCACACCTGCCGTAACCGCCGTACCGGTTTTCTTGTAGAGAGCCGCACCCGGGACATCATCAGCGGCGCCGGTTGAAGTCACTTTGCCGAGAAGAACACCCGTTGCATTATTTGCAGGGTCTGTGGAAGTCACCGTCGGCGGAGTAATATCTGGAGCTGCACCGGTGGTAAAGCCGCATGCAAAGTTGTTTGCAAGTGCATTGCCTGCCATGTCTTTGGCACCGTTTTCACCACCTTTAATCGTGTACGTATATGTCGTACTGGCTGCAAGATTGCCTGCAGGCGTAAAGGTTGCAATGTTCGTGGCGCTCACATAGGTGACCGTTCCCGAGACGGGGGTTCCGCTCGGTCCCGCCAAGGTAAATGTGGCTGTGGTGACCGTTGACGAGTCCATCGCCTCATTAAAGGTTGCGGTGACTTTCTGGTTGAGAGGCACACTAGTGGCACCACAAGCAGGAGCAATAACACCCGCTAACGGTGGGGTGTTGTCGCAAACACCTACAACTTGCCCTTCGTCTTCTTTGCATCCGGCCATCAGAACGACGAAGAGTATAGCGGCGGTCAGTCCAACTGAAAGCGGGACGCCGAGGAAGCCCCGAATCATTCGGGAGAAGTGCGACCATCGGCTCAAAGCAGTTGTTGGATTTGTTGTTGGAGTGTTCATAGATCCCTCTTTTAGTAGTTGACGGGTGAATAAAACTCTTTTGTGATCAAGATCGTGCATTTGCTTTTGATGGTTGTCGCCTCCTCGATGATGTTTTTGCTTTCACCGATGTTCCGTTCGACTTCTTCTTTTTTTCCTCAATGATTTCTGTAATCTAATGAGGTTGGCATTGGACTTTTTCAAGTGGTTGACGATCTTTTTGAACTCATCAACTTGTCGCCTGGCTTCCTCTTTGGCAATACCGTATTTCTCCTGCAGCACTCCCACAAGCTGCTCGTGCTTCCCCGCGATGGCAGCGAGCTCGTCGTTCATTACTTTCCCCCAACGGTGCACCGCTTTTCCCCTTCGTTGCTTCCACTGTCCTTCAACTCGATCCCAGTTCATTGTGCAACCTCCTTTCCTTTCAAATGTTCATCAGTAGAGGTTCCCTTCGGTCGCTGAACGGACGAAATCCTCACCAAGCAGATGAAAAAGGATACCAATGATTGCGATGAGGCGTAATAGCCCGAAAGGATGAAAAAGGAGTTAATCCTTTTTCAAAAGATTCAGCCGAAGGCTGATGAGCCTATGGCTCAGAAGTGCGCTTCGAACCGATGAGTGCCAGAGTGGCTGAGATCTGCCGACCCAAAGGGGTCTGGCAAAGCTTCCGAAGGAATCCTCCGAAGGAGTCCTTCGGACCTTCGGGACATGCCCTTGGGACTTCGGACGTGACCTTCGGGACGGAAAGGTCATCCTGCGGGTCTGCGGATCCTTGTGCGGCAGCGGGAGGTTGGGTGCTGGAAGCTTGGTCGGGAACCTATTGTCCTGTACCCGAAGTTCTTTGAATAAGTCCCGTTAGGGACGATATACCTTTAGAACGAAAAAAGAAACCAATGCCGCCAAGCTCCGTCAGGAGCGGCATATGAATTTCTTCAACGTATCTCTGAGACACAACACTAGCAGCTTGATGAAAAACTGCAAATTGTCATCCCTTCGAAAGAAGGGATCCAAAACATGGCCCAGATCTGGACCCCGCCCGCCAGACCGCGTGTCGGGCTGGCTTTCGCGGGAGTGACACAGTAGCGTGTCCTTCAGCAACCTGCCAGTTTCCAAGAGAATAACCGCAAATAGCGCGTTGAATTTTCGACTGCGTTTCTCGGTTAGGAGTCAGCCATGTCGCTCGTGAGAGGGTCGGTTGGAACGGAGTGAGAATGTCTTTTCTTGAAGCAGGACGAGACGGTTGACTCCCTCGCGGCAACAGAGGGATTGTCATGGATGAAGAGAGGATTACCGACCTGCTTGGAAAGAGAGGTTCAGCGAGATCTAAGAATCGTCTTCGTGGAGAAACTTTGCTATTTGTAGACGACTGTGCAGCGCTAATTTTTCCATGACGTTATGCACATGGCTTTTCACCGTGTGGGTAGCGATGTTGAGCCGCTGAGCAATTTCCTTGTTGCTCAGGCCATCGGCAATCAACACTATGATTTCACGCTCGCGTTTCGTCATTCGCACTGCATTGGTTCTTATTCCTTTCCTCTTTTTGAGAGCAAGCTCAACAACATGAGAAAAGAGTGAATCGGTCAACGATGGCGGAAGGACTTTTACTCCTTGTGCCACTGATCGTATGGTCCTGAGAAACTCCCTTACCGTCGCGTCTTTCAGGATGAAACCCGATGCCCCTGCCGCCACAAACTCAACAATGTCTGATTGTGATGGAACAAAACCCATCCCTATCACTTTCGCTTCAGGAAGGTTCTTCCCCACCAATTCTACAACAGACAGCTCGTTAAAATTTTTCAGACCTACGTCCAAGAGAATTACGTGAGGTTTTGTCTGGCTTGCTTTCAGCAGAACATTATTACCGCTTCCTATGGTGGCCACAACACGCATATCCGCCTGTTCATTGAGCATAATGGTGAGTCCATCGCGCAGAACGCGATTATCTTCAATGATGAGTATTCGGTTTTTTGTCATAGTGACTCTACCGCATCACAAATGTGCGAATAACGCAAAAGAAAGTAAATCGGGTGAACACCTGAAATGCAGGGGGAATGACACCTGATGCAAGGAGCAGGCTATGCAGACCTTACTTGGAGGGGAAGAAGCTTATTGGGGATGCTACTTCGCTTCGATGATGCGCTTCGCAATTGCGTAACGGGTGAGCCCCGCGACGTCATGGATTTTCAGGACATCCATGATTTTCTGGCGATGCGTTTCGACCGTTTTGATGCCGATGAAGAGTTGCTCTGCGATCTTTTTGTTGGAGTATCCTTCGGCAATGAGTTGAAGGATTTCAATTTCGCGGGGAGTGAGCCCGGTTTGTTTTCCAGTAGACTTGCCTCCTTTCACAATCTCTCGGTAATCGGAGACAAGGTGTTTCGCGATCGACGGAGAAAGATAGGCGTTGCCTCGGTTCACCTCCTTAATAGCGCTGATCAAATCCGAACCAGTCGTCTGCTTGAGAATGTATCCCGCAGCCCCCGCGTGAAAAACCTCGCGTACATATTCTTCGTCTTTATACATTGAGAGGATAAGGATCTTGATTCTCGGGTTGAATTTTCGGATTTGTCGCGTGGCCTGCACTCCATTAAGAATTGGCATTGAAATGTCAAGGACAACAACGTCCGGAAGCGTTTTCTTCACCACCAAAACAGCCTCCTGCCCATTTTCGGCTTCCCCGACGACATCGATAGACTTATCTTCCTGGAGAAGCGATCGAAAACCCTGACGCACAACGGTATGGTCGTCAGCAAGGACGACTCTGATTTTTCCCATTATGTGGCTCTTTCAGTTTTGCGAACCGCCGCCCCCCCCCCGGGTCAATGGTAACTGAACACTCACTCTCGTTCCTTTGCCGGGCCGGGAAAGGATCATAAATCTGCCACCCAATGCGCGAGCACGCTCCCTCATCCCCAGAAGACCCAATCCTTGCCTCTTGCCGCTGGTTTCCGAAGTATCTGCTAACTCAAACCCTTTACCGTTGTCCACAATCTGCAACATGATCCCTTCCGGGGATTTTCTAATAGTCACCGTGGCGTTACGAGTTCCCGAATGCTTCAAGACATTGGTGAGGCTTTCCTGCACAATGCGATACAGTGCGGCTTTTTGTTCAATACTTGCTCTTCCGGGGGTGCCCGAGAATTTAAGATCGACCCGCATGCCTGTGTTCTCCTGAAAGTCACGGACGAAGGAGCGAAGCGCTGGAAAAAGTCCCAGATCTTCAAGCATACTGGGATGAATTTGACGCGAAAAGAGGCGAATGAAATCCGACGCTTTTTCCACAAGATTCTGGACCGACTGGATCTTTCTTTTCACCTCCGATGGTTTTCCATTTGTTTTCAACTTTCTCAAATTCAGGCTAATGGCAGTCAGCGCTTGGCCGATTTCATCGTGGATCTCCCTGCTGATTCGTGTTCGCTCTTCTTCTTGTACGCGGAGGATTTCTCTTGAGAGTCTCTGCAGCTCGTGCCGCATGCGCTCTCCCTCCTGAAAAAGCTGCCGATAGTGTTGTTCGCTTTTTTGCAAAGCTTCTTCGGTTCGTTTTCGCTCGGTGATATCCGTGATCACCGCGCAGGAGACAGTCATGTCTTCTAATTCCAGATTGTTTATTGAGAAAAGAGCTGGGACGAGAGAGCGATCGGCCGCTCGAATGTTAAACTCTTTTCTGATCGGACCTTTTGCCGATTGGCGCAGGGTCGTTCTAAACACCTTCCTTTCGGCGGGCTTTATGATGCCTTGAATAGATAAACCGAGTAATTGTTCAGGCGGAGTCTTCGTCATTTCCGAGAATCGGCTATTGCAGTACAGAATTGTGCCATCAGCCGTGAGTGTCAGCGCTGCTTCGTTTAATCCCTCGAGGACAACACGGTAGGAATGGTCTGCCCCTTTAAGCGTGTACAGCTGCTCGCCGCTTTTGCCGGAGACGACAAGGGCATCGATCTCCCCGGTCCGGATTGCTACCAGGGCCTCTTCAGTCTCTTCGAGACGAGACCGAAGGGATTTAATCTCCCGGTCAAGCTCTCGGTACGTTTTTCGTTTTGTTGCCAGAATAATGTCCCGGTTGTAAGTCAAGCCCCAAGAGAATGCGTTCAGTATTGGACAAATCCCCGATGAATCTGCGCAGCGGCAACGGAAGCTTCTTGATGAGGGTCGGGGAAGCAATAATCTGTTCTCCCTCCCCCAGGCTTGGATTCTCGTAGATATCAATCACCTCAAGTTGATATCTTCCTTTCAGGTAGTTTTCGCAAATGCTCTTGATGTTGGCAATCGCGCGCATCGATCGAGTCGTTGTCCCCGTAACGTACAAGCGCAGAACATATTTTTGACGCGACCGATGTGCGGTGGGTGATTGGAGCGCTGCGGCGCTCTTTGCAGGCTTCTTCATCGGCCATGTCCAAGTTAGGAGTTACGTTTCATCAGTGATCCCTTAACGCTTTGACCCCGAACCAGCGGGAACCTGTGATAACTTTTCGATCGGAGCGGGGCCTAAATCGATACCTTTGTCCGTAATCAAGATTTCGCGAAACTGTCTCGAATGCGCCATCCCACGAGACTTCAAAATAAAGAGCACCCGAATTCGATCGTTGACGCACTCAACGTCGCGCAACACAACGAGGGTGTCCATGATTGAGGAAATACCGACCTCACTTCCGTCGGACACTGTATCACCTGAGACCAGGTTCGTCAAAATTGTCGTGACCCCGTTGACCTTCAAGAAATCAATCAGACGCAACAACATTGAGTATACTTCAGGGTTATCCCCCATGGAAGTAAAGTTTGATACCGGATCGAAGACGACAAGGGCAGGGTGGAAATCGCTGATGAGTCGATGGATTGTCGCCAGGTGCATTTCCAGGCCGTAGAGTGTTGGACGAACTGCGTGGAATTGCAGGAGCCCCTTTCTTACCCATGGCTCGAAATCGATGCCGATGGAGCGCATATTACGAATGATCTGACCCTGCGATTCCTCGAAAGCCAGAAAGAGACAACGCTCACCGCGCTGACACATAGCCTCTGCAACGTGAGCAACGAGGCTCGTTTTTCCAGTCCCCGCTGTTCCGGAGACGAGGATGCTGCTCCCGCGAAAGTAGCCCTTGCCTTCCAACATTGCGTCCAGAGCTGGAACTCCAGACGATATTCGTTCGCTGCTTGCCTTTTGTTCCAACTCCAGGGATGTGATGGGGAAGATAGAAATGCCGTCCTTATCGACGAGGAACGGATACTCGTCTCCTCCGTGAACCGATCCCCGGAATTTGATGATTCGTATCCGTCGGGTGGACAATTGGTCTTTGATCCGATGGTCAAGCAGTATCACACAATCGGAAATGTATTCCTCCAATCCGTGTCTCGTCAAGGCCCCGTTTCCTCTCTCTGCCGTCACAACAGCTGTGACCCCCTTGTCCTTCAACCAGCGAAACAGCCGGTGAAGCTCGGAACGCAGAATGGAGGAATTCGAGAAAGCGGAAAACAGTACCTCGATCGTATCCAGCACAACTCGTTTTGCATGGATGGAATCGATTTCGTTCCCAAGCCGGACGAACAAGCCCTCTAAATCATATTCCCCGGTCTCTTCAAATTCACTTTGGTTGATCTCAATGTGGTCCAGAATGATTTTCTTGCGCGAAGTAAGTTCCTGCAAATTGAATCCAAGAGAGGCAACATTAACTGTGAGGTCGTCAGCATTTTCCTCAAACGAGAGAAAGACACCCGGTTCGTTGTACTGAAGTGCCCCGCGCACGAGAAATTCGACTGCAAAGAGTGTTTTGCCGCTTCCGGCACTTCCACACACGAGGGTAGGCCGACCAGTCGGTAATCCCCCGCGAGTAATCTCATCAAGGCCTTTTATACCCGTGGGAGATCTGGACAGTTTCTGGAGCGCGCTGTGAGGTTTCAATTTAGCCATAGATCACCTCGGTCTGGAGACATCAGTGTAAGCAATGTTCGGTCGGAAGATTCGTTCTTGTGGGTGCAGACCCTTCTTCCATATCAGGTCGGATCCCTCGTGTAGCAACAATTCAAAACAAAATAAGGAATAGCGTGGAATTAAACAACCAAACGCAATGTGCTCTAAACCCGAGATCGCAGAGGCGTTTTTGCGGGTTTTGGGAACATTGCCAGCGGTCAGCGCGTCAAAGAGAACAACGGCGGGATCTCGTTCCGATGTCTAGCGACATTGGGACTCAACAGGGCACCCGGTTCTGGCCGGGTACTACCAAGACGACAACGCCCCCATAAGGGGGCGCGTCGTTTCGTAGTGGCGGCCCCGACAGAAATCGTCGGGGCAAGCTGGACACCAAGTTGTGTCCCGGTACTGCCGAAAAGGAAAACGCCCCAACTGCGTAGGGCGTTTCCTTTTCGTAGCATGTATTGAGCGAGTCCCCCCTTTTGGGACGAGTCGAAACACGGGGGCAGGAACTTCGCTCTAGTCACAACCCTCCACCGTACTCTGGAAATCACAGTGGGGTCGTGTCGATAACCTTGCGGGTGTGAGGCGTACGCTCCGAACCAGCTGCCTGCCCGGTAAATTAGAAAAG
>Ga0315554_1001347_pt1 | contig 14479 bp, 10 predicted proteins | sample SalMarSW160370MG_FD_202114 | JGI IMG/M metagenome (GOLD analysis project Ga0315554, IMG submission 202114) | Salt marsh sediment microbial communities from the Plum Island Ecosystem LTER, Massachusetts, United States - Salt Marsh Sediment SW1603-70 ... | reverse complement strand
CCCATTATTCTGGAAATGTTCTGTATTCCAGTATACGCCACCTTTCAGAAGAATATAAACACGATCAGGATCTGCCCTACCGCCACCCAGAACTGTATCTTTCGTAACGGCGTCATAAAGGGCATTAACAATAACGTTTCCCTGATCATCAAAACATTGAACCGTATAGTTATGCCCATCTATCTGAGCTTTTGTTTGCGGTATCCATAGAAACATGATAACCGCAACAAACATTGTAATTGTAAACATGTACTTTAGCTTCATACTAATCCTCCTATATAATTAGTTAGTACATTTTTTGTTAGTTACATTTATACTGCAAAGCATAAATTATTTTTATATTTATTTAACAGCTTTTTATAATTAAATAATTAATAATTATAAATTAAGCCGAGCACCAAGATCCATTGTAAATCCGTAATATTCAAAATATCGCGGGTTGCTCAATGTACTGCCGGTATAACTTTTATCCGGTCTAGCATTAATATTATTTAAGTTAACAAAGAGCTGTATATTAGAAGTAATTTTCTGTTGAACAGATAAATCCCACCTTTCATACGGACCTGTATATGAGCTAAGAACCGTAGACGGATAGGAACCTGAATAACCAATACCTGTTAATTTATCTGCTTGATACAAATAAGATAACCTTGCAGAAAAACCACCTAAATCATATCCGATTGTAACATTTGCAATATTAGCCGGTTGATCTGGCATACGGGTTTTAATTTGTCTAGGAACAAACTCATATGAAAAGCTTTGTCTTGGGGGTCTGCCTGAAATAATTGTTAGAACACTATCGTATCTCAAATACATCTCTGAATAAATATGTGTATAATTTATATTTAACACAAGACCCTGTAATACTGAAGGCAGATACCAAAAGTGAGTTTGCCATTCTAACTCAATACCATAATATCTTGATGAGTTAGGATTATTCATATATGTATTTATTTGAGGAGTACCCTGTGAATACCAGGACGAAGGAATATTAAGTTCAGGCGGCGGTGTTAAACCAGGCTGAAGTTTATAATTAGCATAAAAAATTAAGTCTTTTATATCTTTGTAAAAACTACTGACTGAAAAAAGACCTATGTCATTGTTAAATACTGATACGGAAACATCATAATTGGTTGCATGCGCTGTTTTAAGCTGAGTATTAACTGCATTGATAGTTGATTGATCTGATGAAACATTTGTGATTGGAGCAAATTGGATAAAATCGGGATGTGCTAATGTTTCCGTTCTTGCAAGTTTAATCTGCAGCCAATCTAAAGGTTGAGAAATCAGATTAACCATCGGCAGCCAAAAAGAATTATTTCGTTCAGTTGTAAGGAGTTTAAAATCGAGCGGAGCAGATTCCTGATTACTAACAGTATTTTGCCTATAACTCTCTCCATTATATACGGTATGTTCACCTTCCCAACGTACACCCGGAATTAAGGTAATATATTTAGTGAAATGAAATTCACCCATAACATAAGCAGCTTGATAATCTTCAATACCACTATAATCCTGGCCAAAAGAACCAATTGAATAGTTAAGCCAGGTATTACTTGCTGCTGTAAGTTTCAAAGCATCTGTAATTTTATTCATTTTATCCTGATTTAATATAAAACCAAGAGGATAATCACCTCCAAGAAAATTTGAACGGGAATAATTTACTAAGAACGGAGTAATTGGTAATCCACCTTCCTGCCTGACTAAAGAATCAACTCCCCATTGAGGATATGTATTATCAATTGCGGAAAGAATTTTATTGGGTGAACCTTGATTCCCGTAATTTAAACCATTTTCACCTTGCTGGTTCTGGTTGTTTGAACGACTTAACCAACGGAATTTTGCACCGGACTTTAAAAATCCATCCATCTGCTCACTTATTTTAAAAGGTACTTTTACATTAAACTGTGCAGAAGAATTGTTTTCCATTACTCTTGTACTATATACATATACATTAGCTAATTGAGTTTCGTTAGTATCAATAGATGCAAGTTTTGGAAACATTGTTAATGGGGTAAGGGGTGTAATAGCATTTGTAGAAAAAGCACCAGCTTCCTGATCAAATTGCCATATACGATCATTGGGAGTGTTACTATATGTACCCGATTTTGCTACAGCTACATCATAGCGAATCCACTCAAAATCTTGATGCGCACTTAAAGCACTTGTAAAAATTTTTGTAAAACCCCCGGTCTGTTCCAACTGATAAAAATGACGGTTTGTACTATAGGCAGCTAAAGGCGTCCACATATCATCAATATGATATAAACCGCTCCAATCTAACTGGTTGAAGAATCCATTACCAGAAATCTTACCGTTTGGTATAATATAATCTAATAAAAGACTTGCCCCGGTTCTTTTCCTGTTAATCTGTTCTTCCCTTAAAAGCAGTTCTTGATTAACAAGCTGACTCACACCGACACTGCCTCCAACACCAGTCCAGTTAGCCTGCAATTTGTCGGCACTACGGTTATAATTATCTGTATTCAGATTAAGAATCACGCCTAAACGATCATTAAAAAACCTATTACTTATACTGCCGTTAAAATTATAATTACCGTAATACTTCTGAAGAGAAGTGTATCCGCCTTGGGCAGTTGCATTTATTTGTAAATTATTGGGAGCCTCCCTAAGTCTTAAATCAACAGTCCCGCCAAGAACATCGGCATCCATATCTGGAGTAATAACTTTCTTTAAAACAATACCGTCCAGCATATTGGATGATACTAAAGAAAGATCAACACTTCGATCGGTTGAGCCGGTACCGGGAATTTCAACACCATTAACTGTTATAAGACTATATTTTGGATTAAGCCCCCGAATTTCTATTTTAGTAGCTTCACCGCCTGATCTCTGTATTGATACACCGGGTAAACGTCCAATTGATTCAGCAGCATTTACGTCGGGTAATTCCCTAATCCTTGCTTTCGAAACAACGTTTTCGATTGTATTAGACTGAAGCTGCTGGTTAATTGCTGAAAGCTGGCCCTCGGCTTGAGCAGTTACGGTAACAGTTTGACCTTCGATTGCTTGCGGTTGAAGATAGAAGTCCTGCTCCAGAGTTCTATTTTCAATTACCGCAACATCTTCAGATATTGGGTTATAACCAATGTATGAAATAACTAATGTTTGTTTTCCAACGGGCATATTACGAATGAGGTACTTACCATCTATATCGGTTGCTGCTCCTAAACTTGAACCCTTTACAATTATATTAGCACCGGTAAGAGGTTCCTTTGAATCTTTATCATAAATAACCCCCCTAATTGAACCAGTTTGTGCTATAGTAAATGAAGTAAGTAATATTGAAAATATGAAATAGTAAAAAATAGTTCCCCTTTTACAGTATAAATTTAGATGCATATTCTCCTCCTCAGAATATCATTAAATAAGGATAAAATCCTTCGGCATAAGACTATTTAATAACACCAAGTAAAATTATATAAAAATAGTAACGAAAAGAAAATTATTTTTCTGTAATTGAATTTTGATTGCATAACAATTAAGTACAAGACTCAACAATAATGCCACTATTATCTTTATATAAATGCCATTTAGCTAATAAATAATTAAGAAATGGATTTTACAAATTTTATTATTTTAATAATTGATTATTTTAATAATAAAAATAAATACTTAATCATCTTTGTTAAAAAAATTAACATTTATTTTAATAATAAAGATAACTTTAATTTATCTTTCAATTGCACAATAATTTTTATCTATTGGTCTCCCAAATAAGAGCATAAAATAAATTAGATTTTAAATCAATTCTATAATATGCATTTATTTATATCTTAATAGGTAAATATTTAGCCCTTACTTTTTAGTCTTCTTATACAATTTATTAATCCTCTTGAAGTGTGATAATTACCCTTCCAAATTGTTCCTTTGGGTGTAAATTTAATGTTCGGTACTTCATCAATACCGCCCCAATAAAAGCCCCCGTAAGTATTATCTATGAGATATTTTTTTATATACTCCCACTGTTCACAAAATTTTTTATAATAATTTATCTTATCATTTGGAAATAACTCAGACATTAATAAGCATGAGTTAAGGGCTTCAATTTGAGACCACCATTCTTTTGTTTTTCTTACTATTGAAATTTTACTTTTACCTTTAAAATAATAACCACCGTCAAATATCCCCCCGACTTTTTTATCCCATCCATTGTTTAAAGTATGGTCGACCATTTTCTTTGCTATTCTTAATGTAGTTGTATCGTTTTTTAAACCCAGAGCTTCTGAAGCTTCAAGCATTAAATATCCTGTTTCAATATCATGACCAAAAGATACATGGTCTAATTCATAACTATTTTTTAATTCATCAGGTTTTGAATAGTTAAAAGTAACCGGTGTTAAATCTCTTTTAAAGAATAAATTCAAATATCCTTTTCCGGTTACAAACTTATCTCTTATAATATGTAATAAAGAAGTGAGTCTTTCCTTCAGCTTATTATCCGGCCAAACATTATATAATTCGGTAAAACATTCTAAGATATGAATTGAACTGTTTTGATCTTTAGGCGGAATGTTTCTAAAACCTGTTTTAAATGGAATACCATCTCGTGATAAAAATTGGAAATACCCTCCATATTGAGGATCATAGCTATGTTTATCAAGCCAGTTAAATGTTTCCTCTGCCAATTTTAATGCTGTTGTATCCCCAGACACTTTAAAATATGCTGCTAAACCGTAAATAGCAAAAGCATTGCCGTAAGCATTTTTAATAATCTCTCCACCCTCTTTAATTACGTTCCCTTTCCTATCAACTAAATTGTAAAACCCTCCATACTTTTTATCCCACATTACATTTTTTAAAAATTCGAAACCGTGTTTAGCAACTTTAGGCAGGTAATCATACTTCTTATAAAACATAGCTGCATTTGCAGTAGACCAGACATGACGGGCCTGGGTTACAATCATCTTATTCTGATCACCTTCAAGTTCCCATTTATAATTTATATCACTATAATATCCGCCGTCGACAGAATCTATTGATAAAGGATACCATAACTTAAACATATTATCGAGCACATGTTCCATTTCAAATAATACTGTATCTCTATTTGTTTCCATTTTATAAGTTTTTTCTTTTATTTGTGCTGAAGTTATTTGCACGAATGATAAAACAAAAATTATTGAACTCGAATAAATAGTAAGTAGTCTTCTTTTATTTATCTTCATTTTATCTAACTATATTTTTATTTTTTAAATAAATTTCTAATTTCAATTATTATTTTACAGTTTGATCTTCCGGTATTCCTACTTTCTTATATAAATCCTTGCGAGCACCTTTATCCTTAACTAATATTTCACGTGTATATTTAGTAACCTGTTCGGCCCTTTCCTGCCGAACGACTACAACTCCGTCTTCATTCGCAACAACAACATCACTGGGGCAGACTAGTACTCCTCCAACTATAATAGATCTGCTAACGGATTCCAATTCATTACCTCCGGGACGAATACAAATCCTACTCCAGGTAAACCTACCATATCCTGCAAGATGCAATCCTTCAAAAAGTTTCATAATAAGTTCATCTTCTTCATTTGAATATACTTTTGTTTCGATAAAATTAATTCCTTTTTTGAGCTTTGAAATATTTTTCACTTGGGAAGGAGTAAGAAGTATAAATTAAAACTGATAAAATTAGTAATGCTGTTCTTCATAGTACCTTCCATGTAGACGAAAGATATTATATAAAAATCTTATTAAATATATTATTACATTTTTATTAATACAACTTTTAATACGATTTCAAACAATATGAAACTAATTTGGTAAGATAATTTAATATAATGGAAAAAATAACTTTAATAATGATAATCTGTAAAAAATTTCTCATGCAAAACATTTTTTACAAAACATAATCGATGAAATTCAATTTAATAACAATTATTTTACTATGCTAGCAAAAAGTTAATAATTAAAGCATTTGAGATAATCTTAATAAAATAATCTATTATTGAAAAGTTGACTTTAATAAGGAGTGAATTTATATTAAATCTTAACAATTATTTTCAAAAGGAGCATAAGATATGGAACAACAAAATAACTTTTTAAAATATGTTCCTATTTTTTCAGAGTTAGATAATGACACATTAGAAAAAATTTCAAAACTGGGAATAAAAAAATCGTTCAAAAAAGACTCTGTAGTCTTATTTGAGCATGAAACAGGTTCTGCACTTTTTGTAATTGTTGAAGGTAAAGTAAAAGTTTCCAGGGTAAGTGATGACGGCAAAGAAGTTATTTTGACTATTCTTGGCGATTCCGATTTTTTCGGTGAAATGGCAATTTTAGACGGTTTGTCCCGTTCGGCTAATGTTACTGCAATGGAAGATGCAGAATTATTTATTATCCAGAGAAGTGAATTTTTAGAACTATTACACGTTCATCCCGAGGTTTCTGTAGCTCTTCTTCAAGAGTTAACACAACGTTTAAGAGCGGCAGATATGAAAATTAAATCACTTTCATTAAAAGATGCAGAAGGAAAAGTTGCTACTGTTATTCTGCAATTAGCCGATGATGTTGGAAAAATCAAACAAGGTACTGTTGAAATTGAGAAACTCCCATTCCAGCATGACCTAGCAAATATGGCTGGAACTTCTAGAGAAACTATTTCTAGGACCCTGCATACATTTGCAAAAAAAGGTTTGGTAGAACTTGACGGTTCTAAGCTTCGCATCATGAACTATGAAAAATTTAAGGAGTTATTTAGCTGATTTTGCGGATGGAAGGAAAAGTAGACTTACATATTCATACAATTTACTCGGATGGTTTTTATTCTCCTGAAGAAATTGTTTTAAAAGCAAAAGAGAATGAACTTGAAGCTATAAGCATAACAGATCATGATAACCTTTCGGGTATAAATGAAGCAATTAAAAAGGGAAATGAAGTAGGAATTGAAGTAATATCCGGTTTGGAAATTAGTTCCGATATACGGGATAAAGAAATACATATTTTAGGTTATTTTGTTCAAACAGATAGTGTGGAACTTGAGCGGTATTTGAATTTTTTTAGAGAAGAAAGACTAAAAAGAGCTGTAAGAATTGTAAATAAATTAAACTTGCTTGGTTTATCAATTTCAATTGATGATGTAATGGAAAAAGCAAAAAATTCTGCAGTTGGCCGGCCCCATATAGCACAAGCAATGCTGGAGAAAGGATTAATTTCTTCATATTATGAAGCCTTTAATAAATATATTGGAAATGATGGTCCGGCATACGAAAAGAAGGTTCATATATCTCCACAAAGTGCATTTAAAATTATAAGCGATGCAGGAGGTCTATCTTTTATTGCACACCCGGGATATATGGAAGAATCATTGCTTAAAGAATTAATTGATGAGGGCGTTGACGGATTAGAAGTTGTTCATTCTTCACATTCACAGCACCAGGTAAGATTTTACCGGGGAATTGTTAACGAATACTTCCTTTTGGAAAGCGGCGGTTCAGATTTTCACGGCGGCAAAAGAGATGATGAAAAAAATTTTGGGAAGTATTATACAAAATACTCGGTAGTAGATGCTATGCGAAAAAGATTATTAAAAAATACAGCCTAAAAAAATCTATTCTTTTCAATTTAAATCTTCATTTTTATATTTATCAGTTAAAAAACTTATTTGTTTATAATGAATACAATTGAAGGGAATCTTTCAGGCAATATATATAAATTTGCGATAATTGAAAGCAAATTTAACGAATTTGTTGGGAATAAATTATTAGAAGGTGCTGTCGATTGCTTAAAGAAGCATAATTATACCGAAAAAAATTTTGATATTATAAAAGTCCCCGGTGCCTTCGAAATCCCTGTAATTGCAGCTAAACTAGCAGCACTAAAAAAGTATGATGCTATCATTGCTTTAGGTGCGGTTATTAGAGGAGCGACTCCGCATTTTGACTACATTTCCAATGTAGTGAGCACCGGGTGTTCGAAAGTTGCTTTAAAATATAATATACCTGTAATTTTTGGAGTATTAACCACAAATACTGTTGAGCAAGCCATTGAGCGTTCCGATTCCAAACTGGGAAATAAAGGCTGGGATGCAGCACTAACAGCTATTGAAATGGCTGATTTAAGTGCTAAGCTTTATTAATATCCTTTTTTACCATTTTTACAAACTATAGTTGAACAATTATTCTTTTGAGTTTTATTTAGATACATTCTTTTATACTTTCACCTTTAAAAAAAAATTGTAAATTGCATAATTGATTTAACAAATCTCTAAATAAAATAGGCGGGCGAATAAGAAATTTTTACTTTTTCATAATTTTACTAAAAAAATATTTTAATAAATGAAAAGAATTACAGCGGTCTTATTCGTTTACTTATTTAATTATTTAGTCTTCCCTCAATCTCTTGGCGGTTGGCAAACCTATACAGATATGAAAAATATCACGGCTACCAAAACAGATGTAAATGGTTTTTGGGCAGCTTCCAGTGGTGGAGCCTTTTTTTATAATAAAGATGATCATTCTTATAAAACCCTTAGAAAATCTGATGGTCTTAACGGTGCCCAATTAAGTGCTGTAACAATTGATAAGAATAATAATGTTTGGTTCGGAAGCCAGGAAGGTATTATCGATATTTATAATCCTGTCGATAATTCTATAAAATCCCTACTGGATATTTACAATTCAGATAAAAATCCGAAACAAATAAATGAACTTACTGCGATTGGAGATACTATAATTGTATCAACGGATTTTGGAATCACATTAATTGATCCGGAAAAATTAATACTTTATGATACATACTTCCGTTTTGGATCTTTTCCGTCAAATATAAGAGTTAACAGTACTCTAAAATCCGGTAAAATATATGCCGGTACCGATTATGGCGTAGCCATTCAAAAGGATGGAACTTCTAATCTTTCTGCTCCTGAATCCTGGAATGTTTACGAAACCACAGATGGTCTTCCATCAAATAAAATAGAAAAGGTTATTAAATATAAAGATTCTGTTATAGTGGCAACTGATGCAGGTCTGTCATATTTCAACGGGACAAATTGGAATTCATTTCTTCCTCAGTATAACAATATAAATATAAGTGATCTTCTTGTTGTAAATGATACTCTCTTTATAGTAAACAATAATAAAGTTGATGCTTATTATAACGGAATTTTGACCAACTATTTTTCAGCATCCGTACCTCTATCAAAAATTTCTTATTCAAGTAGTTTAGGTTTACTAATTGGGAGCTCCGGAGGAGCAATTGAAGCGAGGAATGCAGCATCTTTATATCCTAACGGGCCTGCAGCAAATCGATTTTTAGGAATTAATGTTGATAATAAAGGGAACCTTTGGTGTGCAAGCGGTATAGATGTTTCGGGGATTGGATTTTATAAATATGATGGTCAGCAATGGATTAATTATAATCAAACTAATACACCGCAAATTCAGGCTAACTCTTACTTCACTGTTAAGTCTTTTGGAAATGAAGTTTTATTTGGCAGCTGGGGTCATGGGTTTTTATCAATAACAAATAATACTTATAAAGTATTTTATGTAAATAATACGAACATGAAAGGAATACTGACCGATCCTAATTTTTTAGTTATTACAGACTTTGATAAAGATTCAAAAGGAAATTTATGGGTTCTAAATTACGGAGCTTCCGATGGAAAAACACTAAGTATGTTAACTCCTGATAGTACTTGGTATTATTTCACTGTTCCTGCTTTTTTTAATCAATATATTCAGCAAAATATGGGTATGGTAATTGACCAATACGACACAAAATGGTTCTACTCGAAGGACCCAAATAAACCTGGTTTATTTTATTTTAATGAAAATGGAACATATACAAAAACATCAGATGATGTCTCAGGATATATAAATCAGTCAAATGGTTTAAATGACAATACTGTAAATTCAATATTGCTCGATAAAAGAGGCGATCTCTGGGTTGGTACAGGATTAGGAGTTAATGTAATTAGCAATAATGGATCGGTACTCTCGAGCAAACCGGCACTAAGCATATCAAATGTTTTTACATTGAGACAGCAGACAATTAATTGTATGGCTGTTGATCCGATAAATCAAAAATGGATTGGTACTAACCAGGGATTATTGCTTATTAATTCCGACGGGACAAGCTTGCTAGCTACATATGATTCTAAAAACAGTCCCCTCCCCTCGGATATTATTAGAAGCATAACTATAGACGACAACAGCGGGCGAGTATATGTTGCAACCGATGCAGCTGTAACTTCTTTTAAAACATCTGCAATTAAACCTCAGGATAGTTTCACTAGCCTGTTTGTTTACCCAAGTCCTTTTATACTAGACGGCAAGAATAATCAATTAACAATTTCAGGTTTAGTAATTGATTCCGATATTAAAATAGTATCAATATCCGGGAAATTAATTTCGGAATTTTCTTCACCTGGCGGTAATGTTGCTTTCTGGAACGGAAAAGACATGAATGGTAATTTTGTCAGCAGCGGAATATACCTGGTAATTGCATTTGATAAAGAAGGAAATAATGCTGTTGCCGGAAAAATTGCTGTGATAAAAAAATAAAAAGTTATAAATACTTGAATGATAAACCTTTCTAATATTTCACTTCAGTTCGGCGGAAATTATTTATTTGAAAATGTAAACTTTAGAATAAATTCAGGGGATAAGATTTCCCTGGTTGGTGCTAACGGTACCGGGAAATCTTCACTTCTCAAAATTATTAACGGAAATCTTCAACCTGAATCCGGGAACATTTTCATACAAAAAAATATCAGCATCGGCTTTCTTCCACAGGAAAATATAACTCATAAAGATAAATCGCTTCTTGATGAAGCTTTATCGGCTTTAACCGATATTGTTGGATTAAGAAATAAGGAATTGGAAATAACTAATGCACTCAGCCAAAATATTTCCGATGAAGAAAAGATTGACCTGGTTAATCAACTTGGAGAAGTCCATCACAAGTTGGAGGAATTGGATTCTTATACTGCAGAATCGAAAGTAAAAAAAATCCTTTTAGGTCTTGGTTTTTATGAAGAAGATTTTAATAGGCTGACTGATGAATTTTCCGGCGGATGGCAAATGAGAATTGCTCTCGCGAAAATACTCATATCACAAAATGATCTCCTTTTAATGGATGAACCGACAAACCATTTAGATATTGATTCCCTTGAATGGCTCATAAACTTTCTAAAAAATTACCGTGGTGCTTTAATAATCGTATCCCATGATAAGCATTTTATTAACGAGATTACAAATAAAACCCTGGAAATTTATTTAAACAAATTTTATAAATATAACGGCAACTATGATTCATACTTAAAATATAAAGAAGAAAGAGACAAGCTTGCCGAAAATCAATTTATTCAGCAGCAAAGAAAAATTAAAGAAACAGAAAGATTTATTGAAAGATTCAGGTATAAAGCAACAAAAGCCAAACAGGTCCAGAGCAGGATAAAACAGCTTGAAAAAATTAATATGATAGAGCTGCCTGAAAATAAATCGGATATTAATATTAAATTTCCTGAACCGCCGGCCAGCGGAAAAATAAATATAGAATTAGATTCAATTTCAAAATCATTCGGTAAAAAGAAAATATTCGAAAAAATAAATTTCCAGGTAAACCGCGGAGATAAAATAGCTTTTGTTGGAGCTAACGGGACAGGCAAAACTACTTTAGCAAAAATTATTGCTGGTGAAATTGATTTCAATTCCGGGAAAAGAATTGTTGGTCACAATACCATTATTAGCTATTATGCTCAAGATACTGCAGATAGTCTTAATCCGGATCTTGATATTTTGGAAACCGTAGAAAATATTTCCAAAGAAAAAACAATTGGTCAATTACGCTCTTTGCTTGGAGCTTTTCTATTTTCAGGCGATGATGTTTTTAAAAAAATTGAAATTTTATCCGGCGGAGAAAAAAGCAGGGTGGCACTGGCAAAAATCCTTTTAACTAAATCTAATTTCATTATTCTCGATGAGCCAACAAATCATCTTGATATATCATCAAAAGAAGTTCTTTTAAAAGCTCTTCAAAATTTTTCCGGTTCTTTAATTTTAGTATCCCATGATATAGATTTCTTAAAACCTCTTGTAAATAAAGTTATTGAAATTAAAAAAGGTCAAATTAAAGAATACCTTGGCGGGATTGAATTCTATTTACAAAAAAGAGAGCTGGCTTTTGAACTGGAAGAACAAGTTTCAAAAAGTAAAGAGAAGGATATTTCAAATAGACGAGATCAAAAAAGACTTGAAGCCGAGCTAAGGCAAAAGAAATATAATGCCACGAAAGAAATAAGTAAGAAAATACAAAACCTTGAACAAAAAATTGATGAACTGGAAGCAAATGAAGATAAGCTAAAAAAACTTCTTTCAGATCCAAACATTTATAACGATCATGAAGCAGCGATAGAGAAAACTACTGAATACAATAATGTCCAAATGGAATTGGAGAAATGTTTAATTGAATGGGAAGATCTTTCCAAACAGCTTCATAAAATAGAACAGCAGTTCTTTTTTAAACTTTAATTCCTAAAAATTCTTCAGCTAAAGCCATACCCCCGTAAATAGCTGCATCATCACCTAATTCCGATGCAACAATCTTTAAACCCTTTGCAGCTTCCTTGAGAACATGCGCATTAAAAGCTTCTTTAATATGCGGTATCATAAAATGACTAAGTGCTTCCACTAATCCCCCGCCGAGTACAATCATATCAAGATTTAATAAATTTGCAATACTTGCTAAAACTATCCCGATAGTTTCACATTCATCGGAAATATGCTTGCTAACAATCGGGTCATTTTTTTTAACTGCAGTTGCGAGCGCTTTACTTTTTATTTTTTCTCCAGGTTTAACAAGTTTGTTTAAAATACTTTTCTTGTTTTTCTTAATACTGGCTTCAATCTTTTGGGCTATTGCTGTTCTACTGGCAACTGCCTCGAAACATCCTCTGTTACCGCAGCCGCAAAGAGGTCCATTCTTTTGAACTACAATATGTCCTATCTCGCCGGCAATATAATTGGATCCTCTATAAATTTTATTGTCAAAAAATAAGGCACCGCCTATCCCCGTACCTATAAAAACAGCCAGCATATTTTTCGATTCTTTTCCAATTCCAAAATTCTTTACACCTAATCCCCCCATGTTAACATCATTCTCTAGTAAAACCGGATAATTAATTTCCTTTTGAAGCTTTTCCTTTAAATTGTAATTTTTTATTCCAAGGTTAGGTGCCAAACCAACTACCCCGGTATACGGATTTAAAGAACCCGGGATACCGATACATACAGCTTTTACATTTTCTTTGTTGAAATTATTTTCTTTAACGAGATCCTTAACTATTGAAGCAAGACTTTCAACATATTCTTTGTTAGTTGAATTGGATTTGGTCGGCTTTTTTAATTTGGCAAAAATTCCGTCTTTTGAATTTAAAGCAGAAGCTAAAATTTTTGTACCTCCCATATCAACGCTAATTATAAAATCTTTACCCAGAATAACCTCTTAGCAATTTATTTAACAAAATCTTAATATAAAAAATTAGAGATATTTTAATACTTTTCCAAAACTCTTAATTTAGCTTTTAATTTAAATTGTTTATATCGGTTATAATCTATAATTTTAATAAATGGAAAAAATCAAACCGTTAAAAAGATTTGGTCAAAACTATATAAATGATCAAAATATTTTAAATAATATAGTAAAAGAAATTAATCCCCGAAAGGATGATAATTTAATTGAAATAGGACCTGGTCTAGGCTCACTAACTGAAAAATTATCTGCTTTTACACCTGCTTTAACGGCAATTGAAATAGACAAAAGGGTAATTGATAATCTTTCACAAAAATTTCCTCAAATGCTTTTAATAAATGATGATTTTTTAAATATAGATTTGTTAAAGTTATATAATAATTCAAAAAATAAATTGAGAATTGTAGGGAACATTCCATATAATGTAACGTCTTCTATAATATTTAAGATGATCGAAAATAATTCGATTGTATCAGATTCGGTTATTATGGTTCAGTCAGAAGTAGCTCAAAGGATGGTTGCAAAGAAAGGAAGTAAAGATTATGGAATCCTTTCGGTTCTGCTTAATTATTTTTCAGATGTAAAACTTTGTTTCAAGGTTTCGCCGAATGTTTTTTTCCCGAGACCAAAGGTTTTTTCCTCCGTAGTTCATATTTTTTTTAAGGATCTTGAAGATACAAAAGAAGAACAAAAATTTTTTATCAATTTAGTTAAAGCCGCTTTTGGAAATAGAAGAAAAACTTTAAGGAATTCTTTCAGTAACAACCGGGTAACTTCCGGGTTAAAAGATATTGATTTTAAGCCTTCCGGGATAAATCTTTCTTTACGTGCTGAACAACTTGATGTTGATGATTTTAAGAAATTATCAAAATATGTTTTCAAAAAGCCGAACATAGAATAATTCTTTTTTTATCCTAATTATTGTATAATGCATAAAATAAAATCTTTTGTACGCAACCTTAAAGCTTTTGATCTAGTAGTC
>Ga0315554_1001346_pt1 | contig 14481 bp, 11 predicted proteins | sample SalMarSW160370MG_FD_202114 | JGI IMG/M metagenome (GOLD analysis project Ga0315554, IMG submission 202114) | Salt marsh sediment microbial communities from the Plum Island Ecosystem LTER, Massachusetts, United States - Salt Marsh Sediment SW1603-70 ... | reverse complement strand
AAAACGGTGGCGATCCGGGCCAGGACGCCGGGACGGTCGGTCACTTCGAGCCGGAGGTACCAGCTGGTGGTGACGTCGCCGAAATCAACCACCGCGCCGGGGGCGAAGCGGATCCGCGGCGCCGCCTGCGACCCGGAGAGCAGTCCACGCGATGCGTCTATGACGTCACCGAGCACCGCGGTCGCCGTGGGTTCGCCGCCGGCGCCGGGCCCGGAGAAGAGCAGCTCACCGACCGAGGGCCCCTCGATGAAGATGGCGTTAGTGGCTCCCCGAATCGACGCCAGCGGGTGGTCGAGAGGAACCATGGCCGGATGCACCCTGGCGCTGACCCCGCCTTCGATTCGTTCTGCGATGGCGAGCAGCTTGACCGTGTAGCCGAGGTCGGCCGCATAACGGAGATCGGCGATGTCGAAGTCCTCGATGCCCTCCCGGTACACGTTCTCCGGCCCAACCCAGGTGCCGAAGGCGAGACTGCCGAGTATGGAAGCCTTCGAGGCGGCATCGGCGCCGGACACGTCGTCGGTGGGATCGGGCTCGGCGTACCCCAGCGCCTGGGCTTCTGCGAGCGCGTCCTGGTAGCTCTGGCCAGCCTCGGACATCCTGGTGAGTATGTAGTTGGTCGTTCCGTTGACGATCCCCATCACCCTCCCCACCGGCTCGCCGGCCAGGGTCTCGGCGAGAGGACGGATGATCGGTATGCCCCCGCCGACTGCGGCCTCGAACAGCAGCGGCACCCTGGAACGTTCGGCCGCGGCGAACAGGGCGGGGCCATCGGCGGCAATGAGCTCCTTGTTGGCGGTCACCACCGGCTTGCCGGCCTCAAGCGCGGCGAGGACCAGCTCTCCCGCCGGGTGCCGGCCTCCCATGACCTCGACAACCAGGTCGATGGTCGGATCGCTGACAACTTCTTCGGGTCGATCCGTCAGCACTCCGTCGGGCACGGTGAAATCGCGCTTCTTGGAGAGCGAACGCACCGCCACCCGGCGCACTTCGAGCTCGAGCCCGGTCTTGGCGGCCACCGCATTGTGCTCTTGGATGAGACGGCGAACCACCGCGCCACCGACTGTGCCTGCACCGAGAAACCCAATTCCGATCGACATGTTCCCTCCAAGGCCGATGATGGTACCGGCGATCCCAAGCGCCCCAATCACTCTCAGAACTGGAAATAGATGAAGGGGACCGGAGTCCCCCCGCTCCAGACGAGAAGGGCAGCCACCATGATGCCCGTGGCCGCACCGATGGGAACCGCGCCCCAGCGTTCCAGAGGCCGGAGGCGGCTCCGGTTGCGATCCACCCAGTCGATGGCGATAACGACAAGCAGGAAGCCTGCGACCAACGTGACGGCGGCGCCGAGCGTCACGTCGCCGGCTGAAGCCAGACTCCCGATACGAGAGAAGCCGGCCAGGTACTCGCCGGCATGTGAGAGGGAATCGGCCCGGAAGAAGATCCAGGCGAGCGCGACGAGGTTGAAGGTCAGCGCCATCTTCCACACGTCGACGAGCTTCGGGCTCCTGGGGCGGCGGCGCGGCTCATAAACACCGAATGCGCGATGCGCCACGAGAGCCACCCCGTGGATGCCGCCCCACACCACAAAACCCCAAGAGGCTCCATGCCACAGGCCGCCGAGGAGCATGGTCAGCATGATGTTGCGGTAGGTCTGCCACCGGCCCCCGCGATTCCCTCCCATCGGTATGTAGAGGTAGTCGTGCAGCCAAGTCGACAGCGAGATGTGCCAGGTGCGCCAGAACTGGGAGATGTTCGTCGACAGATACGGCTGCTCGAAGTTGCGGATGAGCTCGATGCCGAAAAGCCGGGCTGTGCCCCGGGCGATAGACGAATAGCCGGAGAAGTCGCCGTAGATCTGAAGCGAGAAGGCATAGACACCGATCAGCAGCGACAAGGCCCCGTGGGCGCTCGGATCGGCGAATCGCGCCTGCACGAGACCGGCCAGTCCGTCGGCAATCACGATCTTCTTGAAGAGCCCAAGCAGGATGAGGCTCAGCGCCGAGACCCACTGGCTCCCATCGGGAGGATTGCGTCGAGCCTGTATCTGCGGCAGCAGCTGGTTGGCTCGTTCGATGGGCCCGGCCACCAGCTGTGGGAAAAAAGCCACATAGACGGCAAAGGTGACCAAGTTGCGCTCCGGGGGGATACGCCGCCGGTACACATCGAAGGTGTAGGAGATGCTCTGAAAGGTGTAGAAGCTGATCCCGACCGGCAGGAGGATCGACAGTGTCGGAAGGCTCGGCTTGAACCCGAACACCTGCAGAATGCCCGAGAAGCCCTCGACGAAGAAGTCGAAGTACTTGAAAAACCCGAGGATTCCGAGATTGACGGCGATGGAGGTCAGCAACAACGCCTTGCGCCGGCTCTCTCTTTCGGTGCGATGCAACCGGCGGGCAACCACGTAGTCGGTGACGGTCGACAAGGCGATGAGTGCAAGGAACCGCCAGTCCCACCAGCCGTAGAACACGTACGAGGCGACCAGCAGCAGCGCGTTCTGGACGCGGTGCTTCGACACCCAATAGATGCCGAGGACCACCGGTAGGAACACGAAGTACTCGGCCGAGTTGAACAGCATCTGCTACCACCCGAGCCCGGCGAGGTCGTCGGCCAGCATCTCCGAGAACGTTCCCGAGCCACTGCCGTCCAGGTGTACGGAGTCGACGAACTCTTCGTCGGGAATGGCCCAGCTGTAGTCGAAGAGTGGAATGCCCAAGTCGGCCGCCTCTCGATTCAGCGTCTCGATGAAGGCACGGAAGTCCTGCTCGCCGTTCGGGTGGTAGCCGACGTAGCTGCGCGGAACGGGCATGAGCACGACGACCACCTCGATGCCTTGCTCCTGGAGGGAGCGCACGGTGAAGCGGAAGTCCTCGAGCTGAGTCTCACCGACGGCGTAGTCGAGTAACGCATCCCCCTGAATGAGCGAACGCCGCAGCCTTCTCGTCTGCACCTCCCTTTGGTTCACCGGAGACAGCAGGTCCTCGAGAGGCAGCTCTTCGTCGACGGCGATGATCGAGCCGAAGAGAAAATCGGCGATGGTTCCCGGGTCGCGCAATTGGCTCCGGTAGCGCACGAGCATCAGGTGATCTGAGAGGAACCGGTCGACGGATCCGAGCCAGCCCGGTCGTGTCGCCCGCGCCTCGTTGTAGGCCTCGATGAACGGCCTGCGCGTGTTGGCATTGAAGTCGAGGCTCGACACACCCCACACCACCCGCCGCGGATGGAGCCGGGGCACGACCTCCTCGAGCAGCCACCGCCGTACCACCGGGGTCATCGCCCCCGGGATACCGACGTTGTGGGCCCACCGGACCGAATCGAGCTGCTCCTCGAAGATCCAGGTGCCGACGCCGGCCGCAACCATCGAGGAGCCCACAAACACGACGTCGCTGGTCACCCCGGCCACTTCGAGCCGATCCATCTCCCGGACCAGCCGCTGCGCCTTCTCGTGATACCACTCCAGCGGCTCCTCGACTCGGTTCAAGGTCAGTCGCAGCAGTCCTTCGAGCACGGCGACGACGAGCAGCGACACGAGGACCACACGGAGAGCCCGCGAGGCGAAACGTCGGCCAGGCACGGTGCGAGTGTAAGGCTGGGGTGGCTCCGCCGGCTCGGCTACATCCGCTCCGGGGCGGAGATGCCCAAGATGCCCAACACGGCGAGGATCACACTCTTGGCCGCCTCGACGAGCCAGAGCCTCGCCTGGGTCAGCTCCGGGTCGTCGGTGACGATGCGGCAGTCGGTGTAGAAGCGGTGGAACGCCGTAGCCACGTCCTGGCCGTAGGCGGCGATGCGATGGGGCGCTCGATGCTGCGCCGCGTCGGCCACCACCTCGCGCAGCCGATCGATCTGCTTGAGGACTTCGATCTCGGCCGGATCCACCAGAAGATCCAGGTCGACCTCAGCGAGCCCGCGCCGCTCCACACCTTGCTCGGCGGCAAAGGCTTCGAGGCTGCACATGCGGGCGTGGGCGTACTGGAGGTAGTAGACGGGGTTGTCCATACTCTGGCGCTTGGCCTCTTCGAGATCGAAGTTGATCGTGGTATCCGGGCTCACCGCAGCCAGGTAGTAGCGGGCGGCGTCGGCGCCGACCTCCTCTATGACGTCGCGCATGGTGATGAACTCGCCGGCTCGCATCGACATGCGCGCCGGCTCCCCGGCCCGGAACAGGTTCACCATCTGGGTGATGACTATCTCGAGGCGGCCGGGATCGAAGCCGAGGGCGGCCACCGCGGCTTTGAGCCGAGCCACATAGCCGTGGTGGTCGGCCCCCCAGACGTTGACGAGACGGTCAAAGCCTCGCTCGAACTTGTCCAGGTGGTAGGCCACGTCGGGAGCCAGGTAAGTGGGGCTGCCGTCGGACTTGACCAGCACCCGGTCCACCTCGTCGCCGAACTCGGTGGCGCGGAACCAAACCGCCCCGTCGGCGCGATACACATGCCCGCGCCGGTCCATCAGGGCAAGCGCAGCCTCCACCTCACCTCTGCGGTGCAGATCGGTCTCACTGACCCAGGTATCGAAGGGGATATGGGCCAGCTCCAGCGTCTCCTCGATGTCCCGCATGGCCCGCCGCAAGCCCCAGGCGCGGATCTCCTCCCGCCGCTGCTCCCCAGGCAGGTCGGCCAGGGTCTCCCCCACCTCTTCGGTCATCTCGGCGGCCCAATCGGCGATGTACCGGCCCTGGTAGCCGTCCTCGGGCATCGTCGCCTCACGCCCGAGGCCTTCCAGGTACTTGGCCTCGAGGCTGGCCGCATACCGGTCCATCTGCACCCCGGCGTCGTTGTAGTAGTACTCCCGTTCCACCTCGTGCCCGGCGTAGACGAGCAGGCGGGAAAGCACGTCGCCGTAGACGCCACCTCGGCCGTGCCCTATGTGCAGCGGCCCGTTGGGATTCGACGACACGAACTCCACTTGGATGCGCTCGGCCGGCTCGGCTTCGCCGGAAACGTGACCGGGTCCACCGAGGGCGGCACGGCGCAGCACCTCCAGGTACCAGCTGCGGCCCAGGGTGAAGTTCACGAAGCCGGGACCGGCCACCTCGACGTCTTCGAGGTGGGGAATCTCGGGCAGATGGCGCACGATGATCTCGGCCACCCGGTGCGGCGCCGCCTTTGCCGCTTTGGCCACCACGAGTGCGGTGTTGGCGGCCCAGTCGCCGTGGCTTCGATCCCGGGGCCGCTCCATGGCGAAGTCGACCCGGCCCAGCTCGGGCAGGTCCCCTGCGGCGGCCGCCGCCGCCAGCGCCGTGTTCACCGCTTCGTAGAAAGCCTCGGGAAACATCCTCGGCGCCGCATCGTAGCCCCACAGTCACGTGAGGTGGCCTTGATACAATCTGCTACGGCCCTCGTAGCTCAGGGGATAGAGCACCGGCCTCCGGAGCCGGGTGCACAGGTTCGAATCCTGTCGAGGGCGCAGCAGCGAGAGTTCAGATTTCAGAATCGGCCCAGCGCGACTCTGAGGTCTGGACTCTGAACTCTGACTAGAACACCGCCCGCGCCATGTGCCCGAACCCGATCTCATGGCCTACGGCGAACAAGTCCATGGTGATGGCCACCGACCAGTGCAGGGCGGCGCCCCAGAGGAACGATCGCGAACGCAGCGCCAGGTAGCCGAGCAGGGAACCGGCCACGATGGCGGCAAACGTCTCCGGGACCGGCTTTCCGAAGTGGATCATCACGTAGGGCACCACCATGACCGGGATGGCGTAGTACCCAAAGCGGGGGTAGAGGCCGAAGAGCAGGAAACCGCGGAAGAACGCCTCCACGCCGAGGAACTGAAGCCCGTAGAACAGCTCAAAGCCCCAGAAGTGCCACCCGCCGGCCACAGCGCCGTCGTAGAAGGGGTACTTGGCCTGGAACGATGGGAAGGCCGAGACCCAGAACAGGATCGGCACCATCACGACGTAGAACACGACGTAAGGGCGGATGTGGCGCCATTGTCCCGTGACCCGGTAGCCCCAGTTCCGCGGAGATTCACGCAGCGCCAGGATGATCACAAGTGGCACCAGCACCCTGAAGACAAGCGAGGCAACCCCCCAGTACTGGTAGGGCAGCAGGTCGTGGTACTGGGAGTACCCCTCGCCGAGCCAATCGGCGAGCCTGCGATGCAGCCAAGATCCCTCGAATGCCCCGGCGACGCCCCAGTACTCGAAGACGATCAGCAGCACCGTCGAAGACAGCAGCACGACCAGGGCGCGCCGCTCCAACGGCGGCGCTCCCTCGGGCGGAGGCAGCAAGGCGTCGGTCTCAGTTGCCAGGACGTGCTCCCGGGACGGGTCCACGAACGCTAGCCGAACCGACCTGGGCGGCTCTGCGTGCGGGAAGACGTCACAGGCCTCAGTCGGGCCGGTGACGGCCCAGTTCGGAAGCGTGTTGGCAGCCGCGACTCAGTCGGCGCCCAGCTCTTCACGCACGATGCGGCTGACCACGGCGCCGTCGAGCCCTTCGGTACCCGACTTCATCACATAGCCGGTAACGCGCCCGACCATCTTGGGGTCGTCGGCGGCGAGCTCGGCAATGGCGGCGCGCACGAGAACCCTGACCTCGTCGTCGGTGAGGACCTCCGGAAGCCAGCGTGCGAGGTAGTCGATCTCATAGGCGAGCTTCTCGGAGTGGGCACGACCCGGCTCCCCCAGCTCGTCGTACTCCTGACGCGCCTTCTCCATCTTCTTCACGAACGCGACGATGACCCGCACGTAGAGATCGTCGTCGACCTTACCCTCGAACCCGGGCTCGCTTCGAGCTATGGAGACCTCGGTTTCGACGGCTCGGATGACATCCTTGCGGCGCTGGTCGCCATCCCTTATGGCCTCTCTCAGCTCGGCGCTCAGCTCATCGTGTATCGACATCGGCCAGAGGGTACAACGGAGCCGGCCGAGCCGGAAAGACCCGGCCTCTACCGGTTGGGAAAAACCACTTGACCGTCACAACAGCGGAGCCTATCTTTCCTCGGACTGCTTGTGAACACGTTCACATTCACAGGCCTGAGATGAGAGTGAGACAACGGAACAATGCTGACAATCACCGATTGGCGCGATATCGCCGCCTGTCGTGATTCCGAGCCGAACCTGTTCTTCCCAATTGGCACTACCGGACCGGCAATTGATCAGATCGAGGCCGCAAAGGCGGTCTGCGTCGACTGCTCGGTTCGTGAAGAGTGCCTGAACTACGCCCTGGCCACCAATCAGGAGGCAGGGGTCTGGGGCGGGTACGCCGAGGATGAGCGTCGCCGGTTGCGCAAGCGCTGGCTCGCAGAGCGTCGCCGTCGTGCCAGCTAATTGACCGTGTCCGCCAGTGTTTCGGGGCCCGCATCCGCGGGCCCCGAACTCATCTGCTGAACCCGATCCGCTTGTCCCGATCCGGTTCCACCTCGAAAAACACGATCTTGTCCACCACGAGGCCGTAGCGGCGTCCGTCCTGCTCGGTGATCCAGAGCACACTCTTGCTCTCGGCGACCGCCTCCTCGAATGCGGAGACGACTCGGTCGCCTTCCTCAACCTCCAGGTCCAGCTCTCGCGGCACGGAACTCATGCCGATCTTCACCCGCACCCTCGTACCTCCTACTCGATAACGAGCTCCGGGGGCCGGCGCACCCGGGGCCGGGATTCCACGATCCGAGCGGCGATGGTATCGAACGCCTGCGTGGCCTCCGAGCCGGGCGCCGCCACCACAGCCGGTTCACCTCTGTCGGCGCCCCGGCGCAGCGCAGGGACGAGCGGTATCTGTCCCAGAAGCGGTACGCCGAGCTCGTCGGCAAGTGCCTTCCCGCCGCCGGAGCCGAAGAGCTCGTAGCGGACGCCATCGTCGCCCGTGAACCACGACATGTTCTCGATGACCCCGGCAATCTCCTGCTCCACCTGCCGCGCCATCAGAGCGGCCCGCCTCGCCACCAGCTGCGCCGTGGACTGCGGCGTGGTGACGATCACCACCTCCGCGGAGGGAAGGAACTGGGCCAAGGAAATGGCGATATCGCCGGTGCCCGGCGGCAAGTCGACCAGCAACAGATCGGGCTCGTCCCAGAAGACGTCGTTCAGGAACTGCTCGAGAGCCTTGTGGAGCATCGGGCCTCTCCAGATCACCGCCTGGTCGGGAGGCACGAAAAAGCCCATCGAGATGGCCCGCACCCCGTGCGCCTGCAGCGGGATTATCAGGCCCTGGTCCTCCCGGCCAATGGCGGCAGGAGAACCCTCCACGCCGAGCATACGCGGAATGGAGAAGCCCCAGACGTCGGCGTCGACGATGGCGACATCGCTCCCCGCCCTTGCCATGGCAACGGCCACGTTCGCCGTCACCGACGACTTGCCCACCCCCCCCTTGCCCGAGGCGATGGTGAGAACCCTGGTGGACGATCCCTTGGCGCCCGGACGCTCCGGCCGATCCTTCCGAAGCCGTTCCACGAGCCTTGACTGCTCGCCCGGGTTCATCTGCGTGACCGCTACGACCGCATCGGCGCCCTCGCTCCCGAGGGCGCCGCGGATGGCCCGGACCATCGGCTCCGGCTCGATGCCCGGCGACACCACGGCGATGTCCGTTACACCCTCGGCGCTCACTTCGACGGAGCGTACGAGGTCCAGCTCGCCGAGAGTCCGGCGCAGATCGGGGTGCACAACGGCCTTGGCCGCGGCGAAGATGGCGGCTCGATCGAGCACGGGACTCCCTCGGAGAGACGGGCCTCGGACTATAGCGACGCAGGCCGCCCTACCCTCACGGCCGTATGGAGCAGAGCGACTTCGGGCAGACGCTCGGTGACCTCGCCTCCACGCTCGGCGACGGGACCCGGCGCGGCATCTACATCACCGTGCGCGAATCGGTCCAGCCCATGACCGCGGCGCGCATCGCCAAGGCCTTCGACATCCACCCGAACGTGGCACGTCATCATCTGGATCGCCTGGTGCAGGAGGGGTACCTGCAGGCCGCCACATCACCCCCGCCGAGTGATGGGCCCCGCAAAGCGGGCCGCCCGGCCAAGGGATACACCGCCACCGGCAAGGAGATCAGCGTCGCCTACCCCACCCGCCGCTACGACCTTCTCTCCGAACTACTCGTTCGAGTGGTCGAGCGCCTGTCCCCCGAGCGCGGCCCCGAAGTGGCCGAGGACATCGGCCGCCAATACGGCCACGAGGTCGCCGTGACCGTCGGCCTGCCCGGCGACGAGGGCTACTCCGACACCGTGAGCGCAATCGTGAAAGCACTGACCGGCATCGGAGCAGGCGTGAAAGACATCGAAGGCCGCCTGGTGACGAGAGACTGCCCGTTCCACCAGACGGCGGCCGCTCACCCCGACATCGTGTGCCGGCTCGACCAGGGCATCGTAAAGGGCCTGCTCGACGCGGTGGACGCCGCCGACGGCGCCGTCTTCAATCCCCGCAGCGGGCCCGACGAGAGCTGCGTGACCGAGATCTAGCGTCTCCCCCGACCAGCTTCATGGCACCGGTATGCTCCAGCCGGCCACCACCCGGAGTCTCCACATGGCCCAACGACCTGCTCGCCACGAGATCGACACCCCGCTGGGCAAACGAGCCATCGTTCGCCTCGATGCTCTCGCCGGCCAAGCGGACCTGGACCGGCTCCCCTACTCGATCCGGGTGCTGCTCGAGGCGGCGGCTCGCAGCCGCGACGGCGTCCGCCGGGAAGACGTCGATGCGATCCTTCAATACGACGCCGCCGACGCGGGATCCACCGAGGTCGCCTTCTTCCCCGCGCGTGTCGTGCTCCAAGACCTCACCGGTGTCCCCACGCTGGTCGACCTCGCCGCCATGCGCTCTGCCCTGGTTCGGTTGACGGGCGACCCCGCCGCCGCCAAGCGAGTCAACCCTCGCATCCCCGTCGATCTGGTCGTGGACCACTCGGTGCAGGTAGACGCCTTCAACTCGGCCCGGGCCCTGCAGGTCAACAGCGAGAACGAGTTCACCCGCAACAAGGAGCGCTACAAGTTCCTCAAATGGGGCCAGTCAGCCTTCGAGAACCTCCGTGTCGTGCCCCCGGCCACCGGCATCGTGCACCAGGTGAACCTCGAGTACCTCGCCGAGGTGGTCTGCGACCGCGACGGAATGCTCTTCCCCGACACCGTCATCGGCGCCGATTCACACACGACGATGATCAACGGCCTCGGCGTGCTGGGCTGGGGGGTCGGCGGCATCGAGGCTGAGGCGGCCATGCTGGGCCGTCCCATCTCTATGCTGCTCCCCGAGGTCGTCGGGGTCCGCCTCACCGGGCGGCTCGGCGAAGGAGCCACCGCCACCGACCTCGTGCTCACCGTCACCGAGCAGCTGCGCCGTCACAGCGTCGTCGGCAAATTCGTCGAGTTCTTCGGGCCCGGCCTCACCGACATGCCCGTGGCCAACCGGGCCACCATCGCCAACATGTGCCCCGAGTACGGTGCAACGGTCGGGTTCTTCCCCATAGACGATCAGACCATCCGCTACCTGCGGCTCACAGGCCGGGACGAGCGCCTCGTCGAGACCGCTGAGATCTACAGCCGTGTGCAGGGCCTATGGAGGGACGACGCCCGTGAGGTCAGGTACAGCTCGACCCTCGATCTCGACATTGGATCGGTGCGCCCCTCTCTCGCCGGACCTCGCCGGCCCCAGGACCGCATCGACCTCGACGCCGTGAAGGCCGACTGGCGGCGTCAGCTGGATTCGTTCGGGGCTTCTGCGCCGGCGCCCACCACGGTGGAGCTGGACGGACGGCACTTCGACATCGATCACGGCACCGTCGTGATCGCCGCCATCACCTCGTGCACCAATACCTCGAACCCGGCGGTCATGATCGGGGCGGGGCTCGTGGCCCGCAAGGCGCGAGAGCGAGGCCTCGCCCGCAAGCCCTGGGTCAAGACCTCCCTCGCCCCCGGCTCGACGGTGGTGACCCGGTATCTCAGAGAATCGGGCCTCCTGGACGACCTCGAAGCCCTCGGTTTCCACGTCGTCGGCTACGGCTGCACCACCTGCATCGGGAACTCCGGTCCTCTCCCGGAGCCGATCAGCAGGGCCATCAACGACCATTCGCTGGTTGCGGCCGCGGTCCTTTCGGGCAACCGCAACTTCGAGGGCCGCATATCGCCCGACGTCCACGCCGCCTACCTGGCTTCACCCCCGCTGGTCGTCGCCTACGCCATCGCCGGCTCCGTCGACATCGACCTGACCACGGAGCCGTTGGGCATCGATACTCAAGGCACCGAGGTCTACCTGCGCGACATATGGCCCGGCCGCCTGGAGATCGATTCCATCGTCGGCGCTTCGGTCTCCAGGGCTCAATTCACAGAGCAGTACGCCGAGGTATTCGAGGGCCAGCGGCCCTGGCAAGCCGTCGACGTGCCCGCCGGCGACCTCTACGACTGGGATCCGGAGTGCACGTACATACACGAGCCGCCGTTCTTCGCCGACCTCGGCGACAAGCACTCCCCACTTGGGCCCATAGAAGGAGCTCGTGCCCTGCTCAAGCTGGGAGACTCGGTCACGACCGACCACATCAGCCCGGCCGGCTTCATCCCCGCCGATACGCCGGCGGGGAGGTGGCTCGTCTCGAGAGAAATCGAGCCGGCGATGTTCAACTCATACGGATCGCGCCGGGGCAACGATCTCGTCATGATCCGCGGCACATTCGCCAACCCCCACATTCGCAACGAGCTGGCACCGGGCACCCAAGGCGGCTTCACCACCGACTTCACCGACGGCAAGGTCAAGACGATCTACGAAGCGAGCCTCTCCTACGCCACCGCCGGCATACCTCTCATCGTGCTCGCAGGCAAGGACTACGGCATGGGCTCATCACGCGACTGGGCAGCGAAGGGCACGCACCTGCTGGGGGTGAGGGCGGTGCTCACCGAGTCGTTCGAGCGCATCCACCGGTCCAACCTCGTGATGATGGGCGTGCTGCCGCTGACCTTCCCCTCCGGCCGGGACGCCGGGAGTCTCGGGCTCGACGGCAGCGAGGTGTACAGCATCTTGCTGGACGACAGATTGCAGCCTCGCCAGCTCGTGCCGGTACGCGCCGCTAGAGCCGATGGCACCGTGATCTCCTTCGACGCCACAGCAGCGGTGGATACACCCGTCGAGGTCGAATACCTTCGCCACGGTGGAATTCTCCAGTCCGTGCTCCACAGCATGGCCGCCGAGCACGGCGCCGCAGACGCCCAGTAGGAAGCGGTACGGGAGCAACCCTTGGGTTCCACCGATGGAAGAGCGTAAATACCGCAGGAGAGGGCTCTGGCGCCTCCTGGCGGCCGTACTGGCCGTCACAGCCACAGTGCTGGCGGTCCTCTCGACCGTCGACGGAAACGACACGGCGACGTCGCCAACGGGCGCAGACGCCGGAAACGGCGCTGCCGGAGCCGCTGCCTCCGAGCCGGCCCCGGAAGCCGTCGCCGCCCCCCTCTTCACCGTGACGCTATTCGACGGCACCGAATTCAGCCTGGGCGAGCATCTGGCCGATGACGGCCGGCCCGTGTTCCTCAACCTGTGGGCCTCGTGGTGCGATCCCTGCGGAGCCGAGATGCCGGACATCGACGTGGCGGCGGAGGAGCACCCGAACGTTCTCTTCCTGGGAGTCGCCGTCGACGACACCAGGGAAGCAGCCCAAACCTTTGCCGAGACACTCGGCGTGATGTACCCACTCGGCGCCGACGACTCCGGCGAGGTCGGCAATGCCTGTCCGATACTCGGGCTGCCCGCCACGTTCATCATCGACAGCGACGGCACCATCGCCGCCGTCGCATACGGCCAGCTCACCGGCGACCGCATAGAAGCGCTGCTCTCGGCTGTGGAGGACGGTCCCTAGAACGGCCAGAACACGGGGACAAACGTCACCAGGCCGCCCACCGTGATGACGGTCAGCGGCAAGCCAAGCCGGGCATAGTCGGAGAACCGATAGCCGCCGGGCCCCCACACCATCGTGTTCGTCTGGTACCCGATCGGCGTGAGGAACGACGCCGACGCCGCCAAGGCGACGGCAATGATGAATCCCCGCGGATCGACCCCCAAACCGGCGGCCGCCGCCACGCCGATGGGGAACATGAGGATGGCGGCGGCGTTGTTCGTGATCATCTCGGTGAGCAAGATCGTGGCCAGCACCAGACCGAAAAGCACGCCATGTTGCCCGAGGGGCGCCAGCCCGTCGACGATGAGCGTGGCGATCTTGTCGGCGAGGCCGGTCGTGTGCACCGCGACACCGATACCGAAAGACGAACCGATCACCACCAGCACGTTCAAGTCGATCGCGTTGCGGACCTCGCCCGCGGTGAGGGTACCGGTGAGGAACACGGCCAGGGCCCCCACCAGGGAAGCTTCGAGAATGCTGACGAGCCCCGAGGCCGCCGCCACCACGACCCCCGCCGTGATGAGGCCGGCGAACAGGGCCTTCCCCGAACGTGTCGGCTCCACTCCACTCAGCCGCGAGACGACGAGGAAGTCGCTGCGGTCCCTCCAGCGCGGCAGGAAGCTGGAGCCGGCCAGCAGCAGCAGCGTGTCGCCCACACGCAGCCGCACTTCGCCCAGCTTGCCCTCCACCCGCTGACCGGCCCTGTGGATGGCCACGACCGCGGCCTGATAGCGAGCCCGGAAGCCGACATCCCGAAGGGACCGGCCCACCAGCGGCGACGCCGATCCGACGACCGCTTCGAAGAAGGCGAGACGGGCCGTGTCGAAACCCTCGATGTCGCCCCCATCTGCGGCAAGGCTCTTCGTGTTGTGGAGATCGGCCACATCATCGGCCTTGCCCACGAACCGCAGACGGTCTCCGCCGTGCAGCTCGACGGACGGCGACACCGGGGCGATCACCTGGCCGCCGCGGTCGATCTGCACCAGGAACAGGCCGGAGAGATGACGCAAGCCGCCGTCGCGCACCGTGGCTCCGTCAAGGGCTCCCCCGGCGACGACGGTCATGTCGACCACATACTCACGGATGTCGGTCTCGAGGTCCCGACGCGCCGGCCGTCGTCTCGGAAGCACGATCGGGGCCAGGACCAGGAGAGCAGCCAGCCCGACGAGGGCGATCGGCAGACCGGCCTTCCCGATCTCGAAGAACCCGAGTGGCTTCATGTCCTCCGCCTCCAGCAGCCCGGAGACAACAACGTTCGTCGAAGTGCCGATGACCGTGACCATGCCGCCGAGGATCGCCGCGTAGGACAGCGGCATGAGGAACCCGGACACCGAGCGCTGGCTCCTGTCGGCCCAGCGGGACACCGCAGGCATGAGGGTGGCCACGATCGGTGTGTTGTTGAGGAACGCAGAGGATGCGGCGGCGGGCAGCGCCATACGGGCCAGAGCAGCCCGTTCTCCTAGCGGCCTGCCCAGAACACGATCGAGCAGCGGCCCGAGCAGGCCGGTTCGCTCGACTGCCGCGGCGATCACGTAGAGCGCCGCCACTGTGATTGGCGCCGGATTGCTGAATCCGGCAAACGCCTGCGCCGGCTCGAGAACCCCGGCCACGAGCAGCACGACGGTGGCTCCGAAGATGATCGCCGACGGCGCGCTGACCTCGCGGG
>Ga0315554_1001344_pt1 | contig 14497 bp, 18 predicted proteins | sample SalMarSW160370MG_FD_202114 | JGI IMG/M metagenome (GOLD analysis project Ga0315554, IMG submission 202114) | Salt marsh sediment microbial communities from the Plum Island Ecosystem LTER, Massachusetts, United States - Salt Marsh Sediment SW1603-70 ... | reverse complement strand
CCGTAAACCGCACTAGTACCGGAAAATTACGGCGGGCGAATAGCCACCAGCCCCAGAGCACCAGCAGTACCGGTACAATAAAAGCTGCGGCACCCAGAGTAAATTTGATTAGATAGTGCGAAATAAATACGCCTAAAATTCCCATCCAATTGCTAATTACCACATTTTTCGAAATGGTTGGCTCTTCCTGAGAATTATAGGAAATCAAACTGAGAAACACCAGGATTCCCAGTCCAATTAAAAGTAAGCCGATTATTTCGCGCCGCTTTTCACTCATAAAGTATGTGAAGGTACAAAGGGTGGTTTAATGACTTTAGCCTTCACCTTTCTCCCTCTAATATCAATTAAAATCTCGGCACCAACTGAGGTATATTGACTTGCCAGATAGCCCAGTCCGATGCCTTTATTCAACGACGGTGACTGGGTTCCACTAGTTACAATTCCGACTTGCTGATCATTGACCCAGATCGAACATCCATGGCGGGGAATCGCCCGCTCGACCATCTCGAAAGCAATCAGTTTGCGCGCTACCCCCTGCTCTTTGATTTTCAGCAGGGTGGTTTTGCCGATGAAATCACTCTTGGTTAGTTTGGTAATCCATCCCAGTCCGGCTTCCAGCGGATTGGTGGTCTGATCAATATCATTGCCATAGAGACAATATTTCATCTCCAGCCGCAGGGTATCGCGGGCACCCAAGCCAACCGGTTGTATCCCAAAATCCTTACCGATCTTGAAAATTGCCTCCCATAACTGCAGGCTTTGAGCCGGCTGATGATAAAGTTCAAAGCCCTTTTCGCCGGTGTAACCGGTTCGGGAAATAGGCATCTCAATGCCTGCCAGCCGACCTGTGGTGAAATGATAATAGGGTATGCTCTGCAAATCTACCTTAGTCAACTGCTGCAAAACCCCAAGCGAATTGGGACCCTGGATCGCCAGCAGTGCCGTATCATCGGAAATATTGCTCAATTTCACTCCGGGGATTAAATGTCGCTGCAGCCAATCAAAATCCTTATCTAAATTTGCAGCATTGACGACCACCATATAATGGTCAGCAAAGCGATAAACCAGGAGATCATCTACAATCCCACCATCAGGGTAGCACATCGCCGAATACTGGACCTGTCCAACTGCCAGCTGGGTCACATCATTGATCGTCATCAGGTTAAGAAATTTCTCCGCCTCAGGTCCCCCAAGGATAAACTCGCCCATATGGGTTACGTCAAAAACTCCGACTACATTGCGCACGGCTAAATGTTCCTGAATGATCCCGCCATACTGAATCGGCATTAAAAATCCGGCAAAGGGCACAATCCGGGCACCCAGGGCAACATGCTTTTCATAAAAGGGCGTCTTTTTCAAGGCCAGTTCCATAGTACTATCTAATTTACATTTTATTCAAAGCTACTTTAATTATCTTTTCCACCGGCGTATCCGATCCTAACTCTCGGGCGGCGCGTTTTAATGAGTTCAGCGCCTCACTACGCCGATATCCCAGGGAGACTAGTGCTTTCAGAGCTTCATCATTATAGCCGGTTTCGAACATTGACACCATATCTTCGGGAATTTTAACGTCATCTCCAACCAGTTTTTCACGTAATTCCACAATAATCCGCTGCGCAGTTTTCAAACCGATCCCGGGTATCAGGGTCAAAGCCTTGACATCGCCGGCTATAATCCGGTTCCTGAATTGATCCGGACTGGCACCACTTAGAATCGTAACTGCCATCTTGGGCCCTATACCAGTAACATTGATAAGTTTCAGGAACAGATCCTTTTCTTCCTGGGAGTAAAATCCGTAAAGCGCCTGAAGATCTTCCCTAACCTGAAAATAGGTCAACAGCTTGACTGGTTGATTCAGACGCGGCAATTTCTCAAAAGTAGATAAGGGAATTGCCAGTTGATAACCTACCCCATTGACATCAAGGGTAATTGAGGTCGGACTTTTTTGAACTAGAATTCCTTTCAAATAAGCAAACATTGTTATCCCATGATTACGGTCTGATTTAGGTGACAATAACCAGCTGCCAGGGCATCGGAGGCATCCAGCGGGATATCCTTCTCCGGCAGATTCAATAAGCGGATAATCATAAAACGCACCTGCTCCTTGGTTGCCGCGCCATAGCCAACAATGGCAGACTTAATCTTTTTCGGTGAATATTCATAGATTTTCAAACCGGAGTTGATCCCGGCCAAGAGGGCTACTCCGCGGGCTTGCCCCATCAATAAGGCAGTCTTGACGTTCTGAGCATAAATTGCCGCCTCGACAGCCATCTCCTGGGGTTGCCAGCGAGCAATCACTTCCAGCAACTCCTGATAGATTTTCTGCAATCTTTCGGGAAAATCCCAATTGGGTGAGGTGTCAATCGTGCCCCATCCCAGACAGTTAATTTTCAGTTGCTCTTTACTCAATATTCCATAACCAGTATGGAGAATCCCGTGATCCAAACCAATGATACGGGCTGCCGCCGGCATCAAGCATTTCCCTGCAGTTTAGTCATAATCTGGTCATCAATGTCGAAATTAGCCGCTACATTCTGAATATCGTCGTGATCTTCGAGTACTTCCATCAGATTCAGGATTTTCGGGGCATGCTGTTCATTAACAGCAACGACATTCTGCGGAACCATTTGAATCCGGGCGTCGAGAATTGGGATACCTTTCTCCACCAACGCCGTTCTCACCGTTTCGAACGCCGCCGGTTCCATATTAACTTCATATTCATCCTCGACAACTTTGATATCATTGGCTCCGGCATCAATCACCACACTGAGCAGGTCGTCTTCACTGCAGGCTTTTTGCTCAATGACAATGATCCCTTTGCGGGAAAACATCCAGGCAACACTGCCACTGCTTGCCAAATTTCCACCATGCCTGGTCAGAAGATGGCGGATCTCCGATACCGTTCGATTCTTGTTATCAGTCAGAGCTTCGATAAATAAGGCAACTCCACCCGGTCCGTAAGCCTCATAAGAGACCTCTTCGTAATTGACACCTTCTAATTCGCCCGTGCCTTTTTTAATCGCCCGCTCAATATTAATCGCCGGCATATTGGCCTCTTTCGCAGCTTGAATTGCAGTTCTCAGTCGCGGATTAGCACTCTCGTCGCCACCCCCGATCTTGGCCGCTACTTGAATTTCCTTGATAATTTTGGTAAATATTTTGCCCCGTTTGGCATCCAGGGCACTTTTTTTACGACGAATTGTAGCCCACTTTGAGTGACCTGACATATATACCTCTGTGTAATCTATCCTAACATGTTATGGTTAATAAGATATAAAGCGCTCTTCAGTTTTGATCGGAGTACGGATAATCCAGGCATCGCGATATCTAAGCGCCAGCGCCCGGTTGAGCAAAGCCTCAGCCTCCTCCCGGGTAATACAATTACCCAATCTGATCTTGTAATAAGGGGAATTAAAATCTTTAACCACATCCTGATCAATAAAGTCATTAACAGCTTTAAGATATATCGTATCAGCTTTGAAAAAATCGGTGGTCGAAAAAAGCTGCACTTTGTAGCCCATCTTCTTAACTACCCGCAGGGTATCAGAGTTTTGCGCTTCTTTTTCTCCCGGCTCTTTGATATCCGTAATAATTTCATAAATCATTGAACCATCCAGGAAGGGCAAAGAGGGTTCATGCAGCTGCAAGGGATCAAAACTTTCGTCTTGCGGTGGAATTTGGTTTTGCGCCATAAGCAGGTTAAAAAGTACCAGGATTGATATTAAAAAATAGTATTTCATAATCGTTAAAGCTGCCTGAAATATACAAATTATTCCACAGATTTAAAATGAGAAGCCCGGGATTGGTAATTAAATTATCTCCAGATCCCGCGTAGTGATCCAGCCCTGTTTGCCATCAATCAGTTCCACTTTGAGCCAATCTACATCGCGATCCAGCACCCGCACTTTAGTGCCCTCATGCACGATGAATAGCTCCGTACTCCCTGATTGAGGAGCTGCCAGACTCTGGGTACTAGGGCTGAGAATTATTGCATAGGAATGGGAATTTTCCAAATGCTGGCGCTCCAGGAGCAACCCTAACACCAGGGCACTAATGACCAAACCGGTGATTGCCGCCCGCCGGAGATAGCGCTGTAGTTTAACGGGATTCAACACCAATTGGATTACCACCAAACCACAGGTAACCAGGAAGATGAGTGTCATCAACCAGGCCCAACCGCTGATCGAAAAAGCCTGAACCAAAGCCCGATGCCAGCGGAACAGAAAAAATTCAGGCGGGATATCAATCCGATCCTTGACTCGCAGATTAGCCAGTCGCAGGTTGAATTGAATATTTTTATCCTTAGGACTGCGCTTTAATGCCCGTTCATAATTGAGGATTGACTTTCCCAATCGCCCGATCTTATAATAGGCATTCCCAAGGTTATAATACAACTCGCTACTTTCAAATCCATTAGCCAGGACACTTTCGTATTGCTGAATCGCATCAGCATAGTTCTCAGTTAAATAAGATTCGTTACCCTTCTGAAAATAAAAATCGGCTGAGCCCTTTGCCAAACTGTTAACAGTTAGCAGCAAGCCTAATATCAATCCCCAGATTATTCTAAGCTTCATTACTAAATTACCTTTATCAGCCGGTCAATTAACTCAGTTATTTCGTTAATCAGGTTCTGACTTTCACTCTCTGTCACTTCACCCGGCAGAAAGCGTCGCTGTTCTAATTCATTCAACACTTGATTGACTCTTTCAATCAATTCCGGATCAACTTGCTGTTCCTGGAGTGCACGCTGAATTTCTTTAGGACCGATTCCAGAGGTCGGCAGCCCCAGGCGATCAGCGATAAAGCCGCTCAATGCCCGATCGCAGGAGCTAAATACCGCGGCTGATTGGCCAGCTTGCTCTTGGGCCGCTTTGATCCAGTCCTGAGCCCGATTGAAAGCCCGCCAGCGCCGGGCAAAGATACTATTGGTTGCCAGCTTATTTGCCCACCAGCGAAAAACGACACTACCCATTATGAGCAGTAGTAATAAACTGTTGATTAACCAGAACCAGAAGCTACTTAAAACGGAAGTTCCGATGCGCTGCCAGTTTGGATTATCGCGGACAATAAAGCGTATGTCACTGCCTAATAATGAAATTTCTTCCTTCCGAAAACCAGCACCCTGAGCGGCTAACTTCTCATCTGCAGGCTTGACGGTCACATTGAATCCGGCCGCGGTGCTGGTCTGGTAACGTCTGCTGGCAGGATTAAAAAAAGAAAACGGCAGCGGAGGAATTTGCAACGCGCCGCTGCTGCGGGTGATTAGCACATATTCATAAGCGACCGCTCCCCGAATTGATCTTCCTTTATTATTAATCGTACGCTTAACACTCGGTTCGAACAATTCGACATTCGCCGGCAGGTTCAGCGCCGGTAATTGGATGGTATTAATATTCCCCGAACCCGAAACTGTATACCGCAAAGTCAGTGCCTGATCCTGTCGGGTTTGCAGGGTATCAATCCGACTTTCAATCACATAAGAACCGACTGCCCCATTAAAACTTTTTGGCCGACCTTGCACCGGCAGCTCCAGCACTCGTACTGAGACTGATTCCGATCGGACTTCAACCGTTTTTGTATCGCTAAAGAAGGGATCACTGAAAAAGGAATCGTTAAAAAAATCATCAAACATCGAGCGGCGCCGTTGGCGGGGTACCAGCACTTCACAGGTAATTACCATCGGATCAATTATCAACTCACCCGTAGTAGTCGGGAAAAGTGCCAGTCTGCGGATTGTTGCTTTTTTATAAGCTACCCCATTCATAACTACATTCTCGACGATCGGAGTGCGGTCTTCGGGAAATTGCTCCATCCAAAAACCTTTGGCATCCGGTAACTTCTGGGGTGAATAGGTCCGCACATTTTGGTAATAGAGCTCAAAACTGACCAGCAGCTCTTCACCTTTATAAACTGTTGATTTGGCAACATTAGCTTTTAAAAATAGATCCCTCGCAGTGGTTGTAATCGGTGGTGCTGGGGTTGCTGGTGAACCAGGAACTGGCTGGGCAGTCTGCGGCGCAGGATTAACTATTACGGTTATCGGCTCGGTCTGATACACTTTGCGCCGATAAACAATTTTAACTGGCGGAATTGACTGCTGACCGGCGTGTGTCGGCGCCAGGCGCCACTGCACCTGCTTACTAGCACTCATCTCGCCGTTGATAATCTCAATATTGCTGGATTGAGAAGGACCAGAAAGAATGATAAAGCCTTCACTTTCGGGAGCCGGAACATTGGGAAAATCACTGGTACCTTCGATAGTAACGGTAAAAGTCAGCACATCATCCAGATTGATGACATTGCGATCTACCGCTGCCTGGACGGTGATTTCCTCAGCCCAACTGAGTTGCCAACCAGTTAAGAGACCAATGATTAAGAAGCGGATTGCCAGTTTCATTGCGATCGACTTACCAGTCCTTCTCTCTTTTAATCCCGGTATATTTAGTTTTCAAGCGTTCCTGCATCAGTTTTTTTTCACTGTCCTTGAGTGCATCCAAAATTTGAGCCGCCTCCTCCTTACTCTTTTGCTGTTCCTGGCGTTGCTGGGCCGGCTGCTGCTCCTGGGATTGTTGCTGCTGTTCCTGCTGTTGGGGTTGATTTTGCTGAGATTGGCTGGGTTGACGCTGTTGTTGCTTTTGCTGTTTTTGATCCTGTTTATGCTGTTGTTGCTGGGACTGGTTTGGCTGTTGCTGGAGCAGCTGCCGTACCAGTTCGAAATTATGCTTGGCATCAAAATCATGCGGATTCAATTCGATTGCCCGTTGATAAAACTTCAGGCTCTCCTCAAGGCGGTTTGATTTAAGCAGGGCGTTACCCAGATTGTAAAAGGTAGCCGATTTCTTCAGTGGATCTTTAATTGCAAGTGCCTGCTCGAATTCGCGAATCGCATCTTCCACCTGATCAGACTTATAAAGTGCCGATCCCTTACCATAATGAGCCTCTTCCCAATCGGGATGCTGAGCCAGAATCCGATCGTATTTCTTGATTGCCTCGGCATAGCGACCAGCATCATAAAGTGCGCGGGTCTCATCCCGCGCTAAAGTCGGAATCACCAGCAACCAAATTAAAATAACTGAAATGATTTTGCCACTCATAATCAATTCACTTTTCACTGGGCACCTTGACTGCTTTACCCTTATCGGTCAGAGACAGCTCCAGAGTCACCAAAACAATGGCTATTAGTAAAAAGATTTGATAGCGATCCTGATAATCACTGTACTCATGGGAACGGATATCTTTTTGCTCAAGTTTGATGATCTCGTTGTAAATCTTGGTAAAAACGTCGCCATCATTCCTAAGATTATAATATTTTCCCCCAGATTGAGTTGCAATATCCCGCAGCACATCCTCTTCCAGAGCAGTCGTCACTACATGCCCGGAGCGATCACGTTTAAATTCCAAACTGCCGCTCTGCGGATTGGCAATCGGAATCGGAGCACCAGTTACACTGCCCACTCCAACGGTATAGATTACCACGCCCTCATCGCGCACCCGCTGGATTGTCTCCTTCAGATTACCTTCCTGATCCTCACCATCGGAAATGAGCACAATCACCTTATGTTTTTTTTCCTTGACCTTGAAAGCATTTAAGGCAGTCTGGATGGCATCGGCAAAGGCTGTACCCTGAGTCCCGATTATTCCGGTATCAATTATATCCAGGAAGAGCTTCGCCGCACTATAATCCAGGGTTAAGGGACATTGCAGGTAACTAATGCCGGCAAAAGCCACCAATCCAATCCGGTCACCACGCAGCTGGTTAATAAATTTACCGGTCTCATATTTTGCCCGCAACAGACGGTTAGGTTTGACATCTTCAGCATTCATACTTAATGAGGTGTCAAAAGCCAGAATAATGTCAATGCCGCGCCGCTTGACTTCAATCAGCTTTTTACCCACTTTCGGACCAATTAGCGCAATCCCCAAGAAAACCAGGGCACCTATGAATAACAGCTGTTTGCTGCGCTGCACTCTCGGTCGGTAGCCATCCATTAATTTGGATAGCAGCTGCCGGTCGGCAAATTGTTCCAATCCTTTGCGCCGCCGCCGATTGTAATACAATTGAATGCCGATCATCACCAAAATCAAGCCAAATATCCAGAAATATTGCAGCTGTCCAAACTTTACCATCAGGGTACCTTCCGCAAGACGACCATACTCCATACACCGCTTAAAACAATCAGCAGCAAACCGGGAAAGAGCAGGTAGGGATAGAGATCGTGGTAATTGGTGTACTCCTTAACTTTCACTTCAGTCTTTTCCATCTGGCTAATTTCATCATAAATTGCCGAGAGATGGGTCTCATCGGTAGCCCGGAAATAGCGACCACCGGTCGTGGCGGCAACCTCTTTCATTACCTTCTCATCAATTTCCACATCAACCAAACGATACTGAATTGGGCCTCCGGGCATCTGCATTGGATAGGGTGCTTGACCGAGTTTCCCGGCGCCGATGGTATAGATTTTTATCCCAAAGGTTTTAGCCATTTCGGCAGCTGTCTCCGGTGCCAATTCGCCCGCATTATTCCGTCCGTCAGAGAGCAAGATAATTACCTTACTTTTACCGGTACTATCGCGGAGACGGTTCACCGCATTAGCCAGTGCCATGCCGATTGCCGTGCCGTCATAGCGCTCCTCAATAAAATCCACCTGATTCAATAACTCCTTTAAGACATCGTAGTCTATCGTTAGCGGGCATTGTAAAAAACTCTCACCGGCAAACACGATCAGCCCGATCCGATCGGCCTGCCGCCCTTCGATAAATTGACGGGCGACACTCTTGGCTGCTTCTAAACGATTGGGTTGAAAATCAATTGCCCGCATCGAGCCGGAAATATCCAGCACCATCATTATGTCAATCCCTTCGGTAATAAATTCCCGCATAGTGGCACCCTTTTGCGGTCGTGCCAGAGCTAATATCAATAAGGCTAAACTGAATAGTTTTAATCCGAAGAGCAGTTCGTTTTTCCACTGCTGACGCTGGCCGGTCAACTGCTCGATGGCTTTGATTGATGAGTAACGCAGCGTAGCTTCACGCTGTCGCCCCCAACGCTTATACCAGAACCAGAGGGCTGGTATCAGTAGCAATAGTATTAGAAATCCCCAATTATGAAAATACCACATCCATTACTCAGGTTTTCCAAGGACAAAAATCGTTTTATCTAATGCCTAATCCGAAAATTTGTTTCTATTGAGCCGGATCAACCTCGCTACACTGACCGAAATGCTTCTACCCTAACCATTAAAACCAAGTGGGGATTGAGTCAGCTTATAATAGAATCCTGACTCGCCGAAAGCCTCAGCTCTATTTGGGAGTTGTTCAAGAATCAGAGTCTTTGGGCGGCTCAGAATCAGATTTTTTGGGTTCTGCTGGTTTAGAGTTTACCGAGCTTTCGATCTCATTGGTAATATCTGTTGTAGCTTTTTTGAATTCTTTCAAGCTTTTGCCAAGGCTGCGGGCAAATTCGGGCAGCCGTTTAGCACCAAACAACAGTAAAAATATCACCAGGATTAAAATAATTTCACCAATGCCAAGGTTACCCATATATTTACTCCTTATAATTAAAGATTAAAATTAGCGCCAGAACCGCAGCAAATAATAGGCGATAATCAGACCAATTATCCCAATAAAATTGAATTTAAGCGTCAAGCCAAAAGTAATCGAAAACATAAGCAAATCAACGACTCCCGGTCCGATTCGAATATCTACCGAACGCAGAAAAACCTCCTTCACGACCCCATCCGGAATACTCATTTTAATCAATTCACCAACTAACGAGCCCACCATCCCACCCAGCAGCAGGATACCCAAAACTACCAGGACTGTAAATTTTCTGGAACCTTTTTCCATCCTAATTTTTCTCCAACAAAGATTTGAAAATTAACAACCCATCCGCCGAAGATAAGATACTCTCGGAAGCCCTTTCCGGATGCGGCATTAAGCCTAAGACATTCCGATATTCATTGAAAATTCCGGCAATGTTGAGTTTGGATCCGTTCGGATTACCCTTGCTGCTTACCTCTCCCTCAGCACTACAATACTGGAAGGCAATGCGGTCTTCATCCTGCAGGCGTTTGAGTGTATCATCATCAGCATAGTAGTTACCCGCATAATGGGCAATGGGCATCTTCAGAACCTGATCAGGCTGATATTTCCGGGTAAAGACGCTATCCGAGGAAACTACTTTTAGATGCACACTGCAACAGAGAAAGCGCATGCCCACATTAGGGATCAGAGCTCCTGGCAAGAGCCCGGTCTCCAGTAAAATTTGAAAACCATTGCAGATCCCCAATACCAGTCCGCCGTTCCGGGCAAATGCAATTACCTCCTTCATCACCGGCGAAAAACGCGCCACTGCCCCGGCTCGCAAATAATCACCATAACTGAATCCGCCAGGTAATATCAATACATCAAAAATTCTCAATGAGGTTTCTTTATGCCAGACATAAAATACCTCGCCCCCTAATACCTTCTTAATTACATAATAGGTATCATGATCACAATTCGAGCCAGGAAATACCACCACGCCGAATTTCATGGCTGAACCTCGACCAATTCGAAATCATACTTCTGGATCACCGGATTGGATAAAATTTTATCACATAATTCATGGGTTAAAGCCTCGACCTGTGATCGGCCCAAATTGTCACCATATTGAATCTGAAAATACCGTCCGGTCTCGAGCTGCGCAATATTCTGGTATCCTAAATTCCCCAAAGCCTGCTGAATTATCTTAGCTTCAGGATTCAGAATTCCAGGTTTATAAGTCACTACGATTTTCGCCTGCCACATCTTTAGCGCCCTCTACGTCGTAAAAGAAAATGAACCCGGGGCTCTTCATAACCCACAATCCAGGCTAGCAAATTGGTAATAATGAAGATCCCCATAATTGGAAAAATCACATAGCCGCGGAATACAATCGCCAATACTATAAAAGTGATCATCAATAGGCTTTTCAGCATCTCCAGCGGACCACTGTGAAAAGCGATTCGAAATTTGGCGCTAAAGCGGATATTACTGACCATCATAAAGGAGAGGATGATGACCAGCGGCAAAGCTACTTTTGGGTCGCCGTAGTTGCCAAATAAAGTCTGATTAAACCAGATGTAAGAGCCGATCGTCGCAGCCATTGCCGGTACTGGCAAGCCAGTAAAATAGGCTTTCTTCTCTGCGGTAGCCGTAAGATTAAAGCGGGCTAAGCGTACACCACCGAACAACAGCGGGAAGAAGCTGATGACTCCACCAATAAAACCCAGTTCATCAACGAATAAAGCATTGACCAGCAGCGACGGCACTACACAGAAAGAAATAATATCGGCCAATGAGTCAAATTCGATGCCGAACTCGGTCTGCTGATGCAGTATCCGAGCAGTGACACCATCCAATGTATCAAAAATCATCGCGGTAATAATCAACATCACCGCCGTAATGTACCGGCCATGATAAACCTGCAAAATTGCCAGGAAGCCGGAAAACATATTGAGTATGGTGAAGATACTGGGAATAAAAATTCGTTTTAATCGCATGGGATAACTCCAATAATACTAAGACCACTTTTAACTTTATCACCAACTTTAACCTGCACTTTAACCTTCCCCGGTAAGATTAAATCTACGCGCGAACCAAACATGATCAAACCACAGCGCTGGCCGGTTGCCAATTCGTCACCGACTTTCACTGTGGCAATAATCCGGCGGGCGACCACCCCGGCAATTTGCGAATATTTATACTGAATTTTAGGACCCTCGATTGTGACCAGATTGCGTTCATTTTCAAAACTTGTCTCGGGTTTCATCGCTGCTTTAAACTGACCCCGGTAATATTCGATTTGTTTGACCACCCCGCTATAGGGAAAGCGGTTTACATGGACACTGAAAAGATTCATAAAAATTGAAATCCGCGTTGCTTTTCCCACTAAATCATCCTCTTCAGAGTTGAGCGCCACCACTTTGCCATCAGCGGGCGATACTACCAGATTGCCATCGTCTGGAATCTCCCGTTCCGGATCGCGAAAAAACCATATCGAAAAAAGCAAAAAAATAAAGACTATCCAGAATACCACCAGCAGGCTGAAACTTTCAAAATACAATCCGCCAGCCAGTAGCAGAATTGCCACCAGTAAAGTGGGCAGAATTATGCGCAAACCTGGTCGAGCGATCATGTGGCCTTTGCTCCGATTCGTTGCAGCATTTCTTGATAGGTTTTTTCAACATCACCTAAATCCTGGCGGAAGCGGTCTTTATCTAACTTACGGTGAGTGCCCTTTTCCCAAAAGCGACAGGTATCCGGTGAAATCTCATCAGCCAGTAAAATCTGGCCTTGATAACGGCCAAATTCCAGCTTGAAATCAACTAAATCAATGCCAATCGAATCAAAGAACTCGCGCAAAATGGCGCTGACCTGCAAAGCCTGTTGCTTCATCTGCGCCAGTTCTGCCGCCGTTGCTAAGCCCAAAGTCAGCACGTGATCGTCATTCATTAGCGGATCGTGCAGCTGATCATTTTTGTAATAAAGTTCGACGATGGGTTTGGCGAAAGTCAGCCCTTCCTGAATACCATAGCGCTTGCAGAGGCTGCCGGTCGAAACAAGCCGTACCACAACCTCGACCGGCATAATCTCGACCCGCTTGACTAACATTTCGTTATCGGACAGCTGCTCCTCAAAATGGGATTTGATACCCCGTTTTTTCAGGAGATTAAAGAGGGTAATACTGATCTGATTATTAACTACCCCCTTGCCCTGAATTGTACCTTTTTTTAATCCATCAAAAGCTGTGGCATCATCCTTAAAATGCTGAATCAGCTGCTCCGGATTTTCAGTCAGATAGAGAATTTTCGCTTTACCTTCGTATAATTTTTCACCCTTTTCCATCTCTTCTTTCCTCTTCAAATCGTTGATATATCAGATTGACCCGGTCAATAATTTTTTGCGGATTAAAAAGGCTCTCAATCTCAGCATAGCTGAGCCATTCATTAATCGCCGCATTAGCCAGAACCAGACCCTTGAAATCAACCTCATCACGTCGGGCTTGCATGGTATCTTTCTGCACCAGCTGGTATGCCTGTTCCCGCGTCAAACCTTTATTAACCAGCGCCAACATTAATTCTTGAGAATAAATTAAACCTTTGGTAAGCTCCAGATTCCGCTGCATTCGTTCGGGATAGACAACCAGATTCTGGAGTACTTTGATTATTTCTGACAGGATGAAATCAAGGCCTATGCAGCCGTCTGGCAGAATAACCCGTTCGGCTGAGGAATGAGAAATATCCCGTTCATGCCACAGGGCAACATTCTCCATGGCAGTCACAGCGTAGCCGCGCAGCAGCCGCGCCATCCCGCAAATTCGTTCCGAGAGTACCGGATTACGCTTATGCGGCATTGCCGACGAGCCCTTTTGCCCTTTACTGAAAAATTCTTCGACCTCCAGTACCTCTGTCCGCTGCAGATGACGAATCTCCGTCGCGATTTTTTCCAGCGTAGCACCAATTAGCGCCAAGGTGGTGATAAAGTAAGCATGGCGATCACGCTGCAGAATCTGATTGCTGACACGGGCTGCCTCAAGTCCAAGATTGGCACAGACCTGCTGTTCCACCTCCGGATCAAGATGCTGATAGGTACCAACTGCGCCGGAAATTTTCCCAACTTTAATATCTTTAACCGCTAATTGAAATCGAACGATATGCCGCTGAATTTCCTCCTGCCAGATTAAATACTTCAAACCAAAAGTAATTGGTTCGGAGTGCCCGCCATGAGTCCGACCAATCATCAAGTAATGCTTATACTCCTGGGCTTTTTCACCTAATAATTTATGCAGACTATCCAATTGCTCCAGTATAAGCTGCGCTGCATCGCTCAATTGCAGAGCCAGCGCCGTATCCAGCAGATCGGACGAAGTCATGCCTTTATGAATAAATCGGGATGAAGGTCCAACATGTTCGGCGACATTAGTCAGGAAAGCGATCACATCATGTTTGACTTTCTGCTCAATTTCAAGAATCCGATCTACCGCAAAGGCGGCTTTGGCATCAATGGTCTGCCAGTCTTTTTCCGGAATCAGCCCACGCTCATACTGAACCTTGCAGACTTCCCGTTCAACCTGCCACCAGCATTGATACTTATGCTGATCCGACCAAATTGCGCCCATCTCCGGGCGAGTGTAGCGCTCGATCATTATTTCTCCAATTCCAATTTAATGTCAAAGCTTTGGGAGCCGCGCATAATTGTCAGTAAAATTATATCACCAGCTTTCAAAAATTTCTCCTGGATCTCCTTGATAATATCCTCATCGGTAGCAATTGATTTCCCATTCACAGCAACAATTACGTCGCCAATCTTAATTCCGGCGCGAGCCGCCGAGCTGCCGCGCTCGACTTCAGTTACGATCACTCCATTGGCGGATTTCAAATTCAGGTATTGGGCTAAAAAACGATCAATATTCTGCACCGACAATCCAGTCCGGAACCTTCGGTCAATCTTGCCGTACCGTTTCAGTTCGGCAATA
>Ga0315554_1001343_pt1 | contig 14500 bp, 14 predicted proteins | sample SalMarSW160370MG_FD_202114 | JGI IMG/M metagenome (GOLD analysis project Ga0315554, IMG submission 202114) | Salt marsh sediment microbial communities from the Plum Island Ecosystem LTER, Massachusetts, United States - Salt Marsh Sediment SW1603-70 ... | reverse complement strand
CACCATGACAAAGAACACCGATACCTGGCCTTCGATGACGTTGAGCTCGCGCCCAGCGGCGACGAAGGAAAGGTTCACGGCGTTGAGCATGAGCTCCACCGACATGAACATGACCAGGGCGTTGCGCCGCAGCAGCATGCCTGAGGCCCCGATGACGAAGAGGACCGCGGCGAGCGCCATGTACCAGCCCGGGGTCACGGTGCACCACGAGGCCACGATCATGACGCCTCCTCCTCCTCCTCCTCCTGCGAGCGCCGGAAGTGGGCTAGGGCCACGGTGCCGGCGGCGGCGATGATCAGAAGCAGGGCGGTCATCTCGAAGGGCAGCAGCCAGCGGCGGAACAGCTCGTCGCCTATGGCCTCGACGGTGCCGTTCACCGGATCTCCGGTGGTGTGGGGCCCATTGGCCCAGTCCAGCCGTCCGGCCACAAGAACCGCGGCGCCGAAGAGAGCAAGCAGCACGAGAGACAGGGTGCGCTGCAGCGGCAGGTTCTCGCTGAAGTCCTCGGCCCGGTCGACCCCGATCAGCATGATGACGAACAGGAAGAGCGTCATCACCGCCCCGGCATAGACGATCACATGCACGGCGGCCACGAAGTGCCCTGCGTTGGACACATAGAAGACCGCGACCGAAAAAAGCGTGAGCATCAGGCCCATCGCCGAGTACACCGGGTTCCGGGCCCACACCATCGTTACCCCTCCGTAGATGGCCGCTATGCCGAAGATGACGAAGAGCACGAACTCGACCATCAGGCTTCTTCCTCCTCGTCGATGTTGCCCTCCGTCTGGGCCGGCTCTGCGGGACGCAGGCCCGCACCTGCGGTGGGAGTCCACGCCACCACCCCTTCGTAGGCGGCGCGTCCCGCCGGAGCGGTCGCCCGCATCCAGCCGTCGGCCCGGTGCAGCTCCTCGAGGTCGATCAGCTCACTGGCCGGCTGCGGATGGGGCACGCTGCCGTCGGCGTCCATGAGCAGTTCACTCCGGGTGTAGATGGCGTCGTCGCGGTGGGTCACCGACATCTCGAAGAGCTGGGTCATCGTGATGGCCTCGGTGGGACACGCTTCGACACAGAGTCCACAGAAGATGCAGCGCAGCATGTTGATCTCGTAGACGAAGCCGTAGCGCTCGCCGGGGCTGACCGGATGCCCCGGAGGGTTCTCCCTGCCGCGTACGTAGATGCATCGGGCCGGGCACACACCGGCGCATAGCTCGCACCCTATGCACTTCTCCAGGCCGTCCGGGTAGCGGTTGAGCACGTGCCGTCCGTGGAATCGCTGTGGCTTCCGCCGCTTGCGTTTCGGGTAGGGAGTCGTGACGCGCGGGCGGAACATCTGCTTGAAGGTGACCCAGAACCCGGAGAACGCGGCCATCAGAGCAATCCTCGCATCACCATGGCCACTCCCACAGAGCTCCGAAGTGCCTCCATGCGATCACGAAGGAGAAGATGCCCAGCCACACCAGGCTCCACGGGATGAGCCGCTTCCAGCCGAAGGTCATGAGCTGGTCGTAGCGCATCCGAGGCAGCGTGCCCCGGATCCATATGAACAGGAAGAGCAGAGCGAACGTCTTGAGGAAGAACCAGAACAGCGGCATCACCCAGGCAACTTGCGCCGGCAACCCGAAGTCGGGCCCCAGCCAACCACCGAGGAAGAGCGTGGCGGCGATGGCCGAGACGTTGAACATGTTGATGTACTCGGCCAGGAAGAACAGGGCGAAGCGGAAGCCGGAGTACTCGGTGTGGTAGCCGCCCACGATCTCCGACTCGGCCTCGAGCAGATCGAAAGGGGCCCGGTTGGTCTCGGCGATGGCGGCGATGAAGAAGATGATGAAAGAGGGCGCCAGCCAGAACACGAACCAGCCGGGAAGCTTCCACCAGAACCCCTGATCCTGGATCTCGACCAGCTTGGAGATCGACATGACCCCGAGCCCTCTTTCGCCATCGCCGACCTGGGCCGAGGCGAGGACGACGACCGGCACCAGGGCCAGGCCCATCGCCGCCTCGTAGGAGATCATCTGCGCCGTGGCCCGGACCCCTCCCAGGAGTGGGTACTTCGAACCCGAAGCCCAGCCGGCCAGCACGACGGCGTACACGGCTATCGACGACATGGCGAGTATGAAGAGCAGGGCCACATTTAGGTCCATGGCCTGGAGCGTCACCTCCGTCTCACCAACATGGAAGGGCGCACCTATGGGTATGACGAGGAAGATGAGGAAAGCCGGCACCATGGCCAGGATCGGCGCCAGCAGGTACATGGCCAGCTCCACCCGGCGCGGCGTCACCTGTTCCTTGAACAGGAGCTTGAGCCCATCGGCCAGCGTCTGGAGTATTCCCCAAGGACCGGCTCGATAGGGACCGACCCGGTTCTGCATGTCGGCCACGATCTTTCGCTCCATCCACACCAGGAGGATGCAGGCGACGAGCAGCAGGGCGAACGCCACGACCACCTTGACGAGCCCGCTGAAGAACGTGTTGGCGAAGAGGTCCTCGAGGAAGCTCACGGCAGCACCTCCACCTGGAGGCCATCACCGACGGAGACGCCGAGATTGAACGGCAGGTAGGCGGTGCCCGGAGCCAGGGAGTCATCGAGGACCGCTTTCACCTCGGCTTCGCCCGCCGATCCGCGCAGGCGAACCGGCGACCCGGCCTCGATGCCGAGCCGGGCCGCGTCCACCGAATGCAGATGGACCGCGGCCTCGGGCCGCATCTTGGCCAAAGACGTGCTGCGGGCCAGTGCGATGCCGTCGTCGTAGAGCACCCGGGCCAGGTGCAGGGAGAGGCCACCGCCCGGATCCTCGTCGGGGACCGAGCTGCTCGGCGTGTAAGCGAGGGGCCCGGCCACGACTACTCCCTGCCTCCCCTCACCCCAATCGAGCGCCTCCCAGCCCGCCGCGCCGTAGGCCGGGGCGACTTCGGCGATCTCGGCGGCGACGGCCTCCGCGCTCACCGCCCCGACGGCGTGCCCAAGGCGGCGGCTCAGCTCCTCGAGCACCTCGACGGCCGGACGGGCCAGGCCGGGCCCGGCTATCAGCCGGTTCACCTTCTGCACCCGCCCCTCCAGGTTGGTCACCGTGCCCTCCACCTCGGCGAACCCCAAAACGGGGAGCACGACGTCGGCCCGCCGCGACGACTCATTCAGGAAGAGGTCGATGGCCACTACGAACTCGGCCCGCTCGAGAGCTGCCGCCGCCCGTGCCGGGTCGGGGAAATCGGCCGCCGGATCGGCCCCGAGTAACAGCAGCGCCCTGACCGAGCCGTCCTCCAGCCCCTCCACGATGGCGCCGGCATCGCGGCCGGCCACCTCCGGCACACCGCCCCAGCGCTCGGCAAGAGCCGCCAGCGCGCCGGGGTCGCCGGCCACCACACGCCCCGGCAGCAGATTGGGCGCCAGGCCCATGTCGAGCGCGCCGTAGATGTTGGAGCGCCGGGCAACCGGCAGAACCTTGGCTTCGGGCAGCCCGCAGGCGAAGGCCGCCACCGCCTCGGCCAGGCCGGGCGATTCCGCCAGCCCGGTGCGCCCCACGACGGCCACGACAGGGCCCCGCTCCAGAGCGGCCCTCGCCCCGGCGAGATCGCCCCTGCCGGCTATGAGCTGCTGCAACGTCTCGGCGCCTTCGCCGGGCCGGTAGCGCACCACCTCCGTGGCCACGGGGTCGAGGCCGTTGGCCCGCGGGTGCACCACGACCAAGGCGGCGCCCAGCTCTGCCACAGCCCGGCGCACCCTCAGATAGAGCACGGGGAGCTCCTCCTTTAGGTCGGGGCCCCACACCAGGACGGCTCCGGCATGCTCCAGGTCGTCGATGACGGCTCGCCGGGCCACACCGGCCAGCAGGCGTTCATCGAGGGCATCCCCGAGGCGGGCGTCGACGTGATTGGTGCCGATCGTGGCACGCAGCAGCTTGCCGAAGGCGTAGGCCTCTTCGTTCGTGCTGCGCGCACCGCCGAGCCCGGCGACGGCATCGGCTCCGCAGCCGTCGATGACCTGGCGAAGCTCGGCGGCCGCGGTGTCCAGCGCCTCCGCCCACGTCGCCTCCCGCAGCTCTCCCTTCTTGGAGCGTACGAGTGGTGTGGTGAGTCGGTCCACGGAGTCCAGGTACTCGAAGCCGAAGCGCCCCTTGTCGCACAGCCAGCCTTGGTTGGTGGGCCCGTTGTCCACGCCGAGGAACCGCAGCACCCGGTTGCGTGAGGCTTGCACCGAGATGCGGCATCCCACCGAGCAATGCGGGCAGGTGCTCTCGACGGCTTCGAGGTCCCAGGGCCGGGCCCGGAAGCGGTACGGCGTGGCGGTCAGCGCCCCAACCGGGCAGATCTGCACGGTGTTGCCGGAGAAGTACGAGGCAAACGGCTGCCCGGGGAACGTCAGCACTTGGGCACGCGCGCCCCGTCCGACGATATCGATGAGGGGGTCGCCGGAGATCTCCTCTGAGAATCGGGTGCAGCGGGCGCAGAGGATGCAGCGCTCCCGATCCAAGAAGACGAGGTCGGAGACCGGTATGGGCTTGGGGAAATGCCGCTTCTCCTCCACATAGCGGCTCTCCCCTGGCCCGAAGGCCATGGTCTGGTCCTGGAGAGGGCACTCCCCGCCCTTGTCGCAGACGGGACAGTCGAGGGGATGGTTGATGAGCAGGAACTCGAGCACCCCCTCCTGCGCCTTCATCACCGTCTCCGAGCGTGTGAAGACGACCATGCCATCCTGCACCGGCGCCGTGCAAGCCGTCGTGAGTGCCGGCCCTCGATTGCCCTCCACCTCGACGAGGCACATGCGGCACATGCCCACCGACTTCATGCGGGGATGCCAGCAGAAGTGGGGGATGTAGATGCCCACATCCCGGAGCGCTTCGATGAGCAGCTGCCCGGCCGGCACTCGCAGCGGACGCCCGTCCACGGTGATGTCGGCGAGATCAGGCACGATCGCCTCCGTGAACCATGGCCTCGACTTCGGAGCGGAAGTACCTCAGGATCGAAACGACCGGAGACACGGCGGAGGGGCCGAGCGGGCAGATGGTGGTCATCGCCGGAGGCCAGGCCAGTCCCGGGCTGATGTTGTCCCCGATGTCGGCCAGCAGGTCGAGGTCGGCGGGGCGGCCCGCCCCGCCCAAGATCCTCTCGAGGATGCGCTCCATCCACCCCGTGCCCTCACGACAAGGGGTGCACTCGCCACACGACTCGTGGGCAAAAAAGCGCATGATGCTGAGCGCGGCCGCCACCACATTGGTGGTGTCGTCCATGACGACGACGGAGCCCGAGCCCAGCATCGTGCCGAGTCGGTCGGCGTCGTCGATCGTCACTGGCTCGTCGAGGTGCTCGGGGACGAGCCATGGAGCCGAGGCTCCTCCCGGGATCCAGGCCTTGAGCGCACGATCCTGCTTGATGCCGCCGCCGACCTCGTAGATGAGGTGACGCCAGGTGAACCCCATGGCCAACTCGTAGTTCCCCGGCCGCTTGACATGGCCCGACAGCGAGAAGATACGCGTGCCTCGCGATCCCTCGGGCCCTATGGCGCTGTAGGCGGATCCACCGTTGCGCACGATCCAGGGGATGCTGCTGATGGTCTCGACGTTGTTGACGATGGTGGGACGGGCATACAAGCCCTCGACCGCCGGGTATGGGGGCCGCAGCCTGGGCTCCCCGCGGCGGCCCTCAAGGCTGTTGAGCAGCGCCGTCTCCTCACCGCAAATGTAGGCGCCGGCTCCCAGGTGCACGGTCACGTCGAGGTCGAAGCCGGAGCCGAGCACGTCCTCTCCTAGGTATCCGGCGTCACGGGCTTCATCGAGGGCGCGCTGGAGACGCCGAGCCGGACGGGCGTACTCGCCGCGCACGTAGACGAAGGCGTGGTGGACGCCGAGGGCGTAGGCGGCGATGGCAATGCCCTCGACGAGCTGATGCGGGTCCCTCTCCAGAAGTTGGCGGTCCTTGAAGCTGCCCGGCTCGGACTCGTCGGCGTTGACCACTAGGTAGCGGGGGGTGGCTTCGGCGAGGAAACCCCACTTGACCCCGGTGGGGAAGCCGGCTCCGCCCCGGCCCCGCAGGCCGGCCGTCTTGATCTCATCGATGATGCCGGCCGGCATCCCGTCGGAGAGAACCCGGCGAAGCGTCTCGTAGCCGCCCGCGGCCTCGTAGCGTTGCAGAGTGTGGCTGTCGAGGGCCTCCATCCGGACGGTGAGGATGCGATCGCTCATGCCGGCTCCTCCGCAGCGCTCCCGTAGGGCCCGAAGGCCGGGACGGGCGCCACCGCCCCCTCCCGTTCCTCCGCACCCCATTCGAAGGAGCGCTGCCCCCCAAAACGCTCCTGCAGCACGTCGCTGCGAATCAGATCAGGCCGCTCCTGGCGCAGCCAGCGGCACATCTCCCGGGCCCGATCCGGGCTCATCCCTTCGACAAGCTCATAGTTGACCTGCAAGGCGACTGCGCCACCGCACGCTCCGATGCACTCGACCCGCTCCACGCTGAACAGGTCGTCGTCCCCCGTCTCCCCAACGGCGACACCGGTCTCCTCCTCGATGGCGGCCAGCACCTCGGCGGCGTTCAGCAGATGGCATGAGATGGATGCGCACACCGAGATCAGGTAGCGGCCGGGAGGCCGGCGCTTGAACATCGTGTAGAAGGAAGCGACGGCCTGCACCTGCGCCGGCGTCAGGCCGGTCCACTCCGCAACCTGGCGCATGCCCTCGTCGCTCACGTACCCCTCTTCGAGCATCGCCAGGTACAGCAGCGGCATGGCCGCCGAGCGGCGCTGGGGATAGCGGGCCACGATGGCTCGGGCCCGATCCTGAGTCTCGGCGCTCCAGCGGCTCATCGATCCACGTCCCCAAGCACGGGATCTACGGACGCCAGGGTGGCAACGGTATCGGCGATGAGCGAATCGGTGAGCATGATCGGCAGAACCTGCACGTTGGCAAACGAGGGACCGCGCACATGCAGGCGCCAGGGCTTCGCACCGCCGTCGGACACCAGGTACATGCCGAGCTCGCCCCGCGGTGACTCCACAGCCTCATAAACCTCGCCGGCAGGCACCTTGAAGCCCTCGGTGAAGATCTTGAAATGGTGGATGAGTGCCTCCATCGACTCGTCGATGCGAAGGCGCGGTGGCGGCGTCACCTTGCGGTCGTCGGTGCGGTAGTCGCCGGCCGGCATAGTCTCGGCGACCTGTCGCACGATCTCGAGTGACTGGCGCATCTCTTCGAGCCGTACCAAGTATCGGTCGTAGGTGTCCCCATGGCGGCCGGTCACGACCTCGAACTCGTACCGGTCGATACCCGAGTAGGGGGCCGCCTTGCGCAGGTCCCACTCCACGCCCGTGGCCCGGAGGACGGGGCCGGTGACGCCGAACGCCAGGCACTCCTCCGGGGTGATCACACCGACGCCCTGGGTGCGCTCGATGAAGATCGGGTTCTCGGTAAGCAGGCCCTCGTAGTCGGCAAGGCCTCTCGGCATGGCCGCGAGGATGCCTTCGACATCCTCCTCCCAGCCGTCGGGCAGATCGGCGGCCACGCCTCCGGGTCGGATGTAATTGTGGTTCATGCGGAGGCCGGTGACCTTCTCGAAGAACTCGAGGAACAGCTCCCGTTCCCGCCAGCCGTAGAGCATCATCGACAGTGCCCCGATGTCGAGACCCTGGGTGGCCAGCCACATGAGGTGGCTGGCCACGCGGTTCATCTCCGTCATGAGCACACGGATGGCCTGGGCCCGCGGGGGAACCTCGATACCCAGGAGACTCTCGGTGGCGAGCGAGAAGCAGAGCTCGTTGAAGAAGGGCGACAGGTAGTCCATGCGGGTGACGTTGGTAGTGCCCTGAAGGAAGCTGAGCGTTTCGGCCGTCTTCTCCATCCCTGTATGCAGGTAGCCGATGATCGGCTTAGCCCTGCGAATGGTCTCGCCCTCCAGCTCGACCTGGAGTCGGAGCACGCCGTGGGTCGCCGGGTGCTGGGGACCCATGTTGACGATCTGGGTCTCCTCGCCCGACGCCGCCTGGTCATCGACGTAGTCGTCGCTGACCAGGCTCCCCAGCTGCTCGGCCAACATGCCCTCGTCCTCGTCCTGGAGCATCTCCTGGGATCCCTCGTCGGTGTACCGGCCCAGGTCCGGAGGGATCTCGGTACCGGTCATCCAGAGGTCGTGGCGCCGGCGGCGCTCCTCCCCGGCGTCACCCGCCGGCGGCGCCTCCTGCGCCTCCACGCTCGGGGCCTCGATCTCGCCGGTGACGATGTCGGGAGGATTGCTCACGGTGCTTCCTTGAACTGCACCGGGACCGATCCCACCGGAGAGTCCTTACGCAGCGGGTGACCTTGCCAGTCGTCCGGCAGCAGGATGCGGGTCAGATCCGGATGGCCGTCGAAACGAATACCGAAGAGGTCGTAGGCCTCCCGTTCGTAGAAGTTGGCCCCGGCGAACACACCAGTGAGAGAAGGCGCGACGGGGTCGCCGCCGGGGATGCCTACGAGGATGCGCAGGCGGCGCGCCTGCGCGGTGGAGACGATGTTCACCGCCAGCTCGAAGCGGTGGGGCCGGCGGCTCAGGTAATCGACGGCGCACAGGTCGATAAAAAGATCGAAGCCGGCTTCCCGCGCCGCGGAGACGAAGGCAACAAGTTCGTCGCGCTCCACACGCACTACGTCCTGGCCAAAGGAGGTGGAGAAAGCCGCCGTCGGGAACCGAGCCGCCAGATCGGCGAACAGGGCTATCACAGCTCCCCTCTCATGATCTTCTCGTGGAGGGTGAGAATGCCGTGCTGCAGGGACTGTGGACCCGGAGGGCATCCCGGCACGTAGATGTCCACCGGCACGACCTGGTCGACGCCTTGCACCAGGGCGTAGTTGTTGAACATGCCTCCGGTGGACGCACAAGCCCCCATGGAGATCACCCATTTGGGCTCGGCCATCTGGTCGTAGATCTGACGAAGCACGGGTGCCATCTTCTGCGAGACCCGGCCGGCAACGATCATCAGGTCGGCCTGCCGGGGCGAGGCGCGAAACACCTCCATGCCGAAGCGGGCCAGGTCGTTGTGGGCCGCACCGGTGGCCATCATCTCGATGGCGCAGCAGGCCAGCCCGAACGTGGCCGGCCACATCGACCTGGTGCGGGCCCAGCTCACCGCCTTGCTCAGTGTCGTGGTCAGCAGGTTCGCGGAGCCCTCGGCCCGAGCCATCAGGCGGCCTCCCCGCCCGAGTCCGGAGCCACGACACGCCGGTAGCGACCCCGGCGAGGGATGTTCCAGTCGAGGGCTCCCCTTCTCCACACGTAGACGAGGGTCTCCGCCAGCAGAGCTGTGAAGATCCCGACGGCGGCCACGCCATACCAGCCGAGGTCATAGAACCGGGCCGCCCAGGCGAAGAGGAACACGATCTCGATATCGAAGATGACGAAGAGCATCGCCACCAGATAGAACTTCACCGGGAACCGCTGCACCGGCTCCTGCAGAGGAACGATGCCGCACTCGTAGGGCTCGAGCTTCTCCCGAGTCGGGGAGCTCGGCGCGATCAGCCGGTTGAGCAGGAGTGAGATCCCGGCAAAGCCGACCACGAGCAGGAACATCAGGGCGATCGGCAGGTAGCTGGCCAGCGACATCCAACCCCTTCGTTCCTGGTGACGGAGACGAGGATAGAGCACCTGCGGGTTCGCGTGCCTACCGGCCCTTCGCCCGCAGCCTGTGCCGACGGCCCGGCGAGCCGCCACACGGAGGCCGGCAGGCTCAACGCATCACTGGGAAGGCGCCCCTACGGCTCGGGGCCGACCTGGACCAGCCGTTCCAGCAGGCGGTAGGCGGCCATACCGACTCCGCGGTCGGCGGGATCGAGGAGGTTGGCCATGACCCTCATCACCCACTCCATCAGCGGCCGCGAGCGCAGTCCGGTGCGGGTGAGAAACGGCATCATCCCCGGCCGGCCGATGAGACGCACGAAGGCTCGGCCCACCCTGTAATAGAGGCCGTACCTGTCGTCCAGCTCCTGCCGGTAGCCCTGCAGGCGAGTGAGGTCACCCGCTCCCAGGGCCGTGGAGAGGTGCTCGGCGGCCATGCGCCCGGTTTCGTAGGCGTAGGCGATGCCCTCGCCGTTGAACGGGTTGATTGCACCCGCCGCGTCGCCCACCAGCAGCCAATTGGCGCCGACCACCGGCCCCACCGAGAAGGACATGGGCAGCTTGCCTCCCGTCGGCCTGCCTATTGCACCGCCGGTGGCAAGGCCCCAGGAAGGGTCGGCGGTCGTAACGAGCACTCCGAGCAAAGCCGAGGTGTTCACCTCCTTCCAGCGGTGGAAGGTGGAGATCACCCCGACGCCGACGTTCACGGTGCCGTCGCCCAGCGGGAAGATCCACCCATAGCCCGGAAGGGCCGCACCGCCCTGGCGGAGATCCAGGTAGCTCTCCAGATAGCGGTCGCCCGACCGAGGACTGGCAAAGTAGCCGCGGGCCCCCAGGCCGAACGGACGGCGCACGTCGCGCCTGGCGCCAAGCGCCCGCCCGAATCGGCTCAGCGAGCCGTCGGCGACGACGACGGCCCGTGGGAAGACCATCTCGGTCTCCCCGTGACGGATCAGGGCGACCGCGGCTATCCGGCCGTTGCCGAGCACCGGCCGCGCCACCGTCCCCTGACGCACCACAACACCTTGCGCCTCGGCGAGGCGCGCCACCTGCGCGTCCAGGTCGATCCTTCGTATCACACCACCCCAGCTGGGGTACACCGGGTGCTGGGGCCAGGCCAACTCGATGGTTAGGTCTCCCGCCACGGCACGGAGACCCTCGCACTTGTGGAACTCGGCCACCGAGAAGTCGAACCCCATCTCGCGGAGCTCATGGACGGCCCGGGGAGTCAGTCCGTCACCGCAGGTCTTGGCCCGCGGCAACTCCCGCTTCTCGACCAGCACGACGTGATGGCCCCGCCGAGCGAGCCAGTAGGCCGCGGCGGCACCGCCGGGCCCGCCGCCGACGACAACCACCTCCGGTGTGGAGGACATGGGGAAGAGGCTAGGGCCGCCTCGCCGGCACGCGGCACACGTGGCTCAGGACTGCTGATGGAGATAGAAGGCGAGAACCTGCATCTCGGTGGAGAAGTCCGCTTGGCGAACCTTCACCCCCGGCGGCGCCTTGATGACCGTAGGGGCGAAGTTGAGAATGGAACGCACGCCGGACCTGGCGAGGAGATCGGCCACCTCCTGCGCCGCCTGCGCCGGAGTGGCTATGACCCCGATGACCGCAGAGCGGTCGGCCACTGCGGCCGGGAGCTCGTCGATGTGTTCGATGGCGAGCCCGTCGAACCTGTCCCCGACCTTCTCCGGGTCGTTGTCGAAGAGCCCCACGGCGTGGAAGCCCTCGCTGCTGAAACGATCGAAGTTGGCCAGCGCCCGGCCCAGATTGCCGATGCCCACGATCACTATGGGCCACTTGTTGTTGAGGCCGAGAGCCTGCTTGATGTGGAAGCGGAGATGCTCGACGTCATAGCCGACTCCACGCACACCGTACGAGCCGAGGTAGGAGAGGTCCTTCCGCACCATGGCCGCGTTGAGCCCCACCCGGGCGGCGAGCTCCTCCGACGAGACCTGAACCTGACCGGCGGGTAGGTCGTCGAGGCACTTCAGGTACAGCGGAAGACGCTGGACGGTTATTCCGGGAAGCCGGTTCTTCACAAGCGCGCAATATAGCCGGGGCCAAAGACCCCGGAACCCGTAGCTCCGGTTTTCGCGCTCTGGGCCGTTATCTAGCCGCGGAGCCGTTCCACAAGGAGCCGCCGGCCCAGGCCCTTCAGCCCTCCCGAGGCCAGCATCCTCCCGTCGGAAGCGGCAACAATCGGGCACCGGCCCAGCGACCGGATCTCACTCTCGGCACGCTCACCGTCGACCACCTCAACGGCGAACCCGAGCAGCGATGCCCAGCGCCTCACCCGCCTCAGGCCGGAGAGGCAACCCGAGCAGGCCGGTCCTACCACCACGCTGAGCCGCCTCATGTGCGTCGCCAACCCGGTGCCGGGCCGGCTCTCATCCCGACGGCCTCCTGAAGCCGATGTGAACGCCGGTGGACAGTCCGAAGACCTCGTCGGCCCTGCCCCCGGGAACGGCCACCGCCACCATGCCGTACGAATCGATGTTCACCACACCGAACCCTTCGAGCTCGCCGTAGCCGTCGCGCCACTCCATCTCGTGCACCGCCCGCCCTATCTCGACGGCGACGACGTCGCCGACGTCGAGTCCCAGGGTGCGCAGGTCATCAGGGGCAACGTTGGTCTCGGCATTTCCGAAACCGTCGACCCACCACACTTCCCCTCTCACCACGTCCTCGCCCAGGTCGGCCAAGGGCAGCAGGAGCGGCACGATCGACTCGGCGGCGACGTCGGGCCCGAGATCATCGAGCGTGGCCCTGGAGGCGCCGAGAACGGCGGCGGCGGGGGCAAACACGTCCCGGCCGTCGAAAGTGGCGCCTTCGCTGGGCAGACGAAAGCGCGGATCCTCGAGTGAGACCACACGCTCGGCCCCCCCGACCACGGCCACCGCCGGGGCCAACAGGCCGTTGTCCGGGCCCACGAAATAACCCCATGGAGTTGAGGCGGCGATGCCCCGCCTGCCAGTGCCGACACCCGGATCGACTACGGCCAGCGCCACACCGGGAGGCAGGTACTGCACGGCGCGGAGCAGGGCCAGGGCTCCGGCGCGCACGTCGCCTCGCGGGATCTGGTGGGTGACATCGAGCACATGCACCTCGGGAGCGATGCGTGCCACGACCCCGTGCACCACTCCGACGAACTCGTCCACCAGCCCGTAGTCGGAAAGGAAAGCGACGGGAAGAGCAGGCTCACTCATGGCGGCTGCAGCATACCCAGCAGGGGCCGGCTGCTTCACCCGGCCGCAGGCATACAATCGGCGCCCCGAAGAGGAGACGCCCTGGCCGCCGACATCCACGAAGGACTCGTCGACGATGTCGTTCGTCGCCGTGGAGTCGCCATGCTCATTGGGGCCAGGGACACGGGCAAGACCTCCTTCGCCCACAAGCTCCTGGCTGCCGCGGTGGCGGCGGAGAGGACCGCCGCCTACATCGATGCCGACGTCGACCAGACGGTGACCGGACCCCCGACGTGCATCGGTCTGCACTTCGCCGGCACCGCGGCCGACGCGGCCGACCTAAGCCGCGCCGATGCCATCCAGTTCGTCGGGTCGAACTCGACGGAGGGAGTGGTGTTGCAGCAGGTGGTCGGCACCTCCATGCTCGTCGAAACGGCCCGCAGGAATGTCGATCTCGTCGTAATCGACACCACGGGCGACATCTCCGGGGTAGCCGGTCAAGCACTCAAGTACCACAAGGCGCTTCTCTGCCGGCCCGACGTCATCATCGGCCTCCAGCGCGGCGCGGAGCTCGAGCCGCTCGTGGGAATGCTGCGCCGGTTCTTCAGCGCCGATGTCGAGGTGGCGCCCGTCGACCCAGCCTTGCGGCCTCCCACCCCCGAAGATCGCAGAGTGAAGCGGTCCGAGGCATTCGCCGAGGCATTCGCCGAACCGTTGCAGCGGTGGAGAGTGCGCTCCACAGTCTTCGCCCCCACTCTTCCGGCCGGCCTCGATCTGAGCAGCCTCGACGGCGTCCTGGTCGGCGTCATGGATGGCACCGGTCGGTGTCTGGGCCTGGGCGCCCTGGAACATCAAGACGGGCTTCTGCGGGTGATAACCAATGCCGGCGAGGGCATGAGGGGCCTGCGCCTCGGCTCGCTCACCATCGACCTCGAGACGTTCGATGTGCATCGGGTCAAGCTGCGCGACCTCATGTTCGGCGTCGGTTGAGGTTGGCGCGCTAAGGCCCGAGAAACATCTCCGACCCTCCTCCTCGCACTTCCCCAAACGAGAATCGAGACCGGTTCTGCACCTCGGGCCTTGCATCACCGAACATAGGAGTGAGGCAGCAGACCGTCAACCGGCCCAGACGGGCCGAATATTGGCGGTTCTCGAGCCCGGCTCGCACGTTGTTGTAGCCAGGTGCCGCCAACCGATCGAATGCGCCGCCGGTGTTCCACATTTCCACAGCAATCCACAGGGTGTTGTGCACAAGGAATGTCGACAAGTCTCCCGGGAGGTTCTTTTTCGCGATCCGGTTGCAGTGCTGAGGTCACCGCGACCACGGCATAATCCCCGGTAGCACCAACAGGGAGGAGCCTTGATCCAACTTCGGCGTATCTCGATGACGGCCGTGCTCCTCGTGGCTCTCGCCGGCTGCTCCAACGACGCAGCCGACAACGCACCTACTGGAGAGGGCATCGTTCTCCGGGTGACGCAGGCCCAGACCGTCGCAGAATGGACTCTCGATCAGCTCGCCGCCGAGGTGCCACGGGCCGCAATGGACCTCGACGGGCAGGCCCAGGACGGGTATCTGCTGCTCGACGTGCTCGAGGCGTCGGGTGTTGCCGGCTGGGACCATGGTGAAGTCACCGGCAAGGGAGAAGACCGCGCCTTCGACGTGGTCCTCGATATCGATGCAGCCGAGGTGGACGAGGGCTGGATCCTGGACGTCACCAACCAGGGCACCCTGAAGCTCG
>Ga0315554_1001342_pt1 | contig 14502 bp, 14 predicted proteins | sample SalMarSW160370MG_FD_202114 | JGI IMG/M metagenome (GOLD analysis project Ga0315554, IMG submission 202114) | Salt marsh sediment microbial communities from the Plum Island Ecosystem LTER, Massachusetts, United States - Salt Marsh Sediment SW1603-70 ... | reverse complement strand
TAGGGTGAATTAAAAAATTTTAATTGCACCCCATTTCTAAACATATAAAATTATTTCGCAGTTTCAAGAGTATATGCGCCGCTCATAATTTTCCAGGCACCATCCTCTTTAACCAGTGTTAAATATCCGTGCTGTTTCATTCTAGCATCACTAATTTCTATTTTAGCCATTGCAGTGTTATCATTAACATCCACTGAACTTATATTTAGTTGTCTTTCCCAACCGCCAGTTTGACCTTTTTTAACTTTTTCTAAAAACTGATCATTAGTCATTTCGGATGATTTATTTGTTATTGTATTATAACTAAAATAATTACCTGACGGATACAATATTTTTTCCAATGCATCGACATTCCTGGCATCTGTTCCTTTAACATAATCCTGTATAACTTGTTTTACCGCTTCCACATCTGCAGGATTATTTTGACTTACTGCATATGCAGTGGATATTAGTGTTAACATCATTAAACCTAGTATTAGATTTAAAATCTTCATATCAACTCCTCATATTTTATTTTTATTGAATAGTGACTTGTTTCAAAAAACAATTGAACTAAAATAAGTATTAAGGTTTCGAGATATGAAAATTTATTAATAACGGTTATAGAATTATGTGAATGGTTATAATAAAGGTTAGAGAATTTAAAGGCTCAGAACCAATTGGTTCTAATTCTGTATTACTAAATCATTAAATATCTGGTGATGTGATTTTCATCCTAAAATTTCTTTAATATGAATTATACTGCTTCATGTTAATACATATCTTATTAAATTTTGCAAGCATTTTTGACTTAAAACAATTTTTAGACTCATGAAAAAATTAAAAACAAATTTATTTATATCATTAATCCTTGGATTTATTTCTATTGTATTCTTGATACTTGATTACATTTTTTTCAAAGATATTTCTAAAGGAGCAGGTAATTTTAGTTTTGAATTGGAATTTATAAATATCAGTTTTTTTATTTTTTTGATTTCTTTCATATCGATTTTTACATCTATATTCAGAACAATTTCTTTTTTAAATAAAAAAATATCCAGGGTTTATTAAATTTTTTATTGAATACTGTATGAAGAAAAAATTCTAAAGTATGGAAAAAAAATTGTATATATAACATTTTAATATATTAGAGACATTTCCAATAATTATATTTAAATTAGAATAAAGAATTGAGGGAGTAATGTTCTAACTTGATTTATGAGGGGATGTATGAGACCTTTTTTATCCAACTTTTTATCATATCTGCGGTAATTATTTTCACACTATTTAAACAAACTATGAAATATACTCTCGTTGTGAAATGGCAGGATTCGACAGGAGCGGTTAAGGTAAATGCACTTTATAATGCAGTTATAGGAGATACACTTTCAGACGACAACAAAATGAATTTAAACCGGGTATATAAGCTTTTAAAAGGCGGGTATCACAGGAATAATAAAACAATTAAAAATAATTTTCCATTAAAATTAGTTTGGAGAAACTCCGGGTTCTATGTCTGAAACTGCACCGGCAGTTTTACAAATGTTCTCAAACATTGACGGAAAAACTAATGCAAAAATGATTTTAGCCTCCAGAGATATCACTTTTAATAATCTTTATATACTCGGCTGTGATGAAACCGGGAACCAGGATACTTACCAATCAATTCAAATGGAAAGTGATAATCTGTACTGCATAATTGACGGCTGTATTTTTGAACGTTCAAACTATGCAATTTTAGGATGATTAAACGGCAAGAATAATGAAGTTTAAATAACAAACTGTAAATTCCGTAATTAAAATTGAGAATCCTTCAATGACACAATACTCCGGATTGGGTATTTCAATATGAACAGATGAGGATACTGTTGTTATTGAAAATTGCACATCCTTTAAAGTTAATGCATTTGCCCTTATGATAGAATATTGTTGATCTTCTTCACAGGGAAGTTCTTTATAATTTTTTTTGAATCACTTATGATATAATTTTCTTTCAAATATATTCTATTTTTTTTCTCCGATATAAATATTTTATTTAAAAATCTTAAGAAAGGATAAATAAAATGAGTGCTAAAAAAATTCTATTCTTAGTAGGGGATTTTGCCGAAGACTATGAAACCATGGTTCCATTTCAAGCATTACAAATGGTTGGACATACAGTTCATGCAGTCTGCCCGGATAAAAAAGCCGGAAGTAAAATTAAAACAGCAATCCATGATTTTGAAGGAGATCAAACTTACTCGGAAAAGCCTGGGCATAATTTTGCTTTAAATGCAACCTTCGATGAAATCGATGAAACCAAATATGATGCATTAATGATTACCGGCGGGCGGTCTCCAGAATATCTGCGTATGAATCCTAAAATAATTAAGATTGTAAAATATTTTGCAGATTCACATAAGCCAATAGCTGCAATCTGTCATGGCCCGCAAATATTAGCGGCAGCAAATGTTATTAAAGGGAAAAATGTTTCATGTTACCCTGCCTGTTCGGCGGAAGTAAAACTAGCGGGTGCAAAGTATGCAGAAATTCCAATTGACGGTGCATCTGTAGACGGAAATCTTGTTACTGCACCGGCATGGCCTGCACACCAAAAATGGTTAGCTGAATTTTTAAAAGTACTCGGGACAAAAATAACCTTATAGGACATTATATTGAGCTTTTGTTTTTATTCAATAAATGAAGGTTACTTTAAATATATCATCTTTTTTGTTTGGATATAATTCCCTGCTGACAATCTATAGAAATAAATTCCGCTTGATAATTGTTTGTAGTTTGTTGTGTGTTTCCGCCAGAGGCAGATCCGTCTTTGGCGGAGAATTCTACAATATATGTTCCTGCAGTTTTTTCCTCATTTATGAGTGTTGCTACTTTTCTTCCAAGAACTTCAAAAATTTTTAGTTCAACATGTGAAGTTTTAGGAATTGAATATTTTATTATTGTGTTTGTGTTAAATGGGTTGGGATAATTTTGATAAACGTAGAAATTATTAATTTGAGGTTCATTTTTTACAGATGTCTCCGGAGTTAAAGTGTTATAATAGATCCAGAAACCATCTTCGGTCATTGCAGCCAGATCAATTTTATCATTGTTATTTAAATTAAGCCATTTAACAGAGAAGAGATATACCAATTTATTAAAACGAATCTCTTTAATTAAATTAAAACTTCCTCCATTATTTTGATAAACCTGAATATATGTTCTATCTCTTTGAACCTCGTCATATTTATTCCCAATTAAAAAAAAATCGTCAAAACCATCTTTATTAAAATCATAAAATTTCTAAATAACTTACAGCTAGCTGTGATTAAAACAACGGGATAACAGTTTAAATACTATTAAAAAACAATAAATAAAATGTCTTTATACTTGCTCCAACTATTTACTTTGTTAAGGCATACTAAATAAATGCAATGTCCATTTATATGGTCCTGGTTGCATTATTTGATACCCTTCAACAGCGAGAAATCGTAAATGAAATTTTTCAGTCCATGGTGGTTCTGATCCCGTCACGGGTGGTCCATCTGGGCAAGTCATTGTCCAACTATTTGTAGTATTCCAGTTTTCAGTCCAATCTATCTCTAACCAGAGATACCCTTGATTATCAGCCGTTACTTTTCCATCCATTACTACTTGATTTGATCCAGATCCGGTTACAAGACAATCTGTTTGTGAATAAATTTTTTGGGTAAGCGTTCCCTCTCCTGTCACACTCAAGTAATCTGTATTTAAACTGTGAAATGGGATACTACCTGTAATAAACCAATTGGGTGTTGGACCTGCATCCAATGAAATTGCATAGTCACACTGAATACAACCCCGTATTGCACATCTGTTCCAAATCTCTTGAACTCTGGTGGAATATTGATTGCCCAAATCGTCACCAATCATTGTAAACACAGCTTCTGCAAATTTAATTAATTGGTTTTTATACCAACCGCAAGGTTCATCGGGAACTGGTAAATTAAGAAAGTTTTTTGCTGCCTTATCGAGTATCTCTTTTGCACGATCTGTAACCCTTTGAGCTTCTTCATCATCACCCATTGCCATTAACTCTTCTGCCCAGCTTAATAGTCCTCCAATTTCGGTAAACGTATCATTCCAATTAGTGAATTCATCGCCACTCTCTCCGCTACCTTTTGTTGATTGGCCATCTGTTTCTCCACGGGATGGTTCGCCAGCAAAGTAATCACTAAAATGATAGATTTCACCAGCGATTGAATTTTTAGTAAGTTTTAAATGCCCTAATGGTATTACGTAATCAGATTGATTGATTAAGAATAACATGGCGATACTTGTATCTGTAATATCATTTATAAATTTTACTTTAAGAATAGCTGGTTGAGTTAATTTTAATCCTGCCGGAGTTATACTTACACCTGGAAGTATATTCTTTGCGATTGGTGTTTCCGGAGGTGTATCAAAGGCTGTTAAAGTTATAGTCGTTGAATTCCAAATATTATAAGGGGGAATTATTAAAGTGATTGAATCTCCTACTGCATTACTGACTGTTATACTTCCACCCGTTGAATCAATAATAGCACTTCTCTGATTCCCTGCTTTAACTAATGAATAGTTGTTAATATTATCAATTCCACTCTTAAGATTAATTACCCTTTCCATATACGCATATTCTACTTTATTCATCACAATAAGAACTTTTACAGAATCGGTTGATACATTATTATTTGAAAATTGTGTTTTCGTATACCTTTTGTTTGGAGTTAACTGAATAGGTTGAAGGGAAAAATTAATATGCCCATTTGAAGACAATACTATTTTTTTTGATTCTGATAGATAACCATTATCAAATTTAAGTCGAAATATGTAAACACCCGCTGCTAGATTGGACCGAGCATCTAATCTTTTACCAAGAATATTAAAAAGTTCTAGCTTTGGTTTTCTATTCGAATTATTAGGTGAAGAATACTGGATAAAAACTTTTGTATTTTTTGATAATGAGACAGGATTAGGATAACTATTACTTACATAATATGCTAATGGTAATTTATTAGAGTTTGATTCAATACTAGTAAGAGCAAGATTAATTGATGCAGAGTAAGAACCATCAGCGTTAGTATAGATATTGTCATAAAGTAGAGTTCGGGTCTTACTGTCGAGAATAGATATTTTCACATTTTCAATTGCAGTTCCATCTGCGGCGTCGCTTATTTTACCTTTAATTTGAAAATTAACTCCTGTATTTCTAAAAACCTTTTTTGTTATTATCTCGGTTCCTTTAACATCAGTAATGGAAAAAGAGAATATAAACAGCAGAATTATCGATAATAATAATTTAATATTGATAGAAAATTTATCACGTAACATTTTATTAACCTCCTCTATTAATTTAATATACATTTATCTCGACAAAATCACTTTCTTTGCTTCGTTAAATTGTCCAGCCCTAATTCGATAAAAATATATTCTAATTGGTTGATTCCTGCATTCTAGTTAACCCTATAATTTCACAGTTTTTGTATTTCGTTTACAAGTGTGGTAACTTTTTTCCTGAGAATGTCGTAAACTTTTAATTGTAGTAAATTATCTTTTCGAGGAGCCTGCAACGAGAAATGTCCGAGATATATCACATCACTTTGTTTGTCTATGATAGTCCCATTGATAATAACTTGTGTTCGAGTTTGATTGACAATAAATAGTGAAATTAATGTAAACAAAATAATTTTCTGAGTATTCATTTTATCACTATGTTGCATGATAATGAATAATCTTGCTACAAGCAGCCGGGGTATTATAATGGATTATTTATCGTACTTTTCGCCACACTTGACAGAGAATTTAACCCAAAGAGATTAAAAGGAATATTACCTTGAGAGAAGCATTTCAAATTTGAAAGAGAAAGTTCCTTATAAAAAATCAGAATGTTTCTCATAAGGAGTGGATACTATTCAATCTTTTAATATAAAAATACGACTATATGAAATTAATTCCAATATTTAAATATTTTAATATAAAACGAATTAATATGTTATAATATTGTTGTAAATTTTACATTTATCATTCTTATCCAGTTTAATAGTTCTAAAGGATTAATACAATTTTCAAATATAATATTTACATTTTGATTTGAATAATAATACATTTTAGAAAAGAATGTGTAATGCAATCATTATATTCCATACCCCCTAATTTGGAAAAGGTATAATATTTTTGCTGGGAGAAAATAAGTGGAGAAAGAATTGCCAAGGTTCTTAACAATTTTTTTATTTCTGTTCCCCCTTTTTATTTTATTAGAATCAATTTTTTAGTTTGCAGAAAAGCTCCTGCTCTAAGCCGGTAGAAATATATTCCGCTGGGTAAATTAAACTTTCCTGCATCAAAATTCACTTCATATTCTCCTGCTTGTTTTTCTTCATGTATAAGCGTTGCCACTTCCCTTCCAAGAATATCATATATCTTTAATGAAACAAATCCGGGATTTGCAATCTGAAATCCGATCTTGGTTGTTGGATTAAACGGATTCGGATAGTTTTGAAATAGTTTGTACGATAATTTCTTTTTACCAGGGTTATTTACATCCCCAGACGGATTAATTCTTTTAATACCATATAAATTAATTCTACCATCTTTTGAACTATCTTCCCAGATAGTATAGGTGATTAGGTCATAATCCCATCCAACAAATCCAAGTGAAGATTTGGAATCATGAACTTTTGTATAAAAATCGCCGCCATTTGATCCTTGTTTCCATGAATAAAAAGGTCCGCTCCTAATAAAAGTAGAATCATTTTTTACATATCGAAAAGAATACGGATAGAATAAATCATAATCGGATCTTTTAGTAACTATAGGGTATTCATAAGTATTAAAATCAGAAGTTTCCAGACTTTGATCATTTAATAATTCCATAAGAGGATTATTCGTTCCGAAATCCTCTATTTTTTTTATTACTACTTTTTGTTTACCATTAAATAAAACTTCAAAGGTTAAAACAGTGCCGTATTCTAAATCCATAAATATGGGTTTTATAGCCGGCGCTCTTTTAAACAGTTCCTTTATTTCGCTCCAGGTAGTATCATTTTCACCTTTGGTTTTATATACAAGATATGGATCACCGCTATTTATACTTCTTACAGCAACTGCATATAGGCTATCATAAACACATAATGCAGGGTCAGAGTATTTAATCGTATCATTGCCTCGAAAGACTAATTCTTCTCTTTGAACTGAATCTTTTGAAAATAAGAATATCGAATTGCCCCGTGAAAATACTAGTTGAAAGGGATTTTGATAATGGTAGTAAAACCATCCTTGAAAAATAAAAGAAGGATCGAGTTCATCTTCAACAGAATCAACTAAAAATTTTGTTTCCAACCATTCATTTCCTCTGTTAGTAGAATATGCAATATCCCAATTCCCATTTTGATTAGTTTCCCAAAGAAGAAGTTTATAGTCTATTTTTAATCCATAATCGTATAAATATTTCTCTACAGGTTTTTTATTTATATAATTATTTGAAGTTATTTGAGTCAATTGATAAAAACTATCAACCGACACATCATACTTTAATGAGTATATATTTACGGAAGTGTCTTTTTCCCCTTCAAAAAAGAATTCTGCATTAGGATCAAAATTATGTACATCTGATGTAATAAATACAGGATTTCTCGAATTGAAATCAAAATTGGTAATCTGCTTTACAACAGTTTGGCAAAAGACATTTTGAAAAAGAAGGTAAGATAAAATAATGCTAAAAGTCTTCATAAAACCTCCCCACTGATTTTAACCTCTATTGCATTATACTATATTATTTTTTGATTTGCAATGGGGAAATTAAATGCTTCTTTGTCTTAAGATTTCAAATAAAAGAATACCCGCAGCAACTGAAACATTCAAAGATTGAATTTCTCCCTTCATATGAATTTTAACTAAAAAATCGCAATTTTCTGCAGTTAATCTTCTAATACCTTTTTCTTCGTTCCCAACAATTAATGCAATTGGTAATTTATAATCTATTTCAGTATAATTTTTTGAATTTTCTAAAGAAGAACCTATTATCCAGAATCCGTTATCCTTCAAAATTTTCAGCGAATGTGAAAGATTATTTACAACAGATATTTTTAAATGCTCGGTTGCCCCGACAGAAGTTTTTACGACAGTTTGATTGATTGGAGCACTATTATGTTTGGTAATTATTATTCCGTCTGCTCCCGCACACTCTGCAGATCTCAAAATTGCACCGACATTATGAGTATCTTGGATCGAATCTAAAATTACAATTAAGGGATATTCAGATTTTTTTGAAGATGAAATTATTTCTTTCAGTTCAAAAAACTTTTGAGTTGATTTAAGTGCAATGACTCCCTGCGTATTTTGATTAGAGGTTAATGATTTGAATTTTTCGAAAGGAATTTCATTACATTTTATTCCCTTTTTTTTAGAGGCAATTTTGATTGCATTTATTATACCCCCTTTTTGCCCATACAAAATATAAACCTGCTCAAGCTCTTCGCCTGAATTTATTGCTTCAAGAACCGGTTTACGACCAATTATTATATTCATTTTTTTTTACTAAACCGATTTCTCAATGAAATTGGGTAAGTTTTTTAATCTAGTAATAGATCTTTAACAAAAGAATTCTGATTTTCCTGAAAGTTATCATGAAAATCAATAAATGATTCTAATTTGTTAAAGTAATTGAAAATTACATCTTTATTTAAAAATTTTAACTCTCTCTTCCCAATGTAATTCATATAACTGCTAAATTCCCAATCTTCTAATTTATTTACCAACTTATCTCTAACTGGATTTAAGTGAATGTACCTGCAGAGATGGGTTAGATACTCATCATTCGGAATTATTTTATCTCGGTATCTTCCTTCGAATAAATGTCCGGTTCTATTATATGCCTTATTAATTGCTCGTGTATATCCAGTGGATATTTTTTGCATAGCTTTCTCCAACGAATTATCTACCTTTACTTTTATAAGCAAATGATAGTGATTGGGCATTAAACAAAAAGCAATCAAGTCAATAGTATTTTGGAAACTTGTTTCAACTTCTCGCGGGAAATAAAAATAATTTCTTTTCTCAAAAAAAAATTAAACTTCTATTATTCCCTCTATTATAGATATGATAAAAATGATTAGCAAATGATTTATTTATTCTATAAGGCAATATTTATCTAATTTTTATATTTACCAATTACTAACCCAATTTCTCAAAGAAATTGGATTAGTTTTCTATTTCTTTTTAGCAGCAGGTTTTAGTGGTGGAGCAACAAACTTCTTAAGTTCCTTATTATTTCTAAGGTAGATAAAACCAAGTGTTCCCAAAATCATCATCGGGATTGAAATTAATTGTGCTTCGGAAAGTCCCCACAAAAGCCTTGGATTAAGCCTGATAAATTCTATAATAAATCTTTCAGCCCCGGCAAAAATTAAATAGAGCATAAATAATTTTCCATCCATCCAATCTTTTTTTCTTAACTTCCAGAGGATAAGAAAAATTATCAGCATCATAATAAATTCATAAATTGGTGTGGGGTGAAGTGGTGTATTATCCGGAACACCATTTGGAAACTTTTCAGCAATCCATGGAAAATGGTTTAACAAATTTGGACTGTTAAATGCAACTGAAGGAGGTACAGTTCCATTCTGATAGTTTGTTCCCCATGGTAGAGTTGTAGGAATTCCATAATCACCATCTCCAGCCAAATGACAACCTATTCTTCCAATCCCATAAGCTAAAGCTAAAGAAGGAGCTGTTGCATCCGCAATTACCAGAAAAGGGATTTTTTTTCTTCTTACAAAAAGCCATATAGCAATTATTGCGAGAATCAATCCACCGTAAAAAGTTAATCCTCCGGGAGAAAATGCCATTCCAATTGGATTAGCAATAAATCTATCCCAGTTTTCAATTAAATCTAAAAGCTTGCTCCCAACAATTCCGAAAATGATTGCCAGCAATGTAATTGTTGTAGCAATATTCGGATCTAATCCTTTTCGTTCAACTTCTTTTGTTAAGAAATAACTTGCAACGATAAATGCAATTCCAAGCATTAAACCGAAACTGTAAACTGTAAAAGGACCTATTTTGAATAATTCAGGATACATTAAAGCTCCTTTAAGAAGTTTTAGCCGAAGGCTAATCTGCCTTCGGCAGAAAAAGTAAAATCAAAATTCAAATATTAATACTTTTGACTTTTTCAATCATAAACCGATCAGCCTTTGGCTGAGATTTTTGAATTTTGACCCATAACTAAATGTAATTTATTGATCGGTATTAGTTGCTCTTCACCCGATTCCATATTTTTTAATTTGTAACTACCGGCCTGGTATTCCTCACCGCCCACAAAAAGAACAAGACGGCTGTTTAATTTATTTGCTTCCCGCATCTGGGCTTTAACACTCCTATGCAGATAATCAAATTCGATTACTAGTTCTTGTTTTCTAAGCGAAGAAGCGATTTCGAAAATTTTACCCGATAAATCTTTATTAATCAAAATTATATAAATATCAATTTTCTCTTCAGGCAGATTTAAAGATTTCTCGTTTTCACATGCAAGTAGAATTCTTTCAATCCCTGCTGCAAAACCTACCCCCGGAGTTTGAGAACCTCCGAGTTCTTCAACTAATAAATCATATCTGCCGCCGCCGCATAGAGCATTTTGTGAACCTACGCTGCTGCTTATAATTTCAAAAGTTGTTTTTGTATAATAATCCAATCCTCTAACAAGTCTCGGATCAATCTCAAAAGGTATATCAATCTTTGTTAAAATATTTTTCACTTCTTCAAAATCATTTTTGCTTTCTTCATCAAGATAATCAATTAATAGAGGAGCATCTTTTAAAATTTCCTGATCATTTTCGGCTTTACTATCGAATATCCTTAAAATATTTTTGTTGAAACGTTTACTGCTGTCTTCTGAAAGCATATCTTTTTTATCAATCAAAAATTCACGCAAATGATTTTTATACGCTTCCCTTGAAGCTGGCGTTCCAAGGGAATTAATTTTTACAGTCAGATTGTCTAATCCAAGCTTTGTCAATATCGCAAATGGCATTTGAATCATTTCGATATCAAGCAGCGGAGAAGTGCTGCCTATCGCTTCTGCACCAAATTGATGAAATTGTCTGAACCTTCCTGCTTGCGGTCTTTCCTGACGAAACATTGGGGATATGTAATAAAGCTTATTCAAAGACTGCTGTTTTCCCAAAGAATGTTCGATAAAAGAACGAACAACAGAAGCAGTCATTTCAGGTTTAAGAGTTAAGCTGGTTTCACTCCGATCAAAAAAAGTATACATCTCTTTGCCGACAATATCTGTTTCTTCGCCGATTCCCCTTGCAAATAGAGATGTTTCTTCGAAAACCGGAGTCCGAATTTCTTTGTAATTAAATACTCTAAAGATTTCCTTTATTATTCTTTCAATATAATTCCATTTTAAAATTTCTGATGGAAGAATATCTTTTGTACCTGTAACAGCTTTAATCATAAAAAAACTTTAAATCAAAAATAAAAAGTCAAAAGTCAAAATTTATTTTAATTACTTTGATATTTTGATTTTTGACTTTTAACCTTTGACTTTTTAAACATCAAAATAATTTTCTTCTTCTTCTTTAAAAATATTTACTATATCATCGTTTGAAGCAGCTTCAAGCAGCTTGTTGCGGAATTCTTCTTTGTTCATCATCCGGGATATTCTGCTTAACAATTTAATATGTGTACTTACAAGATTGTCTTTTCCAATCAGCAAAAACACAAGATGAACCGGCTGACCATCCAATGCCTGGTAATCAATAGGTCTTTTGGTTTTACCAAAAGCTGCTAATATTTCTTTTACATAATTTGTTTTTCCATGAGGAATCGCAAATCCTTTGCCGACTCCCGTCGACATTATTTTTTCTCTCTCTAAAACAGATTCTCTTACTTTTTCAATGTCGGTTATCCTATCATCACTTTTGTAAAGATCGATCAATTCATTAATTACTTCTTCTTTTGTGTTACCTTTCAAATCGGCAATTACAAACTCTTTTTTCAATAAATCGTGAAGTTTCATCCGGTTTAATCTCATTTATTTAAAAAATAAATTAATTCAGAATAATTAAAATAATAATAGCAATAAAGTTTAGCAAAGAAAAACGACCGGTATTATAATATAAAAATGATTTTTATTTCATAAAAACAATTAAAAAGAAATAACTTAACATAAATATAATATCGAGATAAATAATTTTAATCCGGTCTATATTAATTAAGCTCATACTTATTGCCTTACTTCACAATAAGCTGTAAGTTTATACAAATAATTATTGGATAAAAAAATGGATATTCAAAATAAAACCGTTTTAATATTGGGGGGATGGGGACTTGTCGGAAATGCTATTTCAAGGAAACTTGTTGATGAAAATCCGAAAAATCTCATAATAACTTCTCTTAAATATTCCGAAGCAAAAGAAGCAGTTCAAAAACTGGAAATTGAATTTCCTCATAAAGAAAAAGGATTTTTCATTCCATGGGGCGGGGATATTTTTGTTAGAAATGAATTTAAAGACTTAAATAGGGCTGAAGTTATAACTGATTCAAATAAACGGAAAGTTATAATTTCCGATACCCTTGATGAATTATCGGATGATATTTTAAATAATTCTGCAATTTTTCGTTTGCTTACTTTATATAGTCCCGATATTATAATTGATTGTATTAATACTGCAACAGCTATTGCGTATCAGGATATTTATACATCTTACAGGAGCATCAGCAGGGCAATAAAGAATAAGGCATCTTATGATGAGCTCGTTGAAGAATCTGAGAAAATGTTAAGTACACTTTATATCCCTCAGTTAATTAGACATGTACAAATTTTGTATAATACAATGAGCATTGTAAAAACCGAATTATATTTAAAAATCGGGACGAGCGGTACAGGAGGGATGGGTTTGAATATTCCATATACTCATAGTGAAGAGAAGCCGTCTCGAGTGTTGCTAAGTAAATCCGCAATCGCTGGTGCACATACACTCCTCCTTTTTTTAATGGCACGAACTCCGGAAGGGCCTATCACAAAAGAAATAAAACCAACTGGAGCAATTGCATGGAAAAGAATTGAATTTGGTGAAATTAAAAAAAGAGGAGAAACGATTAAATTACTTGACGTACCTCTAACCGAAGCAACACCACTTAAAGATAAATTTATAATCTGTTCGGATAAACAATATAGAACTACTGGAAATGTATTAAAATCTGTTTTTATTGATACCGGAGAGAATGGGATTTTTTCACGTGGAGAGTTTGAAACAATTACCGCTCAAAAGCAGATGGAATTTCTTACTCCTGAGGAAATTGCAGAGGTTGCAATTTATGAAATTAAAGGAGGTAATACAGGTCATGATATTGTTAGTTCGCTTGATCACGCTACAATGGAACCTACTTACCGTGCAGGCTATATGCAGCATATGGCAGTAGAAAAAATGGCAAAGCTTGAAGAAGAAAATAACATAAGCAGTGTGGCTTTTGAACTTCTTGGTCCCCCCCGACTTTCAAAGCTTCTTTATGAAATTTATTTGATTAGACAATTCTGCAAAAATATGATTGATATTATTAATACTCCTGCCATCGAACTTTCGGAAAAATGTTACAATTTAATTGCAACCAATGAAAAATTAAGAAGCGAAATAATTTCAATTGGAATTCCAATTTTACTTCCCAACGGTGAATACATATTAAGAGGAAGTAATATAAAAATACCTGCTTTCAGAGGAGAAAATGCTCTTGATATAAATAAAGAAAATATTGACCGCTGGGCAAATGAAGGCTGGTTAGATTTAAGAATTACAAATATGGTTAAATGGCAAAACAGGATTAAAGAATTAATTGAAGAAGCCGAATCAATTCCTTCAATAGATTCTAGTTCAATGCATGTAAGGACAAAAGCTTACTGGAAAGACTTTGAAGAAATTAATATCGGCAAAATATGCAGCTGGCTTTTCATTCATGAAGAACACGGAAACAGAATGAAGGCATAGGGGAATTAATTCTAAAGATTGAGAAGACTAAAAGATTGAGGTAGACGGCAAAGTAGTTGAAAATAAATAATAGAAAATATAAGGTTACAAAATTGAAATATTTTTATAAAGAGTCATATATCAGATACAGAAGGCTGGATTTTAAAAATCTTTAAGAATTTAGGTCTTCGTAAGAATGAAGTTCTTCTTCTAGTTTTTGCAGTTCTTCTTCGATAAATTCTTTTTGGATTTTTTCGAACAAAACCCGCTCTTCTTTTCTTATATGATCTTGAAGCAGATTTCCCAATTTATCAAGTTTATCTTCAATATTAATGTTTTCTTTTAATGATTCTACCGATTTCTCAATTTCTTTATGTTCAGTGATAATTTCATCAAAAAGTTTATCTATCTCTTTATTTCTTCCTTTTACAGCTGGGAGTATAATATTTTCTTCAAGATAAAAATGATGGAGCAGCTCATTTTCATAAAATTTAATAGTATAGTTCTTTTTCCCTTCAAGATCATTCGGCAGATTTTTCAATTCTGTAGCATTTCT
>Ga0315554_1001341_pt1 | contig 14503 bp, 15 predicted proteins | sample SalMarSW160370MG_FD_202114 | JGI IMG/M metagenome (GOLD analysis project Ga0315554, IMG submission 202114) | Salt marsh sediment microbial communities from the Plum Island Ecosystem LTER, Massachusetts, United States - Salt Marsh Sediment SW1603-70 ... | reverse complement strand
TCAACTCTTGCTTCGGGTTATTTGATAAAGAATTGTTTCCAGGCTGCAGCTTATTAACATCTTCAATAGGATTTCGTGAATATTTGTAATTTGTTCGCCGGTATTTACATCCTTGCAATGAGCACGTTTCACAAGGGATTAATTCAGAAAGCTTTTTAACTTTTTCAATATTTTTTGTAATACCGAAAAGTGCCAATAATGATTTTTTTGGTTTAAGCATACCTGTTTCCAGTACTTCAATCGTTCCAGGTAAATCATTATTGCTTTTTTGTTCAATTAATTTTAAAAGCTTGTTTTGATCCGTAACGTCCCATCCCGGGTAACCCGGGCTGTAATGCGGTAAAACTGCCGAATTATTTTCATCTGCCCAAGCACAGAATCTTGCACCGGCATTTGTAATTAAATGTTCAACTACAGCCGAACCAAATATTTCAAGGAAAAAATATTTGTCAGGTTTGTTTTCCCGCCAGAACTGTGCGGCCTTTTTTTCACATTCTGCGCCTGCACTTACCGCAGCAAGTATTAAACTTTTAGCATTAGCTTCTCTTAGTTGAGAACAAAGTCTTTTTGAGGAAAATTCTATATCGTTTATTCTAATCTTTTCATTTGAAAAATCAATTTCATCAATTCGTACAGCATATATCCATGGCTTTCCTTTTTTATAATACCAATCTCTGGCCCAGTCTGCCAATTCACGTGATCTGCCTTCAAGTTCATGATGATAAGGATATCCGAGAAGTCGTTTATACTCAACCTCATTAACATTAATATCAGGTTTTATGTCAATCAATTCATTCATATTGCTGCATTTATCTTTAATGATTCAACCGGAATAAATTGACAGCCCTCGACAAAATAATCAAAAAAAGCAGGATCTGTTTCCAGACGGCAATGGGTAACCTTTTTAACCAGGTTCTCAAGTTCTGCTCTCCTGGTTTTTGATAAAAGAGCTATGCAAGCCCCTTCAATAGATGCATTTCCTATCTGGAGAATTTTAGAATCGTCAATATTAGGAATTAAGCCAATCCTTTTTGATGATTCAATATTCAAATACCTCCCAAAACCGCCTGCCAAATAAAAAGTGTTTACATCTCCAAACCTTGCTCCATATCTATTAAATACAATATGAAGTCCGGCAACATTTGCTCCTTTGGCTTGTGCAAGTTCATTAATATCATTCTCCGTAATATAAATATCATGATCTTCGTTAGAAAATAATACAATTTTATCTTCATAATCAGGTAATCCTACTCTTGAGGAAAAACGTCCGAGATAATTAATTCTACCGCTCTTTAAAAGTTCACTTAAAAGATCAATTAATCCGGAACCGCAAATTCCTTGGGGAATTTCATTATCGATTACCTGTATATCGAATAAACCGTCTTGATTCATTTTTACTTTTTCGACAGCACCCGGTAATCCCGGCATGCCGCAAGAAATTTTTCCACCTTCAAATGCCGGACCGGCCGGACAGGATGCAGCCATAATTTTATACTTATTACCGAGAATTAATTCCGTATTAGTTCCTATATCCATTATAGCTATTAGATGTTCTTGGTTTGCAATATCCGCAGCAAGCATGCAGGCAGCTGCATCGGCGCCAACATGCCCGCTTATTATTGGCAAGCCATAAATACGGGCTTTAGGATGAACCGGAAGCTGTAATCTTTTTGAAGATTCAACTAAACTAGTAGTAATCCTTTTACCGTTTAACATTTCAATTTCGGTTAAAGACCGATACGGATTTTGCCCGATTGAATAAACATTTAAACGAAAGAAGAGATCTCTCATTGTTGAATTGCCAGCAATTACAACCTCATAAATAGTTTTGGGATCTACAGGAAATTCTTCAATTGCATGAGTTAAATAACCTGCAAGTGTTCTTTGAAGCAATTTACCTCTATGTATGGTATCATAATGTATTCGTGCCATTATATCCGATCCACCAAATCTCTGGGGATTTTCGAACGAAGAATCAGCAATCATTTCACCGGTTTCAAGATCTATCAACCTGATTACTATGGTAGTTGTGCCTAAATCAATTGCCAGACCATATATAGATCCATTTGAACGGTCTATTTCCTTACCGTCCATTAAAATACGGTCCCCCTCCCTGGTTACAGCAGGATCAATTTTTTCTTTTCTATTGCTGCCAGGAAGATGCAATGCTTTATTTTCAATCTTCATTCTGCCTCTTCGCATTGTATTGCATCTTACAATTCCGGAATCAGCAATAATTTTAGTACGGCAGGATAATCTAAAATTGCCTTGTAAGTGTGCTTCTTTCTGAACAGGCTTTGATAGATATTCCATTCCTTCAATTACTTCAACAAGGCATTCTTTACACTTCCCCTGCTTTTCACAGGAAGTAGGGACGCGAATTCCAAAAGATTCTGCATATTCAAACAATGAAGAACCTTTTTCCACATTAAATTGCTGATTATTAAAATGTAATTCTACACTCATTTATATTAATCGTTAGACAAAGTCAATGAATCACTTTTAATCTAGATGAAATGGATTTGCTTATTTTTTAAGATAAATGATTTATTAAATTGAATTGTTAATATAAAAATTAAATCGGTTCAAATAAATATAAATAATGAAACGATAATAAAAAATAATGCATTTGCTTGATTTTAATTCTTTTATGAAGAATAACTTAGCAATATTAGAAATGTGATTTGCAAGGGAAATGATGATTAATAAAAAAGTACCCGTATTTAACGGGTACTTTAATAATTTAGAAAAACAGTTTGAAATTTTATGGAAGAGCATAACTTACAGACATATAAGCAAAAGTTGGACCCCCACCACCTATATTATTAAGTCCCTGTCGCAAAACTCCTTCATTAACTGTTGCATCAATTGAAAAGTCTCCGAATCTGAAACCAACGCCAAGTGTAGCACCATTGGGGCCGACAAAAAGAGTTTGAATAGTCTCGTTCTTATCCGAGGGTGTTGGGGTTTGAAAAGCCGGAGTTTCATTCGTCAATTTGGCAGTTGTAGCAATATAACCAAGCCTTGCAACAAACCAATCAGTCATGTTCCATTCCAATCCAACATTCCAAACTGGAAATACAAAATAGGAAGTGCTCAGTTCCGGGGTAGTTGGTGTTGAAGCTGTAGTTATGCTGGCATTAGCAAGTGATAAACCACCGGCTAATAGAAAATCACCGACAGTATAATTAACACCTAAACCAATATTAAATGCTGTAACCGATGGTAAATCTGTTGACCGGGTTGAATCACCTAAACCCAAATCCTGGGTACCGGAAGCAGTTATAAATGAAAATATCGGAACAAGTGTAACTTTTGAAGAGAACTTTGTAAACAACCTTGCATTAATTAATAGGATAGTTTCACTTACACTAGTTTCTGCTCCAATACGAGGTTTAAAATTAGCACTTGGAAGAATTAAGGAAACCCCTGCATCAAGTCTAAGACTACTAGTAAAATCTGCAAGCAAACCACCATTAATTCCGACCTGGCTTGCAGAAGCCTGCGTAGAACCGCCTCCTACTTGAGTAGTTCCAGCATTATTAACTTCATTTGTTGTTGAAGCATATGCAAGTCCAAATCCAAAAGCCATTCTGCCCATTCGCAATGTACTAAACAATTCAACATTATTATTTAGGGCAACCACCGTTGGACTTATCCCTAGTGCATTAATTGCATTAACAACTCCCAGTGTATAACCGGGAACTCTGGATAACGGATCCGGGGCAGTAATTGAGAACCCCTGGAAATCATTTCTAGATAAAAAGCCGCCTAAAGTAAATTTGTTGCCAAATCCAAAATTAGCTGCAAAAAACTGCCCGGTACCTCCGGCAGCAAAATCAGTAGAAGTTCCGGCGCCGGAACCCAAATCACCAAATAAAAAATTATCATAATATGCACCCCAGGCGGGATTTACAGTCATAAAATAAGGATCAACAATATAGGGATTGGCTCCCATACCGGATATCCTCGCAAATCCACCGGTTTTCTTAATTTGCTGTGGGCTGGCAGGGACAATTAAAAGAAAGGAAACTAATACTAACAGAGCAAATTTAACAAACATAGAACCCCCGATGATTTTGTGTTTGATTATTTTAGAAAACTGTCGAAACGTAAAATATTTATAACTTAAAGTCAATAAAAAAAATTGATAATAAATCTGTATTACCATAGTAGAAATGTCAGTAGTTTCACCAAATTAGAAATATCAGTAAATCAAATAATAAATAAGTAGTTAAAGTAGTGCATTGGGATAACGAAAAGAGGCGTAGTCCACTGAAAACCCGAATGCTGCCTCGAAAGATTTCCCCTAATTGAGAGTCTAAAAATAATTATAATAAATTACATTTATTAATATCAACCTTAAAATTTGGACATAAATTTAAACAATAAAAGTCAATTTAAAATTCGAAGTTTCTAATTTGCAACTAAATTTGGTTTTATACCATTTCAACAATAGGTAAAATAAACACTAAAAAATTTATTTAATTACTGAGTACTTTTCTCAAAAAAAGTTTTAAAATACAATTTCACGGCTAATGAAAGAGATTGTAAATATACCTTTAATTCTTTACGAAATTCTTTTTTAACATTTTCACCGAAACTATAATTATAAATTTTAATTCTAATCAACATTGTTAAAACAACTGAATACGGAGGCAACCAAAACAGTTTAGCTTTAACAGGCATTGATTTTAACACAGAAATTTCTTCATACAATAAGTCGAGTAATTCCGGATATTTATCCGCCATCCAATCAAAACGCTTTCTATCATGTTTAAAATCTGCAATATTTAGATTATATTTTACAATATCTTCTTTGGCTATATTTACATACCCTGCTTCTAAATCCTCAGTAAAATCTCTTAATGCTGTTATATATCCTAAAAACTTTCCTATATATTTATTTCCATTAACTGTTTTTTTATACGGGAACAGGAAATAATTTATAATATTAGAACAAGGTCTAGACGCGCAGTCTATATACAGATTTAATCCATCCTTAGAGAGTATTCCTCCGCAAAACAAACGTTCAACATCGATTCTAATGGAATTAACAACTCGTTTTATTTCAAAAATCAAATTATCATTTTTTAGCTGTTTTGCATATTCAATATAATAGTAAAGAAAAAATTCTTCATTAAATTTAAGTTCATTTAATTGGAAAATAGAGTTAGCATTTTCTTCATTCGAAAAATCTTTTATCAACTTTAATTGGTTTTCAACGAATTCCACTTTACTATGCTTGTCATTTTCAGGATTATCCACATAATCATCTACCCATCGTAAATATGCGTAGCATAGATTGGCATATTTTCGATGCTTTTTAGAAATATAAAAAATTGATTGTATCCAAATCCACACTGTTCGCTTTCGAGTGAATCTTGCAGCTATCTTTAATGTTTCTTTCAGAGAAAGTCTTGGTTCATTATTATTTCTGCTATGCAATATTTGATGATGGAATACAGAAGAGTGTATAAAACCTTTTAAAAAAATATTTATGCTTGTGAAGAATGAAATCAGATATGTTTTAATTTCATTCGAAAAATTTTTCTCCGAAATGCATTTTAAATTATAATTACATACTTTTGCCCGGACAACCGGAGGTAATCGATATATTAATGAATAATACGTAAATATTCTAAATTTTAGAGGAAGATATTTCAATAATGCAGTCTCTTCATATAAGATTCCGAATATATAATTAATTCTATCAGCCAGCCAAATGGAAAGACTCCTATCGTTTTTTAAATTATTAATATTAAGTTTATAATAATCTATATCTTCTGCTCCGATATTGATATATCCAATATTAATATCTTCTTCCAGATCACGAATCATTAATGCAATAGTTGTGAACTTCATACCTAAATAAAACTCTTCACGATATTTAGATTTTGGGAAAGCAAAGACACACAAAATATTAAAGAAGGATTTTGACATCAATTCTATGTAATAGTTGAAGTCACTGTTTGAGAATACGCCTGAACATTCCAGCCGGTAAACATCCATTCTTAATGCCTCTATCATATTTTTAACTTCATCGATTAAAATTAAATCCCCGCTTGATTTGGCATATTCTGCAAAATAAATAAGACAAGCTTCCTCGATTGAAGAGGTTTTGACATAATTATTATTATAAAGTGATGCAATAATTTTTTTTTGATGTTCAATAAATTTTTTTTTGTCTTCTATAGGTATCTCAGGATTATCGACAATATCATCTGCCCATCTTAAATAAGTATAACAGAGATTTAAATAATCCCGTATTGATTTGTCAGTTAGGAAGTCCCATATTCTTGATGCTTTAGGTGATTCTTTTCTAGACAATTTCTTTGCATAGCAGGCTACATCATTAAAAGGAAATTTGGTTACGATATTAAAGTTCATATAAAATTGGACCATAAATACCAAAAGCAATAATACGGTTCCGCATTTTGCTGTTAATATTTAATATGTTTTTGTGGAAACCCAATTTCAAGTCTCTTTCTTCATGAATTAATTTCCTTTCTTCATTTGTATATTCCTTTCTCCCGATATACTGCTTCATTAATAACCAATTTTTCAGTGAAATATAAATCAGGGCTGTCAAGGCTTCATCAGTCCAATATTCGGATACCGAAGGAATTTGAGAATAAATAAAAGTGGTTTCCTGCATTTTATTGGGAATCCAGCCGCCGCTTACATATCCTTTAGTAAACCTTATTACACTGCTTATCTCCGGCATCAAATTGAATTCTTTTAGATTATTCAGCGCCCATTCTTCCGAATAATTTATTAAGATGTGATGTTTAAAAGAAGTGTTCTGTTTCTTGTTATTGTTTATATCATTAATGAATTTGTAAAAATCGATAAACCCCATAGTTTTATAGGATTCGATATCTCCGTATAATCTAAAATCTGAACAATTTATGTATTCACTAGAATGATCAAAGTTTTCCTGTATAGCAGAAATGATAGAACTTATGCGCCCTTTTACACAACAGTTTCTTGATGTATGCACCATTGTTACCATCTGCTTAAAACCGAATTTCCGCATTATTTCCCCGAAGCGAAGGAAAAATTTAAAGCCGCTGTTATATTTTTCGGAATCTGTAATTCCCGTATTACTGCTGCGGTGACCGTCAAGATATAAATATGGAACAAATGAATCTGAAAAATTTTTTATATCAATATCTTCAAAATTTAATTGTGACTGATTTTCTGAAAAATACATTCTTTACCCGTTTATTATCCCTTAACATAATTTAAGAAATATTGCTAAAAGAGGAAACAAATTTTTTCGATCAAAATGGGTTGAATTGAAAAATTTTAACTAATCAGAATCTTGGGAATGAAACTTTAAGTTAATTTAAATCGTTCCGAGGATTTTGTCCATAACCCAATTTGTTTTTGAACCTGTTTTACCGGTACTGGGACTTCTCCCTATTCCCAATAAATCATCAACAACAGTTTGTATTAATGGCTGCTGAACATGCAGCGGGAATCCGATATCGAATTCTTCAATCTTAATATCTTTTATTAAGCGAAAAGGTTCCCCTGTAAAAGTGGGATAAATAATTTTTCCTTTGGTTCCTATAATTTCGGTTCTATCTAAATTTTCGTCTGCATTGAAGCACCAGGTACCTGCACCCTGAACTCCGTTTTCAAAATTAAATACAGCAGTTACCATATCTTCGGCCTTATATTGTTTTCCCTGGTTTGCGATAAGTCCTTTTACGGAAATAATATCACCAAAATAATACTGCAGGAGATCAAACATGTGCGAGGCTAAGTCACAGAAATATCCGCAGCCTGCAATATCAGGATTAACCCTCCAATTAGCTTCATTTTTATCTTTTTCGCCAGGTTTTGCATAATATCTAATATTTACACACAATAAATCGCCAATTGCTTTTTCATCAATTAGCGATTTAATTTTTAGAAAAGTTGGAAGTGCTCTCCTATAATATGCTACAAATAGCGGAACTTTTGCATCTTCACAAGCTTTAATCATCATTTGACACTCTTTATAACTCATTGCCATAGGTTTTTCGACATAAACCGGTTTGCCTGCCTTTGCAGTATCAATAGTATATTTCATATGCGAAGAAGGCGGAGTGGCTATATAAACTGTATTTACATCAGGATCATTAATTAGCTCATCGGAATTATTATACCACTTTGAAACGTTATGTCTTTTTGCATAATCTTCGGCAAGCTTAGAACTACGCCGCATAACAGCTACTAATTCCGAATTATTAGCTTTTTGAAAACCCGGACCGCTTTTCTTTTCAGTTACATCTCCGCAGCCAATTATACCCCAACGGACTTTATCCATTCCTCCTCCTTAAAATTGCAGCTAAATTAATAATGAGTTCAAGTATTTAAATCTAACAAATATATTGAACAGATCTATTTTTGCGTCTTACAAAAATATTTTTTAGTTTTGAGCATATGCTCATAACAAATTTATGCCGAGACCAAGAAAATATCGTCGAGAATGTTGTAATCCTTCAGCTAATTATTTTAAACCAAGGGGAATCCCGGTTTATGATCTTGAAGAGATCATTCTTGAATATGATGAATTGGAATCGCTCCGACTTGCCGATCTGCTTGGTTATTTACATGAAGATTCTGCAGCCGAAATGAAAATTTCACGGGCAACTTTCGGAAGAATTTTGGAGATTGCCAGGAAGAAAGTTGCTGACGGTATTTTGAATGGTAAAGCAATTAGAATAAATGATGAGCAATCGTCAGAAACTTAAAATTAAAGGAGAAAAAATGTCTGAAGAAATGAATTCCGAACAGTCTAATATTAAAACAATTTTTTCCGGGAAAATCGCTGTTGCAACAAATGATCAAAAAAAGAGTTACAGGCCATATAGGTAAATGCAGATCATTTATGATTTACGAGTTAGAAAATAATAAAGTTGTAAATAAAGAATTAAGAGAAAACGTTTTTACTCATCATAGAATGATGCAGCATGATCATCACCAGCATCATGGAGAAGGTGGGGGGCATAGTCATTCACATTTAATTGAAGGTTTGAAAGACTGTGCTTATCTTATTTCTAAAGGAGGCGGCTGGAGAGTTGTAGAAGATTTAAGGCAGTATAATATCAAAACAATCTTTTCTGATGTCGAATTAATTGATGATGCAGTAAACCAATTTATAAAAGGTGAGTTAATAGATAACCCGGATCTGGCCTGTAATCATAATAATTAGTTAAGTTATAGTTTAAAGCAAACCTTAGACAAATAGGAGTAAATAAATTTTGCTCCTATATCCTCTCAAACAAGAATTTAGCTATAATTAGGAAAAAGAGTATTTTTGTTGGGCAACTCTGAAAAATTTTTAGAAATATTTAATATTCTGCACTGAAATATGGGAACAACTTTATTAAAAGTAATTGAAGACACAATTCAGATCACTCTTCTTGTAACCGTAATGATGATCGTAATCGATATTGTAAATTTATGGACAAAAGGAAAGATCGGAATTCTTTTAAGAAAAAAAGGTAAAACCAGGCAATATGTAATTTCATCTTTTATCGGAACAATACCCGGATGTTTTGGAGGATTCACCAATGTTTCATTGTATATTCATGGTTTAATAAGCTTCGGAGCACTAACCGGTTCAATGATAGCTGTTTCAGGGGATGAGGCTTTTGTTATGCTGGCAATGTTTCCAAAAACTGCAATTATATTATTTATCGTTCTTTTTATTATCGGGATTTTCTCGGGAAAAATTGTTGACATGCTCGTGAAACGTTTTAAAATATCTACATGCAATGACTGTTCAGAACTTGTAATTCATAACACGGAAAGAAATTTTAAACATTTTATTAAAGAACATGTATACGTACATATAATTAAAAAACACATTTGGAAAATTGCTTTATGGACTTTCGGTGCACTTATAGTTGTTGAAATATCCTTGAAGTATTTGAATCTTGAACAATTTACTACAAGTTATCCTATTATTTTTTTAATTGTTGGAGCATTAATCGGTTTGATACCAGAGTCCGGCCCACATTTAATATTTGTAACATTATTTGCAAGTGGTTTAATTCCATTTTCTGTCTTGCTTACCAGTTCAATTGTCCAGGATGGTCACGGAATGCTTCCGCTGCTTTCATATTCGTTTAGTGATTCAATAAAAATTAAACTTTTTAATTTTGTTTTTGGCCTGGTAATTGGTCTCACGTTATTTTTCTTAGGATTTTAATGTTCTTTATTCGCTGTCTTTATTACGCGCTGAAACTCCGAATATATGAATATCTACATCTTTCAGAATCTTCTTTGCTTCTTCAACTTGATCTTTCACGACAAATACCCTGGCAGGCTGAATTAAAGGATCGATAACTAAAAAATTTTCACCAAAAACATAGTAATCAATATTTGCATCATCCAGTAATGATTTTATTATTCCGATATCCCCTTGATTTATTGATGATGTAATTTGAATGTATTCTTTCGGATTTAATATTGAAAGAGGATCATTTGTAAAATCAATTAAAGATTCACATTCCGGACAATGAATAATCTTGGTCGTTCTTTCTTTTTCATCTAGCTCAATGTTCGCCGAACAATTTGGACAAGTTATTTCTTAAGGTAATGGCTCAGACATCATTGCGGCTTTCATCGCTTTCTGACATTCGGGATTGCTGCAATAATAATAATCACCGGCTTCTTTTAAACATGATTCACAAAAATGCTTACCGCATGAATGGCAGGCATAAACAGCTTCCTTTTCAGGATGATTCGGACACTTCTCCATTTTTATTCTCTCTATAAATCAGTATAAAATTTTAATCTTTATGCAAATTATTGAAATTCGTATTTATAAAAAACATTTTTCTTATAAGAAAATAATTTGGAATTTAACCCTATTATGATCGAGTCCTTATACATAAAAGGGAAAATTTTGCATCTTTTTTAACCAAAATGCATCTTATTTTTATAATAAAAAAAAATTAAAGAGATACAGGTAATAAAATGAATTATGAAGTAAAAGATTTTCAAAAAGACGTTATTGAAAAAAGTTACAGCTTACCGGTGCTTGTAGATTTTTGGGCAGAGTGGTGCGGACCATGTAAAATGCTTGGACCGGTATTGGAAAGGTTAGCTGAAAAAAACAGAGATAAATGGATTCTTGCCAAACTGGATACAGATAAGGACCAGGAAATTGCAATGGAATATGGAATAAGGGGGATTCCAAACGTAAAATTATTTGTGAACGGGAAAGTTGCCGATGAATTTACCGGAGCCTTGCCGGAAAATATGGTGGAAGACTGGTTAAAGAAAGCTATCCCGAGTAAGTATGCTGAAAAACTTGAAACTGCAAAAATATTATTTAATGAGCAGAGAAACGATGAAGCAAAAAAATTGCTTCTTAATATTCTTTCGGCAGAACCTGCAAATGAAGAAGCAAAATTATTGCTCGGAAAAATTTTAGTATTTGAAGATGCCGGGAGAGCAAAACAGTTAGTTGAAAATATCGACGGCAGTGCAGAGAATTACGAACAGGTAGAATCTATCCAGACAATTGCAGATCTATTAAATAAATTAAATGAAAAAAACCTGTTACCGGATACACCTGTTAAAAATAATTATGTATCGGCAATTGAAAATATAAGAACAAAGAATTTTGATTCTGCTCTCGAAAAATTTATTGATATAATAAAAGAAGACAGAAGCTATGATGATGACGGTGCAAGAAAAGCTTGTATCGCAATCTTCAAATATCTTGGTGAAGAAAATGAAATCACACTGAAACATAGAAAAGATTTTGGTAGAGCACTTTATATTTAGAATATTTTAAAGTAATCCATTTTGCTTTAAAATAAATAGCCCTATTGTAATAGTAATTACAGAGCCTAATGTTGTCATCAACACAATATTTCCGGCAAGCTTTCCGTTTGATCCCATTGCTTCAGCCATAATAAAGCTTGCAATTGCTGTTGGACAGCCAAAAAATATAAATATAATTCCCATATCACCTGCCGGGAAATTTAATTCATAAGCAATAAAACATGCAGTTAAAGGAATAAGAACCAGTTTTAGAATTGTAGATAAAACAGCAAAAGAGGAAGCTTTTTTAAGCTCTTTAAAATTCATAAACCCGCCTATTCCAAGCAAAGCTAAGGGTAAAGAAAGAGCGGCAAGATAATCGACAGTGGTAAAAATAACACCAGGTATTTTCCATCTGTAATATGAAAAAGGGACAGCAAGGATTACTGCAATGATTAACGGGTTTTTTATTATTTCTAAAATCGTCCTTGCAGCATTTATTTGGTTTTCTTTTCTATTCGGAACAGTTAAAGCAACGATCGATAAAATATTGAATATAGGGATAATAAAAGCCAGGAGAAGAGACGCTTTCCCAAGTTTTTCAGATCCGAAAATGTTGGAAATAAGTGCAAGACCAATTATTGCATAATTGCTTCTGAAGCTTCCCTGTATAAAAGCCCCTTTATCTCTCCCCTCTTTAACAAGCGGAATAGATACAAGCCACACAAGAATAAAAGATATTATTATACCTCCGTAAACAAATACAAGCATTTTAATATCAAGAGCTTCACTTAAAGATATTTTTGAAACTTCGGTAAATATTAACGCCGGAAGAGAGATAGTAAATACTATTTTAGATGAAATGTTTACAAAGTTGTCATTTATTAACCCCAGAATTTTTAATAAATAGCCTAAAGCTATTATTATAAAAACAGGAATTACCAGGCCAACAATTAGAATGAAATTTTGCAAATCAGTATAATATTCTCAAATATATTTTTAACTGTTTTTTCTTTATATAAATTTATGTGTTAACGAATAGAGCATGTTTGCATTGCTAGAAAGTATAAACTAAAGTTCAAATTGTAAATGACTGTTTCCCATTTTCCGTTTAACGTTTAACATTTTATATAAAGATTTATGGAACGATCTTCTCCCCTTTTTCATTAATTGCAGCTAATGCATCGACCGGGCAAACTGAACAGGCTTCCACCAATCTTTCAGGTTCAATTTCGATTAAATTACTTTTAAATGAACAAATTCTTTCATCATCTAATTCAAAAACTTCAGGGGCAGCTTTAATGCAGTTACCTGTTGCAATACAGGTAGTTCTATCGATTTCAATTTTTAAATCGCTTATATTCTTTACAATAAAATCTTCCATCATGATTCACCCAATAAGAACAAGTATTTAATTTTTTTATGAAGGGTATATAATATACCAATATAGGGTGTACCTTATACCCCTATACCTTTATACCTCTATACCTTACCTCACTGCTTATAATACTTCATCGCTTCAGGTATTTCAGCTTTAATGTCATTTATCCTTGTTTGATCTGCAGGGTGATCGCTTAAAAATTCCGGAGGTTTACTGCCGGTATTCTCATTCATCATTCTTTCCCAAAAGGTAATCGCCCCGTGAGGATCATAACCAGCCATTGCCATAAATATTAAGCCGAGATGATCGGCTTCACTTTCCTGTGTCCGGCTGAACGGAAGTAAAACTCCGACTTGTGCTCCGACTCCATATGCTGCTAAAAATATCTGTTGAGTTTCTTGCGGCTTAGATTTTAATGCTTCTTGGAGTGCAACTCCGCCGAGCTTGGTAATCAGAGCTTGACTCATCCTTTCATCGCCGTGTTTTGCAACAGCATGAGAAATTTCATGACCAAGAACAACTGCTAAACCATTTTCATCCTGTGTAATCGGCAGAATACCTGTGTAAACGACAACCTTCCCGCCGGGCATACACCAGGCATTTACTTCTTTACTTTCAATGAGATGGAATTCCCATTTATAATTTTTTACCTCGTCAGCCATGTTATGGTCGATCAAATATTTTTCAACAGCCGATGCTATTCTTTCACCAACTCTTTTTACCAAAACAGTTTTTTGAGGGTCATTGCTTTCTTTATTATCTTTTAAAAATTGGTCATATTGAGAAAAGCTCATTGAAAGCATCTGGCTTTCGGGTATAAGACTTAGCTGTTTTCTTCCTGTTATAGGAACAGTGCTGCATGATACTAAGATAAATGCAGACATTATTAAAAAAACAGTATAGTATCTGATTAACTTCATATTATCTCCATTTTAATTTTAAATATAGTCATAAAAAGGAGAACAGGCTGTAACTTATGAAACATTATAAATGGAATAAAAGATTGTCAGATTCTTTCGGAAATATATTCTGCGTAAAACTTTTCCCATTCAGTTTTAGGTTTTGCTTTATCCCTTTCTTTTTCAGCGGAAACAATTAAAAATACCAATTCACTTTTAGTAATTTTTTTTTCTACCAGGCCTGAAATCTTTTCTTTAAGATAGCCTGCATACCATAAGGGCCATTCGGCATCCTCCCCATCTGTTTCTATAAAAGCCTGGTGATGTTCTTTCCCTGTTTCAATCAGCAATTCCTGAAGCTTTTGGACTAATGTATCCTCAGCCATTATATAATCTCCAAAAAAAAATAATCTTGATAATTAATATATGGATTAACCAACATTAAAAG
>Ga0315554_1001340_pt1 | contig 14506 bp, 12 predicted proteins | sample SalMarSW160370MG_FD_202114 | JGI IMG/M metagenome (GOLD analysis project Ga0315554, IMG submission 202114) | Salt marsh sediment microbial communities from the Plum Island Ecosystem LTER, Massachusetts, United States - Salt Marsh Sediment SW1603-70 ... | reverse complement strand
CCTTCGGAGAGCAAAAGAGACGCACGAAGACGTTCCCCAGGTTTTTCACCGAACAGAGCTGCCTGAAATTGGTTTTCGCAACGTTGTGGCAAACAAGTCAGCGGTGGCGTGGTGTGCGTATGACGGAATTGGAAATTCAGCAGCTTCGTCAGCTCAAGATCGAGCTGGGAATTGAACCGCCGCCGACAGGACGCAGGTTGGAAGAAGCAGCATGACTCACGTCGCTGTTTTTACAGCAGATTCAGGACTTGACCAACGTCGATCCGATAAAATGTATTCATTGGATAAATCCATTGAATTGAATCTTACGCAGGGAATTACAGGCAAAAAACCTTCTCTCTCGAAACAAGATGCTGTGCAAGGTAAATCATATACGATGAGGCAGGATGATGAATAAAAACCCACTCGAGTTATTACGTAATCTTTTAGGCGAAGTTGCCGATCTCGCTTCAGCGATCGCGGTCCTTCACTGGGATCAACAAACTTACATGCCCCCCGGCGGTGCGGAAGAGCGCGCGATGAGCATTGCCACGCTCAGCCGTTTGGCCCACGAACTCGCCACCAGCGAAGAAATGGGTGCCGCCATCGAGGCCGCCAAAGATGAAGTCGGAGATCTTAAAGCACCTTCCGATGAAGCCCGCCTGGTTCGCAAGGCGGATCGAGACTACGCCAAAGAAAAGAAGGTGCCTACGGAATGGGTGACGGATTTTCGACGCACCACAGCATTGGCGCACAAAACCTGGGCCAAAGCCCGACAGGAAGCCGATTTTTCGCAATTCCAATCGATCCTGGAGAAAATCATCGATCTGCGCCGGCAATACGCCGAGTTCTTCACCCCATTCGACCATCCCTACGATCCCTTGCTCGACGATTACGAACCAGGGATGAAAACCTCCGAAGTAAAAGCTGTCTTTGAAAATCTGCGCCCCCGGCAGGTAGAACTGGTTCACGCCATCAACGATGTAAGTGAGCGAGTCGACGACTCTCCTGTCCATCAAACGTTCGACGTGAACCGCCAGTGGGACTTTGGAATGGAAGTCATCCAAGCGTTTGGGTTCGATTTCAAGCGCGGCCGACAGGATAAAACGGTGCATCCATTTACCACCGACTTCGGCACCGGGGACGTACGCATCACCACGCGCTTTGATCCGGAATTCTTCAACACGGGTGTTTTCAGCACGCTTCACGAAGCCGGGCATGGAATGTACGGCCAAGGATTGGCCCCGAGCTTTTCCCGAACCCCGCTTGCGGATGGCGCCTCATTGTCCGTTCACGAATCCCAATCACGCATGTGGGAAAACCTCGTCGGTCGCGGCAAGCCGTTCTGGGTGGCCTTCTTTCCGACGCTGAAGGAATACTTCCCCGATCAATTGGGCGACGTTGAATTGGAGGCCTTCTATCGGGCGATCAACAAGGTCGAACCTTCTTTCATTCGTGTCGAAGCCGACGAAGCCACGTACAACCTGCACATCATGCTGCGCTTCGAAATCGAAACCGGCCTTATTGAAGGGAACATCGAAGTCGCGGATCTTCCGGAAGTATGGAACACGAAGATGCAGGAATATCTGGGCGTTACACCGCCCGACGATGCCCAAGGCGTGCTTCAGGATGTCCATTGGTCGGAAGGTCTTCTCGGGTATTTCCCAACGTATGCGCTAGGTAATTTAATCGCCTCCCAGCTTTGGGAAAAGATCGAGGCAGACATTCCCGACCTCACTCGACAAATCGAGAAGGCCAAGTTTTCGGATTTGCTGGGATGGCTGCGGGAAAACATCCACCAGTATGGGGCGAAATTCGAACCTACGGAACTACTGCAGCGTGTGATCGGCTCCGGTCTCTCTGCCGAACCTTATCATCGCTACCTTCACACGAAGTTCGGAGAGATCTACGACTTGAGTTGAATTGTGTAGAAAGACGTTTTCCAATCGAGGAAAACCGTCAGAACCGAAATCGTCCTGACGGTTTTTTTAACTTTCCGATTTCACGACGCTCGTGCTGACTCCGACAATCGTCGACGATTATTGATTCCTGAGAGGCATGCATTCCAGGAAGCCCCCCTCCACCGACGATTCCCATCACAGAAAGGGCTAGAAAAAAAGTTCGATGCTAGAATACACGGAATCGACTCGGGAGGATTTGCGTTGATCGGTGGAATTACGGCCCAACACATCTGTAGGTCGTCGATATTGATTTTGTCGATTTTATCGCTCGTTTTGAGTGCCTGCGCACCGATCCCGGAAGATCGGAGCGAGATCGCAGCTCAGGTTACGGATACCGCCGAGCCCACTCCACTGCCTACAGAGACCGCACTCGACCAACCGACGGACACGCCGGAACCTTTCAGCGAAACGACCTCCGCCATTGTGATCGAGTCGCTGCAAGACCTCGAAACGCCCACTCCGCTTCCGCCGCTTGTCAACATGCCGTTGGAACAACTCGTTATCTACGAACCAGGACCGGGATCGCAAGTAAACAGCGGTTTTCGCGTGAGTGGATGGGGTGGCCCGAGTTTCGACGATCGCGTGCTCATCCGCCTGCTCGGGGAAGACGGCGGCGTTATTTCGAGAGGCTGGCGCTACCTGTACGTTTTATCCGGTAATCCGGGCCGCTTCAACGGCACGATTTACTTCAACATCGAGCACGTCGCAGAAGAAGCGCGCCTGGAAATCAGTACGCAAAGCTGGCGGGACCGGCAAACCACGCACATTTCCACGGTCAATCTGACGCTGTTATCGACCGGCTCCGCACTGGTCCATCCCGCAAGACGGGGCACAGAGAAATTGGCCATCCTCAGCCCGCACGAAGGAGGTGTCGTCGGCGGGGGCGTGGCCCTCGTTCAGGGCGCAGGTTGGGTCGATTCCGACACACCGCTGAGCGTCGACATCGTCAACAACCGGGGAGATTCATTGGGTTCGGCGCAGGTCGAACTCGATGCGCCCGCCGTTGGCCAACTCGGAACCTTCTCGGTCGAAGTGCCATACCAGATCGACTTTCAACAATGGGTGCACATCACCGTCTTCGAACCCAGCACGGGAAACATCCCCGGCATCATTCACCTTACCAGCGTCGAAGTGTGGCTCATCCAATAGATGAATCCGTCGGAGGTAAGCAGTCGGCACAAGACTGGCGACATTTGATGGCGCGAGAATGGGAGTTTTTATGATCGTATTTCAATACCACGCAGACATCATCGAACGCTATCCGCATATCGTTGGCGGCGTGATCCATTTGGAGGGCGTCCGCAACGACGCCACCTCGCCCGAGCTATTGTCGCTCTATAACCAGGAACAGCAGAGTACGCTCGCGCGTATCGGCGAGACACCGCTGAGCGAGATCGCCTCCATCGCCGCCTGGCGCAAAGTGTTCCGGGATTTTGGCATCAAACCCACGCAGTACCGCAACGCCGCAGAAGCCTTGCTGCGCCGATTGACGAAACACGGCGACATCCCTTCGATCAACACGCTGGTCGACCTGGCCAACCTGGTCAGCATACGTTACGTGCTACCGATTGCCGTATTCGACACGCGCCGGCTCGAGCTTCCCATCACGGTCCACTTCGCCGAAGGAGACGAGTTGTTCCTGCCGTTGGGTGTTTCCGAACCCGAGAATCCGCAGCCCGGCGAGGTTGTATTCTCGGATCAGAATAAACGGGTGGTCGCACGCCGCTGGTGCTGGCGCCAGAGCGACGACAGCGCCGCGCGTGAAGGCGCCTCTCGGGTCATCATCACCGTTGAAGGGCATCACGCCAGGGCAAAAAACGAGGCCGAAGCTGCCCTGCATGATCTGCAATCCCTGCTGGAAGAATTTTGCGGCGGAAACGCCGCGGCGGGTCTGCTCGACCGCGAACAAGCGAGCATGCGCATTTCAGCGGGGTAATCGGGGAAGACTGGCCTGCGACATGGTTCGAAGGATCGGTGGGAAGCGAGTACAACAACATTCGCTGAACGAATGCTGCATCGCCGGATGTTATAATTTCATCTTGAACACGAGCCACGCCTATGGAATCGCTACGATCGTTGGCACACCCCCAATCGAAGCAACGCATCTGGATCACGCACACCGTACAGATTGCATTCACGGCATGCGCTGCGCTCTTCATTTGTGCTTTCACCTTCCTGCTCACCGTTCGTCTCTTCTACATCGGCCGGGCCCTGCCGGGTGTCCATGCGGCGGGCATCAACCTGGGAGGTCTCAAACAAGAGCAGATCGAGGCCGAACTTAGAGACGTTTTGACCTACCCCCAGACTGGCCTGATCGTCCTGCGTGACGGGAACAAGACCTGGACTGCAAGCCCGGCCGATCTCGGTGTCATCATCGACATTCCCGCCATGGCGCGCCGGGCGTTGAGCGTCGGGCGTGAAGGATCGTTGGCCGATCGATTCGAAGAGCAGATCGCAGCATGGCGCCAAAGCCGCAAGATCCCCGCCATCATTCTGTTCGACCACGTAGTCGGTGAGTATTACTTGAACGGCATCTCCCAGGAAATCGAACTGCCGACGATCGAAGCCGACCTTTCCATACAGGGAACGGAAGTCGTCGCCAGTCCGGGCCAGATCGGTCGCCAAGTGGATATCAAAGCCACGCTCGATGCGCTTGCCGAGCCTGTCAGCGAATTCCACGACGTCGATCTCGAACTCGTCATCGATGAATTGCCCCCCAGAGTCCTCGACGCCTCCGCCCAGGCGGAGATCGCCAATGAACTGCTCAGCCAACCGCTGCGTTTGACCGCGCAGGGTGCCGGACCGTGGACGTTCGAACCGGCCGTACTGGCGGACATGCTCCGCTTCGAAATCGCCGAAGACGAGGGCTCGGCCGCCTATACGTTAATGCTCGATGGGGGCGATATGTCGGCGTTCCTCGAGCCGCTCATACCCGAACTGGACCGCGATCCGGAGAACGCACGATTCATTTTCAACGACGATACCCACGAGCTCGATTTGATCGCTCCAGCCGTCACGGGACGCTCGCTCGACGTAAATGCATCCCTGGCTTCCATTCACACCGACATCAATCTCGGGAAACACGAAGCGCCGCTGGTGTTCGTGTACGAAGATCCGCAGGTCGGAGACGACGCCACGGCGGAAGAACTGGGTATCAGCGAGCCTGTCAGCGTCAAGTCGACGTATTTCTCGGGGTCGAGCAGCTCACGCATCCAGAACATCAAAACCGCATCGAGCGCCTTTCACGGCCTCCTGGTCGCGCCCGGCGAAACCCTCTCGATGGCCGACGTCCTTGGCGACATCAGCCTGGACACCGGGTATGCGGAAGCGTTGATCATCTATGGAGACCGAACGATCAAAGGCGTCGGCGGCGGGGTTTGCCAGGTGAGCACGACCTTGTTCCGTGCCGTCTTCTTCGGCGGCTATCCCATCGTCGAACGCCATCCGCATGCCTATCGCGTGGGGTATTACGAAATCGGGTCGACTTCCCCCGGGCCGGGCCTGGACGCCACCGTTTTCGTGCCCGTCGTCGATTTCAAGTTCACCAACGATTCGCAGTACTGGCTACTGATGGAGACGTATGTCTACAACAATACGCTGGAATGGAAGTTCTACTCGACGTCGGACGGACGCGAGGTGAGCTGGAGCCGCGATATCTCGGACGAAATCGAAGCACCAAAGGATCTCTATAAATTGAACAAGGATCTCGATAAGGGAGAGATCAAGCAGATCGATTGGAGCGCCGACGGCATGACGGTGGTGGTGTACCGCACCGTGACCCGAAATGGAGAGTTGCTCTACCAGGATACCATTCGCACGCGTTACTTGCCCTGGCAGGCCGTTTACGAATACGGACCCGGAACCAAGCTTCCGAAGGACGTCATCGTCGAGGGCGAAGACGATTGACCATTTTCCACTCGTCTTCGCTATCGCACCGATGGTACAATCAGAGCGCTTAGGAGTGCGATATGATCAACCAAGATTTGCTGGAGATTTTACGCTGCCCGGCCTGCGTTCGTGAGAAAGAAGGAAATCTGAAGCTGGTGAAAGACGTCTGGCTGGTGTGCCAGGAACCGGGCTGCAACCGTAAGTACCCCATCAAGGACGACATCCCGGTGATGCTTATCGACGAAGGCGATCAATGGGTCGATACGGCGGTCGAAGATCTCCCCGTACCTCCTCCGGGCGATTAAACGGGACTATCCCAGTCGCACATCCCCCCTATTTAATTCTGAGATTGAAACGATCCCAATCGTATGCGTGATCTGGACGCTTTACTCGACGATCTGACTTCGGACGATGATGAGCGGGCGGAAGCTGCCGCACAGCAAATCGCCGCATGGGGCGGCGCGGCCGTCCGTCCGCTGCTGGAGATGTTCGAAGCCGGGAATCCCGATCAACGCTGGTGGGCCGTGCGAACGCTGACCGGTTTCGACCAACGCGAAGCGAGGCAGGCGGTCTGTCGCGCGCTCACCGACCCGTCGCCTGCCGTACGCCAATGCGCCGCATTGAGTCTGCGAGAACGACCCTCGAGGGATGCGATCTCATTCTTGATCGATTCGCTGCAGGATTCCGACCGTCTCTTCGCCCGCTTTGCCGGCGATGCGCTCACGGCAGCCGGCGATCTGGCTGCCCCGGCATTGATCGATGCATTGAAGTCTGAAGATCCCTATGTCCGCATCGAGGCGGCAAGAGCGTTGGCGCGAATTCACGATCCCCAGGCGATACCCGCTCTTTTCACCGTTTTGGATGATCCCTCCCCGATGGTCACGTATTGGGCCGAAGAAGGCTTGAGAAACGCGGGCGTGGAAATGCTTTTCTTCAAGGCTTAGCTCGAAAACGCCCAGATCACCCAGGTCACGATCATCCCCAAACCGAGCAGCATTTTTACGATCAGCGAAGCCCCACAACCCAACCCGGCGCCAATCACGGCCTGCGAAGCGCTTTCGACGTCCCTCTTGCGGATGTATTCCACGATGTAGATTCCAAGCAGCAGTGCTACGACGGCGCCGATCGGGCCGGTCAAAAAAAAGGCCACGATGGCCAACACAACACCCAGCAAAATGGAAATGCCCGATGCGCCGCCCTTTCTGGCGCCGATGCCGCTGACCCAAAATTCGGTAGCGAGACCCGCCAATCCCAGGACGGATATCACCACGAAGTAAATCATGCCATGCGGGCCCCAGTCGATGATCAACCCATACCCCAACGCAGCGGCCCAGATCAGGATCAGATCCGGAATGACCGGAAAGACGATCCCGACCAAGCCTATCAGCATCAATACCACACATCCGATAATGAGCAAGCCGTCAACCATGATGTTCGCCGCTTTCTATGCACTCGACGCCGCCCATCCAGGGGCGAAGCACCTCCGGCACAACGACGCTTCCATCTGCCTGCTGGTAATTTTCCAGAATGGCGATCAGCGTTCTCGGCAGCGCCAATCCCGAACCGTTCAACGTGTGAACGAATTCGGGCTTTGCGTCAGGTGCGGGACGATAACGGATCTTCGTCCGCCGAGCCTGGAACGCTTCGCAATTCGAGCACGAACTGGCCTCGAGCCATTCCCCACAGCCCGGCGCCCAGATTTCGATGTCGTATTTCTTCGCCGCCGTAAAGCCCAGATCACCGGTCACCATCTCAACCACGCGATGGGGGATTTCGAGCGCACGACAAATGTCCTCCGCATCCTTGACCAGAACCTCGAGCTCCGCATAGGAATTCTCTGGTTTGCAAAATTTGTACATCTCCACCTTATCGAACTGATGGCCGCGCTTGATTCCCCGCACGTCTCGCCCTGCCGAGAACTTCTCGCGGCGAAAACAGGCCGAATATGCCACGTATTTTTTCGGCAGCTCTTCCGACGTTAGAATCTCATCGCGGTGCAGATTCGTCACAGGGATCTCCGCCGTCCCGATCATCCACAGGTCATCCTCGACATCGTGATAGATGTTTTCCCTGAACTTCGGCAGCTGGCCTGCTCCCCACATACATTCCTCGCGTACCAGATAAGGCGGATAGACCTCGGTATAGCCGTGCCGTTCGACGTGATAGCTGACCATCCACTGAATCAACGCATGCTGCAAGCGAGCGCCAAGTCCAAAAAGGACGTAAAAACGACTCCCGGACAGCTTTACGCCGCGCTCGAAGTCGATAATGCCCAATCTTGGCCCCAATTCCCAATGCGGCACCGGTTCGAAACCGAAATCTACTTCGTCTTTAGGTTCGCCCTCCTGGCGTACGACGATGTTTTCACTCTCGTCTTTTCCCACCGGCACACTTTCGTGAGGCAGGTTGGGAACCTGATACATGGCCGCTTCCAGGTCTTGTTCGGTGTCACGCAGGCGTTCTTCGAGTCCGGAAATTTGATCGTTCACCGCGCGCATTTCTTCAATCAGCGTCTGGCGTTCTTTTTGGTCCTTCATCTTGCCGATCTGCGTTGAGGTTTCATTCCGATTTTGCCGCAGCGCTTCAACTTCTTGCAGAATCTCGCGGCGTTCACTATCGAGAGACAGAATCTCGTCGATCGGCGCATCGGCCTGCAATTTCTGCAGCGCCGCCTTCACCTCGTCAGGATGTTCGCGGATGAAGTGGATATCAAGCATGCCCGCCTCCTCATACACAGAATACGCCCCCTCCTCCGCAGGACGAGGGGGCGCTCGTGGTACCACCTGCATTCACCGCCGCAGCGGCCTCGAAAAGCTGTAACGGGCGAACCCGGCTCCTTTACGACAGTTGCCTGTCCCTCCAGGAGCGACGGTTCCCGGTCAGGGAACGGCGGAGGGGATTCACCGCACCGCGCCATCGCCTTCCACCCGGCGGCGACTCTCTGTTGGGGCTGCTGCGGTTACTGTTCTCCGCGCACGTCAATTTACGACGAGTGATCTTTCGACCGATTATACAATCCCAACTATTAAAGTCAAGAAATCGCGCTTCGACATTTCATATCCACCGGGATACGGCTTCCCACACATGATTTCATCGTATTGAATCGCCCTCCGATAGAATTGACATTCTGGCAATCTACATTTATCCTCTCGAAGTGGACGATTGAACGATCGGTTCTCGTATGAGTGTATCCTCTTTGGGATCCACGGAAACGACTTCCGCAACGCCGCAGCGAACGAAAAGAACGACAAACCCTGGGCGATTTACGCCTTGCAAGGGACATCCTCGCCAGGAAAGGACACCGGAATGGACATCTTCCAGAAGTGCCGTGAGTATACGATTGCGCGACAAATGCAAGCCGAAGGACTCTATCCATACTTCCTGCCGCTAGAAGATACGGAAGGCACAGAGGTCATCATCGATGGCCGCAAAATCCTGATGATCGGCTCCAACAATTACCTCGGCTTGACCACCGACCCGCGTGTACGCAAAGCGGCCACGGATGCAGTCGAACGCTACGGCACCAGCTGCACGGGATCGCGTTTTCTCAACGGAACGCTGGCCCTGCACAAGGAATGCGAGCAGCGGCTGGCGGATTTCGTGGGCAAAGAAGCCGCCCTCGTGTTCAGCACCGGCTACCAGACCAACGTCGGTACCATCTCGTGCCTGATCGGCAGGGGCGACGTCGTCGTGACTGACAAGGACGATCACGCCAGCATCGTCGATGGCTGCATGATGTCGCTCGGCGACATGCGGCGCTTCAATCACAACGACCTCGATCATCTCGAACGTGTCTTGAGCAAGATCGATGATAAAGCGGGGCGCATGGTCGTCGTCGACGGCGTGTACAGCATGGGCGGAGACCTGGCTCCCCTATCGGATATGATTCCCATCTGCCAGAAATACGGCGCTCGCCTGATGGTCGACGATGCGCACAGCGTCGGGGTCATGGGCGGGGGTCGAGGCACTTCTGCCCATTTCGGCGTTACGGATCAAGTCGACTTGATCATGGGCACGTTCAGTAAGTCATTCGCCTCACTCGGCGGTTTTATCGCCGGCGATGAAAGCACCATTCATTACATCCAGCACAATTCGCGCGCCCTGATCTTCAGCGCCTCGATGCCCGCATCCAACGTTGCAGCGGTCTTGGCCGCTTTGGACATCATGGAGACCGAACCCGAGCACAACGAACGCCTTTGGGCAGTAACGGAACGCATGCGCTCCGGTTTGCACGCGATGGGCTACAACACGGAACCCAGTGTGACCCCGATCATCCCCATTCACATCGGCGAGATGTCCGACACGTTCATGGCCTGGAAGATGTGCTTCGAAGCCGGTCTCTACACCAACGCCGTTATCTCTCCAGCCGTTCCACCGGATCAATGTATGCTGCGTACGAGCTACATGGCCACCCACACCGACGAGCAGATCGACCGGGCACTCAACATTCTGGGCGAAGTCGGCCACGAGCTGGGTCTGATTGACTGAACGGGTCCTCGTCACCGGGGCGACGGGATTCATCGGGTCGTCCGTTTGCCGCGCTTTGATTTCCCACGGACACGAAGTCCGTGCGCTGCACCGTCAGACATCCTCGCTGCAAGCGCTTCAGGGCATTCCCGTCGAATTTCACGTCGGAGACATTTTACAACCCGACACGCTGCAGCAGCCGCTTCGCGACGTGGATCTCGTTTTTCACGCCGCCGCACAATCCGCTTACTGGCGCCACCCCGAACTCGTGCGGCAAACCGCCGTGGCGGGCACGGGAAACGTCTTGAGAGTCGCTGCCGACGCCGGCGTAAAGCGTGTGGTGCTCACCAGCTCCGTTGCCGCCATGGGGGTTCCGCGGCACAACGAATACCTCACGGAAGAACACACCTACAATCTGCCCCCGAAACGATTTCCCTACGGCTACGCCAAGTGGGAATCCGAGCTGGAAGCGCTCAAGTACGTCGACAGAGGCATCGAGGTCGTGATCGTCAACCCCAGCGTGGTCATCGGACCGGGCGACCTCAACCAGATCAGTGGGGCGATGGTCACGGAAGCCGCGCGCGGATGGGGTTTCTTCTGGATGGACGGTGGGATCAACGTGGTACACATCGACGACGTCGTCGCCGGGCATCTCGCCGCGGCGCGCCGCGGCCGCTCCGGCGAACGCTACATCCTCGGCGGCGAGAACCTGTCGCATTATCAAGTATTCAGCACGCTGACGGAAATCGCCGGGCGTCGAGCGCCTTGGCTAAAGATCCCGACGCGAGGGATTGGACTCGCCGCCTGGCTGTGCGACGTGCTGGGGAAATGGCTTCCCCTGCCCTTCAACGGCGCACAACTGCGCATGACGCGTGAATACCTCTACTGTGACACGTCGAAGTCGAAACGGGAGCTAAGCGTACCTGACCCCAAACCATTCCGTCAGGCCGCACATGAAGCCTACGATTGGTATCGCGAACATGGTTACCTGTAGCGAATGATCGAAACCAGAGGGGAAAAAACGGATGCCTGCGAAACACATCGAAAAATTTACCGTACGCTTCTATGAATGCGACGCTTACGGACATTTGAACAACGCCAATTATCTGCGCTTCATGCAGGAAGCCGCCTTCCAGGCATCCGCAGCCGTCGGACTCGACTACGCCACCTATCGCAAGATGGGAAAGCTGTGGCTCATCCGCGAGAGCGAGATCGAGTACCTCCGTCCGATCCGAGCTGACGACGAAATCGAGGTGCACACCTGGGTCATCGATGTTCGGCGCGTTATCTCACGCCGAACGTATCACTTTATTGACCCCCAAAGCGAGGAAATCCTTGCCAGGGGTTACAGCGATTGGGTCTTCATCGAGCGCGACAGTCTCAGACCGACCACCATTCCGGCCGAAGTAGCAAAGGCTTACATCCCCGAAGGGGGAAAAGGGGAGAACGTCACACGCCAGCCGTTTCCCACACCACCACCGCCGCCGGCGGGCGCGTTCTCGATCAAGCGCTGGATCGACTGGCGCGACCTGGACGGCATGCGCCATCTGACCAACGCGGCCTATCTTTCCTACGCCGAGGATTGCGCCATGCGCCTGGCGGCGTCCTTCGGCTGGCCTTTTTCCCGCTGGCAAGAGGAAGGCATCGCTTTCGTGGCGCGCAAGAACCGCATCAAATATCACCAGGCGGCTCGATTCGACGACGAATTGGAGATCGAGACCTGGCTCTACGATCTGCGCGCTGCGTCGGCTACACGTTATTACGCGTTCTCCCGCGCACAAGACGGCGCACTCCTGGCACAGCTCCAGACCTACTGGGTACTCATCGATTTCAACACGGGGAAACCGACGCGTTTCCCGGCGCACTTCCACGAAGTCCTCCGCCCCAACATCGCCGAATAAAGCAGCAAACGAATGCTGCCTCCCTCCGACGCGTCACAAATTTCATACGAGCATCGTTTCAGAGGATGAAGCCGTAGACGTTCACATTTGCGTTCGTGAACAGGGAGGCAATCATGTCGATGCACGATGTTCAGGCGATCATCATCCGCGCCGTGACGGACAACGACTACCGGGAGTTATTCTTCAACGATCGATCACGTGCGCTGGAAGGATATAACCTTGCTTCGATCGAAACCATGTGGCTGCAGCGGCTCGCACGAAAGGAGTTCGATGCGTTTGCCCCAGAAGTTCGCAGCAGCCTCAAGCAAGGCGGCGGCATAACGTCGAGTCCTCAACGTATATGAGTCCGAAAATAAAACTCCCCGCGTAGGAGTACGCGGGGAGTCGAGAAAGGCAATCGCGACGATCCCTATAAGTCGAGACTCGCCATTTGTTCAAAGAACTTCCAACGAGCGATCACATCTTCCCGCAAGGATTGCAGGAGCATCTCGGCCCGATCCGGATCCGCAGCCCGCAAGGAGCGGAACCGGTTTTGTTTGTAGGCGAACTCCGAGATGTCCTCCTTCGGCGGCTTGGAGTCGAGCTGCAGCGGGTTTTTACCTTCTTCCGAGAGCATCGGGTTGAAACGGAAGAGCGGCCAGAATCCACTCGCTTCAGCATCCTTATGCAAGTCGGTCGCAGTGGTCATGTTGATACCGTGCGCGATGCAGTGACTGTACGCAATGATCAAGGAAGGTCCGTCGTAGGCCTCGGCCTCCTGGAAGGCTTTGATGAGCTGAGTCATGTTCGCCCCGTAAGCTACCTGAGCCACGTAGATGTTCCCATAACTCATGGCGATGGAACCAAGATCCTTCTTGGGCATATCCTTGCCCGCGGCCGCGAATTTCGCCACAGCGCCACGCGGGGTCGCCTTGGAAGATTGTCCGCCGGTGTTGGAATACACACCGGTATCGAGTACAAGCACGTTGACGTTGCGGCCGGAGGCCAACACGTGATCCAGGCCGCCGTAGCCGATGTCGTACGCCCAGCCATCTCCACCCACGATCCAAACCGACTTCGGAACCAGGTAATCGGCGACGTTGAGCAGATTGACCGCTTCGGTCTCCTTGCTTCCTTCGAGCGCCGACTTCAACTCCTCAACGCGCGCTCGCTGTGCTTCGATCGCTTCCGGCGTACTCAGGTCCGCGGATTGGATCGCCGCGATCAAGTCGGACTTCCCATCGAGTTCGACTTTATCCAGCAGTCCGTGTGCGACGTCCGATAGTTTGTCCATCGTCAAACGCATCCCGAACCCGAACTCGGCGTTGTCCTCGAAGAGCGAGTTCGACCATGACGGTCCGCGCCCATCGTCCCGCGGCGCATACGGCGTGGTAGGCAAATTGCCGCCGTAGATCGATGAGCAACCCGTGGCGTTGGCGATGATCAGCCGATCGCCGAAAAGCTGGGTCAGCAATTTGACGTACGGCGTTTCGCCACATCCGGCACACGCCCCGGAGAACTCGAACAACGGCCGCATTAACTGCGAGCCTTTGGTCGTAAAGCGGTTGAACAGTTCGGGATCGAGATCCGGAATGGAGAGGAAGTAATTCCATTTCGCAACTTCCTGCTCGCGGATCGGAGGTTGCGCGGCCATGTTGATGGCTTTGCGATCCGTCTTCTTGCCAGACTCGTCTTTGGCGTAAGCCGGGCAGATGTACACGCACGTACCGCAGCCGGTGCAATCCTCTGGAGAGACCTGCAGCGTGTACAGCATACCATCGAAACCGCGGCCCTTGGCATCTACGGCTTGCCAGCCTTCCGGAGAGTCGCCATTGGCATAGGAAGCATCGTAAACCTTGGGACGAATGGTGGCATGCGGGCAGACAAGCGCACATTGGTTGCATTGGATGCAGGTCTCGGGATCCCAGACCGGGATCTCGAGCGCGATGTTGCGTTTTTCGAAGCGCGTCGTTCCGACGGGATACGTGCCGTCATTCGGCAGTAAGGAGACGGGTATCTCCTCACCGCGGCGAGCGATCATCTCGCCCGTAACCTGCTGCACGAATTCGGGTGCGTCAGCCGGCACCGGGGGACGCATGTGGATGTCCGAGGTGGCTTTCTTCGGCACATCCACCTCATGGATGCGTTTTCGGGCGAGGTTGGCGGATTTGATGTTCATCTCGACGATGGCTTCGCCCTTGTCACCATAGGTGTCTTCGACGGCCATCTCCATCATCTTCATCGCCTTATCTTCCGGCAGGATGTCCGAGATCGCGAAGAACGCCGACTGCATAATGACATTTATACGCGCGCCCAAACCCAACGAATCCG
>Ga0315554_1001338_pt1 | contig 14511 bp, 10 predicted proteins | sample SalMarSW160370MG_FD_202114 | JGI IMG/M metagenome (GOLD analysis project Ga0315554, IMG submission 202114) | Salt marsh sediment microbial communities from the Plum Island Ecosystem LTER, Massachusetts, United States - Salt Marsh Sediment SW1603-70 ... | reverse complement strand
CTTTCACGAGGTCCGCCAGTTCCATCACGGACATCTTGTCGATGGCTTCAATCAGTTCTGCCTGTTCCATTGTCGTATCCTCCTATTGATTTCGATTCCAATCTCGATTTGTGCTGCTAGGTGGTTGTCTGTGCAAGTTGTTCCTGGCGCGCTTTGAGTACGTAGGCCAGCCCTCGGATGGGGCCGCTGAGCACGCTGACCAGGCCGTAGATGGGACCCTGCAGCCGCGATACCAACAGCGCCAGCAGTTCTTCGCGAGTCGGCAGGCTGGATACTGCGATGATGTCCGCGGCTGCAAGCACGCGGTCACCCATCAGGCCTCCCCTGATTTCGATGGTCTTGGATTCCTTGGCGAAGTCTACCAGGACCTTGGCCGCACTTGGGATGCTCTCTCCCAGGTAACTGACCGCGATGGGCCCCTCCAGGAATTCATCCAGTTCCGTGAGATTCATGTCGCGCAGCGCGCGCTGAAACAGGGTATTCTTGGTGACCTGGAATGTCGCGTCATACTCGCGCAGTTGCGCCCTCAGGTTGCTCAGTTGCTTCATCGTGAGACCGCTGTAGCTGGTCAGCACGATGGCCTGGCTGCCTTCCAGCAGTTCCTTGTACTGCTCAACGCGTTCTACCTTTGTCTCCTTGGAAATTGCCAAACTGCATCACCTCCTTCTTATTTGCACCACGTCATCCGTTCAGAGCGGTTGTCCACTGTCGTATCCAGCGGTTTGTGCAGGGCTGCGTGCGAAAGAAAAAGGCCCTTGCACATGCCGATGCAAAGGCCCAACAATCTTGGGTTGGCATCATCGCTGCTGCGCGACGATGCCAGAGTGTGCCTTGGCCTCGGCAGGGAATTAAGCACGTGTGCACCTGCTGTCTGCGGCGAAGTCGTATTCGGTTGATAAACGTTCGTGCTACGGCAGGCTCATGTTTGTGGCCTGGTACACGTCCACGTGTACGGACGGCCCCATCGTAGGTGTCAGCGAAATGCGCTTGATGTAGACACCCTTCTGACTGGCAGGCTTGGCCCGCACGATGGCATCCATCACGGCTGCAAAGTTCTCCAGCAACTGGCGATTGGTGAAACTGGTCTTGCCGATGGGCATGTGGATGTTGGCGGTTCGGTCCAGCCTATACTCGGCGCGTCCCTTGCGAATCTCGTCAATGGTGCGCGGCAGGTCATCAGGCTGGATGATGGTGCCCGACTTGGGGCTGGGCATCAGTCCGCGCGTGCCCAGAAGACGCCCCAGTCGCCCCACTTTGCCCATAATCTGGGGTACGGCCAGCGCGACGTCGAAGTCGAACCAGCCGCCCTGGATTTTCTCGATGAGGTCATCGCTTCCTACATAGTCCGCTCCGGCCTCGCGGGCGACGCTTTCGGCCTCGCCTTCGGCGAACACCAGGATGCGCACAGGCTTGCCGGTGCCTTGCGGAAGCGGAACGACCCCACGGAGTTGCTGGTCTGCCTTGCGGGGGTCCAGGTTCATCCGAAGATGGAGTTCCACCGTTGCGTCGAACGTGGTGTAGGCCAGTTTCCGCACCAGATCGACGGCGTCTTCCGGCGAGTAGGCCTTGGTTCGCTCTACCAGGCTTTCAACTTCTCTGTACTTCTTTCCTCGTTTTGGCATGTGTCCTCCCTTTGTGGTTCAGTTGGGCTCCTCTTGGGGAACCCTCCCACTGCTCCTGCGGAGCGGGGGTTTCAGTCTGTGATTCTGATGCCCATGCTGCGGGCTGTGCCTTCGATGATGCGCTCTGCGCCCTCGATGTCCAGTGCGTTGAGGTCTTTCATCTTGGCTTGCGCAATCTCTCGCAGTTGCGCGCGTGTGATTTTGCCTACAGGGTCGCGATTGGGTTCGCCTGAACCTTTCGGTACCCCTGCCGCTTTTCTCAGCAAGTCCGCTGCGGGCGGGGTCTTGGTGACGAACGTGTACGACCGGTCTTGGTAGACCGTAATCTCCACGGGGATAATCATTCCCACCTGGCTGGCCGTGCGCGCGTTGTATTCCTTGCAAAACTGCATGATGTTGAGACCGTGCTGGCCCAAGGCAGGGCCTACAGGCGGAGCAGGGTTGGCTTTGCCGGCCTCAATCTGCAGTTTTATGACAGTCATGACTTTCTTTGCCATCTATCCTCCTCAACCAAAGGGTGTATCTTTGCCGTTTGTCAGAGCCTGCTCACCTGTGTCAGTTCCACCTCAACAGGCGTCTCACGACCGAAGAAGGATACCAGGACAGTGGCCTTCCCTTTCGACATGTTGATGCTGTCGACGGTGCCCATGAATTCGGCAAACGGGCCGCTGGTGATTTGTACTCGTTCCCCGCGATGGAAACTGACTTTGATGGTCGGTTCCTCAGCCTCCATGCGCTTGATGATTTTCTCTATCTCTTCCTTGCGCAGGGGAACGGGCCTGGTGCCAGAACTGACGAACCCCGTGACGCCGGGGGTGTTGCGCACCACGTACCATGATTCGTCGTTCAAAGTCATCTGGACGAGGACGTAGCCAGGAAATATCCTGCGCTCAACGGTACGCCGCTGGCCATCCCGGATTTCAATCTCATCTTCTGTGGGCACGACAACTCGGTAGATGTGATCCTGCATGTTCATGGACTCGATGCGGTGCTCCAGATTCTTCTTGACCTTGTTCTCGTACCCGGAGTAGGTGTGAATCACGTACCAGGCTTTTTCGGAGTCTTCCGCATCTTCGGCAGCCTCTACCGATTCGACCGTTTCGACGTCCTCTTCGGCTTCCTCTTCGATGTCCGTGTCGGCGGCTGCGGGTTCGTCAGGCAGCGTCTCGACACTCTCCACAGCGGTCTCTTCCGCCGCAGGAACCTCTTCCTGAAGAGATTTTTCAGCCATGAAGTCGACCTCGGCTTCGGCGACTGGCTCACTGACCGTGTCTTCGGCGGCCTCTGCCGATTCGACCGCTTCCACGTCTTCTTCGGCTTCTGCGACGGCGGCTGCCATTTCTTCAGACAGCGTCTCGACGCTCTCCACAGCGGCCTCTAGGACCTCTTCCTGAAGAGACTCTTCCGCCTTCAATTCGACCTCGGATGCGTTGCCGGGCTCGTTGGCCTCTGCTTCGGCGTTGGCTATTCTGTTGTCATTGGTATCGATTTCTCGTTCGTCCATTGTTCAGAAAAATACTCTTTTGATTTGCGGGGCGAAGACCGCGACTCTATTGTACCAGCAGCGCGAAGACTCTGGACAGCACGTAGTCTACCAGGCCCAGGAACAGTGCAAATGCGACGGTGGTCGCCAGCACGATGCCTGTCAGGCGAAGTGCCTCCTCGCGCGTCGGCCAGGTGACTTTGCGTAGTTCTGCCCGCGTCTCCTTCAGGTATTTTGCAATACGGTTCTCTTTCTTCTTGCCCTTTTTCGCTGATGTCTTTGCCACAGTCCGTCCTCGGCCCTCACATTCTTTCTCAAGTCTTCGACATTCAAGACACCGTCCCTTCGGACTGGTCTGTCTCGTCCTCCGTGTGACGGTGTCTTCGTCTCTCAGAGGCAGGCCAGGCAGGACTTGAACCCGCAACCCTCGCTTTTGGAGAGCGATGCTCTGCCAAGTTGAGCTACTGGCCTGTGCACTGGCGAGCCCCATTGGGCCAGCCAGCGAGTACCCTACTTCGTCTCGCGGTGCAGGGTATGGGTCTGGCAACGGGAGCAGTACTTCTTCATCTCCAACCTGCTCGGATCGTTGCGTCGGTTTTTCTCTGTTGTGTAGTTGCGCTCCTGGCACTCAGTGCAAGCCAGCGTGACAACCGTGCGTACTGCCTTCTTCGCCATTTCTTACCCTTTTGAACAGCAGCCTGCTTGTTCCGCTGCTCCTATTCTTCGATTTTGGTGATGACGCCAGCGCCAACGGTGCGCCCGCCTTCGCGAATGGCGAACCGCGAACCCACTTCCAGCGCCACCGGCACAATCAACTTCACTCTCAGATTCACATTGTCCCCAGGCATCACCATTTCCACGCCCTCGGGCAATATGACCTCGCCTGTCACGTCCATCGTCCGAATGTAGAACTGCGGCCGATATCCAGGGAAGAATGGTGTGTGACGCCCGCCTTCCTCTTTCTTCAGTACGACAACCTCACCCATGAAGGTCGTGTGCGGCTTGATGCTCCCAGGCTGCGCCAGCACCTGCCCGCGCTCTATCTCGTCCCGGTCTATCCCGCGCAGCAGGCACCCGACGTTGTCACCCGCCTGCCCGTAGTCCAGCGTCTTGCGGAACATCTCGACGCCCGTCACCACCGTCTTGCGGATGTCGTCTCCGAGGCCCACTATCTCGACCTCTTCGCCGGTCTTGACCTTCCCACGTTCGATGCGCCCCGTTGCTACCGTCCCACGCCCCTTGATGCCGAACACGTCTTCCACCGACATCAGGAACGGCTTGTCAATCTCTCGTACCGGCGTCGGAATGTACTCGTCTATCGCGTTCAGCAACTGCCAGATGCACTCGTACTCCGGCGCGTCCGGGTCCTCCGATGTGGACTCCAGCGCTTTCAGCGCGCTCCCACGCACGATGGGAACCGTGTCGCCGGGGAATCCATACTTGTCCAGCAACTCCCGAAGTTCCAACTCCACCAACTCCAGCAACTCCGGGTCGTCCATCATGTCCACCTTGTTCAGGAACACCACTATGCTGGGCACTTCCACCTGGCGCGCCAACAGCACGTGCTCCCGCGTCTGCGGCATCGGCCCGTCCGGAGCCGCCACCACCAGGATCGCCCCGTCCATCTGCGCCGCGCCCGTAATCATGTTCTTGATGTAGTCCGCGTGCCCAGGGCAGTCCACGTGGGCATAGTGCCGCTTCTCCGTCTCATATTCCACGTGAGCAATGGCGATGGTGATGCCGCGCGCCTTCTCTTCCGGCGCGTTGTCGATGCTGTCGAAGGGGCGGTAGTCCGCCCAGCCCTTCATCGCCAGCACCTTGGTCATCGCCGCCGTCAAGGTCGTCTTGCCGTGGTCGATGTGCCCAATCGTGCCCACGTTCACGTGCGGCTTCGTCCGCTCAAATACTTTCTTCGCCATTATGTTTCCTCCCTGCCATAACTTCGTCTATCTTACCAGGATTCTATCGGCGGTTTCCTTAGAAACCTCCGCGTAGTGATCAAATTCCATCGTAAACGTTCCTCGACCCTGGGTCATGGAACGCAGGCCTGTGGCATATCCAAACATCCCTGCCAGAGGTGCAAAGGCCCGCACCGCCTGCAAATCGCCTTTGCGCTGAACCCCTTCTATCTGAGCCTTTCGCTGGTTCAGGTTCCCGATGACGTCCCCTATGAACTCCTCCGGGGTGGTCACTTCCACCTGCATCACAGGCTCGAGAAGAATAGGCTCGCCCTTCTCCACACCCTCGCGCATGGCCAGAGACGCAGCGACCTGAAAGGCCAGTTCGGTAGACGTATCTTCATCGTACGAGCCGTCTACCAGAGACACTTTCACATCGATGAGTGGATATCCTGCCAGGAAGCCGCTCTCCGCCGCCTCCATCACTCCGCGTTCGACGGCGGGTATGAAGGCCCTTTGGATTGTGCCAAATCGTATCTTGTTTTCAAAGACCACACCCTGCCCCTTGGGCAGAGGCTCCAGTTCCAGCCAGACGTGGCCGTACTGACTCTTCGTGCCGGTCTGACGGACGAATTTGCCTTCCGCTCGCGCCTTCTTGGTGATGGTTTCCCGATATGCGACTTGAGGTCGTCCGACCTTGGCTCCGACGTGAAAGTCGCGCACCAAGCGATCTACCAACACCTCCAGGTGCAACTCTCCCATGCCGGAAATCAAGGTCTGCCCCGTGTTCTCGTCGATTTTCACCTTGAAGGTCGGGTCCTCGTCGGCCAGGGCGTTCAGGGCCTGGTCCAGTTTCTGCTGGTCCGCCTTGGTCCTCGGCTCGATAGCCACCGAAATCACCGGCTCAGGAAACCTGATTTGCTCCAACAGTACCGGCGCGTGAAAGGCGGTCAGCGTATCTCCGGTGAAGGTCTCTTTCAGCCCGACCACCCCTACGATGTCGCCCGCGTAAGCCTCTTTCATGTCCTCACGGCGGTTGGCATACATCCGCAGGACACGTCCTATCCGCTCCCGCACGTTCCTTCCGGCGTTTCGCACCTGGGTGCCCACCGCCAACTTCCCCGAATAGATTCGGAGGTAGGTGAGTCTGCCCACATACGCGTCCGCCGTCACCTTGAACGCCAGAGCCGCCAGAGGCTCGCTGTCGTCTGCCTCGCGCGTCACCGGCTCCCCCCTCTTGGGGTCGATGCCCCGCACGGGCGGGACGTCGATGGGCGAAGGCAGGTACCAGACGATTGCGTCCAGGAGCGGCTGCACCCCCTTGTTGCGCAGGGCTGCTCCGCAAAGCACGGGCGTCACAGCGCCGCTCAGGGTTGCATTCCGCACTCCTCCGTGAATGTCCTCTGGAGTAATCGGCTGGCCCTCCAGGTATTTGACCATGAGATGGTCGTCCGCTTCTGCAATCTGCTCGATGAGCATCTCGCGATAGTGGGCGGCCTGCTCCTTGAGATCGTCCGGGATGTCCTGCTTCACACCGGCGGCTGCCGGGTCGTCCGGGTAGATGAGGGCGTGATTCTCAATCAGGTCCACAACACCGACGAACGACTCGGAGACTCCAACGGGTATCTGCAGGGCCACCGGCGAAGCCGACAAGCGATCCCTTATCATCTCAATCGTGTGCCAGAAATCGGCACCGGCACGGTCCATTTTGTTAACGAAACAGATGCGGGGCACGCGATACCTGTCGGCCTGTCGCCAAACCGTCTCAGATTGAGGCTCGACTCCGGCCACGGCATCGAACACCACCACCCCGCCGTCCAGCACCCTGAGGCTTCGCTGGACTTCAGCGGTGAAGTCTATGTGTCCCGGCGTATCAATAATGTTAATCTGATGCTCCAGCCAGTAGCACGTGACGGCTGCGGACTGGATTGTGATGCCTCGCTCGCGTTCCTGCTGCATCCAGTCGGTGACGGTGGTTCCGTCATCCACGTTGCCCAATCGATGTGTGCGTCCCGAGTAGAACAGGATTCGCTCGGTGGTCGTTGTCTTTCCAGCGTCGATGTGGGCAATGATGCCGATGTTCCGAATTCTTTCTAGCGGCAACTCCCTGGGCATAGGTCACGCACCTTGACCACCGCACACGCGCCGGCGACAAGAGCAATCGTCTCCTACCACCGATAGTGTGCAAAGGCCCTGTTTGCCTCGGCCATCTTGTGGGTATCTTCCTTCCTCTTGATGGTGGCTCCCTCGCCCTTGTAAGCATCCATCAACTCGGCAGCCAGTTTCTCTGCCATAGAGCGCCCGGACCGGTTCTGGGCTGAGGCAATCAGCCAGCGCATGCCCAGGGACGGACGCAGATGATCGGGCACTTCCACGGGCACCTGATAGGTCGCTCCCCCCACTCGCCGAGGCTTCACATATAGGACAGGCATCGCATTGTTCAAGGCCTGCTCGAACACTTCTAACGGGTTCGCTTTCATGCGTTCTTCGATGATGTCGAATGAGTCATAGACAATTCTGCGGGCAAGACTCTTCTTGCCCTTCAGCATGATGTGATTCATGAAGCGGCCAACCATGATACTGTTGTATCGTGGGTCAGGTCCCACCTTACGTCTCTCAGGACGATACCTTCTAGGCATGCTACAATCCTCCAGACAAACTTCTCAACTAAGCAAGGCTCTCTGTATTCAGCGCTCCTGCACAGAGCCGTATCTAGACAGTCGTGGTCTTCTTGGGCCGCCTGGCGCCATACTTGGAACGGCCACGCTTGCGGTCTTCCACGCCGGAAGAATCCAACGCGCCGCGCACGATATGATAGCGGACGCCAGGCAGGTCTTTCACACGGCCTCCGCGAACCAAGACGATTGAGTGTTCCTGCAGAGTGTGGCCTTCGCCAGGGATGTAGGCGGTGACCTCGATGCCGTTGGACAGCCTGACTCTGGCAATCTTGCGCAAGGCCGAGTTCGGCTTCTTTGGCGTCATGGTCTTGACCTGAGTGCACACGCCCCGCTTTTGCGGGGAACCCTTGTCCGTTGGCTGCATCTTACGCTTCAAAGCGTTGTAGTTGTACCGCAGCGCGGGTGCCTTGCTCTTCTTCGTTTTTTGCTTCCGCCCACGTCGGACCAACTGATTGATGGTTGGCAAATCCGTACCCTCCCTGCCCTCTTCGGGCCTTTCTCTTGTCGCCACCTGTTTTTGGGCAAAACGACAGCCGCCTCACCTGAGTGGGCATGCGACCTGAAACCTACTTCAGGCCCATCTATGGTGACGTGGCTGCAACCATGAGGACCTGGCGACGACCTCTTTTTCGCCCTAAGGCAGGGTGTCGCCATTTAGGCCCGCGACAAAACAATATACCACATCTATACGAGTTAGTCAAATTCACGCTTCGCTCGTGTCAACCCCGCCTTCGACATCTTCCACGACGGACGCCAGCGCGGGCAAATCCGGCAGGTCTGGGATTTCGTCCAGTTCCACCGCCATGTGTTCGCCGAACAGTTGGCGCGGCGCGCGGAATCCAGTGCCGACAGGGATGAGTTTGCCAACGATGACGCTCTCCTTCAGGCCGCGCAGATCATCCACGGCACCGCTGATTGCGGCTTCCGTGAGCACCCGGGTGGTCTCCTGGAATGACGCTGCTGCGAGGAAACTCTCGGTATTCAGCGAGGCTTTGGTAATGCCCAGCAGGGCTGTCGTACCCGTTGCCGGTCGCCCTCCTTCGCCAATCACCGCCTCATTGAGCCGCTCGAACTCAAAACGGTCCACCAATTGCCCTGGCAGCATGTCGGTGTCTCCGGGGGATGTCACCTGCACCTTGCGAAGCATCTGGCGGATGATGACCTCCACGTGTTTGTCGTGGATGTTGACGCCCTGTCCCCGATAGACTCTCTGAACCTCCTCCAGGAGGTAGGTCTCCACCGCATCGCGCCCCTGGATGCGAAGCACCTCGCGCGGGTTCTTCGCGCCCTCGGTCAGCTGGTCGCCCGCTTTCACTTCCATTCCCTTATCGACTCGCAGGCGAGCCGCCGGAGGCACGTCGTAGACGCGCTCCTCCACTTCTTCCCTTCGGACGATGGCCTTGCCTTCCTCGAAGAACACCTGCCCGGCCATCTGGCTCACCACAGACTTGTCGCCTCTCTCTGCCAGGACGGTGCCTTCCTGAATCTGCTCGCCATCCTCGACTTTCTTGCTGTAAGTCTTGGGAATCCTGTATTCGTCTCGGAAGACGCGGCTGGCTGTAATCTTCAGTTTGCGCAGGTCGCCTTCCCAGATGATATCGACCACGCCATCTATCTCGGCGATGAGCGCCTCTCCCTTCGGCACTCGCGCCTCGAAGAGTTCCTCGACACGAGGCAAACCTTGCGTGATGTCCTCTGTGCCGGCTACGCCGCCTGTATGGAAGGTGCGCAACGTGAGCTGGGTGCCCGGCTCGCCGATGCTCTGAGCGGCGATGATTCCGACCGCCTCGCCGAGGCTGACAAGTCCGCCACGCGCCAGGTCTCTGCCGTAGCACTTCTGGCACAGGCCAAAGTCCGCGCGGCACACCAGGGGCGAACGGACGAAGGCTCGCGCGACGCCCGCCTTCGATATCTCTTCGAAGGCCTCTTCGTCGATCATCTCGCCCGCAGGCACGATGACTTCATTCGTCTTGGGCGCGACAATATCAGATGCCGCGATACGCCCGATGACCCGTTCTCCGAAGCGCATCCGAGGGTCAATGCGCCTCGTGGATTCCATGTCAACCCAGATGCCGTTCCGAGTGCCGCAGTCCTCTTCCGTGATGAGCACGTCCTGCGCCACATCCACCAGACGGCGGGTCAGATACCCCGCATCGGCGGTTCTCAACGCGGTGTCGGCAAGACCCTTGCGAGCGCCGTGCGTGGAGATGAAGTACTCCAGAGCGGTGAGACCCTCTCGGAAGTTGGAGCGGATGGGCAGTGCGATGATGCGCCCCGATGGGTCGGCCATGAGGCCTCGCATGCCTGCCAATTGGCGAATAATCTGCGGGCCGCCTTTGGTGGCCCCTGAGTTCGCCATAGCGCCGATGGGCGTCAGCGGGTGCAGCGTGTTGCGCACTTCCTCGGTGATTTCGTCGGTCGCACGCGTCCACAAATCCACGACCTTGCCGTACTGCTCGCCCTCCGTAATCAGCCCACGGCGATACTGCCGTTCTATCTGCTCCACTTCCTGGGTCGTCTGCTCCACAATGCGCTGCTTGGCTTCCGGAATCATGATATCGCTGATGGCGATGGTGGCGCCAGACTGGGTGGCATATCGGAATCCGATAGACTTAATCTCGTCGACCAGTTTGGCCGTCGCCTCTCGACCCAGTTCCTTGTAGCACTGCGCCACTATCTCTTTGAGAGCGTTCTTGTCCAGCACGCGGTCCACAAAGAGCATCTCTTCGGGCAGAATCATATTGAAGAGGACGCGCCCCACCGTGGTATCGATGATGCGGGTCTTTCTGGCGCCCTTCGGCTTGAACGCCACCCTTATGGCCGCCTGCAAATCCACCACTCCCAGGTCATAGGCAAGGAGAACCTCGTCGAAATCGGCGAAGACTTTGCCCTCGCCCTTAGCGCCTGGGCGCAGCAGGGTCATGTAGTAGCAGCCGAGCACCATGTCCTTGGAGGGCCCAACTACCGGCTCTCCGTTGGACGGCAGAAGCAGGTTCTGAGTGGAAAGCATCAGTTCGCGAGCCTCGCGTACGGCCGCCTTGGACAGCGGGACGTGGACAGCCATCTGGTCCCCGTCGAAGTCTGCGTTGAAAGCCGGACAGACGAGAGGGTGAATCTGAATCGCGCTGCCCTCAATCAGAACCACTTCGAAGGCCTGGATGCCCAGCCTGTGCAGCGTGGGCGCGCGGTTCAGAAGAACCGGCCGTTCCTTTGTGATTTCCTCCAGCACGTCCCACACCTCTGGGCTGAGGCGGTCTACCAGCCTCTTCGCGCTCTTGATGTTGTGGGCAAAGTTGTATTCCACCAGGCTTCGCATGACGAAGGGGCGGAACAACTCCAGCGCCATTCGTTTGGGCAGGCCGCACTGGTTCAGTTCCAGGTCTGGCCCAACCACGATTACAGAGCGTCCAGAGTAGTCGACACGCTTCCCCAACAGGTTTCTGCGGAAACGTCCCTGCTTGCCTTTGAGCATGTCGGACAGCGATTTGAGTTTCCTCTTGCCCGTTCGGGAGATGGCTCGCCCTCTGCGCCCGTTGTCAATGAGAGAGTCCACGGCTTCCTGGAGCATTCGCTTCTCGTTTCGCACGATGACGTCGGGAGCGCCCAAGTCCAGCAGCCGCCGCAGCCTGTTGTTCCTGTTGATGACGCGGCGATACAGGTCGTTCAAGTCGCTGGTGGCGAACCGCCCGCCATCCAACTGCACCATCGGGCGCAGGTCAGGCGGGATGACCGGCAGAATGGTAAGTATCATCCACTCCGGCTTGTTGCCAGAGCGCCGGAATGCTTCTACCACTCGCAGTCGTTTGCCGGCCTTCTTCCTTTTCTGCTTGGATCGGGAGGTGCTCAGTTCTGAGCGCAGTTCCTGGGCCAACTTGTCCAGGTCCAGGTTGCTGACAATCTCTCTCAGGGCCTCGGCGCCCATTCCTGCACGGAAGACGTTGCCCCATTTGGCCTTGAGGTCGTAGTACCGGGTCTCAGAAATGAGTTCCAGCGGCTCCATGCCCTTCAGTTCGGTGATGTCGTCGTCGTGCTCCTCTCGGAGACCATCGATATCGCGGCTGAGTTTCTCCTGCATCTGCTCGATTTCCTGGGACGCAGAATGGCGCACCTGCTCCTTCTCCATGGTGAGCGCAGAGGTTCTCTCCTCGCGCTCCTTCCTGAGCCGCGCCTCCAGTTCGCCGACTTCTTTCTGGATCAGTTCGTTGAGTTGCTTCAGGTGCTGCCTTGTGACCACCTCTCCCTTGTCAACAATCACGTGCTCGTCATCGCCGAGCACGACCGACTTTCTGACCTTCTTGTCCAGTTTCGACTCCAGGCTCTTCTGAAGGCTGTCGGCTTCCCGAATCAGGCCTTCGGACATTTGAGAGAAGTTCTCCTCTATCTCGGCCTCGAAGGCTTCCTGCTGCTGCGTCAGTGCCTCCAGGCGCTCGTCCCGCTGCTCCTCAACGGAATCGATTTCCTCTTGCGCCTCTGCTTCTGCGCGCTCGATGCGGGTCGCCAGGTCCTTCTCCTTCCGCTGGATCATCTTGAGCCGAGCCTCTTCGTCCACGCTGCTGATGACGTACTGAGCGAAGTAGAGAATTCGCTCCAGGTTGCGCGGAGACATGTTCAAGAGCAGCCCCAACCTGCTAGGCACGCCTTTCACATACCAGATGTGGGCCACGGGTGCAGCAAGGTCAATGTGCCCCATCCGCTCGCGGCGGACCTTGGCGGGCGCGACTTCGACGCCGCACTTCTCGCATACGATTCCCTTGTAGCGGATGCGCTTATACTTGCCGCAAGCGCACTCCCAGTCACGCTGCGGGCCAAAGATGCGCTCACAGAACAGCCCGTCGCGCTCCGGACGCAGCGTGCGATAGTTGATTGTTTCCGGTTTTTGGACTTCGCCGTGCGACCAACTCAGCATCTCCTCCGGAGACGCCAGGCCAATTCGCAGTGCCGCAAAATCGTTTACTTCCAAGATCATCCTCCCCTATCCCATCCCGGCAGGGACAGACCAAGTCCCAGTTTGGGCAATCGTTCTTCCATATCTTCTTTGCCGAACTGAATCGTCTCGCCCTTTTCATTCAGGATTTGCACAGAAAGTCCCAGGCTTTGCAGTTCCTTGACCAGAACGCGGAACGACTCCGGCACGCCAGCCTCCATGATAGGCTCGCCTTTTACAATAGATTCGTAGGTCTTGACGCGCCCGCTCACATCGTCCGACTTGATGGTCAGCATCTCCTGCAGCGTGTGGGCCGCACCGTAAGCCTCCAGCGCCCAGACTTCCATCTCGCCAAAACGCTGTCCGCCAAACTGGGCCTTTCCGCCCAAGGGCTGCTGTGTCACCAAGGAATAAGGTCCCGTGGAACGGGCATGGACTTTGTCCTCGACCAGGTGCAGCAACTTCATCATGTTGATGACGCCGATGGTCACCGGCTGGTCGAAAGGCATTCCCGTCCTGCCATCGTAGACCTGCATTTTCCCGGATGTGGGCATTGGCTCCCCACGCTGGGTGCTCACCTGGACGGCACGCTCATCCAGCGTGTCATCAGAGATTTCATCCGGTTCTTCTCCCATCTCCTCGAGCCACAGCCGCAGGCAGGCTCTTCGCGCGGCCTCGCCAGCGAGCTCCCGCTCCAAAGCAGAGCGAGTGTCATCTTCGAAGACCAACACCGATTCGGGGTCGACGCCCTTCTCCGTGAGCCATTCTCTCACCGTGGCTCGGCGGGCATAGACGTAGTCGTAGGCCAGACTCTCCGAATCGTAATCCTTGTCCGACAACCAGTCGACCACGTACAAGCGTCGGACTTCTTCGTCATCTTCAATGTCATCTTCTTCATAACCCTGCTCGGCAGCCCAGTGCCACGCACGCTCGGTAATCACATCCCACGCCTTGTCTATCATCCAGGCGCGAGCCAATTCGGCGGAGATTTCGTCCTCATCGGCGCCATCGAAGACCGGCGACAGAGCACGGAAGCCCAGCCTTGACGCGGCCCAGCCCAAGTGCGTTTCCAGGATTTGGCCGATGTTCATGCGGGACGGCACACCCAGCGGGTTCAGAATGATTTCCACCGGCGTCCCATCGGGCAGGAACGGCATGTCTTCGACGGGAAGCACCTTGGAAATCACGCCTTTGTTTCCGTGGCGGCCTGCCATCTTGTCGCCTTCCATCACCTTTCGCAGTTGGGCCACACTGACCTGCACGAGGCAGTCTACTCCGGCGGGAAGGTCTCTGTGTTCCTCGCGGTCGAAAACTTTGACCTCCACAATCTTTCCGCGCTCGCCGTGAGGCAGGCGCAGGGAAGAGTCTCTCACCTCGCGAGCCTTCTCGCCAAAGATGGCCCGCAGGAGTTTCTCTTCGGGGGTCAGGTCGGTCTCGCCCTTCGGCGTGATTTTCCCCACGAGAATGTCACCCGGCCTTACCTCAGCGCCAACGCGGATGATGCCCTCTTCATCCAGGTCCTTGAGCGCATCTTCGCCAACGTTGGGAATATCGCGGGTGATTTCCTCCGGTCCCAGTTTCGTGTCCCGTGCCTCAATCTCGTGCTTTTCGATGTGAACGGAGGAGAAGCGGTCGTCTCGGACGAGGCTCTCAGAGATAAGAATCGCGTCCTCGTAGTTGCCGCCTTCCCAGGACATGAAGGCGACCAGGACGTTCTGTCCCAGCGCCAGTTCGCCGCCGTCCGTCGAGGAACTGTCGGCCAGAACATCGCCCTCGCTGACTCGCTCTCCTTTGCCCACGCGGGGGCGCTGATCGATGCAGGTACTCTGGTTGGAGCGGGTGAATCGCCGTAGCGGGTACTGAATCATCCGACCGTCGTCTGTGGCGACCACAATCTCACGGCCGT
>Ga0315554_1001336_pt1 | contig 14514 bp, 10 predicted proteins | sample SalMarSW160370MG_FD_202114 | JGI IMG/M metagenome (GOLD analysis project Ga0315554, IMG submission 202114) | Salt marsh sediment microbial communities from the Plum Island Ecosystem LTER, Massachusetts, United States - Salt Marsh Sediment SW1603-70 ... | reverse complement strand
CAATTCCCCTGTCAACGCCGGTAAACTCCAGGGCCGCTTTGAAGATGGGGTGTTCTATCGCGGCGGCGCTGTCTTTGATCTCTACCTGCGAGTAGCTGAGGCGGATGTTATCGTAGAACCTCTTGTTGACTAGGATATTACAGTATTTATTAATAGTGCCGGCGATGAGGAAACCGCCGTACCTGGCGTAATAGCTCTGGAGGTCGGTGCCCCCGCCCCCCAGCGTGATGCGGGTCGGCGCTCTGGAGAGAATCATTTTTTACCTCTCAGATATTCGTTGAATTCCTGGAGGCCCTGCGGCGAGCCTATCTCGTAAAAACGTTCCGCGACCTCGTAGGCGAGAAGCTGCTTCCGCGCTATCAGCCGGGAGACAAGGTCTTCGAGCGGGTAAAAAGAGGCCTCCGGAACAAGGTCGAGGACTTTTTTCCCGAACACCTGAGCCCCGTAGTCGATATAGACCATGTCCGGCATGCGGCCGTTCTTGCTGTATCCGGTGACGAATCCCTCTTTAATAGACGTATTGCTGCGGTCGAACCGGTCGTCGTTCTTATACACGGTCATCAAGGCAAGGCTGTCGCGGGCTGCGAAATATGAAAATACATTATTAAAGTCAAGGAAAAGATAGGAATCGCCGTAAATGGTGATGAATGTTTCGTTAAGTAATTTCCGGGCATTCTTCAGAGCCCCGGCGGTACCGAGCGGCTTGTCTTCATGGCTGTACCGGATGCTCAGTCCGTAGCGGGCGCCGTCGTCGAGATGGTCCTGGATTTGCCGACCCAGGTGGCCGGTGCATATCAATATATCGGTAATTCCCTGCCGCTTTATTTGCTCTAACTGGCGCTCGATGAAAGTCCTGCCCTGGACTTTCAGAAGGGACTTCGGTTCCTTTATGGCCAGAGTGCCGAGCCTGGTGGCCAGACCCCCGGCTAGAATGGCAATTTGCATGTCATTTGGCACCATCTGGCGAACAGTCATCCTTACAATATAATAAGTACCGGCCTGCTTTCGGTCTGCTGCATCTCTCTAAAAAATACCTCAAAATATCGCACAACTTGCATGAAATAGAAAATTCAGTAGTTTTATTTATAGTAGGACAATTGGCAGGTACTGTCAATATATTTGGACAGAATATGCATATACGATATACGCCTTTTTTGTTGAGTGATTTTATCAATTGCGGGGGTTCAGGATTGAGCGGGCCGGACGGTCGGAAAAAGGTCGAAGCTGAGACCGTAACAAATCACAGTTTTATCACAAATTGCGTTTAATGCAAAAAACGCGGGATTCCGGCCTCAAGCCCCTGGAGGAGCATTTGTTGACAAAGCTAGTCAGGCACGAGGAATTTACATCTAAAATATGCCAGATGGCACAAATAATACCTGAGAAAAAGCTCAACAATGTTGAAAATACTCGTAATAATGGACGGAATGTGCTCAAATGACCTTGACAAGATACTCAACTGGCACTATAATGGTATAAAACACCTCAAAAAGGGCGGAATGACCGTGTCAGAAGATTTAAAGTTCGGGGGCAGACTACGGGAACTGCGGAAAGCAGCCGGGATGACCCTGCGCGAGCTCGCCCTGGAAATCGGGGTGGACTTCTCCTATTTAAGCAAGCTGGAAAACGGGCAGCTCCCCCCGCCAAGCGAACAGGTGATATCACGGCTGGCAGACGCCCTCGGCGCGGAAAAAAAGGAGCTTATACGACTTTCCGGGAGAGTACCGGCGGACATAGCGGAGATATTGAAGACCCGCGCCAGAAAGGCTTTCGGCTCCAGGTTGAAGGAGCTGAGGAAGCGGGCCGGTCTCACCCAGCAGGAAATCGCCGCGAAGGCAGGCGTGGATGCCACCTATCTCAGCAAAATTGAAAACGGCGTGATGCCGCCCCCCAGCCGGGGAATAATCGTCCTCCTGGCTGAGGCTTTAAAAACGAATAAAGAAGAACTAATTGCCCTGGCAGGAAAGACTCCCGTGAATATCGAAAGGATGAGGAGAAAACTGAATGCCGGGAGCGAAAGGAGGCTCTCAATGCCTAGACTGACTCCGACCATTATGTTCCGTGGTGCCCTGGTGATGTTCCTAGTGGTGGCGTTCCTGGCGTCGTTATGGTTCGCCGCGCCGACCCCTGTCAAAGCAATCGACGTCACCATCACCAACTCGGCGTCCGGCACGCTGGGCCGCCCTTACACCTTTACCGTAAGGGTGGATGTCGAGGACACCGACCTCTTGCCGATACAGGATGTAGATTTAAAGATATATAAGGCGAACGCCACCGGCACCTATTCCGTGCTTTTTGAGCACCTGCCCCTGCCGGAGACCGCCGGGGCCACTTCGAACAAGACGTACGCCAATACCGGCGGCGGTCCGGCCACCATTTCCGGCACGACCGGGCCGGGCTGGATGAAGGCATATGGCTACAGGTACGGATACGGCTACGGCTACCAGGACCAGAGCTTGGAGACGATGAACTTCGGTTATGGCTACGGATACGGGTATGGGTACGGGGGCGCCTATGTTGGCGATACTTATATAAGATATACGGTCGTCTGGGTGCCTCCTTTAAGCTGGCCGGCTACGACATATAACATTCAGGCGATTGTCTACGGTACTTCCGGCGACGGGACGAAAGCCTTCACCAACGACACGGTCGCCAGCGTTACACTTAACGCCCCGGCGCCTCCCGGATCCGGTGGCGGTGGCGGTGGCGCTGCCGAAGAGGCGGGTGTCACCAAAGTGGCCGTCGACGCCGACCATAAGTTTGTCACTGACTACACGATAACGTCCGAGGACGGCCTGGTAACCCTTGATATCAAAGAGGGCACCGTGGGCGAGACGGCTGACGGCCAGCCCCTGACCAGCATCTCTATAACTAGGATGGCCTATCCTCCGGAGCTGCCGGAAGATAGCAACAGCGTCGCCCTGGTCTATGAACTCAAACCTGATGGGGCCCAGTTCCCGGATGGCATCACCCTGACCATGCATTACGACCCGGCGGCCTATACCGGCGGTGTCCTGGTTATCTCCTACTGGGACGGCTCCGCATGGGTCGACCTTGAAGGACCGTTCACCATCGACGAGGTGAACCATACCATCAGCACGACGATATACCACTTCACGCCGTTCACGACGATAGAGTACATCAAATCGGCCGCCTTTACCGCCGGTAACCTGGCGATATCCCCGGCCGAGGTCGGCATCGGTGAAACGGCCACCATCAGCGTGACTATCACCAATAGCGGCGACTTCTCCGGCGAGTACGACGTCGTCCTGAAGGTGAACAGCCTGATTACGGAGACGAAGACGGTTACGGTCGCCGCCCGCTCCAGTCTGGACGTGACCTTCTCGTTAACCGAGAGCGCGGCTGGGACCTATACCATCAGTATCGACGGACTTTCCGGCACGCTTATCGTAGCGGCTCCGGCGCCTACACTGACCCCGACGCCAACGCCTACTCCCACGCCGACGCCGACGCCGACGCCCACGCCGACACCGACGCCGACACCCACGGCTACAACAACGCCTTCGCCGACGCTGGGAGAGGCCGAGGAAGGGCTGGCCGGATGGGTCATCGGAGTCATCATTGCCGCGGTGGTCGTCGTCTGCGCCGCCGTACTGATAGTCCTTATCCGCCGCAGAGCTTAAGCTCCCGGCGAACAGCCTGAATAAGTTGCTCCGGCTCGAAGTCAAGCGCTCGGGCCGGAGCGCTTTTTTAGCGAGGTGTCTTTAGGTCGGCTGGGGAGCTCAATCTGACAATACAAAAAGGCTATTTCTGCCTGTCCATGCGCCTCACCAGCACGTTCAGCATGATGCCGGTAAATACGGCCAGCGTGCCGATAGTGATGAACAATATCGAGACGAGGGCCAGCCCCGTCGCGAAGAGGTTCGACCCGAAGTAGTATATCCGGATGACCATGATTCCCGCGGCCAGCCCTATTACCAGGAAGATGCTCCCGAAAAGGCTGAAGAACAGGAGAGGCCGCCTCTCGGAAATCATCACCAGGATTCGGTTGAAGACCCCCATGCCGTGTTTCACCGGGTTTAGGGTGGACCCGTCGCCGGTGTATTCCACGGAAATGGGGACCTCGGCTATTTCCAGTCCTTTCGCCGCCGCCTCCGAGATTATCTCCGATGACACCGCCATCCCGGTCTCTTTGAGCTCCAGCGTTTCCAGTGCTTTGCGGGAATACGCCCTGAAGCCGGACTCCGTGTCGGAGAGCTTTTTGCGCGAGGCGATGCCGGTCATGCGTGAGAGGAACCTCTGTCCCAGCCGGCGGTACCCGGCTATTTTGTTCGCCTGCATTTCGCGGGAGCCGATGACGATGTCCGCCCCGCCCTTTATCCCCTCCACCAGCCTCGGTATTTCCCCGGGATTATGCTGGGAGTCCGCGTCCAGCACCACCAGGATATCCGCCTCCCTCCGCCTCGCCTCCGCCATCAGGCCCCGTATCGTGTTGCCGTAGCCCTCGTTTTCTTCGTGCCTCACCACCGTGGCGCCGGCCAGGCTGGCTACGCTCGCGGTGGCGTCGCTGCTCCCGTCGTCGATAGCTATCACTTCGTCGGCGTACTGCTTTGCCTGCACGATAACGCTCCCGATGTACCTGGCTTCGTTATACGCCGGCATGCCCACGATGATTTTTGGACGAGATGGCTGGTTCATGACATAATTCTATATTATGAAAATTAGCTTGTCAAAGTGCCGGGGAGAAAGTGGAGCGGGTGACGAGATTCGAACTCGCGACCTTTTGCTTGGGAAGCAAACACTCTACCGCTGAGTTACACCCGCTTGAAAACCTTATTATTTTAGCCCAAAAGTCCGATGTTGTAAAGGAATTTAGTCCATTAAAATAGGCTGGAAAGGCCCTCCCGCTATGCCTGAAAAGCAAAAGTTGACTTTTATCAGACGCATTGATATACTGCTTGCGACAGGCGGGCTTATAGTCTCGAACGATGTTCCCGCCCCCATTTTCAGGAATACCAGAAATAAAGAAGGAGGATTAAGGTATGTCTGGAGATTTTGTCAATCTGTTGGCGGACCTCAAGGAGGATGAGGTCATCAAGCTGACAAAGAAGAGACTGGATGCCAAGGAAGACCCCCTCAAAATCCTGGAGGACAGCCGCAAGGGCATGGAAATCGTCGGTAAGCGTTTCGCCGGCGGCGAGTACTTCCTGCCGGAGCTGGTCTTCTCCGGTGAGCTCCTCAAGCAGATAACCGAAATGGTCAAACCCTATCTCAAAGGAGAAGCCACGCAGAAGAGACTCGGCAAGGTCGTTATCGGCACGGTCGCCGGGGATATCCATGATATCGGTCTCAACATCGTCGATTTCATGCTGGACGTCAACGGCTTCGAGGTCACCAACCTCGGCGTCGATGTATCCGCGGAAAAGTTCGTTAAAGCCGTCCAGGATACCAAGGCTCCCATCGTCGGTCTCAGCGGCTTCCTGACTCCCGCCTTCGATGCCATGAAAGATACCATCGAGGCGCTGGATAAAGCCGGTCTCAGGAAGAACATCAAGGTTATGATCGGCGGCGGCCAGATGGACGACGAGGTAAGAAAATACGCCAAAGCGGACGCCTACGGTAAGGACGCCATGGCGGCGGTCTCCCTGGCGAAACAATGGATTGGTGCGAGCTAACATGGCAAAAGAATGGGCGGAGTTATCTCCTCAGGAAAAGAGGGAACAGCGCTTCCAGCGGTGGCTTTCTCCGCCAGGTGTGACTTTTGCCAGCCCGGAGGCCGAGAAAGCCTATAAAGAAAGAGTAACCAGGTTCATCAAGGCCTTTACCCTTCAGAAACCGGACAGGGTGCCCTGCATCCTGCCCTCCTTGGGGCTCTATCCCGCCTATTACGCCGGCACTAATCTCGCCACCGTCATGTACGATTTCGACGAGATGAAACGCGCCTGGCGTAAGGTACTCCATGAGTTCGACGCGGATACCTTTGTTCCCCCCGTCCTGGTGCCCCCCGGCCCGGCCCTCGAAGCCGTGGACTATAAGCTCTACAAGTGGCCGGGTCACGGCCTTTCCCCGTCGACTCTCTCCTATCAGTGCGTCGAAGGCGAGTATATGAAGCCCGATGAATACGACGCCCTCATCAGGGACCCCTCGGATTTCTGGCTCCGGACTTATATGCCGCGCGTCTTCGGGGCGTTCAAGGCCTTCACCGCCCTTCCCGCGTGGACTTCCTTTGAAGAAATCGTCATCGGGAACTTCCTGCCTTTCGCCAATCCGGAGGTCCAGGCCGGCCTCAACGCCATGATGAAAGCCGGTGCGGAAAGCCTGAAATGGGCCGCCGCGGTCGGTGAGGTCTCCGCTGAGGCCCTAGCGATGGGCTTCCCCGGCGTGATGAGCGCCTTGGCTAAAGCCCCCTTCGATACCCTCGGCGATACCCTGCGCGGCACCCAGGGTATCATGATGGATATGTTCCAGCGCCCGCAGAAAGTCCACGAAGCCATGGAGAGGATAGCCTCCATTGCCATCAACAACGCGTTGGCCTCCGTGGCCGGTGCGGTTGCGCCGATAGTCATGATGCCGCTTCATAAAGGCGCGGACACGTTCATGTCCGTGAAGCAGTACGAGACCTTCTACTGGCCCACCTTCAAGAAGGTGATCATGGCCTTCGTCAACGAAGGGATTACGCCGGTGCTCTTCGCCGAGGGCAGCTATAATAAGCGACTTGATATTATCGGCGACCTCCCTAAGGGGACCGTGGCTTGGTACTTCGACCAGACGGATATGGCTGAGGCCAAGAAAAAGATTGGCGACAGGTGCTGCATCATGGGTAATGTGCCCACCTCCCTCATGATGACGGGCACGCCACAGCAGGTGAAGGAGCACTGCCGCAAGCTCATCGAGGTCTGCGGCAAAGGCGGCGGCTATGTCCTCGCCGGCGGAGCCAGCGTTGATGCCGGCAATCCGGAAAATATGCGCGCCATGATGGAAGCCGCCAGAGAATACGGTAAGTACTGAAAATTAGCTTAAAGCTCAAATCTCAAAAATCAAAAATAGGTCTTAAAGATAAAAATACAGATTTGGTTTTTTATCTGTGTCTTTGAGATTTGATTTTTGATTTTTGGTTTTAGTCAGGAGATTTTTCATGGAAGGCGTTAAGAACTGGGATAAAATGACCTGGCAGGAAAGGCGCGAGCAGAGGTTCGAGAAATGGCTAAATCCCCCCGGCGTGAAAATCAGCAGTCCCGCCACGGCCAAAAAATATAAGGAACGCGCCACCCGCATGATAAAGGCCATCAAGATGGAGGTGCCGGACCGCGTTCCCGTTCACATCCCGGGCGGCTCCATCGTCGCCTATAACGCCGGGTACACCTATAAAGAGCTCCTCTACGATTATTCCAAGATAAAGCCCGCCTTCATCAAATGGCTCGAGGACTACGACCAGGACTCCAATGACCCCCCGGGGTTATTCTCTGGCCGCGCCTACGAGCTGCTCGATTACAAAGTGAATAAATGGCCCGGTCACGGCCTGCCGGACACGGCTTCCCTCCATAACTTTGTGGAACAGGAGTACATGCAGGCGGACGAGTACGACCTTTTCATGAAAGACCCCTTCGATTTCGGCCTGAGGAAGTTCACGCCCCGCACCTGGGGCGCCTTCGCCCCCCTCGCCGGTATCCCCTCCCTGTCCTCCTACCACGGGCTTCCTCAGCGCCTGATGGGCATGTGCCTGGACCCCGCTATCCAGAAGCTAGCTAAAGCCATCTGTGAAGCCGCCCGCGAGCAGGTAGAGCTTCAGAAAGTAACCGGCGAATGCGCCATGATCGCCCTGGAGGCGGGCTACCCGCCGCTCATGGGCGGCATAATGCTGGCGCCCTTCGATACCGTCGCCGATATGCTGCGGGGCACCCGCGGCTCCGTTCTGGATATGTACCGCCAGCCGGAAAAGCTCCTCGAAGCCCTTGAGTTAATCGCCGACGAGTCTATGAAATCGGCGGTGGGAATGACCAACATGGCCACCAGTCCCATCGTCTTCGTCCCCATGCACAAGGGCGATGACAGCTTTATGTCCGTCAAGCAGTTCGAGAAGTTCTACTGGCCCACCTTCCGCAAGCTCCTCCTCGGTGTCGTCAACGAGGGCTGCGTCCCCATGATGGTCATCGACGGCAGCTATAACGAGGAGCGGCTCCGCATCATCAGCGAGCTGCCGCGCTCGTCGTGCGTCTGGACCATGGAAAAGACGAATATGTTTAAAGCCAAGGAGATTCTGGGTGATTCCGCCTGTATCGCCGGCAACGTTACCGCGGTGCAGCTGTATACCCAGACCCCGGCGGCTATCAAGGAGTACTGCCGCAAGCTCATCGAGGTCTGCGGCAAAGGCGGCGGCTATATCCTGTCGCTGGGCTCCGGCGTGGACAAGTGCGACCCCGCTAACCTGCGCGCCATTATGGAAGCCCGCGACGAATACGGCGTCTATTAGTTGAAAATCAATCTTAAAAAAAAGAATTTGAGATTTGATTTTTGAGATTTGATTTTTTAAAGGGGTAGCTAAAATGACCGCAGCAAAGGAACGGGCGGACCTCACCTGGCAGGAAAAGCGCGAGGAGCGCTTTAAACGCTGGCTTTCACCCGGTGTCAGTTTCGAAAGCGCGGCGGCGGAGAAGCTGTACCGTGAGCGCGTCACGCGGTTCATCAAAGCCATCAAGCTGGAAGAGCCGGACCGCGTGCCCGTCATCACGCCGGTGCAGTATTTCCCGGCCGTTTACGCCGGCTCCAGCCTTAAAAAGGTCATGTATGATTACGATGAGCTGAAGCGCACCTGGCTAAAGTTCCTCCGCGATTTTGACGGGGATTCCTTTATCCCTCCCAGCCTTGTCTTTCCCGGCAAGGTGCTGGACATGCTTGATTATAAAATACAGAAGTGGCCCGGGCACGGACTGCCTGATAATGCGCCCTCGCAACAGTTTATCGAGGGGGAATACATGCCCCCGGAGGAGTACGATGCCCTCATCAGCGACCCCGCCGATTACCTCCAGCGGTACTTTCTGCCCCGCTCCGCTGGCGCGCTTGAACCCTTCCGCAAGATGAGCCCCCTCACCCCCTTCGTCGCCATACCCGTCGGCTATATCATCCAGTTCGCCGACCCGGCTATACGCGGGGCTTACGAGACGATTTTCGCGGCCGCGCAGGAAGCCTTGAAGTGGGCGGCGGCCGTCGGCGAGGCGGGCCAGGCCGCGCTTTCCGCCGGCTTTTCTAACGTCTGGGGCGGCATGTCCCAGGCGCCTTTTGACATGGTCGGCGACTTTTTAAGAGGCACCCGCGGCATCATGATGGATATGTTCCGGCGGCCGGACAAGCTCCACGAGGCTATGGCCCGGCTGGTGCCGGTCGCCGTCAGCTATGGGGTCGATTCGGCTAATGCCTCCGAATGCCCGATTGTCTTCATACCGCTGCACAAGGGCACCGGCGGTTTCATGTCCAACCCCCAGTTCGAGGAGTTCTACTGGCCCACTTTACGCGAAGTCATGTTGGGGCTCGTCAATGAGGGCCTCGTTCCCATGCCCTTCGCCGAGGGCAATTACCAGCCCCGGCTGGACGCTATTAAGGATATACCTCGCGGCTCGACCATCTGGTTCTTCGAGCACATGGATATGGCCGAGGCCAGGAAAAAGCTCGGCCACCTCTGCATCGCGGGCAATGTCCCCGTCTCGTTGATGTGCACCGGCAGACCGGAAGAGGTGAAAGAACGCTGCCGCCGCCTTATCGAAATCTGCGCCCCGGGCGGCGGCTATATACTTACCGCCGGCGCCTATATGGACATCGGCAACCCGGACAACCTCCATGCCATGTTGTCCGCCGCGAAAGAGTACGGGAGGTATGGGGGGAAATAACCAAGTCCCAGGAAACAATAACCAAATAAACTAAAATTTTTTTGGTATTTGTATCTTGGTTTTTAAAATCTAATCGGAGGTTTCTATGGAAGGCATACCCAACTGGGATAAGATGACCTGGCAGGAGAAACGCGAGGAGCGCTTCAAACGGTGGCTCAATCCGCCGGATGTAAAGTTCGTCAGCGAAGAGGCGGAAAAGCTCTATAAGCAAAGGGTCACCAGGTTGATGAAAGCTATCAAGCTGGAAGAGCCGGACCGTGTTCCGGTGATGTTGCCCACCGGCAACTCCCCCGCTTACTGGGGAGGCTCATCTTTCCGTGAGCTGATGTACGATTATAAGAAGGGCCACGAGATATGGAAGAAATTCATGGTCGCCTTCGGGGATATGGACATCTTCAGCGGGCCCGCTTTCATCCCCTGCGGCCAGATAGCGGAGGTCGTCCGCTCCAGACAGCAGGCGCTGCCCGGCCTGGGCCTGCCCGATGACGCCTACATGAACCAGTTTGTCGAGGGCGAGTACATGACGGCGGATGAGTATGACCGGTACATGATGGACCCCACCGATTATAATCTACGCGTCATGATGCCCCGCACCACCCCCCTCTTCGAGTCTTTCAGCAAGCTGCCGCCCTTCAGCGCCATCATGGGCAATTTCTGGGTCATGGCCCTCGCCGACCCCGATATTCGCCGGACCTTTGAGACCATCATGAGCCTGTCTGACACGCAGATGGAATGGACCCTGGCCGGCATGGAAATCAACCAGTATATCAGGGAGCGCGGCTATCCCTCTCTCTGGGGAGGCGGCATCATGGCCGGGGCTCCCTTCGACCACTTTGCTGATGCCCTGCGCGGCACCCGCGGCATCGTTCTGGATATGTTCCGCCGGCCCAAAAAGCTGCACGAAGCCATGGAACGGCAACTGCAGTGGACTATCGAGACCAACATCAAAAACTTCCCCATGTCCGCCAGTCCCATCTGCGTCATGCCCCTGCACAAGGGCGACGATACCTTTATGTCGGACCGCCAGTTCGAGGAGTTCTACTGGCCCACCCTGCGCGGCCTTTTCCTGGCGATGATTGATGAAGGTCTGGTGCCTTTGCCCTTCGCCGAGGGTCGCTATAACAACCGGCTCAAGCAGATTGCGGATACCCCCAAGAGCGGCGTGGTCTGGTGGTTCGACCAGACGGATATGAAGGCGGCCAAGCGCATCATTGGCGATGTCTGCTGTATCGCCGGCAACGTGCCCGCTTCTTTGATGCTGACCGGCACGCCCGCACAGGTGAAGGAGACCTGCCGCCGCCTTATCGCGGACTGCGCTCCGGGCGGGGGTTTTATCATGGCCGGCGGCGCCCATATCGATGCCGACCGCATCGATAATCTCAAGGCCATGATGGACGCCGCTAAAGAATACGGAGTCTATAAGAAGAAATAGTATTGATTGTCATTGCGAGCCCCGATGTAATCGGGGCGTGGCAATCTCGTTTCTCGGAGGATATTTTCGATGTTCCAGAGAACTGACAACTGGTCCCAATTGACATGGCAGCAGAAACGCGACCTGCGGCTTGATAGATGGATAAACCCTGACAATGTCGAGTTCGTCAGCAGGGAGGCGGAGGAGGGCTATAAAGCGCGCGCCACGCGGCTTGCCAGAGCGGCGAAGATGGAAATCCCCGACCGCGTTCCCTGCATGGTCCCCACCGGTAATTTCCCCGCCTGGAACGCCGGCGTCCCCCTTAAGGACGTCATGTACGACCCCGAGCTCATGAAAAAGGTCTGGCTGAAGTTCGTCGATGAGTATGATTCCGATACTTTCGACGGCACCCTTTTCTTCCAGGCGCCCGTCAACGACTTCCTTGATGCCCGCACGATGCGGTGGCCCGGCCACGGCCTGCCCGATAATTCCCATTCTTATCAGTACGTCGAGGGCGAGTACATGATGGCGGATGAGTACGACCTCTTTATGAAGGACCCCCTCGATTTCCAGCTGCGCCGGCTGTTGCCGCGCACTACGGGCGTGTTCGAGCCTTTCCGGGATATGCCGTCGTTTTCGTCCTACCAGGGCCTGCCCGACCTCCTCATGATGATGTGCCTCGACCCCCGTTTTCAGAAGCTGTTTAAAGCCATCGATGAGGCCAGCAGGCAATTGCCCGCCTGGAACAGGGCCAACGCGGAGACCACCCTGGGGGCGAAGGCCAGGGGCTTTCCGATGTTCCGCGGCGGCCTTGCGGTCGCCCCCTTCGATGTCTTCGCCGATAGCCTCCGCGGCACCCGCGGTATCGTTCTGGACATGTACCGCCAGCCGGATAAAATCCACGAGGGAATGGAGTTCGTCCTGCCCGGTCTGCTTTCGGGGGCGGTGGCTATGGCTGACGCCGCCGATTGCCCTGTCATCATGATGCCCCTGCACAAGGGAGATGATAAATTTATGTCCGATAAGCAGTTTGAGACCTTCTACTGGCCCACTTTCAAGAGGCTGCTGCTGGCCATGGTGGAGGAAGGCTTGGTTCCCATGCCCGTGGCCGAGGGCGCCTATAACCGCCGGCTCGACTATATTTCTGACATGCCGAAGTCCGCTATCATCTGGATGTTCGAGCAGACCAACATGGCTAACGCCAAGAAGACGGTCGGCAGGGTGGCCTGCATCGCCGGTAACGTGCCTGTCTCTATCGCCTATACCGGCGCCGCCCGCGACATGAAGGAGCAATGCCGGCGCCTCATCGAGACCTGCGCCCCCGGCGGCGGCTATATCCTTTCCGGCGGCACCACCTTCGATATGGCTAAGCCGGAGAATATCCGCGCCATGATGGAGGCGGTGAAAGAGTACGGCGTATATAAATAAGGATGTCATTGCGAGGCGTCCGCCTCTGGCGGACGACGCGGCAATCTCATTTCTCGGAGGATATTTTGATGTTCCGGAGACCTGACGGCTGGTCGCGGCTTACCTGGCAGCAGAAGCGCGAGGAGCGCTTTAAGCTCTGGCTTGACCCGGGTATAAAATTCAATAGCCCGGAGGCGGAGAGTCTTTATAAGGAAAGGGCCGCCCGCTTTATCAGGGCCATCAGGCTGGAAGAGCCGGACCGCGTGCCTTGCATGCTGCCTTCGGGGGTGTTCCCCGTCCGCTATGCCGGCTATACTTTGAAGGACGTTATGTACGACTTCGATAAGCTGAAAAAGGCTTATTTGAAGTTCATGGCCGAGTTCGATATGGACGCCTTTACCGGGCCTTCGCTGGTTTTTCCCGGCCTGCCGCTGGATATTACCGAACATCGACTCCATAAGTGGCCCGGCCACGGCCTGCCGGATAACGCTTCTATCTACCAGTACGTTGAGGGTGAGTATATGAAGGCGGACGAGTATCCCAACCTTCTGTCCAACCCCGCCGATTTCTGGTGGCGTACGTTCCTGCCCCGCGCCGTGGGCGCTCTGGAGCCGCTGCGCCGGCTGCCCCCCATGACCGGCAACAACAGCGTGCCTCTCATGTTCTACGCGGCTATGGCCGAGCCGGGTGTCGAGAAGGCTTTCCTGACGATGATTGCCGCGGGTAAAGAGGTCGTCAGGTGGCAGGAGGTCATCGCCGAGCTCAACCTGGCGTCGCTTGCCGCCGGCTTCCCGTCCCTCCGCGGCGGGGGAATGGCGGGCGCCCCCTTCGACGGCGTGGCCGATATGCTGCGCGGCACGCGGGGCGCGGTTATGGATATGTACCGGCAGCCGGAACGACTTCACGAAGCGATGGAGAGGTTCGTCCCCCAGAGTATCGCTTCGTCGGTGGCTGCCGCCGATGCCACCGGCTGCCCGTTCTGCTTTATGCCCCTCCACAAGGGCGACGAGAGCTTTATGTCCCCGCGGCAGTTCGAGACCTTTTACTGGCCCTCTTTCCGGAAGGTGCTGATGGGCATGATTGAGGAGGGGGTGGTGCCTTATCCCTTCGCCGAGGGACGTTATGGTGCCCGACTTGATATAATAAGAGAAATGCCGCGGAGCTCGGTGCTGTGGTCCTTCGAGGATATCGATATGGCACGGGCGAAGAAGGTCCTTGGCGGTTCGGCCTGTATCGCCGGCAACGTGCCGTCTTCGGTGCTCTATACCGGGTCGCCCGCAGAGGTCAGGGAGTACTGCCGACGGCTTATCGAGACCTGCGCTCCGGGCGGCGGCTATATATTGACCGGCGCGGTCGGCATGAACGAGGGCAACCCGGACAACCTGCGCGCCATGATGGAGGCGGTGAAGGAGTACGGCAGGTATTGAGCTAAATATCAAATCAAAAGATACAATACCAAATCAGCGTTTGTAGGCTAAAGTTTTAATTTTATTTGGAGTTTGTATCTTGGTTATTGGGATTTAATTATTTGTCTACTATAATGTAACAGGAGCATAAAAATGGACACAAAAGTTTCCACCCCCACTAAAGAGGTCATTATTTCTTACGACCGCCCCACGGTCATCATCGGCGAGCGCATCAACCCGACCGGCAAGAAAAAGCTGGCGGATGCTTTAAAAGCTGGCGACCTGTCCATCGTTAAGAAAGAGGCCGTCGAGCAGGTGGCCGCCGGCGCCGCTATACTGGACTGTAATGTTAATGCCCAGGGCGTTAACGACGTCAAGGTGCTGCCGGACGCGGTGAAGCTCATCATGGAAACGGTTGACGTCCCTATCTGCATCGATAGCCCCAACG
>Ga0315554_1001335_pt1 | contig 14523 bp, 10 predicted proteins | sample SalMarSW160370MG_FD_202114 | JGI IMG/M metagenome (GOLD analysis project Ga0315554, IMG submission 202114) | Salt marsh sediment microbial communities from the Plum Island Ecosystem LTER, Massachusetts, United States - Salt Marsh Sediment SW1603-70 ... | reverse complement strand
CCGAGTTTGTCAGGCAGTATGACCTGACCACTTCCAGCACAGATGGAGGGTCGGTGACCACACCCGGCGAGGGAGTGTATACCTGTGATGAAGGGACGGTGGTCGACCTGGTGGCGACTCCGGGTGCCGGCTACCGGTTCGACGAGTGGACTGGAGACGTGGGGACCATTGCCGATATTCACGCCGCTTCAACGAACATCACCATGAACGGTGACTATTCCATCACGGCCGAGTTTGTGGCGGTATATAACCTCATCATGGTAGCAGACCCCGAGGTGGGTGGAACGGCAACTGATTTGACCAGTGCCTCACCTTACGCAGAAGGCACAGAAGTTAGCATAAAAGCGGAAGCCAACGAGGGCTATGGCTTTGTCAATTGGACGGCACCCGCGGGCGTATTCGGTAATGCGACTGCAGCGGAGACCATCTTCACCATGCCGGCTCAAAATGTAACTGTCACCGCCAACTTCGAGGAGGTGTCATCGCCTCAAGAGGAACCGACGGTTACCACACAAGCCGCCACCGGGATCGGCATGTACAGCGCCACCCCAAATATGAGCTACACTGTGGGGAACTTTAGCCAGGTGGATGTACACTTTGCCTACAAGAAGTCCACCGGCTCGGCTTGGTCTTATACCGATTGGGTATCTAAATCAGTAAATGGCACCTATGCTAAGTCGCTCACCGGGCTTAGCTCCAACACCAAGTATGATTTCAAAGCCCAGCTTAAGTATGACGACACTGTGATTGAGGGTGCTATCCTTCAATTCACCACAGACAGCTTATATCAACCACCCTCCGAAGGGCCTGTTACTGGTTGTTTTATTGCTACTGCAGCATATGGAACTCCCACTGCTGAACAGATCAATGTGCTGCGAGAGTTCCGAGATTTGGTGTTGCTGGAAAGCACCATGGGCTCTCGATTTGTCTCTCTGTACTACCAGCTTAGCCCTCCTGTCGCGGATTTCATATCAGAAAGTAGCTTTTTGAGGACTCTGGTCAGGGAACTTCTGGTTGACCCCATTGTTTGGGTTGTTGAAGCTAGTGGGGACATATGGCGGAACTAAGGTAATCTAGACGCCCCGTGCTAAGCTAAGAGCTGACCGTGCCAATCAATATCAGGCATGGTCGGCTTTTTATCGTTGTTGTCTCCAGTCGAAGCAGAGAACTACAAAATGGGTACCGATGAAGGCATGTGAGCTGTCCACCACCAATATCTAGAGAGGTGGCGACGGGAGTTTGAGCTGCTCCCGCCGCCTATCTATATTGAAAAGAAAGGAGGTAAGTAGTGAAAAAACTCGGTGATTGCTCCCTCGTATTCCGCATGTCAGGGATACCTAGGTAGGTGGCGACGGGAGCTTGACCTGCCCCCGCCGCCTATATGAAAAGAAGAGAGGTAGGTGATAAGAAAACTAGTTAATTGCCTTCTTGTATTCCACATACTAATTACACCGATGCCACCTAAGTCGACTCATTTGCCTGGCACACTCAAGAGTGAATTACTATATTTGAGAATAGTTAGTAAAAGTTAATATAAGTTAATAAAAGTTAATATAAGAATAACATTTCTTCAGAAGGATGTCAAGACCTGAATCATCTAAAATCTTACTGAAGGAAGAGTTGTTAAATCACAAAAAATCTAACCCAAAAACCGTTATGATTTGGGATTAATTATTAAGACTGAAGAATCCGGCTCTCTTTTTGAACAGTCTACTTATCAAAGGAGGGAGCAGGGGGATAGGTTGCCTGGCAACCTTTAGTTATTATAACGGTGATATAATTGAAAATAGGTTTGCATTGCTTCGCTCGTTAGAGGTATTTGCTGTTGAAACAAAGCTACGATGTAATTGTTGTTGGTGCTGGTCCGGCTGGGGCAACATTGGCTTACGAGCTGGCAAAGAGGGGGATCGGGGTATTAGTTTTAGAAAAAGAGAAATTGCCCCGCTATAAGTGTTGTGCTGGCGGAGTCACCAGTAAGGCGGCGAAACTTCTGGATTTCGATATCTCCGAAGTAGTGGAAGACGTAATTTATGAGCTTAGCTTTACTTATAATATGGGCAGCTCTTATCTGGGGCAACATAGCCAGCCACTGATATATACCGTAATGCGTGATGTATTTGACTATTTTTTGGTGGAGAAGGCACAGCAACTGGGAGCTGTACTTATTGATGGACAGAAGGTAATGCAAGTACAGGTGGGTGCTGATTGGGTTGAGATGCCCACTGCCGACAACCTTTTTCGCACCCGACTTGTCGTTGGGGCCGATGGGGCTTATAGCGTAGTGGCAAGAGAGCTGGGCATGGGAAGGAGCATCGAATATCTCGTGGGTATGGAGTCGGAAGTTGTTGTACCCGAGGAAGAGCTGGCAAAATGGAAATCGCGAGTCCATATAGACCTGGGGTTCATTCCTGGGGGTTATGCCTGGGTGTTTCCCAAGCGTAACCATCTCTCTATCGGGGCTGGATGTCTTGTCTCCAAAGCAAGAGGTTTGAACCGCCGCTATCAGAAGTTTCTAACCTTACTTGGTATGGGTAATTATACTATCGCCAGGTCAAGTAGCCACTTGGTACCGACGTGTACGAAAGGAAGGTTCGTTTGGCAGGATAAGGCCTTGCTTCTGGGGGATGCGGCTGGGCTTACTGACCCATTAACGGGCGAGGGAATTTATAACGCCATCCAGAGTGCTCAGCTTGCTGCACCAGTGATTGAGAGCTCTTTACTCGGGGGCGAGGTCGGGTTGCAGGATTACCAACAGATTGTAGAGAGGAAGATAATGCCTGAATTGAGAATAGCTCGTAAGATGTCAAAAAATTTTGTCCGCTTCCCCCGTTTGGCGTTTGGAATGTTCAACCAGAGTGAGGGGGTGTGGAGGGCTATATCCAGCTTGACGCTTGGCGAGATGGACTATGCTGCTGTCAAAGGAAGTGCAGGCGGATCCAAAGGCATATTAAATCGCCTGTTGCGATTTTAGAACAGCAACCTTAGCGGCCGGAGCATACGTAAGAGTGGAATTTGTTATAATCTGAAGTGGGAGAGTGAGTGTTGTCTAAGATACTGGACAAAATTAATGACCCCAGCGATGTTAAGGGGCTCACTCAGGATGAACTGGGTGAACTTTGTTTTGAGCTCAGGGAGTTATTGGTAAGCAGGGTTAGTGAGAACGGAGGGCATCTAGCATCCAATCTGGGAGCGGTGGAGCTTACTGTTGCCCTGCACCGGATATTTGATAGCCCGAAAGACAAGATAATCTGGGATGTAGGGCACCAGAGTTACGTTCATAAGCTATTAACAGGAAGAAGGGAGCAATTTTCCTCCCTTCGCCAATACCAGGGGCTCTCAGGGTTTCCTGATAGAGATGAAAGTCTTCACGATGCCTTCACTACCGGACATGGTGGCACCTCCATCTCAGCGGCTTTGGGCATGGCTCTGACCCGCGACCTTGCTCGCGGTAAGCACCATGTGGTAGCTGTCATTGGCGATGGGTGTCTTACCTGTGGTATGACTTATGAAGCGCTGAATCACGCCGGGCATTTGGGCACAAGGCTTATCGTAGTGCTCAATGACAACGGCATGTCTATTTCACCCACTGTAGGAGCTATAGCAAAGCGACTAAATGTGGTACGAACAACCCATGGCTATATACAAGCTAAAAAACGGACTATTCGGTTGCTGTCTCTCTTGCCTGGGGGAAAGAGACTGCAGGGGGCATTGCGACGTCTTAGGGAAGGGATAAAGGCGGTAGTCATGCCCACCATGATGTGGGAGCAGCTTGGCTTTACTTATCTGGGTCCGATAGATGGTCATAAAATTGCTGAATTGGAGGCAGCTCTGACTCAAGCCAGGGATTACTACAAGCCGGTCATTGTCCATGTCTTGACCACAAAGGGCAAGGGTTATAAATTAGCAGAGGATGACCCCACTTACTTCCACGGTCTATCTCCTAAAAGCGAGAACTCGGGCACAATACCTACTTATAGTCAGATATTTGCTCAAACAATCGGGGGACTGCTCAAGGACAATCCCAGGGTGGTAGTGATAAGCGCTGCCATGGTCGAAGGTAATAGTCTGTCTTCTCTGGTTAAGGAGTTTCCCCGACGCATCTACGATGTAGGGATTTCTGAGCAGCATGCGGTTACCTTAGCCGCTGGTTTAGCTACCCAGGGCTTTATATCTGTTGTAGCCATATATTCTACTTTCTTGCAACGTGCCTTTGACCAGGTATTGCACGATGTTTGTCTCCCTGATCTGCCTGTCATTTTTGCCCTCGATCGCAGCGGCATTGTCGGAGAGGATGGCAAAACACATCAAGGTATATTTGATTTATCTTATCTTAATTTGATGCCTAATATGATTGTTTGTGCACCTAAGGATGAGAATGAACTTCAAGACCTGCTCTATACTGCCCTCGGTGCCGGGCACCCTCTGGCAATTCGTTATCCTCGAGGTCAGGGAACAGGCGTTCCCCCGCCCACAGAGTTACATCAACTTCCTATAGGCAAAGCTGAGGTGATAAAGCAAGGTAAAGATATAGTCATAATAGGTATCGGCTCTACTGTCATGCCTTCTCTGGAAGCCGCGGAGCATTTAGCTCTCCGGGGTATTGATGCCATGGTGATTAATGCCCGATTTGCTAAGCCTCTGGATAAAGAGCTTATTTTGGATGTAGCCAACCGCACTAAGAAGATGGTCGTAGTAGAGGAGAATATTCTTAGCGGCGGCTTTGGTGCCGCGGTGCTGGAGCTACTGGAAAAGGCTGAAGCCTCAGATGTTAAAGTGAAGCGATTAGGCATTCCTGACGAATTCGTAACCCATGGAAAGCAAGATTTTCTTCGCTCTTTCTACCACCTGGATGCCCTGGGGATAGCTAAAGAATGTGCCGATTTCCTGGCTCACGTCCGGACAAGGGCATAAGGAGAGTTCCACACCACTATCATTTAGTGAGAGTTGGCTCCTGTATTATCATTCAATCGGTCGGCGATTTTTTATTGTCCCGGGCCATTCGCTTGAGCTCGTAAAGCTTGGTGATTGCTTCCAGAGGAGACATGGAGTCGATATCAAGTCGGCTAATTTCATCAGCTAATAGGGAGTCTTTGGGGAAAAGAGGAATCTGGAGCGACGCTTTACGGCGAGGGACCTTGCCTTTTTTAGAAGCATGGCTCTCCAGTTCAGCTAGGACTTCCTGCGCTCGAACGATTACCGATTTGGGCAGGCCGGCTAGCTGCGCCACGTGGATGCCATAGCTCCTGTCGGTGCCGCCGGGGACAATCTTGTGTAGAAAGATAACTTTGTCTCCTTCCTCTGCCACCGCCACGTTAAAGTTTTTCACTCTGGGCAGGATATCAGCCAGGTCCACCAGTTCATGATAATGAGTGGCGAAAAGAGTCTTCGCTCCAAGCTCAGGATGGTTATGGATAAACTCGGCTACTGCCCAGGCGATGGAAAGCCCGTCATAGGTGGAAGTGCCCCGCCCAATTTCATCCAGGATGATGAAGGAGCGAGGGGTGGCATTATTAAGGATATTGGCTGCCTCAGTCATCTCCACCATAAAAGTGGATTGCCCGGCAGCCAGGTCCTCCTGAGCACCAATGCGAGTAAAGATGCGGTCAACAATTCCAACATTCGCTGAATCGGCAGGGACAAAGCTTCCTATCTGGGCTAAAAGGATAATTAAAGCTATCTGCCTGAGATAGGTGGACTTTCCTGACATATTGGGACCTGTGAGTATGATGAGTTGATTATCCTTATTACATAAATAAGCGTCGTTAGGAATGAAATTATCGCTGCCTATGCTTTGTTCCACAATAGGGTGGCGACCTCCCTTGATGTCAATGATATCCTCGTTGGTCAGCGTTGGCTTGATATAACCATTACGTGCTGCGACTTCAGCGAGGCTGGAAAGGGCGTCAATTTGAGCTATGGCTCTGGCGGTGGCTAAAATTTGCCCGCCGGCAGCACTTATCTGCTGGCAAAGCTGCCGGAAAATGGCAGTTTCCAGGTCAGCAATCTTTTCCTGAGCATTGAGAATCAGCGATTCATACTCCTTAAGTTCGGGGGTGAAGAACCTTTCCGCTTCTGCTAGAGTCTGCTTACGAATATAGTCTTGGGGAACTAAGCTGAGATTAACCCGGGATACCTCGATATAATAGCCAAATACCCGGTTGTAGCCTACTTTCAAGGTTTTAATCCCTGTGCGCTGCCTTTCCCTTTGCTGCAGGCCAGCCAGGTATTGCTTGGCCTGCCGGGAATTGCGGCGAATTTCATCCAGCTCCGGGGAGAAACCTTCCCTTATCACATCACCTTGCTCCAAATCCCCCGGCTCATCGGCAATAGCTTTGGCGATTAAGTCCACTATGTCGGGGCAGGGCTTAAGTTCGGCGCTTAGCCAGCTTATGGCATCCCCGTCTACCATCGCTGCTTTCAAGTCCGGTAGCTTCTCTAAACTGGAGCGAAGAGTTATCAGCTCTCGGGGCATGACTCTGCCACTACTCACCCGGTTAACCAGCCTCTCCAGGTCAGCAATATCCGATAAAAGAGAAATGACCTTTTGGCGAGCCAGACTATCTTGGTGAAACCAGGCGACTGCTTCTTGTCGCTGGTTCGATATGACGAGGTCCAGAAGGGGATGTCCCAGCCAGTTCTTGAGCAGCCTGCCACCCATGGCTGTCTTGGTCAGGTCAATGATGGAGAGGAGGGAGTGTCCGGTTTCTCCCCACCTGCCGCCCTGAAAAAGCTCCAGATTGCGGATGGTCTGGCCATCGAGGGTCATAAAGGAATCTGTGGAGTAGGTAGCAAGTTTGCTTAGCTGGGGCAGAGTCTCCTTTTGCGTCTCCTTGACATAATGTATTAATGCGCCGGCAGCCTTTATGGCTAAAGGCAAGCGGGCACAGCCATAGCCTTCTAAGGTAGCCACTCTGAAATGTTCCAGCAAAGCTTCCTGGGCAATCTCCGGGTCAAACCAGTAATCATCGAGTTGGCTTACAGTGAAAGGCAATTGCGCATAATTTTCGGCATCTTCGGGAATAAGAACTTCGCTGGGCTGAAGTCGCTCCAATTCAGGCATGACTCTTTCAGCAGGAAGCTGAGTGGTGGCAAACTCGCTCGTGCTTATATCGACATAGGCGATTCCTGCCTCCTCGCCTTCAACGACCAGGCTGGCGAGATAGTTGTTGCTCTTACTATCAAGCAGATTGGGCTCGACTACCGTCCCCGGTGTCACCACACGAATGACATCTCTCTCTACCAGTCCCTTGCCCGGTGGGGTAAGCTGCTCGCAAATAGCCACTTTATGACCGCGGTTGATGAGCTTAGCCAGATAGTTATCCAGAGCATGATGAGGTATACCTGCCATGGGCACCCTCTGCCCCTTGCCCATCTCCCGGGAGGTCAGGACAACGTCCAGTTCTCGTGAAGCGACCTTGGCATCTTCATCGAAGGTCTCATAGAAGTCACCTAAGCGGAAGAAAACAATAGCCTCGGGATACTTCTGCTTAACCCTGAGATACTGCTTTCTAAGAGGCGTTACAGTCATCTATGTTATTTTACTAGCTCTTCAGGGATATATAAAGCAGGGCGAACATAGGGAAGAAAGGCTTCAACAAAAACAGCCAAAGGACTATAATGATGGTGGCTGGAAAGAATTAAAAGTCGTCCTGTAGAGATTCTGCGCATATCAGACTTATATCAGTAGGCTCGTAAGCTTTGGGGAAGGGTAGAAATAGTTGTAAATTGAATGGCATATTTCTTAGTATCAGTTTCAAACAAAATAAATTTGGATTTGTGCATTAAATATGCACTGGCTGGCTTTACGAATAGTATAAATGGATTGTGGACCTTTATGGAAATCCAAGAAGGCGATTTTGTTTCATTCTTATATGGTGCACGAGTTTTTAATCTTTACAAGGTTATGAGGAAGGAAGCTATAAAGAACGCCGATAGGCTTCCTCCATGGCCTTCTGTTACTTTCAGGATGTCGGGCAAAACTTATTATTTCCCTTTTCGCCTTTATCTAAATCCACTTCGTGAATTCGTTGAGCCTATGGTTAGGCCTGAATTTGCCTATGTAGCTGAGAATCTACTTCTGAGAGGTGGCTATAGAAAAACGCATTTTCAGGGGGATCAAACAACTCTTCAATCTGTTTCTCAGATGGGGGATATTCACAGTGAGCCCACTAAGAATCTAGTAATCGATAGCTACGAGGTATTTAATCCTATGCTTACTTGGAATAGAAGCTTTGTAGCGCCACCGGAGGTTTTCTATTTTCAGGAATTCATTCTTCAATCTTTAATTAGGCAGCATTTATCTTTGAATACGAATCTACAAACTTTTTTTGATTCTTGCGGTTTGGATAATCTTCAAGCAAAAGATTTTGAAGTTCTTGGAGAAAAAGCTCTGCCTGAAGGGCATATAGATATCCTTATCAAAGATCGTATGCCTGTTGGCTATAATAGGAAAATCGTCATAGAGGTCAAAACTGGAACTGCAAAGGCCCAAGATATTGTGCAGTTGGGAGACTATGTTAGTGAAATAGGCGAAGAATGTGTATTAGGGATTTTGATAACCCAAAGCTTTTCGAAGAAAGTCCAACAAGAGTCTGAGAAGATGAGGATAAAGTGTTTTACCTACTCCTTTAGCCAGATTGATAAAATACAGAAATACTCTTTCGAACAGTTGAAGTCAAATTTGCAGCTTTTATCATAAAGGGGGGTGAGTTAACCATGGGGCAAAATGTAACAATCGAGTGCCTATGTGGAAGGAAAGTCATACTAGAGATTATGGGGGGACAGTATCAAAATGTATATCAAGGAGAATGCGAGTGTGACCGTAAATGGTCTTTGGAAGAGCAGTCTAATGCACTGGCCGAACTCAAGGAAGAAGGGTGACCGGTAGTAATACAAAAAGCAGTATTGAAGAGATTGAGATAATAACCATTGTCAGAAGAAGTTGGAATTTCCATAGAAAAGGAATTTCGGGGGATGGTTGATGAAGAGTGGGTGAAGAGGATAGCTCAAACTGTCCTTAAGGATGAAAGAGTGGTTTCTCCTTACGAGATAAGCCTGGTTTTCACCGATTCCGAGACGGTGAAACAACTTAATCGAGACTACCGGGGCATTGATGAGCCTACGGATGTGCTGGCCTTCTATATTCTTCCGCAAAATGAAGTCGATGATTCCTTCGCACTCCCTCCTGATGGGGTAACCAGGCTGGGAGAGGTAATCATCTCCTATCCCCAAGCGGTAGAACAAGCCAGAGAGCAGGGACATTCACCTGAAAGAGAACTGGCATTGCTTATTATCCATGGAATACTTCATCTTCTGGGCTATGACCATGAAGAACCCGGGGAAGAAGCCAAAATGAGGTCAAGGGAAAAAGAACTCCTGGGGAAATGCTTGCCTTATTAGAAGCTTCCAGTAATGCTCAGTCCTCTGGATTTAGAGATAGTTGAGGACTACAGTTTGTGTGGTAGTTGGCAGGGACGATGATGTAACCGAGAGCTTGGGCTTTGACTCTATCCATTTAATTCTCATTTTATCCAGGAATTTGTCCACAAGACTGAGATTGCCGGTGAACGCCTCTGTCTTATAGTGCATGGGGATAACAATGGGTGGCTCTAATTGCCTTACTATTTCCACAGCTGTGTCAATGGGTATAGTAGATACCTCACCGACAGGCAAGAATAGTATATCTATATCTCCTAATTCCTCTACCAGATTCGGACCCAGAGGATGCCCTAGGTCACCTAGGTGACATAAAGTTATTCCATCCATCTCGATAACATAGATGGTATTTTTCCCTTTCAATTCCCCCTTCTTATCATCGTGAAAAGTGGAGATTCCTGTGATGAATGTCCCCCCTATTTCATATTCCCCGGGGCTTTTTATTTGTTTAGGCTCATTGGCGACGCCTTCGATGTAGCTATGGCCAGGATGGAAATGGCTCAATGTCACTATGTCTGCCTCAGGTTCACCCAGGCGGTAGCCCAAGTCAGGATGACATGGGTCTGTTATGATGGTTTTTTCTTTCCCTCTAATCAGAAAGCAGGAATGTCCTAGCCAGGTAATCTCCATCAGTGTCTACAGGATAACCCTTTTCTTTAGCTTTGTCGATAGCAAGACGACTCTATTAGCCAGAAAATGCATCAGCTTTGCGGGTGTGATTATCTTTTTCTATAGGGCTTATCAGAAGCGTCATCCCCTCTCTGCCCACAATGGCAATTTCCTCGCCGGCATCTATAGTTGAACTAGACAAAGCTTGCCACAGTTCACCGTTAACCCGAACATAACCTTTAGGGGAAATGAGAGTTGTTGTTCGACCTCGACTACCAATGTCCGGTGAAATCATCGGCTTCTTAACTAGCGCCTTCTTGTTAAGTCGGTAATTTATATAATTATATACCCCGAGAGCAATCATCATAATGATGAGACCCCAGAGGGGGATATTTATCGCAACTCTTGGCAGCAGCCAGAGCACGACTGCCACCAAGGCTGCCTCTTCAAGTAAGGTTGTTGTAATGGTGAGTACTGTATATCTCCTGTATTTCATTTTGGTATTGAGATAAAGAGTTAGGTCGGAATTAGATTAAACTTCAAATTTAATAGCTTCACTCAGGCCATCAGCGCGCGAGCGGGTGGGATTGTTGACAAAGAAAGCCTTAACTCCCTCCATTTGCTTTAGTTCCGGTCGTCCTTTGAACCGAGCATTAATGATATGCAAAGTAATAGAAATAGTCAAACGACAGGCCAATTGACAAGAACCAGCATAATCGTTAACATTTGAAAAATAATGGTTAACGAAATGAAGGGACAGATACTAAAAGCTCTTCGAGAGTATGGTGGTTATCTCTCTGGTGAAAAACTTTCTAACCAGTTTGGCACCTCCAGGGTTTCTATCTGGAAACATATTCGCAGCTTAAAAGCGGACGGCTATGTAATAGAGGCCTCGCCCAGGGGATACAGGCTGGTCTCATCTCCGGATTTACTGCTTCCTTATGAATTTCCCGGTTTGGAACAAGGAATTCACTACTTCCCAGAGATTAGCTCGACCATGGATGCGGCAAGGGAGTTAGCTAAAAAGGGGGTAGGGGAGGGGACAATCGTGATTGCCGAAGCCCAGACCCGCGGGCGGGGAAGATTAAGCCGAGAATGGCTCTCGCCGGAGGGAGGGATTTACTTCACTCTTGTTTTACGCCCCAAGATGAGTCCCGCATATGCTCCCAGGATAAACTTGATGGCCTCTGTTGCCGTGGCAGCTACGATTAGAAAGCTCTTTGGGTTAAAGGCCGAATTAAAATGGCCCAATGACGTCTTGATTGAAGGCAGGAAGGTGTGTGGCATACTGGCTGAAATGGATGCTGAAATGGATGTTGTAAACTTTGTGAACGTCGGCATAGGTATAAACGCCAATACCTCTATTCCCCAGTTTGAAAAAACGGTGACCTCCTTAAAAGATGCGTTAGGAAAGGAAATCTCCAGGAAGGAATTTTTAAGCGCATTGTTAATGGAAATAGAGCGACAGCAGCCTCTGTTAATGAAAGCAGATTTACTAGAAGAGTGGAGAAAACTCTCGGTGACATTAAATAGGGATGTCAGGATAGTAGCACCAGGTGAGGTGATAATAGGGCGGGCAATTGACATTGATACCACCGGAGCATTGATAGTAAAGGAGAAGAATGGCTCTTTGAAGAAGGCAATGGCCGGGGATTGTATTCACTTGAGGGAAGAAGCACCAAATACTGATACAGGAGCAGTCAGCCGTCAGTAGTCAGCATTCAGTATGAAGCTGATAGCTGAAAGCTACGTCGTGATAAGATGCCGCAACTAGCTATCATTGCCGTCTATTTTCTCGCCATAATTGGCATTGGGGTGTGGAGTAAACGGGGAGCAGGAAGTCAAAATGGCTTCTTCGTTGCCCATCGCCGGGGCACGCTGCTCCTTATCACCGGCTCACTTGTAGCCACTGCAGTTGGGGGGTCAGCAACCGTGGGGATGGCTGGTCTGGGGTTCAGGCAAGGTTTGACAGGCGCCTGGTGGCTTCTTGTTGGCTCCATCGGCCTCGTGCTTCTGGGGGTTTTCTTCGCCAGGAGAGTAAGAGGTGCTGCGCTTTATACTCTTCCAGAACTGGTAGAAAGGCAGTATGACCGCCGTATGAGTTTGGCGGCTTCTATTCTTATTGTTATCGCCTGGGTAGGGGTGGTGGCGGGACAAATCGTTGCTGCCGGGACAGTTTTATCTATCCTGGGAATAGGTTCTGTTGCTTTCTGGATGACTGTCTTTACTATAGTTTGTGTCGCTTATGCTATTCTGGGTGGCCAGTTCTCGATTATCCGTACCGATGTTTTCCAGGCGATGCTTCTTTTCATTGGGATTTTTGTCGCTTTGGTGCTGGTTTTCTCGCAAGTTGGAGGACTTGATGGGTTAAAAGCCTCTCTATCCCCGGGTTATTTCTCTTTTCCGACAAGCCCCGAGTTCGATTGGAAGATGCTCTTGTCTCTTTTGATTCTCGTCGGAGCGACTTACGTGGTGGGGCCTGATATGTATTCTCGACTTTTCTGTGCTAAGGGAGAAAAAACGGCCCAGCGATCAGCCATTTTGTCGGCATTTCTTTTCATCCCACTGGCTTTTGCCATCATCTTTATAGGGATGAGCGCCAAAGTTTTATACCCGGAGATAGCTGCCGAAGGAGCCTTTCCTCAGGTAATAACCAGTGTTCTTTCCCCGGGTTTAAGCGGACTGATCCTTGCCGCTCTGGTCGCAGCGCTCATGTCCTCGGCGGATACCTGCCTGCTTACCCAAAGTGTCATTTTAACTGAGGATATAATTAAGCGAGCGCACCCTGCGCTTGACGAAAGGAAAACCATTTTACTGACTCGCTTAAGTTTAATTGGGTTAGGTCTGGTGGCGTTGGGGCTAGCTTTGGCCTTAAAAGGAGTGATTTCATCCCTCCTTTTCGCTTATACCATATTCACCTGCGGCTTGGTTGTTCCGGTGGTCGCCGGATTTTACAAAGAGAAGCTAAAGGTGACACCGCGAGGTGCCCTGGCTGCTCTTATAGGTGGTGGGGTAATAGGATTGCTGGGAAAGATTCCGGGTCTTGACATTCCTCTCAAAGGAGACCTTGGCCTCATAGGTTTTGCTGTAAGTGCGGTGCTTCTTTTCGGAGTGAGCTTCCTCGATCCAAAGAGGTTGTCCCCACGAGGCACAAAGTAAATCAAAGCTTGGGCGGGGACAAGTCCTACCCAAGCTTTGATTTACTATTCTACACCCTTTTACTTTACCCTAACTCTGCCATATGTTCCCCGTAGCTTCAACAGCCCAGACAATGGGGTCAACCAGAAGCTCTCTGACCAGAGTTCTCAAAAGCTCATTTCCGGCTATGAAATCCGCGACAGGAGGACTAAACTGGTAGTACCAGGCGACAAATTGAGCGCCCACTGTGCTTTCCAGCAACACGCTATCACGAAACTCTCGCAACACATCGATCTGTTCAGCGGTAGGGGTTCCGTAGGCTGCGGTAGCAATAAAACAGCCTCCGAAGGGTGACGGTGTTGGTGGTATGTCTGTGGTGAATTGAAGGATAGTACCCTCAACCTCAATCTCGTTATGCTTAAGCTGGGCTATGAAATCATAAGTGGTGTCGGATTCAAGCCCGGTAACCAGTTCAGCATAAGTGCCACTTCTTGATTTGGATACCCAATCAGTATAATCCCAAAACAAGCCGGTGGACTTCTTATAGGCAAAGCGTACTTGCACCGGGCTGAAGTCACCCACAGTGTAGTTCATATTCAGAGTGCTTGAGTAAGCGGTGATATTGGTGGCGGTCTGTGTGGTGACCGTCGGATATACTGGCTCAAAGTTAGCTGTGATGGAGTAGTCGCCGTTCATAGTGATGGTGGTTGTGGCGTCATAGACATCGGCAATAGTGCCCACATCACCGGTCCACTCGACAAAAAGGTAGTCTTCCTCAGCCTCGGCCACCAGGTCAACCACCGCTCCTTCATCATAGGTGAATACTCCCTCGCCAGGTGTGGTTACCGAGCCTCCCTCCGTGCTGGAGACGGAGAGGTTGTATATCGTCACAAACTCAGCTGTGATGGAGTAGTCGCCGTTCATAGTGATGGTGGTTGTGGCGTCATAGACATCGGCAATAGTGCCCACATCACCGGTCCACTCGGCAAAAAGGTAGTCTTCTTCAGCCTCGGCCACCAGGTCAACTACTGTTCCCTCGTCGTAGGTAAATACTCCCTCACCAGGCTCGGTTACCGAACCTCCTCCCGTGCTGGAGGTGGTGAGGTCATACTGTCTGGCAAACTCGGCTGTGATGGAGTAGTCGCCGTTCATAGTGATGATGGTTGTGGCGTCATAGACATCGGCAATAGTGCCCACATCACCGGTCCACTCGACAAAAAGGTAGTCTTCTTCAGCCTCGGCCACCAGGTCAACTACTGTTCCCTCGTCGTAGGTAAATACTCCCTCACCAGGCTCGGTTACCGAACCTCCTCCCGTGCTGGAGGTGGTGAGGTCATACTG
>Ga0315554_1001332_pt1 | contig 14528 bp, 9 predicted proteins | sample SalMarSW160370MG_FD_202114 | JGI IMG/M metagenome (GOLD analysis project Ga0315554, IMG submission 202114) | Salt marsh sediment microbial communities from the Plum Island Ecosystem LTER, Massachusetts, United States - Salt Marsh Sediment SW1603-70 ... | reverse complement strand
CACTGAAATTACCAATGTGTATAGAATAGTAACAATTTCATAAGTTATTCAGAGCTCTCAAGATGTTTTTAGCCACAGATTTCACGGATAAACTGCAAATATTTCACCGCTGAGAACACAGAAATCGCTGAGAAATTGAAGTTCACAGTTTTGGAGGCCCCGGTCATTATTGACTTGCCTATGTTAACTATTTTATTAACAACGCCGGTATTATACCATATTTTGAACGAATATCAAGCAAAAAGTGCCGTTTTTTGAAAAAAATGGCCTTGTGGCTCGTCGCTGGGACCTCGTGGCCCTTGTTTTTTGATGACGACTACTCTGATTTCTTTGAGAGGATGGCAAGACTGGCGGCTGTACGGTAGCCCTAGTTGAGGATAGGCTCTGATATCCACAGTTCGAACAAGAGGTGGTGGCATAGAAACTTGACTGGATACGTCTTGTTCTTGGGAGAGTTGCGTTTGTGACGTGAGACTTTGTGTGCGCGACCTATGAAATTAGGGTGGTTTTCTAAGTTCCATCCTGTTTTACTATTAATGTTCCCGAACGCCTTGTCGCAATCTCCTGAAAGCAAATATCCAAGCATCGCGGCTTCATTAGAGAATGGTGAATATCTGCATGTCAGAAAGTTGTTTTTAACTTCGTTGATATAGTTGCCGATATCAGAATCGGTTCTCAAAACCTTCGCTTCTAATGGCCACATAACTCGAGGATATGCGCGCAGCCGGAATGCGATGTCGTACTGTGGCGGCTGTGCTGGTGCCTGTTGTCGTGTTTCATATTCATACGGGCCATGCTGAATATAAAAAGGTTCGTATCCGCTCATTTCCTCATGAATTTTGGGTTCAAGCAGTTGCGTAATGTCTCTTTCCAAACTCTCATCTTCTTGGGAGCAATCAATCTGTGAAAGGGCTTCCTTGCGAAATGAATCGTAACCTTTCCATATCAAACTTAAAAGTACTACTGAACCAGCAGCTTTCCAGTTACGCAGAATAGAGTTAAATTCCGGCGTATCCGGCCATCGTCTTTCTGAATAGGTATGGCTTTCGCCCAAATTATTTTCCTTTGCTTTCCGATGTTTCCTGCCAGAGCATAATATCGCCTGCTATTTCGTCAGCATCTCTCATTGCCATAGACCGCGTCCAATAACGGACCTGATCCGGCTTAATAATGAAAACTGTCGGAATCCTTTTACCGTCCATTTCAACGATATCATATACCCGCGCGACTCGTTGATGAAAGATACCTCCGCGTGTTTTTTCCTTCGTTGCACTCAGATATTTATTGTCCAACTCTCGCAAGTAGTTTGTTAATTTCTGGGAATCAATCTTTTCGAGACGGATAAAGGGCTTTGCTGTAGGGTCCAAGTGCAAAGCAATCAATCGCACTGGCAAGTATTCCTCGCTTCTTTCTTCAAAAATCGTTGCCGATATTAGCTTATCCTGTCCAAACCCAGCAACAATAACACGCCTAAAGTAATCCACGTATTCCTTTAGTACTCGCTCGTTGTTTTCTTTCCTCCTCTGCGGTAATCTTGTTGACTGTCGCCCTGGAGATTTTGCTCCTCCTTTGAAATCGGGTATAACGAAATTGAAGAGATCTTCCACAAGGGCCCATTCGGCATCGTTGAACCCAAAGACGTTGCGCACATATTCATCTACATCCCTAAAACTCCTTGCTTTTCCCCAAAGACTCTTACCGGTCTTTGGGATGGGTAGCGATAGAATTTCCTCCACATATGCTTCGGGAATGAACCCAGAACATCTGCCGCTGGTCAAAAAGAGATAGTAAACAGCAAATATGCTGTTGTATGTTAAACATGCGGCCTCTAGTATCGAACGGTTTTCTTTGTCTGCATGGACGCTTATGTAGCTCTTTGAACATACGATTCCTTCTTCAGTTTTTCCCGGTAATACAAGAAACGAATTGAAGCGTCCTTCCATCCGCCAACTCTGCCTAATAATTAATTGTGGTATCTCAAATGCGCGGAAATCCGTAGAGTCTCGACTGTGGACATGGTCATCATCATTACGAGGTAGTTTCTCCGCATCGATAAATAGAAAAGACCCACTGGGCACTGCGTTCGTCTCTAGTATTCTTTTCCCAAGTATCTTTTCTCGGACTTTTTTTCTATCCCCTCTTATAATTCCCTGCCGCTTCCAAACACGTCCACTCGATGAGAGATTTGTTATATTCTGCTTCCTCTTTAAACTTTGTATTAAAACAAAGTCCCTTCGGCCCCCCCACATCAAAGCTGACCATACCTCGGGGTCATTTGCTGCTTCGTCCAAAAAAACACGGTTGACATCATGCGGTTCTACAACGACCAAGTAGTCGTCTTCTTGAGACCGTCTCGCCTTCGGACAAATGTATCTCAATGGAATCTCGTCTGGGGGCATCTTTAATAATTTGATTATGCACACGGGAGAAATAGATGCCTTGAAAAGCCCAAAACGCAGCGCGGAAAGATTGACAATTTCTTCCACTTTAAACTTGCTGAACAATTTCTTCCTGAAGGCCAATACCTTCGCCTGCCGATTTGTCAGCAATCCCTGAGCAGGTTGCAGCATACACACAGAACCGTTTTCTTTGGCGAGGAACGCTGATTTTATTAAGAACAATGGACCCGGGCTTTTATATTGAATCGGCCAAATATCTTGAGGATTACGCTTAGCCCAAGATTTTGCGAGATCAGTTGCCACGTTACGGCCCCAAGGAGCATTCCCAACAATAATATCATATGTTTCTTTATCTCGATCGGTTCTGAAACCTTCCTTGTCCTCAGCAAAAAAGTCCGATTCTATCAGACTCTTGTCGCGCAGTTGCGGAAACTTGACATGTTGCCAAACGTGCCTCGGTTCCAATTCATCACACATCGCAAGATATAAGCTAAATGATGCTACGCGTACAGCATGACCATTTATATCGGTGCCAAATAGATTGTTCTCCAGCAGCCCCTTTAGGGCTTGAGAAGTAAGTTTCCTTTCGCTCTTATATGCGTTTTTCCATCGTTGGACCAAACGTTGGTATGACTTTACTAAGAATATTCCCGAACCACATGCAGGGTCGAGGATTTTCACATTCCACTCTTTGCTGTCCCACGGAAGCACGCTATCGAGCATGAAATCTACAATATGACCTGGTGTATAATGTACCCCCAAGTCCTTTTTACCCTTTTTCTTGCTTACAAATTCCTCATAGATGCTGCTGATAAACTCAAGCGGAATAGCGTCAAATGCGTATCTCTTCCAAAGACACCGTTGGCCACTCGCTATCTCCATTTTCCCGCTCACAAAGTCTGCCAGCAAGTTAAGGTGCGGCTCTGCCCGCACGCGTTCCATCTCCTGTCTCCACTCTCTTTCTCTCTCCTCAGGCGTCTCCCCCTTGCCTGGGAAGAGATCCCCGTTAAACCTGTTATTTAACTCTCGGAAAAAGCTGTATGTGTCTTTATAATCTCGCAGGATTCCTTCCAAATCTTCATGTTGCTTCTCCAGCACACCTTTATCATGGAGGTTTGCAAGGATTTGTTTATTCAGTGCTGCATATCCCTCCTTATCCTTCCTCTGGAATAAGAATTCTATGAAAATCACTCTTGCAATCAAATCGTGACAAATGTCCTCTGGTAACTCTGCCGCCCGAAGTTTCTGGCGCAGTTGCTTCAGATCTTCGAGCATTAATTGATCAGCTCGCTGGTCTCGTCGAAAGTACGTCGAATAATCCGGATTTTTAAAGAAGTCTCCTGAAGCCAACTCTACCCATTGCAACGCCTTGGCCGCCTGTGTAGATAATGATGATTCATCAAAGAGGTCCCGCTCCAATTTTTCAACACATAGCTTGCCAATGTTTTCTTTTTGTTCCTCTGGCTGTCTCCAACATGTCCACACCCTGAGTAAGCTGGGCTCCACAGTAATAAGCATCGGCGACCGCGAAAAGCTCCAAGCCAGCCTGTGCGTTTCACGTAATATTTCATCATCATTGATGCTTGCAGTAAAATCACAAACGATGGCTAACGGGTCTTCCGTTCTGCTGGAGAGAGGATTGGTCGTGAGCACCCCCACGTTGACATTAATACCACTTCGTCTTATCGCGGTTTGAATTTTCCTTTTCGCCAGTTCGGCAATTACACGAGGGCCTGTCCCTTTAGGATTGATGATATCTTCCTCTGACGGCCACCCAAGGCGCTTTTGAGCTAATTCAAGTAGTTTGGACATCCCAATACCGGCCTCACCAAGATTCGAGTATTTTAGAAATACCTACCTTTCAACATAATTTCAATAGAAATCCCAGTCGATTTTGGGTAAGTATGTTCTGCCCAATTCTTCGCGCAAACAGAGAGGCGTGGAGTGAAGGAATCTGCGAAAATCCGCGCTAATCCTCCTTCGCTGAAGCTACGGATGACAAGTCTGCATAATCCCCTAAGGGACCCCTAAGGGGGCTGCGATTCAAGAAACCGAGTAAATTTGTGGTCAGAAATAGCCGAAAATAGAATTGACGGATAGCTTGATGGAAGCTATAATACCCGTGTATTCGTCGGTAAACCGGCGGATGCGAGCCTGATTGCCCCGGTGGTCGGGGCATTACAGTGTTACAGAAGGGCGTAAAAAACCGATTTGGCAGCGTCGCCTGTGTAGGCGGCAGCGGCTGGTCGGTAAAGTGCCCGTGAAACTGTGAATGGCTGGAATAACGGTAGTTTATCAGGAAAGGATGAAAGATGTCCGCGAAGCGTTCCTCCACGGCCTCGTCGGCCGAGTCCAAAGACCAATCTTCACTCCCGTCTTCGCCAAAAGGCTGCGCCGCGGCAAGCAAAGCCGGTGCGCAGATTATCGTCGATACGCTCGTTGAGCAGGGCGTCGAGACGATGTTCGGTTATCTGGGCGGAGTGGTATTGCCTCTGTTCGACCGGCTGTACGATGCGCCGATTAATTTTATTATTCCGCGTCACGAGCAGGGCGGCTGTCACATGGCTGACGGCTACGCGCGGGCCAGCGGCAGGGTCGGAGTTATTGTTGTGACCAGCGGGCCGGGCGCGTGCAACCTTGTTACCGGTCTGGCGACGGCGATGATGGATTCGATTCCGATTGTCGCGCTGACCGGGCAGGTCCGCACCGAGCTTATCGGCAACGATGCGTTTCAGGAAGCCGATACGACAGGTATAACCCGGCCGGTTACGAAACACAACTGCATAGTCAAGGACGTCAAAGACCTTGCAAGGACGATACGCGAGGCGTTTTATATCGCATCGACGGGAAGGCAGGGGCCGGTGCTTGTAGATATACCGGTCGATATCCAGGTTGCAAAATGCCAGACGGACGATTCGAAAGAGTTGAATCTGCCGGGCTACAGGCCCGGAACGAAGGGGCATGCGCGACAGATATCCAGCGCAGCAAAAGCGATAAACGCGTCCGAGCGGCCGGTGCTTTACGTCGGCGGCGGGGTCATAAGCGCAAATGCCGCTGATGAGCTTCGCAAATTTGCCGACGCTGCCCATATTCCGGTTGCGATGACGCTGCTTGGACTCGGCAGCTATGACCAGAAGCGTGATGAGTCGCTCGATATGCTCGGTATGCACGGCTCGGCTTACGCCAATTACGCCGTCCAGGAATGCGATTTGTTGATTGCTATTGGGGCCCGCTTCGACGACAGGGTCACGGGCAAGCTCAAGACGTTCGCTCCGAATGCGAAGATTGTTCATATTGATATCGACCCGTCGAGTATATCGAAGAATATCCACGTCGATATCCCGGTCGTCGGTGACGCTAAAGAGATACTGGCTGCGATGGTCAGGGAAGTCGAATACAAGGAACGCGCCGACTGGTTCAGGAAAATCGCCCAGTGGAAAAAGAAGTTCCCGTTCAAGTACGATAAGAACTCCGGCTCAATCAAGCCGCAGTATGTTATCGAGGAGATTTATAAACAGACCAAAGGCGATGCGATAATCACCACCGGAGTAGGCCAAAACCAAATGTGGTCGGCGCAGTTTTATAAGTTCAGCAGGCCGAGACAATTTTTGAGCAGCGGCGGGCTCGGTACTATGGGCTACGGACTGCCTGCGGCAATCGGGGCGCAAGTTGCCCAGCCGAATGAAACGGTTGTAGATATCGACGGCGACCACAGCTTTAATATGACGATGACCGAGCTGGCGACGGCTGTTCAGTATAAACTGCCGATTAAGGTCTGCATTTTGAATAACGGCTATATGGGCATGGTCCGCCAGTGGCAGGAGCTGTTCTACGGCAAGCGGTATTCGTGCAGCTACCTGCAGAACCCGAACTATAAAGACGTTGCCGAGGCGCTCGGTGCGGCGGGTATTACGGTTGATAAAAAGGCCGACGTCCCCAAAGCGGTCAAGCAGATGCTTGCTGAGAAAAAGCCCTGCGTGGTTGATTTTCGGGTCGAACGAGAGGAAAATGTCTGGCCGATGGTCCCGGCCGGGGCCAGTCTCGATGAAATGGACGGCCTGGATATTATGGAATCAATGGCATAACTCGATGCTCGATGCGAGCAGCCACAGAGGGCACCCGCCGTCGCCAAAGGCTATGGCGGGCAGGCAGAGAACACAGAGATTTATCCGCCGTAGCTTCGGCGAAGGCGGAAATAAATTTAAATTAGTGTAAATCAGTGTTAATCTGTGTCTGAGAATAAATCGATAGGGACAAGACTATGAAACATATAATAAGTGCATTGGTTGAAAATAAGCCCGGTGTTCTGGCGCACGTCGCGGGAATGTTCGCGGCCAGGGCGTTCAATATCGATTCATTAGTCGTCGGCAGAACAGAAGATGAGGCCCTTAGCCGAATGACTATCGTTGTCGTCGGAGATGACAAGGTCGTCGAGCAGGTGCGAAAACAACTTGCCAAGATTATACCTGTGGTCAAGGTCCAGGATTTTGTCGGTCAGCCGGTCGTCGCGCGTGACCTGATGCTGATAGCGATTTCAGTTCCGCCGGAAAAAAGGCCTGAGGTGTTTTCGCTGATAGAGATGTTCCGCGGCAAGGTGGTCGATATAGGCCAGAAGTTCGTTATGGTCGAAATCTCCGGGCCTGAGGCCAAGATTGAGGCGTTCATCGATATTTGCCGACCATACGGCATAAAGTCCGTCGCAAGGACAGGCACTATTGCTATGGTCAGACACGCAAAGACCGATGTGTGATTTGTAGCCACAGAGATATTTTTTATGTATAGCCACAGAGGGCACCCGGCTTCGCTAATGCTACGCCGGGCAGGCAGAGTTCACAGAGATTTTTTTGACGCTGATTGCGCAGATTACGCTGCTTTTTATTTACCGCGAAGTGCACGAAGAGACACGAAGATAAAATTTTGAGCCGCTTTGAGGTTATCAAGGCGGCTTTTTTTGTAATCGACTGAAAAACATTATCGTTGCGGTACATCTGCATTTCGGGAGAAGCCGTTTAGTTGCCTTTCCCAAATAGATCGTTAACATAACATTTTATCATCTCTATGAAACATATCCATCTGCAAGTGTAGATTTTATTTTGGATTTTAGGACTTCCAAATTTATCGGCTCATCATACCGCCATTCAACCAAAGTCACTCCTCTTGTGCAGCATTTTAGTCTTTTCCTTTGGTCGCGCTTTAAGGTATACTTAAAGGCCTCTTCTCCACCAAAAAAGTCGACGGGTTCAAAGTGTTGTTTCCCTTGATATTCAAAAGCAAGTCTTTTAGAGGGCACGAAAACATCTAAATGTAGCGGCTTGAGCCATTCAGGAGTTGCATGATGCTCAGCTTCGGGGAAAATTGTCTTGACTAGATTATAAAGTTGCATCTCTGAAACCCAACCCTCACCGATTCTTGGAAGATTATGATTCTCACGTAGCAGGTTTTCCGCTTCTCTTAGTATTTCTTCAACAAGTTCTATAAATGGGTTTCCAATAACTTTTGATAAATCCACATTTTTTCTTAAAAGATTTATCTCGTAATATTTCTTTCCTCTTATTTTGTGACTACGACCCGTATATTGTATACCGTTAGTCCCATAGTCAGATTTTTTAATTTCATTAAAAGATTTTGCAGTAGTGAAATCTGGCTCCTTTTTGCCTCTCTTCCACAATTCGTGCTTAAATGCTTCTATTCCATTGAGGTGAAGGCCTTTATCTAAAATGTATCTTTGATAGTACGAGGGAGAATATGTTGTCCAAAGCCCTCTGTATTTGTTGTCCTCAGGGGTTTCTATGATTGTGCAATATCGAACCTGATCTGGATATCTTTCAAAAAATCTACCCTCTAACACTTTATCGTATTGGGTAGAAAATGAGTTGATGGTTACTGGAGTTTTATCTCTCTGAAATCTGCCATTCCATAGATAGGCACTATGATGCCAGTCTCGTTTTCTTTGTTCGATTAACTCTTCCATAGTTGGAGCGTTATCAACGAGAATATCAAGTGGCAGCTTAATTCCTGCTTCTCGATATTGTTCAATCGCCTTGTCAATACATGAGCAATATTCTGAGAGGTTAGAATTTATCAATTCATTCCGCGACGATTCGCTTCTGAAGTACAAAAGGTCCCTTCCTATCAAAGGGATTTTAGCAAGACGTTTAAGGTAGATTAGTTCATTATGAAGTTCACCATAAAATCTATCACCCAGCGTATTATAATACTTGTTCACTGTTTCTTCGTATTTCCCGTTTTTAATTAGTTCACGAATTTCTTGATATTCGGGAAGTGCTTCTCTGGGTCTTTTAGTAGCTTTTATAAATCTCATAGTGGTATGATTAAAAGAATCAAGATATCCTTCGTTTGTGAGCTTTTCATTCACTCTCGCCATATCCTGCTGGTATTCTTGCCAGTATTTATCATCTAAATGGCGGGCAAGTTCTTGCGGAGTTTTCTTTGTTTCTGTTTGTAGTCTTGTTGATGCTTTACGAATACGGTTTTTCTTTGCATTGGAGTTATATGAGTATTCGTAGCCTTCGCGGAGATGCAGAATAAGTGAAAGAATATCAGTGCCATATATTCTGGGATACGGCAAATTTCTGGCAATTTTATAAAAAGATGCCATCAAATCAATTTGTTCATTTGTAAAGGTGACGATATGCCATACATCCTCTCCTTCGCCCCTAGTTTCATGTTTATTAGCTAGCTTGGCAAGTTCAACTGCTTGCGGATATCGCTTACTTTTAGAAAAACCAAAGTGTATTTTATACGAATCGGACATCATGACTCAATCATAGAAGATAGGGGGCAGTCTATCTTTATTCCCTTTTATCAGCCTCATCTCTCGTTTGAATTTTCCTTCCACCTTTGCGTTTAGAATGATTTATAATGTATTCATGCCGATACAACATATAGTTTATTCGATAAAACCGCGTGAAGACCTCAGATATATTGTTCAGAAGGTCTTCTATTTTGATATTAAGCGGCCACGACACTTGAATAGAACCGAAATCTTCATAAACATCTTCAACATCAATATCGTTTTCATTTTGTTGTGCTGCAAATAGTATGCAGTGTCGGGCTAATCTAAAAAGATTACTTTTTACCTTTTTTTTCGCTTGCAAGGTAAGACGTGAAGGGCAATTAGGCATGGAGTTTTCTTCGAAAACAAATTTGCCATATTGATTGAGTTCCAGAATATTTTTCCAGAACTCGTCAGGCATACGGCTAATATGTTGCGGAAAAAGAAAAGCGGTTTCAATATTAAACTCAATGTTCAGCCAGGTATAAAAACGAATACCATATTGAAGCTTATTTGAACGGACCTCCAAAACATTGCCACTATGGAATAGTTTCCAGCTATCGTTGGGAGTTGTTCTGCGAGCGACCTCGGTAAGAATATCGGCCATAGTATCAATGTATCCTTTAAAAAGTTCAATGTTGTTTGCAGAGTCCTCTTCGTGCTGAAAAGAGCTGAAATACTGTTCTATATTAGCCGCCCATTTAATAAGTTTATTTGCTGAAAATTCCATATAATAACGACCTCTATAATTTCTTAACCGGTCTGCGGCAAAACTTCGATGCTCTGTCGACTCCTAACGGTAATAAGGAAATTATAAGCTGAAACGGCAGAAAAAAGCAAAAAGAAAGGGAGGACGAATCGAAGCGATCGACCCTTCGACTGTGCTCAGGACAGGCCCTTCGACTTCACTCAGGACGGGTAGTATATCCCCAGGGAAGTTGAGATAAGCGTATTGGCTGTTCCGTCTTCGTCCTTCGGACTTCGCCGCGACAGGGGTATGTTAAATAATCAGTGTTCTGTAATTAAAACGATATTACTTTTTTGGGAAATTCAGGTAAGCATATTCTCCGTGGTATTTTTTGGCGGCTGCGTCGTAGGCCTTGGCGGCTTCGACCTCGTCGTCGAAAACTCCGATGTGTATTTTTTTGCGGTTGTGTCGCAGGCCGGCCACCCATTTGCCGTGATATTTGCTCCAGTAAACTCCTTTGTATTTTGACGTACAATTGCCTGCTTTGGGTTTGTTATTTACGGCGTTCTGCTTGTAGGTAACTATTCTGAGATTTTCCTTTCTATTGTCCCGGCCGTCGTGATTTATATGGTGCACTAACATACCCTTGGGCGGGTTCATTAACTGGCGATGCATGTGAATGATTGAAAAGCCGTTCTCGATGCGAACAGCGTATTGGGTATTTTTGAATTTCATAAGGTACCAGTCGTATTTACTGAGCGATTCGTAATCCTCAGGGTCAACTTTTGCGTACTGGCCCGGTCCGAGCCTGATGAGCCGGTATGTGTGGCTATGGCGCAGCAGGCGGTATTTGAGTATTATCGCGACGGCGGCCGAGTAAAGCAGGCGGGGGATTGGAACCGGAATTGTAAGTTTGAGCAGAGGCATTAATTGTCCGGCAGGTTGGGTTGCTGGCAATTTCGCGAAAGCGTGTATTTAATGCTTATGATTTAATGGATACCTGCTTTCGCAGGTATGACAAATTCAGCGGCGAGCGTAAATGCTGTGGAGAACTGAACTTATATGCTCGCTTAGATTTGAATTTAACTATTATTATAACTTAACCACATTTTAAGTGGTTACCAAACTTTTGTCAAACAAAAAATCTAAATTTTTTGAAAAAAAATGACATCGGGCCTTGTGCCATAAAAATCTTGTCTGAGGGGGGCATTTCGGTATAATCGCGACGATTCGGGAATCATATAATCGAGCGTTACGACTTTGTTTTGACGCTGATTGCGCTGATTAACGCAGATTAACGAGAACTCAGTCAGCAGTGAAATCTGCGAAATCTGTGTCTATGTTCTATAAGACTTTGTAAGGAGAAACCTCACGATGGCAGCGAAAATCTATTACCAAAAAGACGCTCCGCTAAAACCCCTCAAAGGCAAAAAGGTAGCGGTTATCGGTTACGGCAGCCAGGGCCATGCCCACAGCCAGAACCTCCGCGACAGCGGAATTAAGGTAGCAGTGGCGGAGCTCAAAGGCACGGACAATTATAAGCTGGCCCAGAAGAGCGGCTTCAAGCCCGGCGATATCAAAACGGCGATGAAGGACGCAACGCTGGTAATCGTGACCGTGCCGGACGAGGTACAGGCGAAGGTCTATGACTCGCAGATTAAGCCTAACCTTGTTAAAGGTCAGACGCTCGGTTTCTGTCACGGGTTTAACATCCACTTCGGATATATCAAGCCTCCGGCCGGTGTTAACGTCGTGATGATTGCTCCGAAGGGGCCTGGCCATTTGGTCCGCAGCGAATATGAAAAGGGCGGCGGCGTGCCCTGTCTTGTCGCGGTCAAGAAAGACGCGACCGGCACTGCGAAGAAAATCGCGCTTGCCTGGAGCAACGGTATCGGCGGGGCAAGGGCGGGCGTCATCCAGACAACGTTCAAGGAAGAGACCGAGACGGATTTGTTCGGCGAGCAGGTAGTATTGTGCGGCGGACTGACGAGTCTTATCAAGGCCGGGTTCGAGACATTGGTCAAGGCTGGCTATCAGCCGGAGATTGCATACTTCGAATGTATGCATGAGGTCAAGCTCATCGTCGATTTGATGTACCAGGGCGGCATGAGCTATATGAGGTATTCGATAAGCAACACGGCTGAGTACGGCGACCTGACCAGGGGCAAGAGAATCATCACAGGCAAGACCAAGGCCGAGATGAAAAAGATTCTTTCCGAGATTACCAGCGGCAAATTCGCGGCTGAGTGGGTCAAAGAATATAAAGGCGGTCTGAAGAAGTTCAATAAGCTGTATAAGGATGATTATAATCATAAGATTGAACGGGTCGGCAGGAAGCTGCGTAAGATGATGAAGTGGATTAACGCAAAGGAAGTATAAACTCGATGCAGTGAACCACGTTGGGTTCACAGATAAATTTGCATTGTTCTGAGAGGGTAATACGGTGAACAAGACCAGGATATTGTTTCTGTTGAGTGCGGTGTTGTGTTTGGCACTTTCTTCCGGCTGCTGGCTGATAGACTTGAAGGATTTCGTTGCGCCCGAAGGCCCGCCCAAGCTCAAGGAAATAGCCAGGACGTATTACCTGACCGAGCTGCGGCACAGCACGGCGGCCGACGTGCTGCCGTTGATTTACATGCCGGAGTATTCGCTTCTGAGTCAGAGTACCAGTATCCTTGCAGCACAGGGCGAAAAGAAAAGAGGCTATAAGCTGTGGTTTACAATGGTCAGCTTCGACGAGAACGACCTGCTCGCCAAGCGAAAATACCTGATGATTGCGGATGAAAAGCCGAAGGTCTTAATACCGACCCAGCCGTGGGCGGGATTTCGGTTTGACGGCAGGCTTGTGCTCGAAGGCAAGGTTCTCGAAGAACCTTACGCAGATGAAAACGCAAGACGAGTCGCTATGCTCAAATTCGCACGGGAGGCGATACACGACGATATTGCCGAAGTCAGGGAAGACAACAAGAACTATGATGTATGCGGTGCGATGATAAACCTGTCGCTTGAGACTGTGCTGACTATGCTTGACCATTCACCTGCTCTTGCGGCAAAGCTCAGCGACGCGAAGGGTCTGGACTTTGAGCAGCGCAGCTTCGACAGCGGCAAAATCGGGATGACCAGCGATGAAAGGACGATGACTATAAGGATTCGCTTAGGTTCATTTACAGGCAGTTTCGAAAAGGTCGAAGAGTTCGACTACTCGCAGGAAACCGAAGAATCCGAACAATAAAGAAAAGAGCGGGTCCGTAAGCCGAGTTCTGTTTTAGCGATCATTTATCTGGGACCCGATTTGCATCGGGACTCGAGCGACCTACCCGCCGGATTACACTCCGGGCAAGAGTCAGGAATCTGTAGCGCTTACAGATTCCAACCGGCATACTTGGTCTTGCAGGCGGTGGGGTTTACCCTGCCGTCGCTGTCACCAGCGATGCGGTGCGCTCTTACCGCACCATTTCACCATTGCCTTTTCCCGCAAAGCGGGAAAGTGGGCTGTGTATTTTCTGTGGCACTTTCCCTGAAGTCGCCTCCGATGGCCGTTAGCCATCACCGTGCCCTGTCCTGCTCGGACTTTCCTCCCCGCACCTGCTTTAAACAGAAAAGCAGAAATTCGAAATCCTAAATCCTAATCTCTAAACAAATTCAAAATTTGAAATTCAAATGTTTAAAACGACCTTATTTGAGACATTTGGGCTTTAGTCATTAGAAATTATTTCGAGTTTCGAGATTCGATATTCGGATTTACCTGCTTTGCTATGCAAAGCAGGTGCGGGGCGACCGCCCGACCCACTCTTTTAATTGCCAATGAACTGCTTAGAGTATTATACCAGAAAAAAGCGGTTAAGTCCTGCGTATTACTTCGATGCGTTTCTGGAAATGTTCGTTGTCGGTCTCGGGATAGTCTCTTCTGGAGTGTACGCCGCGGCTTTCCTTTCTCTGTCGGGCGGCCTGGGCTATCAGTAGGCTGATAGTGAGCATATTCTGGCACTCCCAGCCGGCCGGTGAATCGAAGACCTTGTCCATAACATATCGCTGCCAGAAGCGGATAATTTCCTCGGCCTCGACGAGCTGTTTTTCCGTTCGGGTGATTCCGACGTTTCGCCACATCAGCGCCCGGAGTGAATTGCGAACGTCGACGGTATCCAGCCGAGTCCTGTCGGACAGAGGTATTTCGAACCTTATCGACGGGTGTTTGGTCCTGAGGGTTTTGTCGCGCTCGGCATCGCCTATGGCGGCGCCGGCGATTTTGCCGAAGACCAGGCCTTCGAGCAGTGAGTTACTGCCCAGGCGATTAGCGCCGTGCAGGCCGGTGGCAGCAGCTTCGCCGCAGGCGTAAAGGTTATCGATACTGGTTTTGGCGTTGATGTCCGTTCTGACGCCGCCGACCATATAATGCGCGCTTGGTCTTACGGGAATCAGGTCTTTGCTGACGTCGATATCGAAGCTTTCGCACAGCTCATTTATCAGCGGGAACCTCTGCGCGAAATGTTTTTTGTCGAAATGGCGAACGTCGAGATAGACGTGGGTCGATTTTGTCTTTAGCATCTGCGCGAGAATCGCCCTGCTGACGATGTCACGCGGGGCAAGCTCAGCGGCGGGGTCGTAATCTTTCATAAAGCGCCTGCCCTTATTGTCGAGCAGCACG
>Ga0315554_1001330_pt1 | contig 14536 bp, 11 predicted proteins | sample SalMarSW160370MG_FD_202114 | JGI IMG/M metagenome (GOLD analysis project Ga0315554, IMG submission 202114) | Salt marsh sediment microbial communities from the Plum Island Ecosystem LTER, Massachusetts, United States - Salt Marsh Sediment SW1603-70 ... | reverse complement strand
TTGATCTACCCCGATGAACCGCGTATACTCTTTCATGGACCGGTCTCCTTTCTGTGTCTGTTGTCTCAACCACAGATTACCACAAGGACTCCGGTCCTTCCATACTATCTATCCAACGTGCGGCGGGTCGCCGTCTCCTCCAGAGTCGTGCCGCTGATGATGGAAGAAACCCTCGGGAAGGTGCAGGCCCAGATGGTGCAAGCCTCCCGTCCAGCCACGGGGGAGCGGTCGGATGGCAAGCGCGGCAACCAGGACGATGAGCGCCAGAACCACCGCGGCGGAGGCAAACGTGGAACGCATGCCCCAGGCGGTTGCCACCGCAGCGCCGATCATCGGCCCCAGGGTGTTGCCTGCCGAACTGGCAGATCCGCTGAGGCCATAGACCGCACCCAGTTGCTCGCGGCTGACGGTGCGCGCGAGGATGGCGTTGGCGGCGGGGATCAGCCCGCCCACGAACAGCCCCAGGCACAGGCTGGCCGCAAGGAAGAGGCCAAAGTTGGGCGCGACGGCCTGTCCCGCGTAGCCGACGGCGGCGCCCGCCGCGCAGACCAGCAGGATACGGCGATATCCGGCGCGGTCGGCCAGCCGCCCCGCGTACAGCGATGAGACCGCGCTGACCAGCGCTGTCCCTGACAGCACCAGGCCGGTGGCCGTGTTGATCCGGGCCGGGTCCCGCTGGAGCGTCTCCACGAACAGCGGCAAGATGACGCGCCCCACCGAGTCGGCCATGGTGGCTCCGGCCAGGACCAGGATGGCTCCCAGGGCGGCGGTCGAATGGGCGACGGTGCGGGCGCCCGCGGCCACGCCGCCGCGCTGGGCGGTTGCGGCAGGCTTCTGGAACCGCTCGCGCACCAGCGCCAGCACGACCAGTCCGCTCAGGATATTCAGCCCGCCACTCAGCGCGAAGGCCCACCGGTAGCCTACCAGGTCGGCCAGGAACCCGCCCGCCAGTGGCCCCACCGATGCCCCAGCACCGGTCGCCATGACGATGATGCCCAGAGCAAACCCGACCTGCTCCAGCGGCACGTAGGTGGACAGCAGTGCATAGGCGGCAGGGATGAGGCCCGCCAGAGCGCCCTGGAAGATGCGCATCAGGAACAACTGCTGGACGCTGCCCGCAAAGGCCATCAGCATGAAGGTGATGCCGATGCCGTAGCCCGCCCGCTGGGTGTTCCACGAGTGGCCCTTGCGGTCGGCCAGCGCGCCCCACAGGGGCATGGTGAACAGCGCCGCGACAGGGGTTGCGGCGGCCAGCAGCCCAGACCAGAGTTCCACCTGGTTCAGGTCGGTGACGCCGAGTTCGCGGATGTAGAGCGGCAAGAACGGGATGGAGGCATTCCAGCCGACGATGCACAGGAAGACGGCTGCTGCCGTGGCGGCCAGGTTGGATTTCCAGGATTTCATGGCGATTGTTTCGTCCGCGTTTTGCAGGGATTATACGTCTGGGGCAGGAATTAGGCGAAATGGGGTGATGAGACCTAACCCCCCTGGTATTGTAGGGTCGTACGGCGCGAAAATTGGAACCGCTGAGACACTGAAGGCATGAGGCTGCTGAATCATCAAGTGCGGGCTGGACTCCTCAGCGCTCTCAGCGCCCTCAGCGATCCAACCGCTGAGACACTGAAGCCATGAAGCCGCTGAATCATCAAGTGCGGCGCTGTACCCCTCAGCGCCCTCTGCAATTCAGCGATCCACCCGCTGAGACACTGAAGGCATGAGGCTGCTGAATCGTCAAGTGCGGGGCTGTACCCCTCAGCGCTCTCAGCGCCCTCAGCGATTCAGCGATCCAAACCGCGCGGCCCGACGGACGAGGAGATTGCGGTTGTGGAGGGGCATTCATCGTAGGGGCGTGAGCCGCGAAGATTGGAACCGCTGAGACACTGAAGGCATGAGGCTGCTGAATCGTCAAGTGCGGGGCTGTACTCCTCAGCGCTTTCAGCGCCCTCAGCGATTCAGCGATCCAAGCCGCGCGGCCCGACGGACGAGGAGACTGCAATTGTGGAGGGGCGTTCGTCGTACGGGCGAGGCATGCCTCGCCCCTCCCCAACATGGGACGCGCACGACGACTCAGCGTTGTCACGTAGTCTCAGCGATCCAAACCGCGTGGCTCAGCCGGTGATTTGAACCACAATCGTGTACTCAATCGGCTGGTTGGCACCCACTTCGATGAAGTAGTCCTGCGTGGAGGGCACAGTGCCTACGAAGTCCGCTCCCTCGCCCATGCCGCTTCGGAGCACGGAACCGTCCACGCCCCAAATCACCAGCCGCACGGTGCCCGCTGGAGCGGACACGTGGACTTCCATCGTTTGGCCGCTCTGCGCGCCCACCACGTACTCGTGCGACTCCCATGCCGCCAGACTGCCAGTGCGCGTCGCGGAAACCGCGCCGGGGCTGAACGCAATGCGCTCGGGAATCGCCACGTTCAGGGAGTACTGAGTCGCGGCGTCGGCTTGGACGATGATGATGTAGTCCTCCGTGATTGGCAGAGTGCCCCGAAACATGGTCTGGTCGCCCATGCCGCTCACCAGCACCGTGCCCTCCATGCCGTAGATGACCAGGTGGACTGTGTTTTCGGGCGCGGACAGGCTGACGTCCATCCACTGGCCTTCGCTCGCGCCCAGCACGTACGCATGGCCGTCGCCTGCGGCCAGTTGCCCTTCGAGCACTGCCGAGGTGCCGCCGGGCGCAAACGCGATGCGCTCCGGGATGCGCACGAACAGCGAGTAGTTGGCGGCCGCGTTGCCAATCACGCCGACGTAGTAGTCCTGGGTCGTCCGCAGCAGGCCCCGGAAGCCGGTAGCCGCCGCGCTGCTCATCAGGACTTCGCCGTCAGCGCCCCAGACCTGCATGCCCACCGCGTTTTCGGGCGCGGACAAGTCCAGTTCCAGAACCTGCCCCGCGCTTGCCGCCAGCACGTAGCGGACGACGCCGCCCGCTGCGATGCTGCCGGCGACTGTCGTCGAGGTCGCGCCCGTCTCGAATTGGATGCGGGTAGCGAGCACCTCGGTCGGTGCCGGAGGCGGCGGGGTAGGTGTGAGCGGCACGGATGTCGCCGTAGGCGGGACGGCCGTTGGCGCGGACAGGGGAACCGTTGCCGTCGGCGGGAGCGCTGTCGGTGTGGCCAGGGCGGTGGGCGCTGCCGTTGGGCCGCACGCCACGAGGCCGATTCCGAGAATCAGCAAGGTCGAAACAGCCACAAAGTGCTTGTTCATGGAGTTCCTCCTCAAGAGTTTGGCTCATAATACCGCAGAGGCACAGACGCCGCAAGATGCGCACGGCACACCGTGCGCTGCCTTGCTGTCTTCGCATCTCCGTGGTGCAAGCCGGGCTATGGCTCTAGAAATCTCACAAACAAGACGCGTCCGCTCGCGTTTTGTTCCACGAAAGGCGTATCTGCGCGGGCGCATTTGTGGGCGCGCACAGCCGCGTGCCCCTGCATCCGCCGCGCGCCTGGTGCGCCCGCCTGGCAGCGCCACATCTGCGAGATGCCGAGAATCTCAGGCGGGAACCGGCTTCATGACGTGCTATACACCTCGCAGGGGATGCATATCATCCCCAAGCTATACCCGCAGCCCGGATACAGACTCATCGACTCGGTTCCCACCTGATAGCCCTTGCAGACCTGTAGTATCGCTTCCTGCGGCCTGCTCCGCACCAGCACAATCAGTTGCGGTTTCTGCCATGTCTTCTTCAACGCGCACCTTCATACGCTTTCGAGAGCAAGCACTTCACACCAAGAAAAAAGCCCAGACCCGCTTCTGCGACGGTCTGGGCTGAAATGCTGCAACTTGCTGCGCTGTCGGGTCTCCACTTCCAGCCTGCCACGCAGGCCGCCATCTTGTCAAGGGTAGGCTTGCTCCCTGGCTTTCGCTCGTGGAGAGCGAACAGCAACCATCTCCCTGAGGGAGGCTGCGCACTGATTGGGTGCATCGTTGGAAATGGACAGTGGCTTGGATGTTACGGAAGCAAACCGGGTGTGCCTGCAAAGATGGCGGCTTCGCGGCCAGGACGTGTCACTCGCCGCCGCAGGGAACCTTATACTGACCCCGTATCGCCTGCTCAATCTCGGCTCGCGCGTTCTGCCTCATGCCTGGGGTATAGTGTACAACGTAGAACAGGTCCCCTTTGCAGTACTCATTCCAGCACTCATGTCGCTCGTGTTCGCCGACCGCCGATTTCACCTTGCCTGCCTCACCAACATCGATGAGGTAGTTCGTGTCCTCCATTCTGCACAGGATGGCGAAGACGCCCGCTCGCTCTTTCAAATCATCCAGGGAGTCAAATCGCCCTTCGAACAGATATTCGCCCATCTTGACACTCATAGCACAACTCCTTTCGTTTGGCCGGGCATGGCGGGTCCACGACCGGCATTTCGACTCGGTCAGCGGCGTATGTTCGGGCCGATGAACGGCTGTCCATGACACGTAGGGCACAAACCCGCGCGAACGCGTGCTCCGAAACCTGGGACGGGGCGCGCTTCAGGGTGGCGCGCCGAGAAGGACGCTAGTGCGCGGCCCTCGCCGGGGCCACGTAGGCGATGTCTGGCACGTCGTCGCCTGGCGGAGGGAAGTACTTAATCTCCTCCGCGCCTAGGTCTTTCAGGACTGCCTCGGCTTTGTCGCGCGGCCACTCCCGCAGGCGCACCAGCAGCACAGTTTCGCCGGTCTGGAACTTCAAGGCGGCAAGCGCAGCCTTCTTGGATTTGCGCAGGCCCAGCCTTTCCAGCAGCGGACGGCTGCTGATGCCCTCTTCTCTCGCCGTGATTGGGATGATTGCCAAGTCGCATTCAGCCAGGCCCATGGCGCGCAGTTTTTCGGCTGCTGCGGAGCCTTTGGCGCTGTCGTGGAACAGGGCGCGCACGGCTGCGGGGATGTTGCCGTACAGCTGTCTAAACTCGTCTGCCATTTCCCTCACCTCTTTCCAGGGGTCGCGATGCCGTCCGCGGAAAACGGGTAGAGACGCAGGCCGGGACGATTGCAGGCCCCTGTATGCCATTTCACTTTCTATTGTAGCACGAAACTCAACGGTTCGCAAGGGGAATGCGAAAAACCCACCGGCACCCCGTTTGCTTGACAACAAATGCCATCAGCCGTAGAATGTCGAGCGATGCATTCCACCGCTGAGGTGCGTATGGAATCCGCAAGAGACCGCGCAGTGGCGGCAAGTTCGCTTCTCGCCCTGAGCGCCGCGTTTGCTCCATGGGCCGCTTCTCTGAACACCAGCCTGTCCGGGACTGTCGGCAAGGTGTCCTGGACCTTCACGCTGCCGGCTGTGGCCGTTCTGGCCCTGCTGGCCGCCGTGCTGGGGGCCTTCGGAGCCCACGCCACCGTCTGCGCCCACCCCAGGGCGCGGGCCGGACAACTGAGCCATACGGCGCAGTACTGGCCGCCCGCCGCTGTTCTTTCCGCCGTCGCCGTCGTGGGCGCTTCCCGCGCCACCGGGCCGTGGCTGCGACTCGGCGGCACGTTGGCGGTGGGCGTCCTGGCGGCGGCAATGCTTCTGCTGGCATACTACACGGTGGACGCCAGCGCCCCGGTCTACGGCAGGGCGCGGTGGGCGCTCAGCGCGCTGGACTATGTCATCGCGCTTGGAGCCTTCGCCGCAATCGCGGCAGGCCATCTGCCGCACCGGTGGAGCGCCGTTCTTTGTGGCGCTGCCGCGGCCCTTCTGGCCGTGGACCTGCTGCGCCAGCCCGACCGTACCCCGGACTCCGCTGCAGCATACGTGGCGGTGATTGGCGTTGTTCTGGGCCTGTCCGCCAACTACATCCTGCTTTGGGCCATAGCGCCTGCCAAGGCAGCCCTGATGCTCCTGCTCCTGCTCTACGTTCTGACAGGAGCCATTGGACACCATTTCAGGGGCCGCCTGACCTGGTGGGTAAGGGCAGAGTACCTTGCCGTGCTGGTGCTGGGCGCATGGGCACTGCTGAAACTGGTCCCCTGACGGCGAAGGGCGGCACCGCGAGCAGAGATGGCATCCCTGCTGCGGCGCGCACCTAGTGCAGAATCTTGCTCAGGAACAGTTTGGTGCGCTCGTGCTTCGGCGCTGTGAACAGCAGTTCCGGCGTCGTCTCCTCGATAACGACACCATGGTCCATGAGGACAACCCGGTCGGCAGCCGCCTTCACGAATCCCATCTCGTGGGACACGACCACCATCGTCATGCCTTCGGCGGCCAGTTCCAGCATGACGTCCAGCACCTCTTTTATCATTTCCGGGTCGAGGGCCGAGGTCGGCTCGTCGAACATCATGATTTTGGGCTGCATGGCCAGCGCCCGCGCAATGGCGACCCGCTGCTGCTGTCCGCCGGACAGTTGTCCTGGGTAGGCGTGGGCCTTTTCGGGAATGCCCACCTTCCTCAACTGCTCCATGGCGATGGCTTCGGCCTCGTCTTTCTTGCGCTTGCGCACCACCTTCTGGGCCAGGACGATGTTCCCCAGCGCAGTCAGGTGGGGGAACAGGTTGAACAACTGGAACACCATCCCCACCTCGGCGCGCACCACGTTGATGTTCGTCTTGGGGTCGGTCACGTCGAAGCCATCCACGATAATGGTGCCGGAGGTTGGCGTTTCAAGGCGATTGATGCAGCGCAACAGGGTCGACTTGCCGGAACCGCTGGGGCCGATGATGACAACCACCTCGGCTGTGGCGACGTCCATGGTGACGCCGCACACTGCGCGAACGTGGCCGAAGCGTTTGTGAACGTCCCGTATCTGGATGATGGGGTTATTCTCCAACTCTCATCCTCCTTTCCAGTAGCCTGCTCAGCGAGGACAGGGTGAGCGTCATGGCCAGATACAGCAGGGCCACCGTGTTGTACGGCTCGAATGCGCGAAACGTCCGCGAAGCGTACAGCCGCCCCCGTTGGAGCAGGTCAGACAAAGCGATAACAGAGATGAGAGACGTGTCCTTCAGCAAAGCGCTCAGGTCGTTGACCAGGGGGGGCAGGATGATTCGGAATGCTTGCGGCAAGACGACGTAGCGCATGGACTGGAAGTAGTTCATGCCCAGGGAGCGCGCGGCCTCCATCTGTCCCCGGTGAATCGACTGAATTCCGGCGCGGTAGACCTCGGTCAGGTAGGCCCCGTAGCCGAAGCCCAGCCCAGCGATGGCTCTATAGAGCATGGGGGGATTGAAGCCGGTAGCGTCGCGAATCCAGGGGCCAACCACAAAGCCCATGTACAGGATGATGACCAGCATGGGGAGGCCGCGGATGATTTCCACGTACAGCGTGGAAATGGCGTACAGCACGGGGTTCTTCGAGACGCGTCCCAGGCCTCCCAGCAAGCCGAGCACCAGCGCCAGAGAAAAGGCCACAGCGGTCGTCTCCAGCGTCAGTTTGACGCCGACCATGACAAAGGCGAGGACGTCCAGATAAGCCTGGGAGGTCGCCACGGAGTAGATGACGTAAACGCCCAGGACACCAATGATGACGGCCCACCAGGGAATATCGGATAGCTTGATCCGCCTCGGTTCTTTGTCTTCAGGAATTGCAGTCACATCTGCAGGTTCTGTCAATTCCTCTCCTCCTTTCCGCAGCAGGGCTTTGAATTGTAACTCGCGGACAGCCTCAACGCCGCAGTGCTCCGTACAGATGGCAGGCGACCAGGTGGTCGCCGTCGCCTTCGTGCTGCAGTGGGGGCTCCTCTTGTTTGCAGATATCCTCCGCGAAGGCGCACCTCGGATGGAAACGACACCCGGGCGGCGGGTTGACGGGATTAGGAATCTCGCCTTCTGGCAGCGCCTTTTCTCGCAGGGCGCGAGGGTCGGGCACGGGCACAGCCGCAAGCAGGGCTTCGGTGTATGGGTGCAGCGGGCGGCTGTAGACTTCTAGCAGGGGCCCCATCTCGACGATTTTGCCCAAATACATGATACCGATACGGTCGCAGACGTATTTTGCCGTGGCCAGGTCGTGCGTAATGTAGAGGTATGTCAAATCGAACTCGTCCTTGAGATCCATCATCAGTTTGAGCAGAAGTGCCCTGACAGAGACGTCGGCCATGGCGATGGGTTCGTCGGCGACAACGAGTTCCGGCTGCAAGACCAGGGCCCTGGCTATGACCGCCCGCTGGCGCTGGCCGCCGCTGAGTTGGTGCGGGTATTTCTCGTACAGGGTCGCGGCAGGAGTCAGGCCAACTTTCTCCATGATTTCGATGACCCTCTGCCGTTTCTCCTCGCCTCTGGCTATGCCGTGAATCAAGAGCCCGTGGCCGATAGCCTCGCCCACTTTCATTCGAGGGTTCAGAGAAGCCGTGGGGTCCTGAAAAATCACCTGCATTCGCCGACGCAGTTCGCGCATCTTGCCGGGTGCGATGGTGGCAACGTCGATTCCATCAAACAGAATATGCCCCTCGGTCGGATCTACAAGGCGCACAATGAGCCGTCCCATCGTTGTCTTGCCGCTGCCGCTTTCCCCGGCCAGGCCGAACACCTCGCCGCGCCGAATGTCGAAACTAACGCCATCCACAGCACGCACGTGGTCAATCTTGCGTGAGAGGAGCGTTTCCACGAAACTGGTTTGCACAGGAAACCACTTCTTGATATTGCGTACCTCGACCAGGTTGTCGCTCATTTTCCCTCGCGTGTTCTACTCGGTGTTCTTGATGGACCCGGGAGTGTCCCGTTCAACTCTGTTCAGTCCTCCGCGCTCAAAAGGCGTCCTCATACAGCCAACAGGCTACCTGGTGTCTGTTCGCCTTCCCCATCACGGGGGGCTCCATTCGAGAGCATATCTCCATAGCCTGCGGGCAGCGCGGGTAGAAGCGGCAGCCCGGTGGCGGCTCGATAAGGTCAGGCGGCGACCCAGGCATCGTCGCCAATTCCTGCCTCTCCAGGTCTATGGTGGGAATGGATCTGAGCAACCCCTGGGTGTAGGGATGCAGCGGCCTGTCGTACAGTTCAACTGTGCCCGCCACCTCCATCAGTTTGCCGGCGTACATCACGGCAATGCGGTCGGCCAGTTCGGCCACGATGCCCATATTGTGCGTGATGAGAATCATGGTCAAGTTGAACTCTTCTCTCAGATGTTTCATCAGTTCCAGGATTTGGGCCTCGACAATGACATCCAGCGAGGTTGTAGGTTCATCCGCAATAATCAGGTCCGAGTTGAGCACCAGGGCCAGACCAATCATAACGCGCTGGCGCATTCCGCCGCTGAGTTGGTGTGGGTAGTCCGACAGGCGGCTCGAGATGATTCCCAGCGAATCCACCAGTTTCGCAGCCCACTCGTGCGCCTCTTCTGTGGATACGTGCCCCTCGTGAACGCGAATCGTCTCCACAAAATGATCGTCGATGCGCTGCAGCGGATTGAGACAGGTCATGGGGTCCTGGAAAATCATGGCGATACGCTTGCCTCGGATGCGAATCATCTCCGATTGTGATTTCTTCAGCAGGTCCTCGCCGTCGAAGAGCATTTCCCCGCCGACGATTTCTCCCGGAGGGCGAATCAAGCGCAAGATGGAGAACCCCAAAGTAGACTTGCCGCAGCCCGATTCCCCTACCAGGCCCACGACCTCGCCGCGCTCGATGGTCAAGTCGACGTGGTCCACAGCCCGGACAATCCCGGCCCTGGTTTCGTACTGTACTTGCAGGTCTTTGACTTCTAGCAGCACGCCATTGCTGTCCATACAGAATCCTCTACGTTTCGCTGAGGCGGGGATTGAGCATCTCGTTCAGGCCCTCGCCAAGGAGCGCAAATCCCAGTGCTACCAACGCAATCATCAAGCCCGGGAATGTGATAATCCACCAATATCCGCCTGGCAGGAACGCCCTTCCCTTGCTCAGATCGTAGCCCCAATCTGGCTTGCTGGGGTCAATCCCCAGCCCCAGGAAACTCAGCCCGGCCTCGGTAAGGATGGCGTCGGCGATGTTCATCGAGAAGACGACCACGATGGAAGGGATGACGTTGGGGAACACGTACAGGCGCAGGATTGTGACAGCTTTGGCGCCCAGACTCCGCGCCGCGTCCACGTACAGTTCCTCTTTGACGGCCAAGGTCTGCCCCCGCACCACGCGGAAGTACGTGGGTACATAGACCACGGAAATCGCGATGGCCATGTTCAGCACCCCTGGCCCAAGCATAGCCGCCATCGCAATGGCCAGAATCAGCCCCGGAAACGAGTAGACGCTATCCATGATGAGGGAAAGCACTCTGTCCAGTGCCCCTCCGGCGAAACCCGACAGGAGTCCAAGGGGGATGCCCGCCAGGGCAGAGAAGGCAGCGGAGAGCAGTGCCACTTTCAGCACCGTGCTTGCCCCATAGAGAATGCGGCTGAGCACGTCACGGCCGAGATTGTCTGTGCCCATGAGGAATCGCTTGCCGAAAGGCTTGCCCGCGATCTTGAGTTCGCCAGCATACTCGTCCACCCACTGACGGGCAACCGAGATGTCGGCCGCCACAGCGTCAACCTTGCCCTCCAGCAAGTCCCTGAAGGCCGCGTTCACCTTGGGCTGCTTCACCAGAATCACGCCTTCTATCTTCTTGAGTTGTGTTGCGGCAGTGCCGTTTACCTCCACACCCACAGTCTTGCCCACCAGGGATTCAACGCTGTCAATCCCGGTGGTATCCCAAAGCACGACAATCGCCTGAATGCCGGAGCCAGGCGGGCTGAACGACTTGCCAACGAATTGCTCAGGGTCAAAGGGCGCCAACCTGGTAGCAAACAAGGTGCACCCGATGACAACGACGAGGATAAGCCCTCCAAGCAGGGTGATGTACCATTCGGTGCCGTACCATTTCGCGCCCTTGACAAACCAGGCCGCCAAGCCATCTCGTCTGAGCACGTCTGTGAGAGTTGTGGCTCTACTTTGTACCGTCATTGCAGACTCCCGACAGTGGAACCATAAGCGAAACTAGTAGCGGATACGCGGGTCCAGATAGGCATAGACGATGTCCACAAGCAGGCTGACACCCGCAACCAGCAGAGCAAAGAAGACGACGCTTCCCTGGATGGAAGGAAAGTCACGATACTCGATTTGCTCGGTCAGGAAGCGGCCCATCCCAGGCCAAGAGAACGTCGTCTCGGTGAGCACCGCGCCGGCCAACAGCAGGGCGAACTGCAGGCCCAGCATGGTCAGCACGGGAATAAAGGCATTCTTCAGAGCATGCTTGTAGACCACGATGCGTTCCGGGATGCCCCGCGCCCTGGCGGCAGTGATGTAATCCTGGCAAAGCACGCCCAGCATGTTGGCCCGCGTGAGGCGGGTGAAGATTCCCGACAGGTACAGCCCGAGCGTGAGCGCCGGAAGGCATAAGTGCTGGAGGGCACTGACCAGGCTGGCCCAGTTGCCGGTAATCAGACTGTCGAACACATAGAATCTGGACAGGAAGTCCAGTATCGAAGCAATCGGGCGGCTGACCTGAAGGTTGTAGGCCTGGATGATGGTTTCCGGCTGCATCTGCGTGCCAATCCGGCCGTATACTGGCAGCCAACCCAACTTGACTCCGAGAAACAATTGCAGCATCAGACCAAGCCAGAATACCGGCAAGGCATAGATGACGATGCTGAAGATGCGGAAACTGTAGTCGGCCGCGCTGCGCCGCTTGTAAGCAGCGTAAGCGCCGGTCGAGACGCCCACTATGGCAGTAATCATCATAGAAAAGATGGCAAGTTCCAGGGTGGCGGGAAACTTCTCTTCCAAGTAGGTGAGTACAGGGCGGCCTCGCACGGGGGCAATAGAGGTGCCCAGGTCCAGGTGCATGAGGTCCCACAGGTAGTTGAAGTATTGGCTGTCGAAGATATTGATACTTATCTTGAATTCATCGACGTAACCCCAGCCCTCCAGCCCGCCTTCCGGGATGCTGACGTACAGCCAATGCACGCCGTCGATGTCGGCCTCGTCGAGGACGCTCACCTCGCGGCTCACCCGCCGCAGCCAATCTCTTTGGCCCTCGGAAATCCAGCCTTCGAAGTTGTCGGCGACGGCGACGCGCAGCCACTCCCCAGTCTCGTTGCGAACCCGGTCGCTGACCGCGAACGTTTCGCCCTGCTCCACGAGCAATGTGGCATCGGACTCGGGGCTGGCTTCGGCGCGCAGAACCAGCATCTCAGGCAGCACGGTGGCACGGCTGCCGCGCAGGTTGAAGAACAGAGGCTTGTCAAGCCCTTGGGCGTGGCGGATGGAATCAACATACTCTTTCGGTGCGCCCGGTCTCATGGTGGCTCGGATGGGGTCGCCCGGCATGATTCTCAGAATCACGAAGACCAGGGTGACCAGGATGAGAATCATGGGGATGGTTAGCAGGATACGGGTGACAATGTAAGCCCGCAAGGATGACACGGTTCACTCCTCATCTCTGATAGTGACAAGTGAAAGGAGGGGGCTTTGAGGGTGATGTCGCCATCTGCAAATCCCCCTCCCTTGTGTTCAGCAATGCCGCAGCCTCGTCACAGAGCCGCGCTGCCTACCCTAGCCTACTTCGCGAGCAGGAAGTAAGGCAACTGCATGTAGGGTGCCAGTTTGACGCCGGTGACGTAGTCCTGCGTGACCACCAACAGCGCGCCTTGCGTGAACGGGATTGTAGGAACTTCAGCCGTCCACAGTTCCTGAATCTGCTCGTACAGGTCCGTGCGGGCAGCCTGATCGATCTCAGTCTGGGCTGCTTCGAGCAGCGCATCCATATCCGCGTTGCTGAAGAACAGGCCCAAATCATCGGCCGCGCTGGAGTGAGCGAAGGACCACGTGTAGTTGTCCGGGTCCAGGTAGTCTGGGTACCAGCCCAGCAAGAAGACGGGCATGGTGCCAGGGCCGAAGTAGTCGGTGTAGGTAGCCCACTCGGCGCTCTGCAGGGAGACTTGTATCATCCCTGTTTCTTCCAGGTTGGCCTTGATGACCGTCGCCACATCGGCTTCTGTGTCTCCATAGTGGGTCGGTGTCCACCACAGGTCCATCTCCAGCGGTGCCGCCTCGCTGTAGCCAGCGTCCGTCAGCAGCGCCTTCGCCGCATCCAGGTCTCGCTCAGGGAACGCGTCAATGTGTCCCTCCATGCCCATAGGCACCATGCTGTAGAGGGGCTGATGCGTGCCGAGGTAGACCCTGTCGGAAATCTCCTCGCGGTCGATGGCCAGTGCGATGGCTTGCTTGACGATGGGGTTGTCGAAGGGAGGCGTCGTGCTGTTGAAGCAGATGTAGCGGATGTACGCCCCAGGCCCCTCGATAACCTTCACGTTGGGATTCTCCTCCAGGTCCGCGTAGTCCGTAGGCAGGAGGGTCTTCCAGGCGACGTCAATCTCACCGTTCTCCAGGGCCAGCCGCATGGTCGTCGCGTCGGCGAAGTAGCGGACGATGATGGACGGCCACTTGGGCGGGTCGAGAGGATAGTCGGGGTTGGCCACCAACTCCATCTCCACGTCCCGCTCCCAGTTCGCAATCTTGTACGGGCCGAGTCCGCTGCAGGTGCTATCAGAGTCGAACCCATCCGCCGAGTAGCAGTTGGGGCTGACAGGATACCAGGGGGGATCTGCCAGCAGATACGGGAAGAAGCCCACAGGGTTCTGGAGTTTGACCGTGAAGGTCAGGTCGTCCACGATAATCACTTCATCGAGGAAGGAACTGACCAGCCAGTTGGGGTCGCCCTCGAGCCGTACAACGCGCTCCAGAGACCACTTGAAGGCATTGGAGTCGACAGGCGTTCCGTCAGGGAACTTCATCCCCGGGCGGAGTTTGAAGGTCCACTCCAGACCGTCATCGCTCACCGTGGGGAAGTCCGCAGCCAGTTGAGGTGTCAGTTCCGTGGTGCCTGGGATGTAGGTCAACAGACCGCCGGCCATGTTGTAGAAGAGTTCCCATGTGTGGAAGTCGTAGGTCTCGGCAGGGTCCAGGTCGGTGACCTTGTCCGTGGTGCCGATGATGAGCGGCTCAGACACGACCGGCTCCGGTACGCCAAACCACTCGTCGTAGATGGCGTCGTAGGTGCCGTCGGCCTTGATGGCCGCCAGACCAACGTTGATGGCTTCCAGCACTTCGGGGCGGTCCTTGCGCACGGCGATGCCGTAGTTCTCGTCCGTGTACACCCCGTCCAACACTTTGAGGTTCAATTCAGGGTTGGCCTTGATGATTTCGACGACGGTCGGGCCATCGGCCACAGCCGCGTCGACATCACCAGCAGCCAGCGCCTGGAATGCCAGGGTGTTCTCATCGTATCGAACCACTTCAGCGCCGGTTTCGTCTGTGAGCCAGATGTCGCCGGTGGTGCCCAACTGCACGCCGACCTTCTTGCCATCCAGGTCATCAGCAGTCACTATCGCGGTTTCAGCAGCGCGGACGGCAATCATCTGCCCGGCGTTGAAGTAGGGATCGCTGAAATCAACGGTCTGGAGCCGCTCTTCGGTGATGGTGGCGGCGGAGCAGACGGCGTCGAATTCGCCAGAGGACAGGGCGACGAAGATGCCGTCCCAGCGGGTGTTGACGAACTCATACTCGAAGCCCGCTGCTTTGGCGATGGCATCCACGAGGTCAGCATCGAAGCCGACGATGTTGCCCGCATTGTCCACACTCTCAAAGGGCGGGTATTCGGCGTTTATGCCGACGACAACCAG
>Ga0315554_1001325_pt1 | contig 14551 bp, 17 predicted proteins | sample SalMarSW160370MG_FD_202114 | JGI IMG/M metagenome (GOLD analysis project Ga0315554, IMG submission 202114) | Salt marsh sediment microbial communities from the Plum Island Ecosystem LTER, Massachusetts, United States - Salt Marsh Sediment SW1603-70 ... | reverse complement strand
CCTTAGGCCAGGAGACAGCACCCTGCCGAAAGCCTATTTTGACTTTACCTCAATAACACGAAGAAAGACCAAGCCTAACGTTATCCCCTTTTTGCTTCCTCTAACTCAGCCTCTAGCTCCTCCAGTTGTTGCCACATTGACGGCGGTACGGAGTGAGCCGGCCACCTAGCCTTGAGGTCGGCTATTTTATCCTCAATCTCTCTCACTTTGTCTTCGCCCATTTTATGCTCCTATGGCTAGTAAGCAGGGGTCTCGCCGGGATGCAGGCTGTTCCATTTCTCTAGCAATTGCTCTTTGCTTTCCGCATGGTCCGGGGCAGGCACGCAGGCGTCTACCGGGCAGACCTCGGCGCACTTCGGCGATTCAAAGTTGCCGACGCACTCGGTGCACTTATCGGGATCGATTACGTAGCTGGTTTCTCCCTCCGAGATAGCATTGTTTTTGCACTCGGCCTCACAGGCCCCGCAACTTATGCAGTCATCGGTGATTTTGTACGCCACTTACCATCCTCCATTTATTATTTTGCTAAAACGGCATGTTATGCCGGTGTCACATTCGTTCATTTCCTTCTCCCACATCCGTGTCCTTTACCCATATGCGGTAAATTTTCTCACCGCTCTCCTCATAGCATTGAAACCCTCTGGAATCTGCCTCCTCTACCTCTACATTCTCTTCACCCCTCAGTTCTAGGAACTGGTTAAGCCAGTTTCTGAAGTGGGCGCCGCCGCCAAAGTAGACCTTTGTCCACCTGTTGCCATTCTCGTCTACTTTCTCTCGAATATTTTCCTCTTCAGCTATTCTTTGGCGAACTGTCTTTCCTTGCTCCACTTCATGATGAGTCACTTGGATCAACCTCATGCTTCCTCATTGTGTTCTTCCGAAACGTTTATCGGTGCCTCAACCCCTGCTAATAGGGTATCTAGCAGATCCCTTAGCGCCCTTTCCTCCTGATAACCCAGCAGCTTCTTTATCATTTGAGAATCTTGAAAAAGGATTATAGAAGGTATAACTGTGACGCTGTACTTATCCGATATTTCGGGAACTTTTTCCTTGTCTATCCTGACAAACTTTATCCGTCCCTCATACCGGTTAACTAACTCATCAGCGACAAGACATGTTGGGAAACAAGCTCGGCACCAGGAGGTTGTGAAACAAGCAAAAACAGGTAGTTTAGAGTTTAGCACCTCTTCATCGAAATTTTGTTCGGTAACCTCAGTCAACATTTTGCCTACCACTTTCAGTTATCTCCTTTCTCTTCCTGCTCACACTGTTCGCAGTATCCCTCCAGGCATAACTCCGCTTTGGTAATCTTAAAGCCGTGTTCCCGTTGTACTGCCTTGATTAACTTCTGGAAGTGAGGGTTTTGAAATTCGATAACTTTGCCGCACCCCTGGCAAACCAGGTGCTGGTGCTCCGACGATTTCTTTAATTCGTAGCAGCAGCATACCTTCCCCAGCTTCCTTTCATCAACCAGCCCCAGTTCCTTGAAGAGATTAAGGGTGCGGTATACGGTAGCCGGACCGATAGACTCGTCCCTGGCACGGGCACGCTGGTACAACTCCTTAGCGTCTAAGTGTCGCTCGGCATTGCGAATCAGTTCTAAAAGCAGGCGCCGCTGGGCGGTCAGGAAGTGGCCCTGCATTTGGATGGTCTGGTTGTTGTTGGATTCCTTTTTCATCATTCAGCCCTAACCTCCTTTTGTTACTTCTTGAGTTACAAAACTGCAATGGCTCATCAGTAGTGTACCGAAGAAAACAAGCTGGTATCTGTATGGGGCAGAAAGAGAGCCGCCATAAATTCATCCATGAAGGGCAGGTAGTTAGACAGCTCGATGTTGGTCGTTTTCTTAGCGATATTTACCGCCTTCTCAAAGGCGGGGGTGGAAAGAAGAGCCATCCGTGCCCCCATGATAGAGCTATTACCAATGAATTGAATTTTACTGGTATCTACATCAGGCAACAGGCCTATGGCAACGGCCTTGGGAATATCCAGAGAGCTGCCAAAACCACCGGCGACATATATGATATTCAACTGGTCGAAGGTTAGTCCGACGTAATCGGTTAGAGACTTCATGGCGGCGAATACCGCCCCCTTGGATTTAATAAGGTTACCGATTTCTGATTCGGAAATAGTTATTGCCTGTCCTGTTTCCGTCTCCTCGGGAAAGGCTAGTATATATTGGGGCTCGTTATCTTCCACAATTATTCGCCGACCATCAGGAGATAAATTGAATTTTCCATCCTGGCCTATTACCTTGTTCCTGGCGAGTTCATAAATAGCGTCAATCAGTCCGGAGCCGCAAATTCCTCTCGGCTTAGCCTTGCCAATGGTTTCATAAGTTACTTGCCCATCTTTTATCTCTATCTTTTCCATAGCCCCTTTGGTAGCCCGCATACCCCATTTGCTACCTTCACCCTCAAAGGCCGGTCCAGCCGAGGCAGAACAGCAGACTATCCAGTCGTTATTACCAACGGCAATCTCTCCGTTAGTGCCTACGTCGACCAGGCACTGTACCTCTTGCTTATCGGCCAGTCCACATGCTAAAGCACCGGCCACGATGTCACCACCAACATAACTAGCCACACTGGGCATTACTTCCAGTATGCCTTGTGGATTAATATCAATGCCTATGTCTCTGGCCGTTATCTGGGGATAAATAGTAGCGGTAGGGACATAGGGTTCAAGTCTTATGGAACAGGGCATCAAACCCAGAAGGAAATGGCTCATCGTGGTATTACCAGCAGCAACAATGGAGGTTATATCTTTAGTATCAATACCCTTTTCTCGGGACAAAGCCTGAGTTAGGGTATTAATATTTGCTATCACTGCCTCATGAACCGGCTCAAGTCCACCTCGGCTGCAAGCAAAGACCATCCTGGAAATGACATCTTCGCCATAACGCGCTTGCCGGTTATGGCTACCCTCTACCCCGATGACCTTACCTGTCTTGAGATTAACTAACTGAACTACCACAGTGGTAGTGCCAACATCAACGGCCAGCCCGTAATTCTGGTTGGTTGTGTCACCGCCTTCTATCTGTAATATGCGACCGATACCGTTATGCCTGGCAACAGTAGCAGTGACATGCCATTTATGCTGACGTAACTTAGCCGCCAGATTTTGCAAGCAGGCTAACGATATCTCAAAAGAAGAGTACCTGGTCTTTTTACTAAGCTCCCGGGTAATACGGTCAATATCAGCAATATTATCATCGAGTGTTGGTTCGCGAAGCTCAAGATACACTTTACTGACCAAAGGTTCAAAGAAGGAAGCCGGATCAGTGGGTCTCTTATAAAGTGAGATGCTCTCTGGTTCACTATAGATGAGCGAAACTCCTTCAGTGACGATTTTTTCTTTTTCCAGGTGCGACTTGGCGGGAACCACCGCTTCCAGGTTATCTTCTACCTTAGTCTGGCAGGCTAAAACATAGCCATTTTCTATTTCTTCCTTGGAGAAGAATCCAATGGCATTTTTATCTGCCCTGGCCTTACCACTAATCACCTGGAGACGGCATTCACCGCAAAGACCTTCTCCTCCGCACAGGCTGTTGATATAAATATCCGCCTTCTCGGCTGCTTCAAGCAGGGTAGCTCCCTCGGCTACTTCAACATTTTTATCATCCGGTAAAAATTTTACTTTGTAGTTACTCATAATGCTCTTTTCCTGTCTGGTGGTCTGACCACACTGACAACGGTCGAGAGATGACTATCCAGCAGCATATTTGATTATTGAGATTGAGAATCATTCTCATTATTTTATACCCCCTTATTTCTTTTGTCAAGTGTGTTAATTGACGGCCACAGGCCGTCAATTACACTGGGCCTAACACAGTTAGAGGCACATCACATCTGTATTGAAGGTGTTTGTTTCCAACAAGCTGTTATTAAGGAGAAATATCTGCCCTTAGTCAAAAGTACGGCAGGCTGTACGCAGGCGATTTGCACTACCTTGACAATTTGATGTCATAAAACCGCTGACATGTAGGGCGCAATATTGCTCAGGAGAAGCCGCTGCGCGATTTATTTACCGATGTAGTTAAAAACTCCGGCGACAAGATTCAATTCGGGGGTTCCTATATCTAGCCTCAGTCTTATTTTACCCTACTCTTAAGGTTTGTTGAACATAATGCACAATTATGCGACCCAGGTGAGTGAAAAGAGAGGTGTGCGTATAATGTAGGGAGTCGCCGGAAGTGTAAGATTCTGAATCCGCAACTGATTAGGGTGATAAACGGTGAGGTGAAGTGTCATTGCGCATTTGAAACTGTGTGGTGAATCCGATATCTTCGATAAACTATCACCGCAATTGAAGCAATGATAGCGATACTACAGGTATTATAATACCTTTTATCACACCAGCACCCTGTTAAAGAATCTTGAGCCAACCGCCTTCCTAAATACGGATTGCATTCAGCAGGCTCTTAGTATAGTCTTGCTTCGGTACTGCCACGATTTCATTTGAAGGGCCTTCTTCGATTATCCTGCCATCCAGCATCACAGATATTCTGTCGCTTACTTTTCTGGCCGCGGCGATGTCGTGGGTGATGTAAAGAATGCTCAACCCTCGCTGCTCCTGCAGGTTAAGTAATAGCTTTAAAATCTTGGCCTGCACACTCGCGTCCAAGAAAGCAGTAGGCTCATCGGCAATCAGTAGTGCCGGGTCCAGCACCAATGCCCGGGCTATGACGACTCGTTGCATCTCACCTCCACTCAAGTGATGCGGGTACTTGCGCAGAAAGTCTTCGGTTTGTGGCAGTTCGACCTCTCCTAATACCCGTATCGCCTTATTTTCCCTCTCTTCACTGGTTCCCATTCCGTGAATCTCAAGTGGTTCCATCACCGCCTCCAGCACTGACAGGCGGTGGCTTAGTGATTCTCCGGGATTCTGGAATATCATCTGTACTTTTCTAAAGAAATCCTTTCCCCGGTTACCAACCCTGACATCCTCAAGATACACGGCACCTCCGGTAGGCTGGTGAAGCCCCATAATCGTTTTTGCCAGCGTTGTCTTTCCCGAGCCGCTCTGGCCTACCAGCGCCAGTGTCTCTCCCCCTTCAACATGCAGATTCACCGAGTCAACGGCTTTAAGTAAGCCAAAGGATTTGCTTAGATTCCTGGTCGATAAGAGCGTGATAATACCCCCGCGGTGGCAGGCTACTTCTCGCCCGTGACTCGTCGGTAGAAGTTCTGGTATTTCTTTAGAACAAATGTCTATCGCCTGGGTACAGCGGGGATGAAACGGGCAGCCGCTGACCGGGCGGGTCATCCTGCCCTTAATACCCTGGAGGTCTTTTACCGTGGTCATATTAGGATAGGCCCGGATGAGAGCCCTGGTATACGGGTGCCTGGACTGAGAGAGCATATCCCGGGTTAGACCTGACTCAATAATTTTACCGCCGTAAAGTACAACCATCCGGTCAGCCAGCTTGCCCGCGGTATCCAAATCGTGGGTTGCTACCAGCTTGGTGCGGTGATTATCTGTTTCTTTAAGTAGATTAACCACCTCAGCCCTGGATGCCGCATCAAGAGAAGATAGCGGTTCGTCTAATATCAGTAATCGGGGGTCATTGGCCAGTGCCATAGCTAAGAGGACTCTCTGTTGCTCGCCACCGCTGAGCTGGTGAGGATAGGCGGAAAAGCGATTTTCACGAAGGCCAAAATGTCTCAATAGCTCCATGGCTTTGTCCCGGGCTTCCTCCTTGCTCTTTAATCTGTGCTCTACCATCGGCTCCATGATTTGATTCAGGACGGTATAGACAGGGTTCAGCACGTTGTTGGCATTCTGGAAGGCCATGGCAATCTGGCTCCACCTTATCGACTGCATCTCGTTGTCAGTGAGCGATAGCAGATTTTCACCGTTAAAGCGGATGGTTCCCTGGACTGTACCCTCTACCAGGCGCATGATGCTCAGGCCAAGGGTAGTCTTCCCGGTCCCCGACTCACCAACGATAGCCAAAGTCTCACCTGACTCCAGTTTCAGGTCTATACCGTTAAGGATGACGTCCCCGCCGTAACTGACTTTCAGGTCTTTTATCTCAAGCAATTTCAACACCTCTCAATCTGGGCTCAAGAACCGGTTCGGCGGCATGACCGACAAAGGTCAGGCCAATTATAGTCAGGGATAAGGCTACGCCGGTAGGAACCAGCCACCACTGCCAGACATTCAGATAGCTGAAGCTCAGAGCATCGCGCATCATCATGCCCCAGCTAACCACGGTCGGGTCACTTATCCCCAAGAAAGCGAGCCCGGCTTCCATGAAGACAGCTCTCCGTACGCCGTAGATGAAATCGACCAGCAGTATAGGCCCGAGGTCGGGTACTATATGGCGCCAAGCGATATAGAACTGATTGGCCCCGAATGATTTAGCTGCGGTAACGTGTCCCCTCTCTTTTAAGGAAAGGGCTTGCGCTCGTATTACTCTGGCACCTCCCTGCCAACCCAGTAATGAAAGGAGAAGTATGAGAGTGGCAATACCGGGGCTGATATAGGCTGATATCAAGATAACGATAATTATCATTGGAATCACGATGAAGGCATCGACTATTCTCATGACGACCTTTTCGTAAAGCCCGCCGACCAGGGCTGCCGAGACTCCGAACACAGTACCCAACAGCGTGGATAGAATGCCCACGCCGAATCCAACCAACAGGGAAGTTCTGGCACCGTAGACCAGCCGGCTCCAGATATCCTGACCAACCTGGTTCGTGCCCAGCCAGTGGTGCCAGGACGGCGGAAGCAGGGAGGCTGTTGACTGCTGGTAAGGGTCATAAGGAGCTATGACGGGCGCCAGGACCGCCACTCCTACCATGAGCAGCAGGATAATGAGCCCCGTCTTGCCAGGACCGCTCTCTTTTATCTCTCTTTTTAAACTAATGTGCATGGCTCACTCTCGGGTCCAGCTTTGGGTAGGAAAGGTCAATGAGGAAGTTGATGACCAGTACAGATACAGCTACTATCAGAAACACTCCCTGAATGACAGGGTAGTCACGGGCCAGCAGGGCTTCGTAGGTGAGGTAGCCCACGCCCGGGTAGGCGAACACCATCTCAACAAAGAGAGCCCCGGTAACCACCCTGCCCATCCAGATACCTGCCTGGGTAACCACCGGCAGCATGGAGTTCCTGCCAGCGTGACGATATTTAAGTACTCGCTGTGATAAGCCTTTGGCCTTAGCGGTAAGCATGTAAGGTTCTTTGAGTACCGTAATCATGGTGTTTCGGGTGAGCAGATAGCCACTGGCCAGATGAGCCAGGGTCAGGGCAGCTACCGGCAGGAATAAGTGCTTCAATACGTCCAGCAGCAAGCCTAACCCTGATAAACCAGAGTAGGGAGTTAGTGCTCCGGCCAGGGGGAAGATTCCCCATGTCACACTAAAAGTGATAAGCAGCAACATGCCCAGAAAGAAGTCAGGGAAACCGTTCAGGCTCATCAGCCCGGCCAGCATGGCACGGTCGGTCCTGGAGCCACGACGCCACCCCGATTCGATTCCAAGCACTATCCCCAGTATGGTAGAGAGCAGCAGAGAAGTGCCCACCAGAAGCAGGGTCCACGGCAGGCGTCCCAGAATTACCGACAGCACTGTGGCATTATAGTAGTAAGAATACCCCAGTTCACCCTGAAACAGTGTCAGAAAGTAAGTACCGAACTGTTGCCATAACGGCTTGTCCAGGGCGAAGCGCTCCACAAGGTGAGCTTCGAGTTCCGGCGTCATGGCGACCAGTGCTTCATCACCATAGATTGCCATGAGTGGGTCTCCCGGCATCATCCTGGGCAGCAGGAAGTTGAGCACCAGGATGAATAAGAAGGCTATGGCATAGGTAACCAGATTTCGCCTGTTCAACACTTTCTCTGAGCAATCTCCCGGTAAATCTGCGCCATCCAGTCAGCTACCTTGGCATCTTCAGCCGCATAGTAGCTGGGGTTATAAGGTTTGATATCTATGAGCGGGCTGCCGTCAATGGCATCCAGTCCCTGCACTTTGAGGACATTTCCTTTGCGTTCCAGTAACCGCACCACCATGGCGCAAACTGGATTGGGACGCGCCGGGCTGCAGGTGGCGAAGATACCCACCAGCGGCAAGTCCTTCCTCCCCATGGGATGGGCCCTGGCTATAGAGCGCCCATTCTTATCAACGCGATGCGCCCAGTAGAGCACCAGAAGATGGGAGAAGTCTTCTAATCCATCAGTGATGCCGGCGAGGTCGCTATCAATGACAAGCTCAGATATAACTTCCCGGCCCTCACTCGCCCCCGCTATTTGCGGCCGCCATTCCAAATCGCCCGAGTCAGCTACCAGGCTCGGCTCCTGCAGCGGGCTTCTTACTATCCCTACGGCTCTGAGGTGCATCTCAAGCTTGTGTCTAGACTTCTTCTCTGACAACTCCATTTCTCCTCCAGGCTATTTCACAAAAGACATTCTGTTCAGAGGAATAGGTATGCCGCTGGCCATACCATCCATAGTGTAAAATAGGTTCACGCTACCATCATGCGCCCAGTACGATTTAGGATAGTAAAGGGTAAGCGCCGGCAGGTCTTCAGCGTACACCTGCTGAACCTGGAATACCAGGTCTTTTCTCTTTTCAGCATTCATCTCGCTTAGCTGCGCTTCAAGAAACTGGTTAAGCTCTTCATTCGAGGTATAGCGGGCACTGTTGAAGCCCTCGTCCATGATGACCCTTTTCAGGATAGATGGTTCGTAGAGACCTCCGTGACCATATATGGAAAGGTCAAAATCCCAGGCTTCAACCTTAGCGTCAACCGTCTTGGCTTCCAGAGTCCGGAAATCTATCTTTATGCCCAGTTGTTCCAGTTGCTGCGCTATAAACTGTCCTACATCTTTGAATGTCGATGAAGCGAGCAGCTCAAGCTCAAGTTGCCGGCCATCTTTCGTGAAATAGTCGCCTTCCAACTCGTATCCCATCTCTTCAAGGAGCTGCCGGGCTCTTTCCAGGTCGTATTCGTACTGCGGTGTGTTGGGGTTATACCAGTCGCTCGTCGGAGGTACCATCCCCGGGCTGCCGGCGATGGCGTGACCACGCTGGGTAATTTGCACCAGGGACTCCCGGTCTATGGCATAACCGAGAGCCTGACGGAACTTTTTATCAGACAGGGGCTCTTTCCGGTGGTTTATCGTGAGCTTGGCGTTCCAAGCGACCGGCGCCATTATTACGGTAAGCCCTGCTTCCTCCATTTCAGAGACGACTTCGGGTGGGATGTCACCGGCATTGACCGAGCCTTCCTTCAGTGCCGCCGGAATCATCTCCTCACTTATCTTGACGAACTTAATCTCTTCGATGCGGGGTTTTCCCAGATAATAGTCGTCAAATGACCGGTAGAGATAGGTGCCATGCTCCTTGCTGTAGTCCGCCAGCGTATAAGGCCCGGTGCCAATCACCGCCTCCGGCCCGGTAAGGCTCTTGGGGTCATCCACGCCCTGCCAAATATGCTCGGGCATGATGACCATGGTGCCCGCTATGTCGTTTAAAAAGGGAGCGTAGGTTTGTTCCAGATAGAGTTTCACGGTGTAATCGCCAATCGCCTCAGCCCTGGTCACCCCACTGGGACCTATCAATGTGACGAAGGGGTTAGGGTGAGCCTTCACATAATCAATAGTGAAAACGACATCCTCAGCAGTGAATTTTTCACCATCATGCCATCTGACATCATCACGCAGCTTGAATATATAGGCATTTTCCGCGGCGATATACTCCCACTCCTCAGCCAGTTGTGGTATAAAGCCCGAGGCGTCCTTCCAGACAAGGGTTTCAAAGATAAGGCTCATCCGGGTGTACCCCGGCCCCCGGGAGTAATAGAGGTAGGGAGAGGGATAGCCCCAGTCTCCGGTAGAATCGGCTATCGTGTAAGAATCAATTTGCGAACCTGCTGGAGCCTCACCGGTACTGCACGCCGGTAACATCAGCAGGGAAATGGCCAGGATAATAATCGCTGTTTTGGGCAGTAAGTGACGAAATCTCGTCATAATGAAGCTATCCTTTCTTAATGTCGTTGAACATGGTCCTCATTACTGAAATAACGCCTTGTTGCGTTTCATGATGCTGGCACCTGACCACATGGGTCGCGGATTTCTTCTTTCCTGCGGCGGTCTATTTCCAGGAGCATATGAGCAAACTCCCTGACGTTCTCCATGCTGGGCCAGGCGAGGACTGGTTTGAATCCACAGGCCGTTTCCTCTGTCGCCATCCATAAAGTGGCAGCACCCGTTTCCTGTGAAACATCCAGTCTGAAATGTGTCATTGGGAACCTCCTTTGTCAGCGTGTTACCAGCGATAGACCGTCGCCGGCAAGCTGGTAATACTCATGGTCGGAACAGCCGAGGCACACCGGCTTGCCGTCTTTTACTCTGGAGCGGGGTTCCATGATACTCTCGCCGCACACGGAGCACTTCACGCTGGCAAAGATACGGGCGTAGGCCGGCACCTCTATCGTCTCCAGCTGTATGGTAAAAAATTCTTCGTCCGGTATATCCAGCATTGAGAAGGCGATATCTATCCAGAGATGCCTCAGCCTGGCGCTGTCTTCCTCGGAGCCCCGGCGCTCCCGGACTACTTTTTCAAAAAGCGCGGCGGCTTCCGGGTTCTTCTGCAGCGGGCTGGTATCCGGCTTAAGCGCCACCCTGACAGCCTCCCCCGTTCTCCGTGCTAGTGTCACGGCGGTCTTGCCGTAATCCCGATAAATCAAGGCATTGTTACCGAAGGAACAGCCGGTAACCATCTGGACGCCATCGCTGAAACAGGCGTTCGTCTCCACGATAGCGACGACCTCTTCCATGCCGGTTGACTTCACCCCCAGCTCTTTTACGGCCCGCGTCGCGGCTTTCACTCCCAACGCTGAGCCAGGACAGAAATGCCCGTGTAACAGGCCGCTTACCTCCAATAGCCGGTGCAAGTCGCCTGCGGCTATGGCATCCTCTATCTCCTGCCGTGGATTCTCTTTATTCATAGTCGTCTCCTATTTCTAATAATATTGCGATTAGATGTATATGCAGTTAGTTGCATTTAATAGGAAAAAAATATATGGTTCTCTTAATTACTTTTGCTTCTGCATTCTTCACAAAGCCCGCTCATAACCAGATGATTGAAGTTAACGCGGAAGCCGTATTTCTCCGCGAGCGATTTCTCAACCGATGTGAAAAGGTCTTCATCACATTCTATGGTTTTACCGCATCTACTGCACACCAGGTGATGGTGGTGTTCTTCTTCAGCATGGTGATAGATAGGATGGTCACCCAGTTCACTTTTATAAACGCAACCTGCTCCCTCCAGAAGTTCGAGGGTACGGTATATGGTTGACTTATGCACTTCCGGCATTCTGACCTGAACATGGGCTATAATCTCCTCAGCGGTCAGATGAGCCTCGGTTTCGTGGATAGTGTCTATAATCAGCTTACGCTGGGGAGTAAGCTTAAGCCCCTTTTACTTTAATGTCTTAATGCAACTCATCGTCTTTGCACCTGGTTGCAATTATAAATTACCTGGCACCGGTTGTCAATAACCGCGCAGTTTTTACCGTCATGCTTGTAAAAGAAATAGAAGATAACCTGCTATTTTATTCTTGCTATACAGATCATCATTATTACCATTTTTGTATATAGCCGTCTTCATATCCTCCTGGGGGGATTACCGACATAATAGCTAGTTCTTGAAATACAACTTTCTGACTTTTTGTTTAATGCATCGCACGAAACATCTTAATGTAAAAGTCGACGACCTAATCACCGGATTGAATATCATATTCTCGACCTATTTCAAACGGTGATTTACCGCCACGGTCCGGCTGTGGCGTGTTATTCCAGATGTTCATTGCCAACCCCAGCCATTTGTTTATATCTTCTACCGAATTAACTTTGCCAACCCGGTTGACAATTTCTTTGCTGAAATCATTAATTTGGCTTGATTTCATATGCGAAAGTACCAGCTTCTTCCACTGAGCCGTGGTCATAATGAGATTCTGGTGACCTTCGGCTTTGGCTGCCCTCGTCATCCTGGCCACCGCAGCTTTTAAAGTATCATCGCATGGTAGTTCTACCTTCGGATGGTCTTCAGAGGATTCAAATCTTTGCTGTAGCAGTCTTTCCAGGTCTATCGGGCTGAGCTGAAATTTCTTTAACATAGCCTGCATACCCGGCATGATGCGCATTGGCCACTGCAACCAGCCGGGGCCAACCAACCATCCGCGCCGTCCGGCGGGTATAATATGGGCATACAGAGCATCATCCCGATTAAAGAGCCGGCTTAGCTGGCGATTATCAACAGTGAATTCTTCATCCTCCATCCGCAAAATTAAGCCCTTGCCCGGGTGAACCATGGCAACCATCGCCAGCACATACCGGGAACCTTTGATTGAATCAATTGCAGAAGTTAGGTTGCTACCACTGAGGATGGCGGCTGCGGCAACTTCTGCGGGACTTCTTCCGTTCGGTAATTTGAAGGTCAGGGCAAACCAGCCCAGAAAGCGCCGTTCCCGGCTGGTGACATCACCGGCGCCCTCCATATAGCGGGCTTCGCCCGGTTCATCATACCCGAAGAAATCCCGACGAGCCGCCGCCCTGATATCAGCCATGATATCGCTCCGTAAACACCATTCAACCAATTGCTCAACCATGTTAGCGTTTAACGTCATAAACCTACTCCTCGATCAAACTCACATCGATATCGTCGAGCCATTCCAGGGCCCTTCCCTGAGTTCTGTCATCATTGAACTGAAACCATTTCTCCCTTTCCTCAGGGTAGTTAAACAGCACATCTTTGAATCGGCGGAAGGCTCCCTTACCGTTTATTGCCACTTCGAGTAGCTCGGCAAGATGCTCGTCTTCAACAGTGGCAATGAAATTTTGCATATCATCATACCCCTCATGGGGCTCTGCTTTCGGTATTCGCTCGTAGCGGTTGGGATCATCATCAATCCTGTCCCTCAGTTTTTCCGTCTCATCATCCATGTATTCCGAAAGAAACAGTATTTCTCCAGTTTCGAGGTCAAGGTAATACTCATGCTCGTAGGAGCTATCCTCTATTGCCGAGCATAATTCATCCAGATCTATTTTCAGCGTCTTCTTTTTCTCCATGTTTCACCCCCGGTGTGAGATCGGATGATTTTTCTTGATTATAATCCAAGTTGGGGACTTACATGCAAACCGGCCGTTTCCTTTTTCCACAGTGATGCTTATACCATAGAACATGTAGGGTCTTGAAGTGAAAGTCTTCATAGGTTGAGTACATGATGCACAATCCACCAAATTGTTAACTCGTTTAAAAAGGTCCGCCAAATTTTACGCTTATCGCCCGCGCTCATTTTGCGTAAGTGAAAAAGGAACCATTCTCACTCATTTACAAATGTCTCTAACTCAGCCAGACAATCTACAATTCTCGGTACTATGTACCTGGTTGCATGAGGACGGGTATTACAACACGTTTTGACGATTAATTTACCACCGCAGTATTCATCGGCAACTTGTTTAATAATTCTCGCCATTTTGGGATAAGCCTTCTCAGTTAAGGCAGCGGTGCCATAACTATCCTGGTGAGTGTCCATGCCACACAGCCAGAAGATCAGTTCCGGTTTAAATTCCTTTATTCTTTCCGGAACCTCTCTGGCAACGTTGGCGATTTCTTCTTCATCGGAAGAACCATGAGGAAAACAGAATTTCGTTTTGCTTTCCATCCTGTCATCAGAGCCATAAGCCCAGGAGAAGGTATCGCAGAAACATATATGCAACATATCTTCATCATCTTGATAGAGGTCTCTGACACCATCGGCATGATGGGTATCAGTATCTACTATAGCGAACCTCTTACCAAGTGATTTAGCCCTGGCATGAGGAATGCCAAGACCGATGACATTAAAATAGCAGCCACCCCAGGCATTATCACGATGAGCATGGTGACCACCTACCCCGGCAATAACCAGGGCATTATCGATGTCTCCTTTCAGTACTCTTTCGGTGGCCCCTATCATACCGCCAACCGAATAGAGAGATACTTTCCACCATTGCGTTTGTTTTACCTGGTTTATCCACTCCTGACTGTGGAGTCTGGAGATTTGCTCCTCCGTCGCCGGATCTGATTCAAACCATGTCACGTTCGGTTGAGAGAACAGCCCTTCTTTTTTTATGCTTTGAAATCCTTCCTCAACGCCCATAGCCAGGCTGCTATATGCCTCTTTCCCACAAACATCGTGATAGAACACGCCTGTCCTTTTCACGTTCACACCTCCTAAAAATAGAGATTAACGTTCAAAATTAACCAACTTCGGGAAACGCTGGTTAATCCATTTTAACCTGCCTTTTCTTAACCTGCAATCTAATATTCAGATAACATGATTATGAGTCAAGTGACTTGGCTAATTTATGTCTTCTTAAAATTAAACCGATCCAATGGTGAATACTTCTGGTGTTGAATAGCTATATGGTTTGATGCAAGGTTGACATAGTGTCGTACCATTTCAAGGGTAGAATGCCCTAATATCTGCTGAAGACTAAATACATCACCGCCATTAATCAAAAACCTTGTAGCAAACGTATGTCTGCACAGGTGTGCAT
>Ga0315554_1001323_pt1 | contig 14574 bp, 14 predicted proteins | sample SalMarSW160370MG_FD_202114 | JGI IMG/M metagenome (GOLD analysis project Ga0315554, IMG submission 202114) | Salt marsh sediment microbial communities from the Plum Island Ecosystem LTER, Massachusetts, United States - Salt Marsh Sediment SW1603-70 ... | reverse complement strand
GATTATGTCAACTTCACTTCTCTTGAGCAAGCTTATTTGCTTTTTCCATTGAAGAGAGAAGGGTGGTGTGGCTTGGAAGCCTTGTTTCCTAGCTCCGAATCAAAGTGCGATGGCAAATACGCATAGACTAAGCCTTGCCGCTCCAAGCAGGCATCTCGGACATACGATCTCTTGCTGCGCTCTCGGCAGTTTCTCTGTCCATCTTCTGAGACATCATCATGAATTTGACCATGCCCTCAAACACCTCTTCATAGCTTTTGAGGCTGCCGTCCGGGTTTGAACAATATACGCAGTACAGGTTCTCCGGATTCCCTCCACCGAAATCCTGGAGCTTGGCCATGGGCATGCCGCAGCTCATACAAGCCTTAACAGCCTTGGAGACCTGGTTAAACGTCAGCTTATATCCGTTAATATCCTCGACTGTGAAGTCCCTGATGCCGAACGGCTCGTCTTTTATGTCAACTACAATCTCGACGCCCTTCTTGTTTAGCTCCTTATAGTATTCATCTATATCCCCGTCAATCTGCATATATAAATTCACGCCGATCCCTAGCTTCTCTTTATCATCGATGCCAATGTTTTTAGCGGGTACCAACATGATAACCATCCCATCCTTAGACAGGTCGGCATACTCCGGGTTGTCGGCATCTGGGAAAGCCATTCCCATCTTAAATCCCAGGGAATCCCTGTAGAATTGAATCGTCTGCTTCATATTTCTGACAGCTAACATAGGAGAAATATAGCCCATTGTTAACCTCCTCAGTTTGTCGCCTAATATATTGCACTGATAACTTGGTTTCTGATCAACAAGCGTTTTTGGTTAATGCAGCTTGTCTGGAAGATAAATAACTTCGGCACTACCGGACTTCCCTACCAGGCCAGTTTTGGGGAGATCTTTGCCTTCTATCCGCTGTAGGGCCACACATTGCCTCTCTTTTTTGCCTAACAAAACAATGTTATCCGCTACCCTATCATATGAATCGCTCAGCGCGAATATGATGATTTGATAGTCTGAGGCCAGTGTCTTGAAGAAATCCAGCGTCCTGTCCAGACGGACGGAATCAAAATTAACAAAGGGATCGTCTAATATCAAGGGCGGCTTCTTCTCGCCAAATATCAGTTTTGCCAGGGCGACTCGAAATGCTAGATAGAATTCATCAATTACCCCCCCACTCAACTCCTCGGGCTTAACCCAGTCTCCCTTTTCATCCGAATATACCCAGAACTCTAAGGCTTCCTTGTTAACTTTGACCCGCTTATATTTGCCGTTGGTGAAGATAGCCAAATACCTCTGAATCTCTTTCTCCAAAGCTTCTCCGGCCGAGGAAAGAATCTCAGTTCTGGCCCTGGAGATGAATTCCCTGGCCAATCCGTAGACTTTCACCTTCTTCTCTTCGTGTCTCAAAGTCTCCTGAAGTCCTTTCAGTTCCTCTTCCAACCTAATCTGATCCTCTACACTGAATCTTGCCTGCTCGATAAATATCTCGCAGCGTCTTCTCTGCTGCTCATACTCAGTTCGCCTGGCCTCCAAACCTCCAACCTTCTTTTCCAGCTCGATGTATCCTTCCTGGTTGAGAGCCGTGGCTTTCAAATCATCGGTGAGCTTCGCTTCCTCAACCGCCAAATCCCTGGCTATCTCTTGTTTCTGCCTCTGGAAATCCTCAATCGTCTTACCTCTCAACATACCCTTTAGTTGAGCTGCCAAGCTGCCTTTCTCGGCAACCCGAGACCTGAAATCCTTTTCCTTCTTCTCGAACTCGGCAACCGTTCTGCACCTGACCCCAGCCAGCAATTCACTTTGCTTATTGCCAAGCCCACCCAGAGCTTCCTTCATTACCTGAAGGCGCATTTCAAGGTCTGCAATACTGATCTCCTCACGAATGAAGGTAGTTCTCTCCCTTACTACGGTTATGATAAGAAGTGCTGCGCCAAGGATCGTTAGCCCCAAAGAGTATAAAGAGACAACCAATGCTCCAATTATTCCAACTATGATTATTACTATCGGAACAGCTATACTGCGCCCCGAACCATAAAAAACTTGAGATCTTCTCTTCTCCAGTTTCTCCTTCGCTTCAGCTATTTCTCTGCCTCTCATAGCCACGTCTTTTTCGGTATCAACACGTTTATACTGGATTGCATCCAGTCCCTTTCTAAATTCGAGGATCTGCTGCTCATTCTCGAGCCCTTCAATGGACCTGAGTGCCATGTCTGCCGCCTCAAGTCTGTTCATCAGCCCATTCACTTCACCGAGTAGATCTTCCACCTCATCGTACTTGCGCTTCGAGTCTCTTATGGAGGCCTCGATCTCATTACGTTGCTCATTCTTCTCCAGCAAAGCCCTAGCATTTTCATATTGCTCCTTAAACTCAGCCAGTCTTTTGTCCAATTCCACCAGCTCAGCTTTTCGCGCTTCAATTTTGGCGACCTCATCTCTGACCTCTCTGTATTTCCGTAACAACTCATCTCGTTGGTCTCTCAGCAACACCAAGCTGCCTTTTATCTTTGCCGGTCTATCCAATCCTCTTCTAATCTCGGAGATTCTGTCATCTAATTTCTTCATCACCTGTGAGGCAAGGATGCTTTCTTTACCCCCACTCACAATTTCTTCCAGGCTTTCGTTAATTTCTTTCTTACCTGATGAGATTTCACTTACCTGGTCCTGACGAATGCAAGAAGAACATAAGAAAAGTGTGTCAGATTTGGTACCCAGTAGCTCAGCCATTCTCTCCGAGACCTCCCTGAAAGTATCGAGTTCTTCTCGGCCGTTCTCACTGGTAAGCCTGGCGGTTCCTTTGTCGAAATCTTTCTCCAGCAAATATCTGTTCCCTTTATCTTCAAACTCAAGACTGGTTCGAAACTGCCTGGTTAAGCCCCAGGAAACATAATCTTTAAGCCCTTTCGCAGTGCTTTTAGGATTATGGAAGAGCGCAACAACGATACCCTCAAGCAAAGTTGACTTCCCCATTTCATTCAGCGGACCTTTGACCACATTTATCCCAGGGCTGAACTGAGCTTGAAAATCAACAAGTCTCTTGAAATTCTTTAGCTCAATCTTTTTCAACCACATTACAAAACTTCCTTCCCATCCAGAAGAGCTATGCCATACTGAAGGGCAGTCTCAGCAATGTCTTTCTCTTCCCCTTCTAAGCCTTCGATTTGTCCCTTCATCAGCCTAATAAATCTATTTGCAATCAACCGCTCTTCACCCTCTGTTACCTCTGTCGATTTCGGATGAGATTTGTCCATAACGCTAAGATGAAAAAATCTCTCGCCCAATTCGCTTTCCAATTCCTCCGGATTTAGTATGAATTCGACGTCGCGAAGTCCCTTGAGAGTGACTTTTCCTATTAGATTCTGACCTGCCCCCTCGGAGATTCTCGATTTCAGCATCGCCAAGTCTTGTATCTCATTCATGTCTATCTCTACTTCGTTATAGTCACGAAGTCCAAGCTTCTTGGGTTCAACTTCAACCTCACCGGCGGGCGAGAGGCTGACTAAAAGCACTACACCCTTCTCTGTTTGGCCGGGTATCCACTCCGGCGGGCCGGAATACCAGGCTGGAGGCTCCTCTGAGCAACGATAGACTCGATGCCAGTGCCCCAGTGCCAGATAATCCATGCCACTGGCTTTAACTTCCTCAAGCCTGAAGACATGGTCATCTTCAGCTATCTTCTCAGGGATGTATAACGAGCCGTGGGCTATAGCGATATGGAACTTGCTCGATGTCGACCGCTTGAGCCCCCCCAGCGGGCTTAGGGACGACCTATTACTTAGATTTGGTTTTCCGTATACCGTCAAATCGAGGCTGGGATACTCTTTGCAGGACATATTCTCATCAGTGAAAATCTTCAGATTCGGGCACTTTGCTTCGAAATCAACTTTCCTATAAATCGACGAGGAATCGAGAGAATCATGCGTGCCGGGGATAAGGCAGACCGGAATATTATTTGACCCGAGCAAATTAAACTGCTCTACTACCAGGTCTATATTTCGTTGCGGCTGCTGGTTAGAATCGAATAAGTCTCCCGCAATCAAGACGATGTCTACTTTTTCATTGATAGCAGTCGCAATAACGTTCTTGAACGTAACTATTAGTTGCTCCCGTTGCGAGGCGCCCTTGTTGCCCAGCCCCGAGAACTTGGCCCCCAGGTGAATATCAGCAGTATGCAAAATTTTGAGCATAACGACTATCCCTCTACAGAAGAAGGCGTTAAAATCCTCAACTCCTGGTTCTCACTGAGATTAGTTCACTCCGTCCACAACGACTCTCTCAGCCACGAATCTTGGGGAGCAGCAAAATACCCAGGATGACCGCAGCTGCTATGACAGCGACCAAATACATTCCTGCACCGGCAGCCAGACCTACGCCGGCAGTTACCCAGATGGTGGCTGCCGTGGTTAGCCCTGCCACCTCTTCTTCACGTTGACCGCGGAGAATGACTCCGGCGCCGATGAAACCAACCCCAACTACCACCCCGGCAGCAACCCGGGAGATGTCAACCCCTTCAGTACCAAACCCAAATATAGACACCACGGTGAAGAGGGCTGCCCCGGCGCTAACTAATATCAGCGTACGCACTCCAGCTGCCTTACCTGCCCGCTCTCGCTGATAACCGATACCTGCCCCCAGGCCAACGGCCAGTAAAAACCTCAATATCGCTTCTACCCACGGACTCAAATTCATCACCTCCGTGTTCTAAAAAGCACGTTCAATTTTGCTCTGGCTTTACACTCAGCCTTGTCTCTGCTATCGCTCAGATTCTTCGCCATCACATTTTGTAGTGCGACCCTTCAGGGTCGTGCAGCACGAGGCTAAAGCCTCGCACTACATTGCCGAACACCATCCTCAGAGAGCTTTATCTCTGGATTCAACAAACCTTTGCCTTCGATATCACTATCTGCCCTTTTTTGCCGCCAGCAAACGATTCAGGGCATTCATGTATGCCTTGGCACTGGCCACAATAATGTCAGTCGCAGCACCACGCCCGGTATAGGTTACACCCTCGCTCTCTATCCTTATCAAAACCTCGCCAATAGCATCAATCCCTTCGGTAATCGATTTGACAGTGAATTCCGTGAGTCTATTAGGTATCCCGACTATGCGATTAATAGCCTTATATACGGCATCCACGGGACCCGTGCCCAGAGCAGCATCAGCCAGACTCTGCCCGTCCGGACCGATGAGCCTGACTGTCGCCGTGGGGATATTATGGTCACCGCAGGAAACTTCAACATGGTCAAGATGATACACTTCGGTAACAGTGCGCAGTTCCTCGGCTATCAAAGATTCAATATCCCGGTCTGTCACATCCTTCTTCTTATCGGCTAACGTCTTGAAACCCTGAAAGGCGCGGTTCAAGTCTTCTTCGCTCAAAGTGTAGCCAAGCTCGGACAGTCTCTCCTTGAAGGCATGCCGGCCACTGACCTTGCTCAGCACCAGGCTGCTTGAAGGGATGCCCACCCATTTAGGGTCCATAATTTCGTAGGTAATAGATTTTTTGAGCACGCCGTCCTGATGGATACCCGATTGATGACGGAAGGCATTCGCTCCAACGATAGCTTTATTAGGCTGGACGGGAAAACCGGTCAGCTCGCTGACCAGGCGGCTTGTCCGATATATTTGAGTCGTATCGATATTGGTACTGAGCTCAAAGAAATCCCGGCGAGTTTTTAGAGCCATGACAATCTCTTCCATAGAAGCATTTCCGGCTCTCTCACCGATGCCGTTAATGGTACATTCGACCTGCCGCGCACCTGCCCTTATTGCCTCGAGACTGTTAGCCACAGCCAACCCCAGGTCATCATGGCAATGCACGCTGACCATAGCCTTATTGATATTGGGCACATTGTCCAGTATCCCACGGATTAAACTGCCAAATTCCTGAGGAGTAGCATAGCCCACGGTATCGGGGATGTTAACAGTGGTCGCTCCAGCCTTGATCACTGTCTCCAGAATCTGGTAGAGGTAAGCAGGGTCAGCACGACTGGCATCCATCGGTGAGAATTCAACATCGTCCACATAGCTCTTGGCCCGAGCCACAATCTCTCGCGACATGTTCAGAACCTCGTCCCGGCTCTTCTTAAGCTGGTGCGCAAGGTGAATGTCCGAGGCTGAAAGAAAAACGTGAATCCGGGGATGCCCGGCTTCCTTGACCGCCTCCCAGGCTCTATCTATGCCTTCAATACTGGCCAGGCTCAGAGCACAAATTGTGGGGCGCCTAAGCTCCCGGGCAACAAGGCGGACAGCTTCAAAATCACCGGTCGAGCTGGCAGCGAAGCCCGCTTCAATGACATCGACGCCAAGCCTGTCCAGCTGCCTCGCTATTTCCAGCTTCTCCTGGAGGTTCAGGCTCGTTCCCGCAGCTTGCTCACCGTCCCGCAGAGTGGTGTCGAAAATGATGACCTTTTCCATAATTATTCCCTTTTTGAAATTCTGGCCGATTACCCTCTTTCAATATTTGCCTAAGAAGCCCTACTATCGGCCAGGAATTGCCTTCAGGTGAACAGTGAATAGAATAAACACCGAAGGCAAATTTGTCAACGACGGTGAAATCGAGGCATAATTCAGTGCCGGGAGGCAAGCCGAAGAATGGTGCTCATAATAGATAACTACGATTCCTTTGTTTACAACCTTGCCCAGTACCTGGGGGAACTGGGCTGGCAGCCGGCGGTCCACCGCAATGACGAGATCACTTTAGCTCAAATCGAAGAGATGGCGCCGAGTCACATCGTTATCTCGCCGGGGCCCTGTACCCCCTTAGAAGCAGGCATCTCCAATGAGGTGGTGCGGCACTTCGGTGGGAAAATCCCTGTGCTGGGAGTGTGCCTGGGACATCAATGCATCGGGTACACCTATGGGGGTAAGATTGGACGAAGCCTGCCGTTCCACGGCAAGACTTCCGCCATCCATCACGACGACAAAACTATCTACCAGGGCCTACCCAATCCTTTTCCGGCAACGCGCTATCATTCTTTGATTATCGAAGCCGAAGGGTTTCCATCCTGTCTCGAAGTCACAGCCAGGACTCCAGAAGGGATAATAATGGGGGTGAGACACAGGGATTATGTAGTGGAGGGGGTTCAATTTCATCCCGAGTCCATCCTCACCAAAGTAGGACACGATATCTTGACTAATTTCCTTCGTTTTACCCGTCCAGTTTGGAACAAGAAAAGTATTTAACTAACGTGAAGCGAAGTTACGGTAAGCCTGATCTGGTGCTAGCAACGCCACCTGTCATTGCGAACAAAGTGAAGCAATCTCGGTGGCAGGGTATTCCTGGGGATTGCTTCGGCACTTCTGTGCCTCGCAATGACGAGCAGAATTGAAATGATGGACGAAATCATTTATCTTAACGGCCAACTCAGACACCGCTTCGAGGCCAGGCTATCCCCCTTCGATCATGGCTTCCTTTACGGATACGGCTTATTCGAGACCATGCGGGCTTACAACGGCCATATCTTTCGCCTCGATTCTCATCTCACCCGCCTTCGCTGCTCTGCTGAGAGCATCGGCCTGACAGATAGCGTCCTGACCACGGAGGAGGGAAAGCAATCTTTGAAAGCTGCCTGCGTGGCAACTCTGGAAGCCAACGAGCTCAAGGATGCCCGCATAAGACTCACTATCTCGGCCGGTGATGGCGACATGACACCCGACACCGGCACCTGTCCCAAACCTACTGTTCTAATCGCTGCCCGGAACCTTGACCCCTTACCACCAGAAAAATACGAGACGGGCTTTAAAGCAGCCGTAGCTTTCTTGCGCCGCAATAGCCAGTCGCCCCTATCTCGATTGAAGTCCACCTGCTATATGGAAAATGTCCTCGCTCGCATGACGGCCAGAGCTACTGGATACGATGAAGCCATCTTACTCAATGAACAGGGATATCTTGCCGAAGGCAGCACGACTAACGTCTTCCTGGTGAACCATGGAGAACTCATCACGCCCTCTTTTGAAAGCGGCGTCCTGCCTGGAATCACCAGGGAGGCAGTCCTGGAAATAGCTCGGACTTCAAATATTAAGGCCACGGAAAGATGGGTGCAGTTGAATGAGCTAATCGAGGCTCAAGAAGCCTTTGTTACCAATTCCATACTGGAGCTTATGCCCCTGGTCTCCGTTGAGGGCAGGCCCATTGGCACAGGCAAACCAGGCAAGCTAGCCAGAGACTTGCTGTTTGCTTATAGAAAACTCGTAGACGAAACGCTGCGCTAAGCTTCTTCCGTCAAAACTCGGGCTTGAGCCCAGCCTGTTTGCATAACTCGTTCGCCGTTGTTCTGTCGATCGTCCGATGCCTTTTGATGGGTATTATCTTTTGATCGTTAGTGTATATGGAAGTTTTCCACCTTCGCGCAGCAAATAGAACCCATTCTGCTCAAAATACTTGATTAAGTCCCGGCGTTTTACTGACACCTTAGATTTCGACAGGTATTTGTTCCAAAAGAGCTTGTCCGACAGGGATTTCTTTATTTTGCTGGCGATAGGCTAGTATCATTTCCTGTAAGGCATCCTTGAGCATTTCACGGCACTCTTCTAAAGACCTCCCCTCGGTTATCACCTCTGGCCATTCCACAAGCTGTCCCATGTAACCGGAGCCAATCTTCGTATACTTAGCAGCATAATTCCCCAACATATTCATTACCTCCTCACATGGTTTATTTTACACATATTCTCCAGACTTTGCGACGTCCTCTCAAGTTTGCAGTCAATTCGGTTATAATAGGCTAAGAGAAAAAACATGAGCTCAAACAAAGCAGGCGGGCTCCTTTTCGGAACAGGCGGTGTTCCCTTCAGTGCTGAATCCCGTTCCACTGAGGCGGGCATTGAGCGCATTGCCGAGCTCGGCCTCGGCTGCATGGAGGTGGAATTTGTCCAGGGGGTGAAGATGAGCCCTGAGGTCGCTGTCGCCGTGGGAGAACTGGCAGCCAGAAAGAAGATAGTGCTTACCGCTCACGGACCTTATGCGATAAACCTGAATGCAGTTGAGCCGCAAAAGGTACACATGAGCAAGGAAAGGATACTGCAGACTGCCCGCATCGCCGCCCTTTTCGGCGCCAGAAGCATCACCTTCCATGCCGCCTTTTATCTCAAGGATACTCCCGTAGAGACCTACGCCACTGTCAAAACGCAACTGCAACAGGTGGTGAACATTCTGCAGAAAGAGGGAAACAAGGTGACGATTTCCCCTGAAGTTACCGGAAAACCCTCTCAATTCGGCACTTTGGAAGAACTACTTCAGCTTAGCAGCGAGATGGAAGGAGTCTTGCCCTGTATTGATTTTTCTCACTGGCATGCCCGGACGGGAAAGGCCAACTCCTATCGAGAATTCCTCGCTATCTTAGACCGGGTTGAACGCAAACTGGGCAGGCGGGGCTTGGATAACATGCACATCCACCTTTCCGGTATTGCCTACGGCAACAAGGGTGAAATCAAGCACCTGATGCTCCCGGACTCGGACCTTCGATACGCCGAGCTGCTCAAAGCCCTGAAGGAGCGGAAGGCAAAGGGAGTAGTCGTTTGCGAGAGCGCCCCTTACCTGGAGCAGGATGCTCTGCTCCTGCAGGAGACGTATCGGCGCCTTGCCTAGGCACAACTCATGATTGTGAGCACTTTGCTTCACCTGCTTTGGACCCACAATTTATACTATAATGAAGCGGCCAGACCTTCTGGCTTTTGCTGGGAAAATGAGGGATAGACTAACCATCGGGATCGCTGGTGCCGGTGGCGATGGCGTGGTGGTCCTGGGCAGCCTATTGCAGAGATTGGCTGCCTCCCAGGGATATTCAGGGCAGATGCCCAGATACTACGGCCCTCAGATCAGGGGCGGAGCTTCTGGCGTGAAGCTGAGCCTGGACACAACTCGGGCTTCCGTGCCCGCGGATACTCCAGATATCACGGTATGCTTCAATTGGGAGAAGTACGCCGAGCTCGAACAAGAATTGCCGCTAGGAATCAACACGGTCCTTTTCTACGACAAGGCTCCCCCAGGGGAAAGCATCGCCCTTCCCGAGAAATCCTTTCAAGTCGGCTTTTCTGGAATAAGTAAGGACCTGACCGGGGCGACCACGGCCAAAAACATCCTAGCACTAGGATTACTGGAGAGGATCCTGGCTTTGCCCGAAAGTCTTTCGAAAGGTGCTACAGTCCACGACGATGCATTAGCCCTGCTGGAAAGAAATGGTCTGGCTCTTAATGCCGGCAAGCGCCTACTACTGGAATTTCCTTTTGCGGAGCTAAAACTGTCACCCCCACGGGATGCTTCGCCGAGAGCCGTCCGCCACGGCAACGCTGCCATAGCACAGGGGGCAATCCGCGCCGGCTGCCGGGCTTTTTTCGGCTATCCCATTACGCCTGCGTCGGAGATCATGCAGGAGATGCAGGAGCATCTTAACCAGAGAAATGGAGTCTTCCTTCAAGCAGAGGACGAGATCGCCGCGCTTGGATTAGCTCTAGGGGCTTCCTTGACTGGTGCAAAGTCAATGACTGCCACTACGGGGCCGGGACTGGATCTAATGACCGAGATGATGGGTCTGGCCTCCGGCGCTGAAATCCCCGTAGTTATTGTTGATGTCCAGCGATGCGGGCCTGCTACAGGCATTCCTTCCAAATCGGAGCAATCAGATCTCAATCACGTCATCTATGGCGGACATGGCGATGCCCCAAGGGTGGTCATCGCTCCCTACAACATGGAAGGATGCTACCGGCTGATAATAGAAAGCTTCAGCATAAGCGAATACTATCAGACTCCGGTCATTCTTCTCTCCGATCAGCGGCTGGGACAGACGACGGTGGCTACTGGTAGCGATTTCCTGACAGAAGATTATGCGGTGGCCCGGAGAAAAAGGCCTGGCGGAGAAAGTCGCGAGGAATATCGGCGGTATGAACTGACCGAGGACTACATCTCGCCCATGGCATTTGCAGGCGATGAAGGATTTGTCTATCAAGCTACCGGGCTCAGCCACAACGAGAAAGGAAGGCCTTCGTTCGATTTTGCCACCCAGCAGCGCATGCACGAGAAAAGATGGCAGAAGCTCGCGCCACTGCGCGATAGGGATGAATTAGTCAAAGTCTTTGGGAGAGAAGAATCGAGAAAAGGCATAGTGGCCTTTGGGTCTTCCGCCCAGTTTGTCCTGGAAACCGTAAGGGACCTCGGGCTACAAGACGAGGTCAAGGTCTGCATACCGGAGCTTATTCAACCTTTGCCTCGCGGACTCATCGGCTTCGTAGATTCCCTGGAGAAACTACTGGTGATAGAGATGAATTACTCTGGCCAACTCTACCACTATCTGCGTTCTCAAATAGACTTGCCCTCTGACACCAAAAGCTATGCCAGGGCAGGAGGTCTGGCTTTTAGCGCGACAGAACTGTCCGGACCAATAAGAGAGTTAGCAAGATGAGCAAAGAGAGCGATTACAGGACAGAGGTAACGCCGGTTTGGTGTCCCGGCTGCGGTGGTTTCGCCCTCCTCAATGCGCTCACCAGCAGAGTCTTACCCAATCTGGGGATACCCAGGCATCAAGCTCTCATTGTCTCTGGAATCGGCTGTTCATCGAGGATACCCGCTTACATAGACACCTACGGCTTCAACAGCCTCCACGGGCGTGCTGTGCTTATCGCGCAGGGAGCCAAACTGGCCAGTCCCGATCTCACAGTTGTAGCCATCGGTGGCGACGGCGACTTCTTTAGCATCGGGGCCGGACACCTTCCCCACGCAGTTAGGAGAAACGTCAATATAACCTGTATCATGGTCAACAACTTTGTGTATGCCCTGACCAAAGGCCAGACCAGCCCCACCACGCCCTTCCTGCAACGGGGCGAAGGACCTTTTCTTTCCCTGCAGTTTTATCCCCCGGTAGACCCGGTTCTGGACATGGTCAGCTACAGCGTCTCCACCGGAGCCAGCTTTATCGCCCAGGGCATAGCCAGCGATGTCCCCCATCTATCGTGGCTCATAGAGGAGGCAATCAAACACAAGGGTTTTTCCTTTGTCAATGTACTGACTCCATGCGTTACGTTTGAGCCGCCGCAGTTCTTCAAGACGATAAGGGAAAAGGCAAGTTACCTGAAGGAAGGAGAACCCGTCGAATTGCCAGATTCGTCCGGGGAACAGCCCTGGCTTCATGACTCGAGCAACATTACCCTTGCCCTTAAACTAGCCCAGACCCCTGTGTTGGAGAAACCCCATTTAGGAATAATATTTCAGGGACGACCTGATTTGTTGTAGCCTTGATTGGTATGGCGTCCCTGGGGTTGTGGTCAAGAGATATAATACCGCAGTGAAATCACTTCAAAAAGAAACAGCCTCCCTTCGAAAGAGAGACTGTCGGGCTAGGGCTACTCACCCTGGTGCTGTTGATTATATGATAGTAAAACAGTCAGGGTTTGGCAAGAGGCCGTAGTGGCCTAGAAGGTGGCAAGGCCAGGGCTAAGAAGCTAACAGCAAAACAACCGAGTGAAATAGATAAGAAAGCTGCCAGGGCAAGATGGGGGTCAGTCAATCAGGGTGAGGTGTTATAGCAATGATAGTGATAATGGGTATTCTCCTCCCGTCTTTGCTTGTTTCATCTGGCCCGTAATGCCAGAACACCCTGTGAGCCGCCGGCGTCTTCTGTTGAACATAGGCCTCAAAGACTTTAATGCCATAACGCTTAGTCAGTGATTGATACTCGTGGGTTTGTAAGGATTTTGCACGGAGATTCGTTTCCAAGTATCTTAGAGTTTTCCTTACTTGCTTCTGTACACTCTTAAGGGATGGATTATTCTCAATGATTGTCAGTTGCTTATCAGCTTCAAGTGTAAAACGTAGCTCACGGTGCGTCATTTACATGCTTTGCAAATGAGCCACGTTTTATTGTTTTCCCATTTAGTGACTCACGTATGCCCTTATCGATCGAAGCTAAAATGTCTTTATTTCTAAATACCCATAACTCAGAAGCAGCTATGCTTGCCTGCGGGTCCAGTATTATCTGCCCGAGGCTATTATGATATATAAAATAGGTAATACCTTCTTGCACTACTGTTTTGGGCAAAACCACTCGCTTTCTGGAATCTGGCATAACGGGCTTACCCACTCTTACTAGATTCTGGTCTTTTATTATACTCGCCATGTTATTTCCCCTTACACATTAACTGATTGCCGTGTGGGTCAAACCCATTTTGCACCATTTCCCACTATTTTCACCGTTACTATAACATATGCCACAATTCTGTCAAATCCCTGTGGCGGCGGATTACACAGGTACTCCGGGGACGTAGCGCCTGATTTGTAGCAGGTTTGATTGGTGGGCTGCCTGTGGAGCCGTGGAAGTTCAGGTGGTTTAGGCTTTTCGCAGCATGGCAAAGGTGGTCACTTCCGTTCCCGGCAGCTTGTCTTCGGAAATGACCTCGAATCCGAACCGCCGGTAGATAGCCACATTCTTCTCGACATTCGTCTCCAGATAGCATGGCATTCCTTCCCGGTCGATACGTTCCAGCACCGGCCTCAGCAACCGGCTGGAAAATCCCTGTCCCTGGTATGCCGGGCCCACACCGATGATTTGCAGGTACCAGTGCGGGTACGGAACAAGCTTGCGGTGCAGGTGATCTATATATCTGCCGAAGGCCCGCATTCGGCCTGCCCCCTGGCGTGCAGACCTGAAGAGAACTGAGAGTGGGACCGACCGTATAGTGTGCCAACCGCCGGAAGGCGCCTTCCCCGGCGGTAGCCAGGCTGCCACGCCCTCCAGCTTCTCTGAAGTCGCATAGACCTCGCCATATTTCAGACAAATAGAAAGTGCGATGAAACCGATCGTATCGGCTGCCGCGCGCCGCTCCCTTTCATTGGGGAAATAGTACCGAAACAACTCGTATTCCGTGAAGGCTCGCCCCAGCACCGCTGCCCCGGCTTCCCGTTCTTTCAGGGTCAGTCTTAACAACCCGCCGTTCTGATCATCCATGCTTCATTTCCAACAATAGTCCGGTCAACGTCCGGGGGCACGAAAGCTTGAACAGGATTGCCATGAATACACGAGTGTTTTTCTGACAGCGAAAGTTGATTCTCGTAATCTGAGTATAACAGTCGCGTATAAGACTTGACAAATGCCTCTTGCATGTGGTAGCATTAGGAGTGTCCCGAGTAGCCAAGCGGTGACCTGGTACGTGAATTGGGCCTGGTGGAGGCTGAAGGGTGTCGGCGGTGGTCGGCGCAAGGTAGGCTGAAGACGAGGCCCGATGATGGCAGGTGAAGGAAGTGAGGTTACTCGGGGCGTTTTATTTCTTGCTGGCCAGGCATCCTTGTCGCAGTTTGAAACCACCCAATAAATAGGCTCGATACTTGCGCGGATATCAGCCTATTCCAGTTTGACTGTTACTCAAAGTTCACCATCTACGTTTTTGATTTCGTGGTATTCCGGGGGCATGATACCTCAATTGTAGCAGGCCTGATCCTTCACAACGTGAAGGATGGTGTCCCTGGGATTCGCGTCCTATCGGTGTGTCATTGATTATATGAAAACGCTGCGGTACCACCTACAATAAGGGATACTAAAAAACAAAGAAGGAGGTACTGCAGCATGAAATATTATATCGGATGTGATGCCCAC